>Ga0299906_10002640_pt1 | contig 14838 bp, 13 predicted proteins | sample RVTome_14_FD_200259 | JGI IMG/M metagenome (GOLD analysis project Ga0299906, IMG submission 200259) | Soil microbial communities from uranium-contaminated site in the Upper Colorado River Basin, Wyoming, United States - RVT145D125 (version 2) ... | reverse complement strand
AATAATAGTCGCCCCGCCAACCAGGGGCTCCGCTTTGCTGCGCCCCTGGCGACAACCGTCGGCCCCGCCGGGGCCGTGCGCGATTTACGGGGGTCGCGCCGCGTTGGGTTGCGGCCACAAGGCCGCGATAGGCAGTCGCTCCTCGTTGTACCAGCGAACGACACGGGCCACTGTCTCCTTTGTAGGTTCAGATCAACTGCGGACAGGATATCGTCCGCGAGGAGACAGCCTTTCATGAAATGACATGCCGTAGCCCTTCGGGGCGTTCCGGGATAGTGCATGAACTACATTGAATCAGTCCACGCCGCAGATCGGTAGCACCTCTTGCAATTGTCGGAGGATGTGCTCAGCCTGATCCGCATACTCGGGCAGTGAACCATCATGAATCACCAGTGCCGTATGCGCTCCGGCGGCCTTGCCGGCTTGGATGTCGAACAGGTAGTCACCGACCATGAGCGTATCGCTCGGCGGTACGCCCAATCGTTCGCACAGCGTCGTGACCGGCACGGGTGACGGTTTGAGCGGCCCGTCCTCACGGGCGTAGATGCTGTCGAAGGTCAGCGCGTGTTTGGCGAGTGTCGTCGCGACCGACGCACGCGAGTTACGCGTCAGCAGCGCGGTCAGGATTCCGGCCTGCTCGAGCCGGCGCACCGTCTCGGTCGCGCCGTCGTTGAGTTCACTATGCTCGGCGGCTTCGGCTTCGTGACGGATCAGAACGGCGTCGGCATGAGCGCGCTCTTGCGGCGACATGCGTTCCATCGCTTCGAGAATCGGTTCCCGCGCCAAACCCATCTCGGCCCGGATCGCGTTGAAATCCAGGTACGGCTTGGTGAGCGTCCCGTCCATGTCGAAGATCACGGCGCGCATCGGCACACGCTACGGCGACGCGATGGGATGTGCAAGATCGATCCGAGCCGCGAGCGCAAGCGAGCGGGTTCTTCTTCCCGTACACCAGCATCACTCGGTGACGGAAAGAACGCCCGCGCTTGGGCCTCGGATGCTAATCATGTCGAAGTGACTCGACCGGATTGAGTCGTGCGGCACGACGGGCGGGCCAGATGCCGAAGATCATCCCCACCGCGACCGAGAACCCGACCGCCAACATCACGAGCCGGGTCGAAATCAGCGACGGCCAGCCGGTGATGTTGGACATGAGTTGGGCGAACCCGAAGCCCAGCCCGATGCCCATCAACCCGCCGGCACCGGTCAGGGCCACGGTCTCGATGAGGAACTGCACCACGATCGCCTTGCGGGTCGCCCCGATCGCCAGCCGGATGCCGATCTCGCGGGTGCGTTCGGTAACCGCGACGAGCATGATGTTCATGATGCCGATGCCGCCGACGAGCAGGCTGATGCCCGCGGCGACGAAGGCGACGATGGTCATGACCGCGCCGGCTTGCCGGGCGGTGTCCGACGCTTGCTTGAGCGAGTCGACGGTGAAGTCGTCGGCGTCGAGCGGGCCGAGCTTGTGACGCTTGCGGAGTAAGGCGCGACTTTCGACCACGGCGTCATCAACCGCCGACTCGGTAACCGCCGAGGCGATGATCGCGACGATGTGACTGTGCGTGGGGCCGATGATCTTGCGCTGCATCGTGCTCAGCGGAACGACGATGGTATCGTCTTCGTCCTGACCGAGCGGGTTCTCGCCCTTCTCCTCGAGCAGGCCGACGATGCGGAGCGGCACGCCTTTGATCCGCACGGTCTGTCCTACCGGGTCGAGCTGACCGAACAGCGCGCGGGCGGTGGTCAGGCCGATCAGGCACACCTTGGCCGCGGCGCGATCGTCGACGGGGGTGAGCGTGCGTCCGCTGATCACGTCCCACGCGCGGATAGGCACATACTCGGCCGTGCTGCCGGTGACCGCCGCCTGCCAGTTGCCCAAACGCGTGATGGCCTGGGCGACCTCACGCTGCACGGGCGCGGACATGACGATCGACGGGCAATCGGACGTCATCGCTCTGGCGTCGTCGTTGGTCAGCGTGCCCGCGGTGCCCGCCCCGGCACTCACCCCGCCGCGGGTCGTAGCGCCGGCCCGGACGAGAATCATGTTCGTTCCCAGGCGGGAAATCTGTCCCTGGATCTGGGAGTTCGCCCCCTGCACCAGCGATACCACGCCGATCACCGCCGCCACCCCGATCACCACGCCGAGCGAGGTGAGTAAACTGCGCCCGCGGTGCCGCAGCAATTCACGGATGGCCAGTCGAAAACATTCCCACCAGAGGACCATCAGGATATCTCCCGGTTGCCGGGGGTGATCGCTTCTTCGCCGTTCGATTCGCGGTCGATCGGCTCGGCGGATGAAAGGCCATCCGATCCCTGAACCCGGTCGCCGTCGTCATCCGTACCGTGCAAGGCGCGGACGCTGGGGACGGCGGCGCCGCCGGCGCGGGGCGTGGGTTCGTCGTAGATGATCCGCCCGTCGCGCAGCACGATGGCTCGTTCGGCGAACTCGGCCACGTCGCTGTCGTGGGTGACCATGATGATCGACAGGTTGCCGCGTTCGTGCAGCTCGGAGATCAGCGTGAGGATTTCCTCGGCCGTCTGGCTGTCCAGGTTGCCGGTCGGTTCGTCGGCCAGGAGGATCGGCGGATCGGTCACCAGGGCTCGAGCCATGGCGACCCGCTGCTGCTGTCCGCCGGACAACTGCGCGGGCAGATGGTCCATCCGGTCACCGAGTCCGAGCTGTTTCAGCGTGGCCTGGGCCTGTTTGCGTCGCTTGCGTGACCACCACCCGCGGTAGAGGGCCGGCAGTTCCACGTTCTCGAGCGCGGTGCTGCGGGCGAGCAGATTGAAATTCTGAAACACGAATCCGATCGAGCGGTTGCGCAGCGCGGCCAAGGCGTCGGGGCCTAGTTTCGCGGTGTCGGACCCGTCGATCCGGCAACCGCCCCGGGTCGGCTGATCGAGCGCGCCGAGCAGGTTGAGCAGCGTGCTCTTGCCCGACCCGCTCGCGCCCATGATGGCGACGAACTGGCCGGCGGGAATATCGAGGTCGACGTCCCGCAGGGCGTGAATGGTCTGCGTCCCGACACGATAGTCCTTCGAGAGACCGCGAAGCTCGATGATTGAAGACACAGGCAGTCTTTCTTCGGGAGTCTTACCGATTCACCCCCGAGCCGACTCGGCGCGGATGGAATTCGTGTTCGCGGGCGTCACAATCGCCGGTTCTTGGGGTCCGCAAGTCGCAGCGCGTCGAACAAGCCGGACCCACCCTCGGGACGAACCGCATGGGTGACGACCGCGTCGCCCGCTTCCAAGCCGGTCAGCACTTCGGTGTGCTTTTCCGATGCGATGCCGAACCAGACCGCCACCGGATGCCAGGTTTCGTCGGCGAAACGCCAAAGCAAGTTTTTCTGGGGTGGTGCAAGATCGGCCGCTACCGCATTCGTGTCGTTCGCGTTCGGCTCATCGGGCCATACCAGATCGCGGGTGAGCGTTTCGATTGTGTCGGGGGCGATCGGCGGCCGGAAGAGAAGCGCCACGTTGTCGATCTGTAAGGTTGCGTCGCGACGCAGCACCTCGATCAAGACCGTAGCCGTCATCCCCGGCTTGAGCAGCAGCTCGTCATTCGGTGCGTCGATCACCACATCGTAGGTCACGACGGTTTCGATCATCGTGGCCGCATGCCGGACCTGGCGAACGTTGCCGGTAAATTCGCGTTGTGGGTACGCATCGACGGTGAACGTCACCGGCTGGTCGACCTGGACGCCGCCGATATCCGCCTCGGACACGTGCGCGTGCACGGTCATCCGGCTCAGGTCGTGGGCCAAAGTATACAGGATCGGCGTCTGCAGCGCGGCGACGACGGTCTGCCCGACGTCGACGACGCGCGTCAGCACGACGCCGTCGATCGGGCTGTGAATCGTGGCCCGGTCGAGCTTCGCCTTGGCCAGCGTCTCGACGCTTTCGGCTACTTGGAGTTGTGCCTCGGAAAGGGCCAGTTCGGCTTTGGCCGCGTCGTACGCGAACTGAAAAGCCGCCAGCTCACGTTTGGCACCGGCTCCTTGATCATTCAATCCTTGTACCCGCTGGAGGTCCCAGTCAGCCATTTCGAGTTTGACCTTGGCACCCTGGACGGTGGCTTTCGCTGCGGCCACATTGGCGCCGGCCTGCTTATACTCGGCATCGAACAGCTCCGGTTCGATCCGGGCGATGACTTGACCGGCCGACACGCGGTCGTTGAAATCGACGGCGAGTTCCTTGATCCGCCCCGAGACCTCACAGCCCAACGAGACCGTCGACGGGGGCTGGATCGTCCCGGAGGCCCTCACCTTGAGCACCATCGACGCGCCGGTGACCTCGGTGGTGGTGATCTCGAGCGGGAGCAGGCGTGTGGCCCGGCCGTAGCCGACATAGCCTGCCGCCGCGGTCAGGGTCAGAATCGCGAGCCAGATCAGCGTACGTTTCATGGGGGATGTTATAGCAGACCCGCCGGTCCGGCGGAATCTCCGTGGGTCGGGGATTCGCGCCCAGGGGCCGCAGGGCCGCGGAAGGGGCTCTGGCGAGCGGGGCGCCGGCCGATTTTGCGGTTCGGGCATGCAGGAGGTTGATTTCGAGGCACGGTCCGGGTAGCGTTTTACCCGCAACCTTGATGCCCTCGACACGATGATCGGGTAACATCGTGCGGGGGCTTGCTTGCTAGGTCGACCTGAGCCGTGATAGGTCGTGATGGCGCGGTACTTACGGCTTAGGGCTTGCCGACTGGTGTCGACTTTGCGGCCATATGCGCCGGACGGTCATGCATTGGCCATCGACCGGTCGTGCTTCGCGGAGACAAAGGGAATCGCATGGATCTGCAGCGCGTATACTTGGTAGGGTCTGGTTCGTTCCTGCCGGGCGATCCGGTACCTTCCAGTGAGCTTGATCGAGTGCTCGGCGAACTCACGGAAGCCCCGGCCGCCATTCAGCGATTCGTTTCCGGGGCGGGGCGTCGCATGATGGAGAGCAGCGGCGTCGAATGTCGGCACCTTGCCGTACATCCGGAGACCGGTGCACTGACCCATACCTTTACCGACCTGGCATACGAGGCCTGCGTCAAGGCCATGGACGACGCCGGCGTCGCGCCCAACGATATCGATCTGCTCGTGCTCGCGCTGCCGTCGTATGACTATTCGACACCGCCGAGCAGCGCGATCCTCCAGGAGAAACTCGGCATCGAGTGCTGTGCCGAGATGGAAATCCACTCCAACTGTTCGGGTGTGGGCAAGTCGGTGCAGGTCGCTTACGACGCGCTGCGCACCGGACGATACCGCAATGCGCTGGTCGCCTACAGTCAGTTGTCCAGCGTCTACACGCGGGCGTGCTACTTCAACCAGGCTAAGGTAACCAAGACGAACGCGACGCTGCGTTGGATTCTCGCCGACGGCGCCGCCGCCATGGTGCTCCGTGGTGAGCGTGAGGGTGGCGGTGAACCCGGTGAGGGAAAGCACGAGATTTTGGGCACCTACGTGGAATCGATCGGCAGCGCGAAGCCGCCCGCGATGAGCGCCGGCGGCGCCGCCGCGGACCTGATCCATCCCGATCGACAGATCCCCGAGGTGTATGCCGAGGGTACGCATCATCTCGATCAGGATTTCGCCGCCGTGGCCCGGCTCGCCGGTCCGACGCTGCTTGACGGACTCGTACGATTCACCGACGCCCTCGAAATCGATTCGAGCTCGGTCGATCACTACGTCGTCTCGGTCCCCACGCTGCAATTGTTCGAGGAAGGCCTGCCGAAATTCTGCGACCGGCTCAACATCGGACCGGACCAATTAAAGTTCCGCAGCGCCAAATGCGGCTATTGCGGCGGCGCGGCGATCCTGATTCACCTGGACCAGATGGCACGAACCGGCGAGCTCGAGCCGGGACAATTGGCCGTCTTCCATTCCGTCGAGTCGAGCAAATGGATGACCGCGGGCTTTGCGGTTCGCTGGTGAGCAAAACCGCAAGACGACAAACACGTGTAACCAGCCCACGGGCGGCGCCCCGTGGGTTTTTTGTGTGATGGCCATCTGAACCGTCAGCAGCTGGTGTAGTATCTCACGCAGATGGTATTTTATCCGAGCCGCGAGCGCAAGCGAGCGGGTTCTATGCCCCGCGCTGGCAATTGGAGTTCGCATTCCTGGAAACCACGCTATTATTGAGACACTACACTAGACAAGGTGCAAGCATGTGGCTCGCGGTCCGCATGATCTTCTATTACCTCGCATTCATCTTCGTCACCCTGGGTCTGATCCCCTGGGCCACGGCACGTTTGGACGTGTATCTGTTCTCACGACCCCAGGGTTTTCTACCGGGACAGATCATCGGCGGCGGCGTGTTCCTCGTCGGGTTGGTGACGTACACCATTTGTTCGCTCTGGCTGGTGACCCGCGGCCGCGGGGCGTATGTCGAGTTTGATCCCCCCACCGAATTCGTCGCCACCGGACCGTACCGCTGGTGCCGGAACCCGGTCGCATTGTCGTTGATGATCGCCGTACTCGGGGAAGCGATTTTCTTCGCCTCGCCGGGAATCCTCCTCTATTTCATCCTCGGGATCGGGCTGGGTCACGTCCAGGTCGTCTGGCTCGAGGAGCCGCTCCTGCGTCGCCGATTCGGCAACGATTACGAGAACTATTGCCGGACCGTGCCTCGCTGGATACCGCGATCGGCACGGGCGAAGGTCCCGGCATGAACGTGACCCTCACCGGCGGAACCGGCTTCTTCGGGCAGGCCTTGCTGCGGCTGATCACGACCGACGACGTCCCGGTGCGCGCCCTTGTGCGCCGACCCGGCGACGACGCGATCATCCGCGCGCTCGGCGCCGAGCCGGTCCGGGGCGATCTCGCCGTCGCGCGCGGTGTCGACGACCTGGTGCGGGACGGTGATGTCGTGATTCACGCCGCCGCACACGTGGACATGACCGGCCGGTGGGCGGACATCCGACGTACCACCGTCGACGGAACCCGACGACTGCTCGCCGCCGCGTTACCCCGCGCTCCGAAGCGTTTCTTGTATGTCAGTTCAGCGGGTGTGTATTCACGTCGGCAGCGCGGACCGGCCAGCGCGGCCGACACCCCCGCCGATCCACCCCGTCACGACCTGTATTGCCGATCCAAACTCATGGCCGAGGCGCTGGTACGCGACCAATGCGAACGAGCCGGCTGTCCCTGGACCATCCTGCGCTTGGGCATGCTTTACGGTCCGGGAGCCCGGGCGTTTCTGCGGCAGGTCATACCGCTGCTGAAAGCCCGTCGACTCTTCCTCATCGGTAACGGCAACAACCGGGTCGCAGCCACCTACGTCGAAGACGCCGCGCGGGCCGTGCTCCTCGCCGCGGATCACCCGGATGCGCCGCGTAAGATCTATGACGTCGTCGGCGACGAACCGGTGACCCAACGTGAACTGTACGACACGGTGTCCGATGCGCTCGGGCTGCCCCGACCCACCGAACGGGTGGGGCTTCACCTGGCTCGCGCGTTTGCCGGCATCGCCGAAATCATGGCCCACGTGCTCGGGCGCACACCCGGCTTCAACCGCGCGTTGGTCGAACTCATGAACGCCGATCAGCTCATCGACGCGCGTCGCACGCGCGACGAACTCGGCTGGCAACCCCGGGTCAGGTTCCGGGACGGCATGCAACGGATGTGTGATGACCTCACCCTCGACTGCGCTTGAACCCCCTCCGTCTCGAGCGGAATCGACCGGGCGCGGCACGGCGGATCGGAAAACCTTCCGCATCGCCGCCCTGCTCGTCCTGGCCGGCGTGGCCCTGCACGCGCGTTCGGTGCAGTGGGGCTTCTTCTACGACGATTACGTTCATCAATTGGTCCTCCAGCGCGGCGTGCCCGAAAGCGGCATGCGACCGTGGAACCTGTACAACTTCGGCACGTTCCCCGCTCCCGACACCAAGCTCTTCCAGTCCGGCGCGTTTCCCTGGTGGACCTCGCCCGACTTCAAAATGAGTTTCTTCCGCCCGGTCACCAGCCTGAGCATCTGGCTGGATCACACGATCTACGGTTCCTGGCCGCCCGGCTATCACGTGACGAGCTTGTTGATCTTCGCCGTGTTGCTCATACTGGCGTACCGGCTGTTTTGTAGACTCGGCGCGCCCCCGCGAGCCGCGCTGTGGGCGCTGGCCTTTTTCGCCCTCGAGGACTGCCACCATTTGCCGATCGGCTGGATCGCCAATCGCAATACCCTGCTGTCGGCCTCGTTCGTGATCGCAACACTGCTCTGTTACGACCGCTATCGACGCGGCGGAACCTTCGGCTGGCTGTTGGGGGCGATACTTTGCTTCCTCCTGGGCTGCGGCTCGAAGGAATCCGGCCTGATGGCCCTGCCGCTGCTCGGGCTGTACCACATCGTGCTGGTGCGGCGCACCACGTCCCACACATTCGCGCGAACCTGTCTCGACACCCTACGCACCCCGGCACTGTACCCGTTCGTCGCGATCGCGGTCGCGTTTGTCGGGTTCTACGTCGCGAACGGTTACGGCGCTCGATCCGCCATGTATACGGTGGCGTGGGTCGATCCGCTGGCCTATCTGGGCAAACTCGTCGTACTGATCCCGGTCGGATTCGCGAGCCTGCTCGCCGGTATGGTGACCGACCTGCTCCCCGCCATGCCGGAGTTGCTCTGGCCGATGGTGGGCGCTTCGCTCGTCATTCTCGTGCTGCCGACGACCATGCTGTGGCGCGTGCTCCGCAACGAACCGCTCGCCCTGTTCGCGCTGGGCTGGACGGTGGTGTGCATCCTGCCCGAGGGCGCGGCGGAATACTCCGATCGCCTGCTGACGGGTGCGGCGGTGGGCACGTCACTGCTGATCGGCCTGTTCCTCGATCGCGTCGGACCGCTGCGACAACTGGTGCGGGATCGAAAGCTCTTCCGGGTCGCCGCAACCGTCGGCTTTCTGTTCGCCGGGCTGGTCCTTTCTCCCCTGCTCATCTCGAGTCGCGCCGACGCCATCATCGACCTCGCCGCCAAGGACATCGAGATGACGCGAACCGCGGAAATCGACGCCCACGCAACCCCGCCCCAGCGCGTGTTCGTACTCAACGGACATTCCCCCTTGGCCCAGCTCAATCTCCCGATCACCTGGAGCGTCATGTACAATGATCCGGATACCTACATCTATCCGTTCCAACTCGCCCGCCGACCTCTGATTTGGACTCGACTCGGTGAGAACGCCATGACCCTGACCAGCGATGCGGAACCGTTCATCAGTACGCGCTTCGAGACGCTGTTCCGTACCGAAATCTCCGGACCGCCCAAGGGCAAGCGGTATCCCACCGCCGAGTTCGACGCCATCGCCGAGGAGGTCACGCCCACCGGCATCCGCACCGTGCGTTTTCAATTCAAAAGCAACCTCGACGATCCGTCCTACCGATTCCTCGCCTGGCGGGACGGGCAGCTCAAACGAATCGACCCGCCGGCGGTCGGCAAAACCATTCACGTGGCCGCGGTGAAACGCTCGCATCCGTTCGCGCCGTAAGTCGGTAGTCGACCACGCCTGAACGGTTTGGCCGGTATAATCGCACGCGTTCGGAAATACGTGATCAGCAGCATTGATCCGCCGAGCTTGCTCGGCGCCGCATGCCGCGGCTCGAGTAAAAATGCGAACACGCTTCCCCATATCCCGGCGACCTATAGATTCCCAGGAGCAGGCGTTGACCCGGTATCAAACGTTCAACCCGATTGATACGCTGTTCTACGTCTACGATCAGGCGGTACGCCGCGTCGGACTCCCCGGCTCCTACATTCAGAACCACATGCGGATGGCGGGGCGGGTCGATGTCGCCGGTCTTCGGCGAGCCATTGCGGTGATCCATCGCGCCTATCCCGCCACGGCGGGTCGACTGGAGCGCGACGCGATCACCGGCCGACCGCGATGGCGTCTTGACGTCGCCCGACCGGACGCCGACCCCTTGCTCCATATCCATCCGCTCCGGCCGGCCACCGAAGAGGAACTCGAACGCCAAACCCACCTCATGCTCGCCACCCCCATCGAGCTCGACCGACCGCCGATGCAATTCCACCTCTTTCGCGGACTGCCCGAAGGCGATGTCCTCATGATGCGTTGGCCGCATTTCTTCATGGATGTCAGCGGCGTGGGATTCCTCGTGGATGACCTGCGCGCCGCATATGACGCGCAGACCGACCCGAACGAGCAGGATTCCAAGCAGGATGAACGACGAACCGACTTCGCCGATCTCGTGGCCAACATCTCACCGTGGGAAAAAGCCCGTATGCTCTCGCGGCTTTCGGAGGACGGCCCGCCGCCCGGCTGGCGAGACGCCATGCTGCCGGATCAGCCGATCGCACGACCTTACGGGAAAATTCGTTATCTGATACGCGTCTTTGACGACGACCAAACCCGCCGGGTGCATGAGACGGCTTCGCGGATGTGCGGATTCGCACGCTACGCAGCCTTTCTGCGGGCGTCGGCGATTCGGGCGATGCACCGCGTGATGCCGCACGCGCTGCGACCGAACCAGGGCTATTCCACCCTCAGCATGATCGACTACCGTCGGCGTCGCACGCACGGACCGGTGTGCCACAATCATTTCGGCGGCGTACCCGCCTATGTGCCGGCGGAACTTGTCGAAGATCGCAAGGCGGTCGCCCTCATGCTCGACAGGACCACCCGCCGCGCCCGCAAGGATGGCCGGGTCCTACGGACGCAGGTCGCCAACGACTTACTCTCGAAACTCCCTACGTCGATGATGATCGAGGCGCTGGCCGACTCGCTCCGACCCGGTTTTACCTCGTCATTGCCGCTCGGGTTCGGGAAGCAACCCTCGATTCAGGTCGGCTTCATGACCTTGTTCCGCGAGCGTGATCAATTCTTTTGCGGTACGAAGTTGAAACGGGTCTACGGGTTCGGGCTGCCGCCCCTGCATACCGGCTTTGCCGTCGACGTCAACCTGTCGCTCGGACGATTGCACATGAGCGTGACCTACATCGAATCACGGGTATCGGCCGAAACCGTACGCGCGTTCATCGACGATTTCGCGGCGGCGTTGACCGATCCCGCGGATCATCGGTAAGGAGAATGAAGTCGCGCGCCATGTCGCGACGATGACCAAATTGTCGCTTGACCATCAACGGATTGCCGGCTACGGTTGATCGTCAGGGCACCATGGTTCGAGCCGAACGCTCACGTGACGCCTCATGTACTCCCGTTGCCGCCGTAGCTCAATTGGTAGAGCAGCGGTTTTGTAAACCGCAGGTCGTGGGTTCGAATCCCACCGGTGGCTGTGTACAATAAGTATAGACGACCCCGAGGTTTACGGGGACCTGCCGACGTTCGGCAGTGCGGTCCGAGGCGAAAAAGAGCGCGGTCAATGACCGCGCTCCGCAACGCGGAGGTCGCACATGCCGAAAACGCCGACGTATCGAAAACGTGAGGGCCGCAGCCAGGCCCTCGAGATTGGGCGTCTACAGCTATCGTAACTCGTTCAGAGGGGCAAGCAGATCATGTAGGTGAGACGATAGTGCCAGAGTCGATGCGATCCGATGCCAGTACCGAACCCAACACCGATCTTGCGATTCATCCATGTGGACAACCTCCACATCTACTTACAGCGCGGGGGTATTCACGCACCGAACCATACGCCGGGCGACGGGTTGATCTACCGAACGAACCACGATGTCAAGGTTCAGGCCAAACGGCACGTGGCCCGAATCTTGTGCGGCCCGAAGGGCGTCGTCCACGACTACGTGCCGTTTTACTTCGGCTACCTGTCGCCCATGATGCTCCAGCTCAAGACCGGGCAGGTGCCTGGGTACAACGAAGGGCAGGAGGCGCTTGCGTACCTGGTCTCGACCGCTCAGGCGGTGCAGGCCAGCGAAGCGGGGTTCGTTTTCTCGGACGGACACGGCATCGCGGCGTTCACCAAGTGGTTCGACGACCTGGCTGATTTGGACCAGGTCGATTGGGATATGGTGTATGAGCGGTATTGGGCGGACACGGTCGACGACATGGATCGCCAGCGGCGCAAGCAGGCCGAGTTCCTCGTGCATCGGTTCTGCGACTGGTCGCTGATTCAGGAGATCGTGGTCATCAACGACCAGGTTAAAGTCCAGGTCGAGGCCATCTTGGGCGAGTTTCCAGTCGCTCGGCGACGGCTCGCAACCGTTCGGGACTGGTACTATCGGTAAGGAGGTGCGGCCATGATCGAAGAAGCCCGAGGGAACCTCCTGGAGACGGATGCCGAAGCCCTTGTGAACACGGTGAACTGCGTGGGCCACATGGGCAAGGGCATCGCTCTGCAATTCAAGCAGGCCTTCCCCGACAACTTCGAAGTCTATGCGCGAGCATGCAAAGCCGGTGAGGTGCAACCTGGGCGGATGATCATCTTCGAGACGGGGATGATGGTGAACCCCAGGTACATCATCAACTTCCCGACCAAACGGCATTGGCGGGGCAGGTCGCGCGTGGCAGACATCGAGGCTGGGCTTGCGGCCCTCGTTGAAGACGTGAAGCGCCTCGGGATTCGCTCGATTGCCATCCCGCCGCTGGGCTGCGGGAATGGTGGACTCGACTGGGCGGATATCCGTCCGCGGATTGTTCGAGCGATGGAGCAACTCCCCGACGTGCAGGCGTTCCTCTTCGCGCCCCGGGGCACCCCCGAGGCCCGGGCGATGCCAGTTCGAACCGAGCGGCCGAAGATGACGCCGGCACGGGCACTCTTCGTCAAGCTCATGCAGCAATACCTTGGCGCGGCATACCGATTGACGCTGCTTGAGATTCAGAAGCTCGCTTATCTCCTGCAAGAGGCCGGTGAGCCGCTTCGCCTCCGCTACGAGGCTGGCCATTACGGACCCTACGCGGCCAATCTGAACAAGGTGCTGGAACGCATTGAGGGCCACTTCACCCGCGGGTACGGGGATAGCCAGAAGCCAGATGTCGAGATCGATTTACTTCCCGGGGCGGTTGAGGAGGGCGATGCTTTTCTGCGCGATAAGGACGCCTCGCTGGAACGGCTCGATCGGGTCGCCCAGGTGATTTCCGGTTTCGAGACGCCGTACGGGATGGAGTTGCTTGCGTCCGTTCACTGGCTCGCCAGACACGGCGACCCGGCCGCGTCGAGCGCCGATCAGGCGGTCAGCCAGGTACATGCCTGGAATGACCGCAAGCGGCAGATGTTCCACGAAGACCACATTCGAATCGCATGGCAGCGGCTGCAGGACGAGGGTTGGCTGAAATGACTTGACGCTGAGCCGGGCGGGTGACAATCCCGCGCGGGTTGTTCGGCTCGACCGCACTACGGGGTGGGACGATCCATGAGCGAAGTACGTGAACTCAAGTCCTCAGTGCAAGCGCGACCTCGACGCAGACAATGAAGGCCATAGACGGTGCGCGGTCAAGCGCGGTCAAGACTGCGCTCGCGGCTACAAATCAGCGAAAACGCGCGCGAAGAACATGACCCTTGCAATCCGGAAACCGCGTTGGTAGCGTCGTTTACGTGCCTCGGACGCTGGGTGACCCGGAATTTTTTTAAAAGGGACGATTTTTTTTAAAAGGGACGCAGCTAGTTTTCTAGTTTGCCACGTTCCGGAACGGGTATTGGCCCGGCGTTCGGGATTCGCGGCTACGACAACCTCTTCTTCCTGCACCGCGGGGGCGGCACGATCTTCCTCCGCGAGGTCGAGGACGGCTCGCAACCGCTCTCGCGGGCGTCGTACGGCTACACGATGAGCTCGGGCTCGACCTACCGGTTCCGGGTCGAGGTGTACGACGACAGCGGGACGACCAAGCTCGACCTGACGATGATCAAGGATCCCGGCGGGATGAGTGAAGCGTCGACGACGCTCGTCACCGGCCTGGATATCGAGAGTAAGGGCTACGTCGGCGGGGGCATCGGCGTGGCCGGCTACGCCATTCCGCACACCCGCTACGTCAAGAACGCCAATCTGTGGATCGATGACGACGACGACGACGTTTTCGACGACCAGGTCTTCAGCGACGACTTCGCGTCCGCCACCGTCTCGCCGAGCTACGACGACAACGGCAACTTGACCGACGACGGCATCCACCAATACGTCTACGACGCGTGGAATCGCCTCGTCGAGGTCCGCGGCTCCGAGGGAGCCGAAAGCCTGTTCGCGTCCTACAAGTACGACGCCACCGGCCGACGGATCGAAAAGGTCGTCGGGAAGTTTAAATGGGACGCAGCTAGTTTCTTGCCTCGCCAAGCCCAATTCTCCCTGCGCCCAGAGCGTGCGTACGTGGAGCGAAAAACACGAAACAGGTTCGCTTGGGAACTCTATCCGTCAACGACCAGGTCTTCAGCGACGACTTCGCGTCGGCCACCGTATCGCCGAGCTACGACGACAACGGCAATTTGACGCAAGACGCGTGGTTCCAGTACACTTACGACGCGTGGAATCGGCTGGTGAAGGTCACCACGCGGCATGACGCCCGGACCATCTCCACGCAGGCGTACGACGGCACGGGGCGGAGGATCAAGAAGGTGGTCAGCAACTCCGGCACGCGCAACGGCACCGAGTACTATTACTACGCGGGGCAGCAGATGATCGAAATTTACGAAATTTTTTAAAGGGGACGCAGCTAGTATTCTGGCTTGCCACGTTCCGGAACGGGTATTGGCCCGGCGTTCGGCGTCCGGGGCTATGACAACCTGTTCTTCGTGCACTCCACGCCGTCGGGGACGATCTTCCTCCGCGAGGTCGAGGACGGCTCGCAACCGACATCACGCGGCTCGGCGAGCTACACCATGGACGCGGACGAAACTTAGCACTACAGCGCCACATAATCACGGATCATCCGGCACACACGACCGCAATCGGTCGACGCGGATGCCCATGTTCCTCAGGGTGCGTCGTGTTTTCTTGGTGTGCGAGACCCGGGCT
>Ga0299906_10002639_pt1 | contig 14838 bp, 10 predicted proteins | sample RVTome_14_FD_200259 | JGI IMG/M metagenome (GOLD analysis project Ga0299906, IMG submission 200259) | Soil microbial communities from uranium-contaminated site in the Upper Colorado River Basin, Wyoming, United States - RVT145D125 (version 2) ... | reverse complement strand
CAGACGCTCGAGCAGGGGAAGCCCTATCACGCCGAGTCCCTCGAGGACATCCAGGAGGCGAACCAGTACTTCATCGACGCCGCCGAGGACATCAAGCGCCTCCGGGGCGAGGTCATCCCCACCACGGACCGCAACAAGCGGATGTTCACGTTCCGGAGGCCGGTTGGAGTCTGGGCGGCGATCACGCCGTGGAACTTCCCGGTGACGATCCCGCTCGAGTACCTCGGGCCCGGGCTCGCCGCCGGCAACGCCGTGATCGCCAAGCCGCCCGAGTTCACGTCGCTGGCGCTGCTCAAGCTGGCGGAGGCCTTCGATGCCGCCGGGGTGCCGAAGGGGCTCGTCTCGGTCATCCCGGGTGGCGGCGCGGTGGGCGACGCCCTCGTCACTCATGCCGGCATCGATGCGATCGGGTTCACCGGTTCGAGCGATACCGGCCGCAAGATCATCTCCCGGATGGGGATCAAGCGATCGATCATGGAGATGTCCGGCAACGGGCCGACGATCGTCACGGAAGACGCCGATATCGCCGCCGCGGCCTCCGCGGCGGTCTACGGGGCCTACTACAACGCCGGCCAGGTGTGCTGCGCCACCGAGCGCGTCATCGTCCTCGCTGCCGTCCACGACGAGTTCGTCGAAGCCGCGCTCGAGGCCTCGAACGTGGTCCGGCTGGGCGACCCATTCGACGCGGGCACCAACATGGGCCCGCTCAACAACGAGCCGACCGCGCTGAAGATGGATCGGCACCTCGCCGATGCCACCGGGCGCGGGGCCGAGGTGCTCCGGGGAGGGGGGAGAGCCCCGGGGTTCCCCACCGCGCTGTACTACGACTTCACGGTGGTCGACCGGGTCCCCGAGGAGAGCCTCCTCTCCCAGGAGGAGTCCTTCGGGCCCGTCCTCCCCATCCTCACCGCCGCCGACGACGCCGCGGCGGCGGCCATGGCCAATCGCACCCGGCTCGGCCTCCAGGCGGCGGTGTTCACCAATTCGCTGCACAAGGCGTTCTGGTACGCCGACCGGATCCGCTCGGGGACCGTGGTCGTCAACGACTCGACCGACTTCTGGGAGACCTTCCAGCCGTTCGGTGGGGCCTCCGGGACCGACACCGGATGGGGCCGGGGCCGCATCGAGGAGTTCACCGATCTGCAGACGCTGGTCATCGACATCGGGGCGGGCGGCTCGTCGGCGCGGTAGCGTTCCAGGCTTCCCGGGGAAAGGGCTGAAGTGGGTTGGCGTCTTTGGATCGACGGTGGATGGGTGGACGGCGAGGGCGGTGGGGTCACCGAAGTCGAAAACCCCTCGAACGGCGAAGTCGTCGACGAAGTCGTCGAGTCGTCGCCCGGCGACGTCGATCGTGCGGTCCAGGCGGCCAAGACCGCGTTCTACGACGGCCGGTGGTCGAAGGCGGCTCCCGCCGAACGGTCTGAGGCGCTCCACAGGCTGGCCACCCTCCTCGAGCAACGGGCCGAGGACTTCGCCCGGATCGAGAGCGAGGACACCGGCAAGCCCTACCGGTCGATGAGCCTGGAGAACGACGTGGCGTTCTCGGTCGACAACTTGAAGTTCTTCGCCGCCGCCGCCCGCAGCTGGGCAGGCACCGCCGCCGGCGACTTCCTCAAGGGGTACACCTCGATGCTGCGGCGCGAGCCGGTGGGCGTCGTCGGCCAGATCACCCCCTGGAACTACCCGCTCAACATGGCGGTGTGGAAGATCGGCCCGGCGCTGGCGGCCGGTTGCACGGTGGTCCTCAAGCCGGCCCCGACCACCCCCCGCACCACTCTCATGCTCGCCGAGCTCTCCAAAGAGGCCGGGATCCCCGACGGGGTCTTCAATGTCGTCACCGGGGGCAACGACACCGGCCAGGCGATCGTGGAGCATCCGGACGTCCGCATGGTCTCCCTCACCGGCTCCACCCCGGCCGGCAAGCGGGTGATGGCGACCGCGGCCGAGACTCTCAAACGGGTGCACCTCGAGTTGGGCGGCAAGGCGCCACTCCTGGTATTCGACGATGCCGACATCGAAGCCCTGGCCTCGGGGGCGACGGTCGGCGCCACCTTCAACTCCGGCCAGGACTGCACAGCGGCGACCCGCGTCTATGTGGATCGGAGCCGGTACGCCGATGCGGTCGACGCCATCGCCGGCGCGATGAGTGCGGTCAAGGTCGGCGGCCCCTACGACGCCGACGTGTCGATGGGGCCCTTGATCTCGGCGCGTCAGCTCGAGCGGGTGAGCGGCTTCGTGGACCGGGCGCGTGCCGACGGCGCCAAAGTCGTCGTCGGTGGAGGGGCCCCCGCCGGTTTCGACAAGGGTTACTACTTCGAGCCCACGGTCATCACCGATGCCGATCAGCGCTCGGAGATCGTGCAGGACGAGGTGTTCGGGCCCGTGCTCGTGGTCCTGCCGATCGACTCGGAGGAGCAGGCGATCGAGTTCGGCAACGACGTGCGGTATGGGTTGGCGGCCTCCGTGTGGACCAAAGACGCCGGACGGGCGATGCGCATGGCCCGTGACCTCGAGTTCGGGACGGTGTGGATCAACGACCACCTCCCCATAACGTCGGAGTTCCCCCACGGGGGCTTCAAGCAGTCGGGCTTCGGCAAGGACATGTCGGAGGAGGCGGTGCTCGACTACACGATCAGCAAGCACGTCCTCATCAAGCAGTGACCGCCGCCATCTCCCCGGGCCGGATCGAGGAACTGAGGGAAGCCAAGCTCGCCCAGCTCGCCGCCCAGACCGCCAAATCGAAGGAGTTCCTCGTCGAGGCGCGCAGAGTCCTCCCGTCCGGCGTGCCCTCCTCGTTCCAGGACCAGCCCCCGCACCCGATCTACATCGACCGCGGCAAGGGTTCGCACGTCTGGGACCGGGACGGGAACGAGTACGTCGATTTTCACAACGGCTTCGGCGTCATGGTCACCGGTCACGCCCATCCGGCGATCGTCGAGGCGATCTCCGGAGCGGCCGCAAGGGGCACCCACTTCGCCGCACCCAACGAGTGCGCCGTCCGGGTGGCCGCGGAATTGTCGCGGCGATTCGGGTTGCCGAAGGTGCGGTTCTCCAACTCGGGCACCGAGGCGACGCTCGACGCCATCCGGCTCGGCCGGGGGTTCTCCGGTCGTGACGGGATCGTCAAGATCGAGGGCTCGTACCACGGCCACCACGACTCGGTGATGGTCTCGGTGCATCCCGATGCCGCCAAGATCGGTCCTCGGGAAGCCCCCAACCGGGTGCCGCAGAGCGCCGGCGTGCCGCAGGCGGTGATCGACCTGGTCACCGTCGTCCCGTTCAACGACCCCGACGCGCTCGACGCCGCGCTGACGGCCCACCCCGGGGTCGGCACCATGATCATCGAGCCGGTGATGCTCAACATCGGAGTGGTGCCCCCGGTCCCGGGATACCTCGAGGCCGTCCGGGAGATCACGGCGAAGCACGGGGTGGTGCTCGTCTTCGACGAGGTGAAGACCGGGGCGACGATTGCCGCCGGGGGCGCCACCGAGCGCTTCGGCGTCACCCCCGACATCGTCGCGCTGGCGAAGGCCACCGGGGGAGGGACACCCATCGGGGCGGTTCTCGGAACCGAGGAGATCATGGCCCAGATCTCGTCGGGCTCGGTGACCCAGGTGGGGACGTTCAACGGCAACCCGCTGACGATGGCGGCCGCCGACGCCGCCCTCACCAAGGTGCTCGATGCTGCCGCCTACGAGCGGCTCGAAGATGCCGGGGAGCGGCTGCTGGCCGCCTGTCAGGATGTCTGCGACCGGTACGGGCTGCCGGCCTACGCGGTCGGGATGTCGAGCAAGGGATGTGTGATGTTCGCCTCGGATCGGGTGATCGACTATCGCTCCTATCTCGAGTATTTCCACGAGGACCTCAACTACCTGGCGTGGCTCTATCACATGACCTCCGGGGTCTTCATGACGCCGGGCGGCGACGAGCAGTGGACCCTTTCGGTGGCCCACACCGACGAGGAACTCGCCCGGTATGCCGCGATCTTCGAGGAGTTCGCCAAGGACGTGACGGGCTCGAGGGGCCTTGCGTAGCATCCACGGCCTCCGATCGAACGAGGTGTCGCCGTGACCGCGGCGGTGGAGCTCGAGGGCGTGTCGAAGGCCTTCGGTGACGTCTATGCCGTTAGCGACATGAATCTGGCCATCACCGACGGCGAGTTCTTCTCCCTCCTCGGCCCGAGCGGGTGCGGCAAGACGACCACGCTGCGGATGATCGCCGGGTTCGAATTCCCCACCGAGGGCTCGCTGCGGATCCAGGGCGTGGAGATGGGGCTGCAGCCGCCCAACCGGCGTCCGGTCAACACCGTGTTCCAGTCCTACGCCCTGTTCCCCCACATGAATGTGGCCGAGAACGTGGCCTTTGGGCTCCACATGAGGAAGGTCGGGGCGACCGAGACCGCCTCGCGGGTCAAGCGGGCGCTCGACATGGTGCAGCTGAGCCATCGCGCCGATGCGTCTTCCAAGCAGCTCTCCGGGGGTCAGCAGCAACGGGTGGCGCTGGCACGGGCACTCGTCAACGAGCCGGAGGTGCTCCTGCTCGACGAGCCGCTCGGCGCCCTCGACCTCAAGCTGCGTCAGGCGATGCAGGTCGAGCTCAAGGTTCTTCAGGAGCGGGTCGGGATCACCTTCATATACGTCACGCACGATCAGGAGGAGGCGCTCACCATGAGCGACCGGATCGGAGTGATGAACGAGGGCCGGCTGCTCCAGGTCGGGGAGCCGCAGCAGATCTACGAGCACCCCTCCTCGCGGTTCGTGGCCGACTTCATCGGCGAGATCAACCTTCTGCCGGCGACGGTCGTCGACCACCAGTCGGTCCGGCTCTTGGGCGGGCAGGTCGTCAGGGCCGAAGCGGGCACCGGCGCCGGGCAGGAGGTCACGATCGCGGTACGCCCCGAGCGCCTCGAGCTCTACGGCCTCGACGAGACCATCCCGGAGGGCCTGAATCGGGTGGAGGGATCGGTGTCGAGGCGCATCTACTACGGCGACGTCTTCTACTACGACGTCGAAACGCCCGGCGGGGTGTTCGAGGTCAAGGAGGAGAACCGGCCCGGCGTCGAGCTGCACGCGGCCGGCGACCGGGTGGTGGTGGCATGGGATCCGGCGGCGACCACCGTCGTGGCGACTTGACTGCCGAACCCGTCGTCGAAGCGGCTCGCCCCGAGCTGGAGAGGGCGGCACACCAGGCCGAATCGAGGCGCGGGGTGCTCGTCGCCCTGCCGGCGTGGGTGTACCTGGTCGTCTTCTTTGCCATGCCCCTGGTGATCGTGTTCGTCTACTCGTTCGCGACCCGAAGCTCCACGGGGCGCACCCGGCTGGCCGACTGGAACCTCGACGCCTACCGGCGGCTGTTCGACCCGCTCGTCTTCGAGATCTTCCGCAGGTCGCTGCTGCTCGCCCTGGCGACCACGGTCATCTGCCTGCTCGTCTCCTACCCCTTCGCCTACTACATCGCCACGAGGGGTCCGCGGCTGCGCAACGTGCTCCTGGTGATGGTGATGCTGCCCTTCTGGTCGAACTTCCTGGTCCGGACATATGCATGGAAGGTGCTGCTCGGCAGCGAGGGACCTATCTCGCAACTCTCGCAGGCGCTCGGTGGTGAGCCGATACGCGTCCTGTTCACCAACTCGGCGGTGCTGATCGGCCTCGTCTACGGGTTCCTGCCCTTCATGGTCCTCCCGCTGTACGCGGCGTTGGAGCGGATGGACTGGAGCCTGGTCGAGGCGGCTCGCGATCTCTATGCCACCGGCTGGACCGCCTTTCGGAAGGTCACCTGGCCGCTGTCGCGCCCCGGGGTGATCGCAGGCTCGATCCTGGTGTTCATCCCCGCTCTCGGCGCCTACGTCACGCCCGCGATCCTCGGGGGGGCGCGTACGACGCTGATCGGGGACTACATCGTCAGCCAGTTCCTCGCGGCGCGTAACCAGCCGTTCGGATCGGCGTTGTCCTTCGGGATCATGGTCGTGATGCTCGCCGGCACCATCGTCTACTTCCGAACGGGAGCGAAGAACGTATGAACATCGCCGGGGTCAGGCCGAAGAGTCCCACCGAGCGCCTGCTGGCGGCGAATGCGTGGGTGGTCTATGCCTTCTTCTATGCCCCGATCCTGGTGCTCATCGTCTTCTCGTTCAACGCCAACAACAACGTCGGCATCTGGACGGAGCCTTCCGTCAGGTGGTATCGGGACGTGCTTTCCAACGATGCCGTGCTGAACGCGATCAAGGTCTCGCTGATCGTGGCCTTCGTCTCGACCATCGTTTCGACGGTCCTCGGTACGATGGCCGCCCTGTCGCTGGAGCGATTCCGCTATCGCGGGCAACGCGCCTTCGACGGCCTGGTCTACCTTCCGATCATCATCCCCGACGTCACCATGGCGGTGATGCTGCTCCTCTTCTTCGCGCAGGGGTTCCAGTGGCTCGACGCCGCGATCGGGTGGCGCCCGTCCTTCGGCATTGGAACGATCTCGCTCAGCCACATCGCCTTCAACATCTCCTTCGTCGCGGTCGTGGTCCGGGCCCGCCTCGGCCAGATGGATCCCCGGCTCGAAGAGGCTGCGGCCGATCTCTATGCCACCAGGTGGCAGGCGTTCCGCCGGGTCACCCTGCCCCTGATCGCCCCCGGGGTGGCCGGCGGCGCCCTGCTCGCCCTCACCCTCTCGCTCGACGACGTCGTCATCACCAGCTTCGTGGCCGGCCCGGGCACCACGACGCTTCCCGTCTACGTGTTCGGCCTGGTCCGGCGCGGGGTGACCCCGCTCATCAACGCCGTCAGCACCCTGATGCTGGTCGCCTCGATGCTCCTGGTGGCGATCTCGCTCGGGTTCCAGCGAAGTTCTCGAAGTAGAGTCACAGCTCTGGGTGAAGAACAAGCGTGATCGATGCGGTGTCTATCGGGGGAGAGGGTTCTATGAGACCGAGTAGTAAGGCCGCCGCACTGCTGGCGGCGCTGGTGCTCGTCATGGCCGCCTGCGGCGACGACGACACGGGAGGAACCACGTCGACGACCGGCGGTCTGCCGACGACCACGGCCGTCGTCACGACGACGACTCAGGGCGCGGCCACGGTCGACTGTGAGGTGGGCCAGACCGACGGGAACCTCAACTTCTACAACTGGTCGGAGTACATCGATCCGGATCTGATCTCGGCCTTCGAGACGGAGTACGGCGTCGACGTGGTGGAGTCGTTCTACGAGTCGAATGAGGCGATGCTCGCCCAGTTGCAGTCCGGGGTCGCCTACGACCTGGTCGTGCCCTCGGATTACATGATCAAGATCATGATCGACGAGCGCTTGCTCTATCAGCTCGACAAGGACGCCCTCGCCAACTACGGGAACCTCTCCGAGGAGTTCCGTACCCAGCCGTATGACCCCAACGGCGACTTCTCGGTCGCCTACCAGTACGGCACCACCGGGCTGGGGGTGAACCTCGAGGCCGTCGGCGATGCCTTCGTCGAGAGCTGGGCGCTGATCTTCGATCCCGAGATCACCCAGAACTTTGCCGGGGGAGTCTCGGTGCTCAACGACCCGCGGGAGACGATGGGGGCCGCTCTCGAGTACCTCGGGTACTCGCTCAACGACACCAACCTCGATCATCTCGACGAGGCGACCCAGCTGATCCGGGACGCCAAGGCGTACATCACGACCTTCGACTCGGACCAGTACGACGAGAACCTGGTGAACGGCGAGGTTGCGGTGGCGCACGGGTACTCGGGCAACATGATCGTGGCGATCGGCGAAGCCGACGACCCGGACAATTTCGTCTACATCCTGCCCGAGGAGGGGGCCACGCTGTGGATCGACAACATGGCGATCCCGACCGTGTCCCGGGCTCCCTGCACGGCTCACGCGTTCATCGACTTCCTCCTGGATGCCGAGAACGGCGCCACGCTGACCAACTGGAACTACTACGGCAGCCCCAACGAGGCGGCGCTGCCGTTGATCGACGAGGAAGTCATCGACTTCTACGCCGACACGGCGACCGCCAACCTCGAGGTGATCGAGGACCAGGGCGACTACGAGATCAACTACACGGACAAGCTGGCCGAAGCCAAGAGCTGAGACGATTGCGTTGCGGGACGCCCGCCGACGCGGGCGTCCCGCTCGCTCCCACATGACCCAGCCCGCCGACCTGGTCTTCCGTGATGGGCCGGTCTTTCGCGCCGACGCGGCGCGCTCGTGGGCCCGAGCGGTCGCCGTCGCCTCCGGCCGGGTTGTCGCCATCGGTGGGAAGCGCACCGTCGACGGGTTGATCGGGCCGCAGACGCGGGTGGTCGATCTCGACGGCAGGCTGCTGGCCCCGGGCTTTCAGGACGCCCATGTCCATCCGGGGACGGCGGGCCGGACGATGCTCCACTGCGACCTCTCGGCCGCCCCGGATCGAGGCGCCGTCGAGACGCTGATCGTCGCGTACGCCGCCGATCATCCTGACGAGCCGTGGGTGACCGGCGGGGGCTGGCGGTTCGACTGCTTCGCACGCGGGATACCGACCAGGGAGTTGCTCGACCACCTGGTGCCCGACCGCCCCGCCTATCTGCGCGTGGCCGACGGGCACGCCGGGTGGGCCAACTCGAAGGCCTTCGCCGCGGCCGGGATCGATCGCACCACTCCCGATCCGCCCTTCGGCCGGATCGAGCGGAATCACGACGGGTCCCCGCAGGGCACCATCCAGGAAGGAGCCATGGCGCTGGTGGAGCGAGCCATGCCCGCCGATGGTCCGGCGGACATCGAGCGGGCCCTGCTCACCGCTCAGGAGCATCTGATCTCACTCGGCATCACCGCCTGGCAGGATGCCGCCGTCGATCAGCCACTCCATGAGGCATACGTGCGGCTGGCGTCGGAGGGCCGGCTGCGGGTCTCGGTCCGGGGCGCCCACTGGTGGGAGCCCGAAGCCGGCCCTGGCCAGCTCGAAGGATTCGAGGAACGGCGTGCCCAATCGGTCGGGACGTACGACGCCGGCTCGGTGAAGCTGATGCTCGACGGGGTGTGCGAGAACTTCACGGCCCGGATGCTGCTCCCGTACCTCGATGAGTCGGGCCGGGTGACCGACAACACCGGATCGGACCACATCGAACCGGGTGAAGTGCCGTCGATCGTGACCGAGGTGATGCGGCGGGAGTTCCAGCCCCACTTCCATGCCTTGGGCGACGCTGCCGTCCGGGGCGCCCTGGACGCGATCGCCGCGGCCTCGGTCGAGCTCGGCCCGACGGACCTCCGGCCGCATCTCGCCCACATCCAGGTGGTGGATCCCACCGATGTCCCGCGGTTTCGGCGGCTCGGCGCGGTGGCCAACGTCCAGGCACTCTGGGCCTGCCACGACGACGCCATGGACGATCTCACGCTCCCGTACCTCGATCCATCGAGCCGGGCCCACCAGTACCCCTTCCGCAGCATCCTCGATGCCGGGGGAACCCTCGCCATGGGAAGCGATTGGGCGGTAACCACGCCCGACGTCATGGCCCAGGTCGACGCCGCGGTGACCCGCAGGGTGATCGGCGACGATGACCGTCCGCCGTTCCTGCCCGGGGAGCGCATCACGGTGGCGGATGCCATGGCCGCGTTCACCGCGGGCTCGGCGTTCGTCAATCACCTCGACGGAGACCGGGGCACGATCCGACCGGGCGCGGTGGCCGATCTCGTGGTGCTCGACGGCAACCCGTTCGAAGCCGGCGAGATCGCCGGTATTCGGGTGGGCATGACCGTGATCGGGGGCGAGGTGGTGTATGAGAGATGAGGCGACGGTCTACGGCTTACGGCCGACGGCCTACGGCCAAACTCTCGCAGGAGCGAGGCGGACGGGTTCGATTGCCGTCTGCCATTTGCCGTGTGCCGTCTGCTCTTTGGATACGATCTGCCGCCATGATGCAACGGCGGGCTGAGCCGGTCTCGTTCTGGATGTCCCGGCTCGACCGGCCCGAACGACCGCCCGTGACCACCGACCTCGACGCGGATGTCTGCATCATGGGCGCGGGGTACACCGGCCTGTGGACGGCCTTCTACCTCGCCGCAGCCGATCCCTCGCTCCGCATCGCCGTCGTCGACCGCGAGCACGTCGGGTTCGGCGCATCGGGTCGGAACGGGGGCTGGGCCTCGGCGAAGCTGGCCGGCCTCGACAAGGCGCTGCCCGATCCCGCCCGTCGTGACGACGCCCGGCGCCTCCAGGTGGAGATGCACCACACGCTCGACGAGATGGAGGCGGTGATCTCGGCAGAGGGGATCGACTGTGACTTCCATCGCGGGGGGACCGTGGTGGTCGCCACCTGCTCGGCTCAGGTGCACACGCTGAAGTACTCGATCGAGGTCAAGCGCAGCGCCGGCTTCGGCCCCGAGCATCTCCGATGGCTCGAGCCCGGCGAGGCGCGTCTCCGCATCCAGCCCTCGAAGCTCTTCGGAGCGACGTTCACCCCGCATTGCGCTGCGCTCGATCCGGCAAAGCTGGTCCTCGGGCTCGCCGCCGCCTGCGAGCGGCGGGGAGTTCGGATCTTCGAGGGGACCGCGGGCGCGGCGATCGCGGCGGGCGTGAGCACGCCGGGCGGGCTCATCAAGGCCCCGGTGGTGGTGAGGGCCACCGAGGCCTACCGGCAGGATCGCCGCCGCGTGATCCCGGTGTACTCGCTCATGGTGGTCACGGAGGTGTTGAGCGACGACGCATGGGACGCGATCGGGCTCGCCGATCGAGAGACCTTCTCCGACGGCCGCCACATGATCGTGTACGGGCAGCGAACCGCCGATGGCCGGATCGCCTTTGGAGGGCGCGGTGCCCCCTATCACTACGCCTCGCGGGTCCTCCCCGGGTTCGACGATCACCCCAGGGTGTTCGCCTACCTGGAGGACACCCTGTGCGATCTCTTTCCGGTGCTCGACGACGTCGGGTTCGAAGCGGCGTGGGGCGGCCCGCTGGCGATCCCGCGGGACTGGCGGCCATCGATCGGCTTCGACCGCGCATCCGGGTTCGCCTTCGCCGGTGGGTATGTCGGGCAAGGCGTCGCCGCGGCGAACCTTGCGGGGAGGACACTGCGCGATCTCATCCTCGAGCACGACACCGACCTGACCACGCTCTCCTGGGTGGGTCATCGATCCCGGAGATGGGAGCCCGAACCGCTTCGCTGGATCGGGGTCAACCTGGGGAGGGTGCTGACCGAGTCCATCGACCGCGCCGAGGACGCCGGGCGCCGGCCCCGGATCAGGCACAAGATCCTCGACGGGCTGCCTGTCGGTTGAGGACCGGGCAGCGGGCAACGGGCAGCGGGCAGCGGGCAGCGGGCAGCGGGTAGCGGAGAACCCCGTAGCATCGCCCGCCATGGCATACGACCTCCTCGTGATCGGCGGTGAGCTCGTCGAAGGCGCCGGCGACCTCATCGAGATCACCGATCCCCGGGATGGGTCGGTGCCGCATGCCGTGCGGGGGGCCTCGCCCGATCAGGTGGACGCCGCCATCGCTTCGACGCGATCGGCGCAGCGGCAGTGGGAGGCGGCCTCCCAGGACGAGCGGTCGGCTGCGCTGGAGGCGATCGCCGCCGAGGTCGACGACCGGCGCGACGAAATCGTCGATCTGGTGACTCTGGAGACCGGCCGGGCCCGGACGCGCAACCGGGTGTACGTCGACTGGACGTCGTTCCTGTTCCGGCAGTACGCCGTGCTGGCGAGACATCACCGGGGCCGGGTGGTGCCCTCGAACACCTCTGGGCAGCTATCGCTGGTCCTCCAGGTGCCGGTCGGGGTGGTGGCTTGCCTGGTCCCCTACAACTACCCGCTGGCGTTGCTGGTCCACAAGGCGGCGCCGGCGCTCGCCACCGGAAATGCCATCATCGTCAAGGGAGCGCCCGAGACCACCCGCACCACCCTGCTTCTCGGGGAGATCATGGCGCGGCATCTACCCGCCGGGGTCGTCGAGGTGCTTGCCGGGGGTGCCGATGTCGGTGCGGCGATGGTCGACGGCGACACCGACATGGTGGCGTTCACCGGCTCGACCGCCGCGGGCCGGGCCATCGGCGCCAGATGTGGCGAGTTGGTCAAGCCCGCTCATCTGGAGCTGGGCGGCAAGGATCCGGCGGTGGTGTTCGCCGACGCCGATCTCGAGACGGCCGCCGCCGGCGTGGTGTGGGCAGCATTCCTCAACACCGGACAGGTGTGCACCTCGACGGAGCGGGTCTACGTCGACCGTTCCATCGAGACGCCATTCCTCAACCTGGTGGGAGCGGCCACCGATGCGTTGCGGGTGGGGGACCCGTTCGAGTCGTCGACCCAGATCGGGCCGATGCGTACCGAGCGAAACCTGGAGCGCGCCGTCGCCCACGTCGAGGAGGCAGTAGCGCAAGGGGCGCAGGTCCTCGCCGGAGGGAACCGGATAGGGGGACAGGGCTTCTGGCTCCAGCCGACCGCGCTTGGGGGAGTGGATCACTCCATGCAGGTCATGCGCGATGAGACCTTCGGGCCCGTCCTGCCGGTGATGGCCTTCGACGATCTCGACCAGGCGTTTCACCTTGCCGCCGACACCCCCTACGGGCTCGGGGCCAGCATCTACACCAACGATCCCCGGATCGTGAAGCGCGCCTACGAGACACTCCGGGTGGGCACGTTGTGGGTGAACGACCCGGTGGTCGACAATCCGGCGGCGCCCTTCGGCGGGATGCGGGCCAGCGGCAGTGCCCGCGAGCTCGGGGTGGAGGGGCTGGACGCCTTCACGGTCGCCAGGCACGTCCATTGGGACATCGACGGCGGACCCAAGCCGTGGTGGTACTCGGGGTGACACCCCGGCTCCGCTCGGGAGCAGATCACCCGACCAGCCGAGATTGAAGAACGCCGCCGGGCGAAGGGGTTTTGTGTCGTGGGTGGTTGATGGGTTGGCGGGATGTTGGCTCGGATTGATCCGACCCGATCGCGCGACCAACCCGCCTGGCTGCGGTGAGTCGGGCAGAATCGGATGAAATGCGAATCAAGCTGCCGGCCGGGCCCTTTGCGTACGTCGACTCGGGACGTGCCGATGAGACGATCGTGCTGCTCCATGCCCTGGGGAGATCGGCCGCAGATTGGCAACCGATCGTCGAACGACTCGGTGGGCTCTACCGAGTCCTCGCCCTGGACATGCGCGGCCACGGGGAGAGCTGCCGACCGGGTGAGTACACGTTCGAGTCGATGCGCGACGACCTTCTGCACTTTGCCGATGCCCTGGAGTTGGAGCGATTCCACCTCATCGGTCACTCGATGGGGGGCACGACGTCGATCCTCTTTGCGGAGCGCTGGCCACTCCGGGTGGCTCGCCTGGTACTGGAGGACACGCCGCCCCCGTCGGGTCGGCAGCAGGCGCCGTTTCCCCCTGAAGAGCCCCCGGAACCCGTCGACTTCGACTGGCCGGTGATCGCTGGGCTGGTCGGCCAGCTCAACGATCCCGATCCTCGGTGGTGGACGGACCTCGACAAGATCATGGCTCCAACCTTGATCGTTGCCGGAGGAAGCACCAGCATCATCGACCAGACAGAGCTTGCTGAGGTGTCCCGTCGCATTCCCGACGCCCGACTGATCACGATCGAAGCGGGACATCACATTCACCGGACCAGACCAGATGAGTTCGCGTCTGTCGTGATCGGCTTCCTCGCCGGCTAGTGCCCCGTCTCACCCTCTCGGAGACCATCCCCCTCCCCTCGGTCGGCGGTCCTCACCGACATCCGACCTGGCTCGTGATCCGCAGCTTCCGAGTCACACGGTCCTCTGTCTCAGGGGCTTGAATGGTTGGCGACCGTATGGTGGCGAGGAGACACTGGGGGACTCGATGGGTTCGCCGATTCGCAGGCTGGTGGCGCTCGCTGGAGGGCTGATGCTGTTCGCGGGCTGTGGGGGGAACACCGCCACGACTACGCCTACGACTGGTGCGACTGCAACGACCCAGACGCCGGCGACAACACGAGCTCCCGCCCCGACCACGACCGCGACCACGACGGTCGTGGAACCGGCCGACATCATCTTCTTCAACGGCAGCGTCCTCACCATGGAGGCCGAGACCCCGGTTGCGGAGGCGCTGGCGGTCACCGGCGGGGTGATCACTGCCGTGGGCTCGGCAGACGACGTATTGCGGAACCAGGGACCTGGCACCCTCATGGTCGATCTCGAAGGCGGTGCCCTCCTCCCCGGTTTCATCGATTCACACGCGCACTGGATCGGCGACCGGGAGATCGCCGGCGTCGAGACACCGCAGGCAGCCATTGGCGCCGCGCTGCGAGATGGTTGGACGAGCATCTCCGAGCAGTTCGTGAATCAGGAGCGACTCGACGAACTGGTTCGACTTGATGAAGCCGGTGAGCTCCTCATCCGGGTCAATGCCTACTTTCCGGTCAATTACCACGACGATCATTACGGCGTGTGGTTCGAGGATTACACCCCTCGGCATGAGTACAGCTCCCGCCTCCGGATCGCAGGAACCAAAGTCTTCATCGACCGGGCCAACCCCACGCTGATGCTCCTCAGCGAGCCGTACTCCGATCAGCCCGGCTACTTCGGGCATGCTTCGTGGACGCAGGAGGAGCTGACCGCGATGGTGACCGCCCTCCATTCCGATGGGTGGCAGATCACCATCCACACCACGGGCGACGGAGCCCACGACTTGGTGCTCAACGCGTTTGCCGCTGCCCTGAACGGAGAGTCGAACGACGCCTATCGCCATCGAATCGAGCACGTCGTGGTGCTGCGTGACGACCAGATTCAGCGGATGAGCGACCTCGAGATCATCGCTTCGATCCAATTGACCTGGTTGAACTCCGATTGGCTCGGTGACGAGTTCTGGGGGCCCTTCGATGGAGCCCTCGGGCCCGACCGGGTGCGTTGGCTCGGCCGCTGGCGGGATTTGCTG
>Ga0299906_10002638_pt1 | contig 14843 bp, 9 predicted proteins | sample RVTome_14_FD_200259 | JGI IMG/M metagenome (GOLD analysis project Ga0299906, IMG submission 200259) | Soil microbial communities from uranium-contaminated site in the Upper Colorado River Basin, Wyoming, United States - RVT145D125 (version 2) ... | reverse complement strand
TGATATGGCCGCTGTTCCTGACCGGGGCGGCTATCGGCGCGGCGGCCCTGGTCACCTGCATGATTGCGGAAACCGTGTTCGCCTGGGCTTTCGCGGCCCGCTACTTTACGCAACTTCCAGAGATCGCGCCGGAGCGTCCGCGCTTCCGGGAGATGTGGCGTTTCTCGTGGCCGCTAGTGCTGAACCAATCTTCCGAGATGGGCGTGGTATTCGTCATCAATCTGTTCCTGGGCCAGCTCGCGCGGGCCGAGCTCGCGCTCGCCGCCTTCGGCGTCGTGCACGGACTGGCGAGCCTGCTCATGAGTCCCATGCGAAACCTGGCCCAGACCGGGCAGACGCTCGCCGGCAGCCCGGCCGATGCCGGCGTTTTGCTCCGGTTTACGCTGCAACTGGTGGCCGGATTTGCGCTGATCGCGGTGGTCCTGTTCTGGACGCCGCTCGACAGGGTGATACTCGGGGGCGTGATGGGGCTTTCGGAACAGATGAGTGAATACAGCGCGCCCGCCATGCGTATCGCCTTCGTGATGGCGGTCTTCTGGGCCCTCTCCGCCTTGTTCCGCGGGTTGCTGGCCGGCACCCGCAGCACCCAAATGCTCGCCTTGACCGCGGTGCTTCGACTCGCGACGGCAACTGCCGTGGGCGTGGCGGCGATAATATTACCCACCATCAACGGCGCGGTGTTGGGCCTCGGCGCGTGGATACTGGCCTACGCCGTGGAGATCACGGTGCTGGCGCCGAAAGTCCGGCGCGCCTGGCGCTGATGTAACCTGCTGCCCGGCGGCGGCATTCAGTCCCTCGCCGTTACAGATTTTATCAGCGGACCGATGGTCAGACCCTGCACCAGTATCGAAAACACCACCACGGTATAGGTTACGGTCAAAATGAGATCGCGTTCGGGGCCCGCGGGTATCGACAACGCCAGCGCTACCGAGATCCCGCCGCGCAGCCCGCCCCAGGTGAGAATACGGATGGCGCCGGGCGTAAACGAACGCCGGAACTCGAGCAGCTTCACCGGCGCCCCGACGCAGATGAACCGCGCCAGCAATACCACGGGGATGGCGAGCAGCCCGGCTGTCAGCGCGTCACCCGTCAGTTCGAGTATCAGAAGTTCGAAGCCGATGAGCACGAACAACACGGTATTCAGGATCTCGTCCACGAGCTCCCAGAAGAGATCCAGATGCTCGCGGGTACGTTCCGACATGGCCAGCCGGCGCCCGTGATTGCCGATCACGAGGCCCGCCACCACCATGGCGATGGGTCCCGAGGTATGAATGGCCACGGCGAGGGAATAACCGCCCATCACCACCGCAAGCGTGACCAGGATCTCCACGCTGTAATTGTCCACACGGGCAAGCATCCAGTAGGCGATGCCCCCCAGGATCAGTCCGAACAGAATCCCGCCCAGGGCTTCCTCGACGAACAGCAGGACGATGTGTCCAGCGGAGGGTTCCGCACCGCTGGCAACCAGTTCCAGGAGCACGATAAACACCACCACGCCGATGCCGTCATTGAACAGCGACTCTCCGGTAATTTTCGTTTCCAGGGACTTGGGCGCGCCCGCGGACTTGAGGATACCGAGCACCGCAATGGGATCGGTGGGCGAGATCAGCGCTCCGAACAGCAGGCAGTAGATAAACGGCAATTCCAGACCGAGTCCCCGGGCGAGAAAAAAGAAAAGACCGCTGACGACGAACGTGGAGCCCACGGTACCGATAGTCGCCAGCGAGCCCACGATCCATTTCTGTTCGGCCAGGTCGCGCAGGTTTACGTGCAGGGCACCCGCAAACAGCAGGAAACTGAGCATGCCGTGCATCAGCGTCCTGTTGAAATCGATGGAGCGAATGAACGACTCCGCCGTCTGTTCGATGCGCCAGTAGCCGAGCTTGCCCAGTCCGAGGAGCACGAGCGAGAGACAAAGCGCCATCAGCATCAGCCCGATGGCGGACGGCAGCCGAATGTAACGGTGATTTAGATAGCTGAAAACCGCCGCGAGGGTGATAAGAACTGCCGCGATATCAAGTATCTGCATGCGCCTTAGCCTACCAGTTACGCAGCGCTTTCGGACACGGTTCAGTCCGGCGCGCGGGCGCAGCGAAAACCGATGTGCCGGTGGCCGTTTTGCGGCGCGCGGGAAAATCCGCCGCGGAAGAAACCGGTGAGTCGATCGGGACCGGTATCGAAAACGTAATCTCCACCCCGCGTCACCCGCTCCCCGGGGGCGAGCGGATCCTCCCTGCCGTCGCCAGCGTTGTACGGATAGGGCCTGTAGAGTGACGCCGTCCATTCCGCCAGGCTGCCGGCGAGGTCCAGCACACCTTCCGGGGTTGCCCCCTTCGGCCGGGAACCCACCGGCGCGGTGACGCCGGAGGGATAACCCGTATAGACCCGATCCTGATCAGGCGGAGAATTTCCCCAGGGATAAATCCGCCCTTCCGTTCCCCGCGCGGCGGCCTCCCACTCGACCTCGCTCGGCAGGCGCGCCCCGCGCCACACACAGTAGTTGCGGGCGCCTCGCCAGGTGGACTCCGCCACCGGGTGATCTTCATACCCCATGGCGGCGGCGAAACGCCCTTCCCGCACCTCGATTCGAACCTGCTCGTCGTCGAGACCGATGAGTGGATAGCGTTCGGGCTCGACACCTTCCTCCAGCAGTTCCGGCCACGATTCTTCAGCGAAGTGCGCCCGCGTGGCGGTGGTATGAGAAAAGTCGGCGCGTACCTCGATATCCAGCGCATTCAGGAACTCGGCAAACTGCGCGTTGGTGACTTCGGTCCGGTCGATGGCAAATGCACCCAGGGTGACGCGGTGCGCCGTTTGCGCGTCATGACGCCCCTGCCGATGGCCCACGGGGTAGACGCCCCCCTGGATGGGGATCATCGCGCGATGGGCCGCCGCTGATCGCGGCGCCGCCGCGGGATCCATGCGCAAGCCGGGCACGGGGCCGGGGTCCCGGGCGCTGGCCACGGACAGCGTCTGAATAAGCAACAGCAGACCGGCGGCAAACGCCGCCATCGTCCGCTTTTCACGACTCGCCGTCATGGAGCGCCGTAGGGAAATTCCCGTTTCTCTTCCTAGGCATCTATGCCTCTGACGGCGATCACCTCCCTGGCCGGTCTGCGATCTCCGGTACAGCTAATATTGCGCGGTGCATTCAATAGCTTGCATTCGAATCCGAGTTTCTTGTAAAGGCTCAGGATTCGGTCTGTGGCCTGGTTCGACAGAACCACCGGTCCCTTATGCCTAGAAAGCCAAAGCGCGAGGCGTTCCTGATCCTCCCAGGAAAAGCCTTCTCGTGCGTAGTGTGTGAACTCCACGTCGTACGGTGGATCTGCATACACGAAATCTGTCGGCCTGAGCTTGACCTCATCAAAATTTCCGCAGAGCAACGACCAGCCGGATATCAGGGGCTTGTATTCTTCAAAATCCTCCCTGTATCCAATCGACTTGTACTTTCCAAAAGGCACATTGAACCTGCCGCTTTTATTGAAGCGACACAATCCGTTATAGCCGGTCCGGTTAAGATAATAGAAAAGCTCCGCCGCTTCCCGTTTGCCGGCTCCGCCGTTGGAGATCAGTTGATTAAAGCGATCCCTGTGCGCGTAATAAAGGTCAGCATCATTTTTCATTGGAATGTGAACACGTAAGCCACGCTGTAGCCAGCGGTAAAAGTTGATCGCATGGGGATTTATGTCATTCAGGATGGCGTACTTCGGGAGCAGCCCAAGCGTCACCGCCAACCCGCCGCAAAGCGGCTCAACAAGCCGTCGCTTTCGATAAGGCTCCCAAAGCGGTTTCAGGCGCGGCACCAGCCACCGTTTTCCACCAGCCCACTTAAGGGGCGGGCGAATCTGTAAGTCTATGCGTGCCGTTGCCATTACTTCTGAATTATCTGCTGCTTTGAAGTCAGCAACAATCGCGGCCCTCACAGCCTGTTCTGGACTGTCCGCAGAGCTGCGCAGCTTCGCGTTCAATGCTCGCGGAAACCAGAGACGCTCATTGGCGAACGGCGGAAGCGAGGCCTGGGGAATGCCCGCAGGGAGGAACCTCGCGAGCGCATTCACGACCGTAGTGCCGCCGACGGCCCGGGCGAGAAAACCTGGCCCGTGGACGGGATGGTACACATTCGCAGGGACTATCCGATCGATCTCGCTCGGGTCCATCGCCTGCGGCGACAGCCAATCTCTGCCGCACAACACCCCGGTCAGGTACTCCTCGTTGTCTTCGAGGTGCACTACCAGTCTCGCACGCGAGCTGCCCCTGAACAACCGCTCGCACTATTTCCGGACGTGCTCGCGCGGTGTCCAGGCGTGAACGATCGAAGGCAGACCGCCATCGCGAAACGGTAACGGCCTGTGCCCGATGGAGTCAAAGGAGACGCAGCCAACCATCGCGCACTCCGGCTCCCGGAAACCCGCCGTAGGCACGGCGAGGACCACCGAGACACCGTGCATCACGAGATGCGCCGCCAGACCCTGTGCGTGGTAGCCGTTGTTGGAGTCGAGCGAACTGGGCAGTACGAGGACCACATTGCCTTCGAACCGAGGATACTCAGCGCGGATATGGGAAGTGCCGACACTCACGGGGGAACGGGACGTCGTCCCTCGATTTTCCCGTGACAGAGAAAATGGACCAACGGGTTCTCGCCTGCTTCCGCGACGTCCGGGTTATGATCCAGATAGTAGGCCGCGTCAAAACCCGGCCCGGGAGACCGCCGACATCTCGCGCCGTCCAGGAGAAAATCGGTCAACGGATTCCGCCCGCCGACGCTACACCATGGATACATGGCCTGATACGCCCGAATCGCCCACGGGCACCAGTATCTCGAGCGTGGCCATGATGGTCGCGAGGGATTGCAGGCGAGCCGCGGCTGCGTGGCATCGGCGGCGGCTGACATGGTGTGGGGATGGCGGCTGACGGGTCGGCAGGGCGCGGGCTGAGCCGCCCACTGGATGCCCGAGCGCACTCCTGGCAACGGCGGCGGCGCCATGGACACGGGTGCGGTTCTGGTGCGCGCTCAGGATGACGCGATGGGCGGGGCGCGCGCCGAGCGGGTCTGGAAGTGTGCAAGGATGGCCGCAATCACCCGCGGGTCGGTGATCACGGCGAGCACGCGAAGCTGTGCGCCGCAGCGTGGACAGCGGCTGATGTCGATATTGAACACTCGGCGCAGGCGCTGCATCCAGGTCATCGAGTCACGGCTTCGCGACGGCGCGCTCTCGGCGTGGTTGCCCAGGGGCGCAGGTGGGGGTGAGGGTGAGGGCACGACGAGGCGGCGGTGGCGTGCGTTCGGGGCCAAGATGCCGTGGAACTGGATGAGATGGCCTCGTGGGCGCGGCACCAGAGCAGCCAGGCGAGCAATGAAGTCAAGCGGCTCGAACAGCACATGGGTGGTGCCGTCGCGAAAGAGGTGCTTCAGTTCGTAGACCACCAGGCCATCGCCGTCGCGGCTGAGACGATTGAGGGCGAGGGCTGGGCGCGCAACGTACCGGCATAGACGCTCCAGTTTTCGGCGCTCGTCGGCCCGGCAGGCCACGGCGGCGTTGAGCGAGAACCCGTCACGCGCGGCGGTGAAGGGCTTCGCCGGCTCCCGCGCCTCGATCGCAACTACGGGGGTGCGCAGGCGAAGGGTCTTGCGCTCCGCGATGGGACCCACGGCGATTCGGTAGCGGATGGACGCGCCCAGGATCTGCGTGAGCGCGTCCTCGCCAGCGGGCTCGACAGCGGGGTGGGGCTGCGCGCCGTTGTCGGACGCTTCCTCCACCAGCGCGCCGTGCGTGCTGTACAGGGATGTACGAATGCCGCGGGAGGCAGGATGCCGGAAGCGGCCACCAGCGTGCGCGTGATGCGCCCGATCAGGGTGTCGAGCAGACGCTCGAGCTCGCCGGTCGTGGGGGGCGCAACGCGATGGAAGCGCGGGCGTTCGCCCTCGAAGGTGTAAACGCTGTCGAGCACGAGGATGTGGATATGCACATTGAGGTTGATCGCCGACCCAAACCTCTGAATGAAGGTCACGAGACCGGTTTCAGCACCGCTCGCGCGCAGCCCCGCTCGCCGCGCGAGCGCCGTGGACAGTGCTTAGCAATACCACCGCGAGCACGCGGCTGAGCAGCTGCGGGCGCGCGGCGAAGAGCAGGCGCAGTGGCCACGGGAAGGACAGAACCCATTGACGAATCGGCACGTGGGGCAGCACGTGATCGACCAACCCGGCCGCGCTCTCGACCATCTGTCGCGCCCCGCAGGAGGGACAGAAACCGCGGCACTTACAACTGAAGGCCACCAAGTGCTCGTGGCGACAGCTCGTGCAAACGACTCGAACGAAGCCCTCTTCGAGCCGTCCGCAGCGCATGTAGCGCTCGAACTCCTCGTGCACGAACGCGGGCAGCGACGCACTGTCAGGCACATCTACTTTCCCAACGACGCTGTCGTCTCGCTGCTCTACAATGTCGATGGGCGAAGGGCGGTGGAGGTGGCCATGGAAGGTAACGAGGGCGCGGTTGGACTCGCCGTCTATCTGGGCGGCGTGAGGTCGCACAACCTGTCCATCGTTCGCGACGCCGGCACCGCGATGCGGCTGGAGGTAAAGGCGCTGAGGAGGTGTGCCGACCAACGCGGCGGCCTGAGAGAGCTGCTCCACAAGTCGGTTCACGCGCTGGTCACGCAGATCGCGCTGTCGGGCGCTTGCAGCCGATTCCACAACATCGACGCGCGCCTCGCCCGGTGTTTGCTGATGACGACGGACCGGGTGGGGTCACCCGAGCTTCGCGCGACACAGGAGTCGATCGCCCGCATGCTCGGGGTGCGGCGGAGCGGTGTCACCGCAGCGCGAGCGGTTTCCACAAGCAGAACATGATCGACTACCGTCGCGGGCGAATCGAGATCCTGGACCAGAGCGAGCTACGTGCGGCTGCTTGCTCCTGTTACGGGATCATCAAACGCCAGTACGACAGCTTCCTGAAATTAGGAAACGACTTGGGCGGCGTTGCTCGCGCTGCTTGAATCCCCGGCCTTCCGGCGCCGCAGTCCAACGAGCTAGCAACGCGACAACCCGTATAAGGAGCAGACATTCATGACGATACGCACAGGCAACAAGGGGGAAGCCTTCGGGAGGCTCTTCGTTCTCGGTGGATTCACCTTGGTGACGCCATCAGGCGCGCCGGGGCGAAACAGGGACGGAGTGAACGCCCGGCTGAAGCGCGAACAGGGATCGGCAAAAGTCGCCCTCGTCCGGGATGCGGGCCAAGAGCCGCCGAATGGGACAAGGAAATCGCGCCCGGGAGACGATGAGCGTCAAGCCATAGAACGAGGCGAGGATGAAGGAATGATGGTTGGTCGAGAGTGAAAACCGCCCCACGGCGCGCAAGAGAATGGTGTCGTGAGCATCCAACCCGCTCAGCCCAATGCAAAGACGCCGGGTGGCGAGCTCGTTCCGGTACAGCTTTCCGGCGCCAGCCGATAACAATGCATGCACGGGATAAGGAGGTGATCTTCATTCGCTCCTTCGTTTTAACGGGACTGCGGGGAGTGCATCCGTCCTGCAGCTCTGACACACGATTCCTCTGATTGGCTCGCTCGGCTCAAGCACCTGTCGCAAGCCAACGCTGGCCGGAAAGTCGCGTATGAACTCGATCCTTGGTCATGTTCTCGGGCATCGCTCGATATCGCCTCCATGGAGCGACATCGCCCCGGTTCGGGAAGAGATTTTCGGCGTCGAACGGCTCGAGCAGCACGCGCAAAGCCTTGCGGCGGCACAACCGGTAACGACGAGACCGCCAAGCGTCCTGTCTTTGCACACCCGGCTGAATGACAATGCCGGGGCATTGCTCGCGGCCTATCGCGCGAGCGCCGTGGAGCTGGAAAGCGGCCGCGGCGTGGTGCCTGCGGCGGAATGGCTGCTTGACAACTATCATCTCGTCGAGGCGCAGATCCGCGAGATCCGGGATGACTTGCCGCCCGGCTATTATCGCCAGCTGCCGAAGCTGGCTGACGGACCGTTCGCCGGATATCCGAGGGTGTTCGGTCTTGCCTGGGCTTTCGTCGCCCACACCGACAGCTACGTCGACCCCGCCATATTGCGTCGGTTCATTGCAGCCTATCAGCGGATTCAGCCGCTCACGATCGGCGAGTTGTGGGCGGTTGCGATCACGCTGCGCATCGTCCTCATCGAGAACCTGCGCCGGCTGGCCGGCCAGATCACGGCTGGACGAGTAGCGCGTGCAGATGCCGACGCGCTGGCCAACCGGCTTTTCGTATCGGGAGACGCCCGATCCGCGCTCGAATCGGACATCTCCACGCGCTCATCCGGGGCCTTGTCACAAACCTTCGCCGCACAGCTCGCGAAGCGGCTGAGGGACCAGGATCCAATAACAACGCCGGCGCTCGGATGGTTGGAGGAGCGGCTCAGACTTCAGGGCGCCTCGATAGATAAAGTGGTGCAGCACGAGCAACGGAGCAAGGGCGCATCCAACGTCAGCGTACGCAATGTCATCACCAGCATGCGGTTGATTTCCGATATCGACTGGGCGGAGCTGTTCGAGAGCGTAAGCCTCGTCGATGAGCGGCTACGCGCGGCGAGCGCCTTTGCTGCAATGGATTTTTCGACACGCAATCTATACCGAAACGCGATCGAGCAGTTGGCCCGTGGCTCGTCGTCTACCGAACTCGAGATCGCGGATCTTGCACTGAACGCGTCCCACACGGCGGCGGCCGGAGCAGTCGGTGCCGTTGAGGGGGAGCGCGTCGGCGATCCCGGCTACCACCTGATCGCCGGGGGCCGGCGCGCACTCGAGCGGACCGTCGGGTTTCGGCCGCCTCTGCGTCTGCGGTTCAGCCGTTTCTACATCCGCCTCGGCATTGGCGGCTATGTCGGCGCGATCCTGTGCGTCACCACGGGATTGCTGTTGCTCGCGCTGTGGACGGTTTCGGTTCCCGGCCTCGCTGCCGGCTGGCTCGCGCTGTTTGCTCTGATCGGGTTTCTCCCGGCCACCGAGGTCGCGACTGCGCTCATCAACCGTGCAGTCACTTTGAGTTTTGGCGCGATGACCTTGCCGGGCCTTGAGCTCACGGCAGGCGTTCCGCCATCGCTTCGAACGCTCGTCGCCGTGCCGACGCTGCTGACCAGCGAAGCCGACCTTCTGGAGCAGATCGAACGGCTGGAGGTCCACCATCTCGCCGGCGCCGGCGGCGATCTCACCTTCGCTCTCCTGTCGGACGGGGTCGATGCGGACCGGGAGGTCCTCGAGGGCGATGCCTCTCTGCTCGCCGTGGCTGCCGAGGCGATGGAACGCCTGAACCGACGTTACGGGCCGGGCCCCGGCGGCAGCCGCTTCCTGCTGTTGCATCGGCGCCGCGTCTTCAATGCGGGCGAGAACCAATGGATGGGATGGGAGCGCAAAAGAGGCAAGCTGCGTGAGCTCAACCGGCTTCTGCGCGGCGCCACCGACACGACGTTCATGCCCATCGAAGAGCGCGCACCGCAGGTGCCGGCCGATGTACGTTACGTTATCACCCTCGATGCCGATACCAGGCTGCCGAGAGATGCAGCCCTCCGGCTGATCGGCAAGATGGCCCATCCGTTGAATCGGCCGGGATTCAGTGACGTCGAGCAGCGTGTCGTCGACGGCTACGCCATTCTTCAGCCGCGCGTCACGCCATCGCTGCCGGTTGGCCGCGAGGGTTCACTCTATCAAAAGGTCTTTTCCAGCCCCGGCGGTATCGACCCTTACGCGGCGGCCGTCTCCGACGTCTACCAGGACCTCTTCGGTGAGGGCTCGTATACCGGCAAAGGCATCTACGACGTCGATGCCTTCGAGAAAGCCCTGGCCGGCCGCGTCCCGGAGAATGCTCTGCTCAGCCACGATCTCTTCGAGGGCGTTTTCGCGCGCGCCGGCCTCGCGTCTGACGTCGAGGTCGTCGAGGAATTCCCGCCTCGCTACGATGTCGCTGGCAAACGCCAGCATCGTTGGACGCGCGGCGACTGGCAGCTCCTTCCCTGGGTGTTCGGGCACCTCACGGGAAGTCGGGCGGTTCCGTTGATCGGCCGCTTGAAGATGCTGGACAATCTGAGGCGATCGGTGCTTGCGCCGATCCTTTTGATGGCCCTCGGCGTGTGTTGGCTGCTACCCGTGCCTTCAGGCATGGTGGGAGCCTTGCTCGTCCTCGCCGCCATCGCCATCCCGGCATTCCTTCCGAGTTTTTTTTCCGTGCTGCCGCATCGGGCCGGTATTCGTCTTCGCAACCACGTTCGCAAGCTTGCCGCCGACCTGCGGCTCGCGGCCACGCAGACCCTCCTTTCGGTCGCACTCCTCGCCGATCAGGCCTGGCGAATGAGCGATGCCATCGTGAGAACGCTGGCTCGGCTGTTCGCGACGCGCCGCCACCTGCTCGAATGGACGACGGCCGCACAGTCGAAGGGAAGTCCGAGGCTGACGCTGCGCGGCTTCTATCGGCAGATGGCGGGTGGCACGTCGCTCGGGCTTGTCATGACGGCCGGCGCGGTCGCATTGGCGCCGTCATCCTGGCCGCTCGTGCTGCCGTTTGCACTGCTATGGCTGACAGCGCCGGCGCTCGCCATGTGGGCCAGCCGGTCGCCGTCCGTCGCACCGCGGCTCGCAGTTTCAGACCCGGACGCGCGCGACCTGAGACTCATCGCCCGCCGGACCTGGCGCTTCTTCGAGACATTCGTGACGCCGTCAGACAACATGCTGCCCCCGGACAATTTCCAGGAAGACCCGAAGCCGATCGTCGCGCACCGGACTTCGCCTACCAACATGGGTCTCTATCTGCTTTCCGCCATCGCCGCCCGCGACTTCGGCTGGGCGGGAACAACGGAGACCGTCGAACGGCTGGAAGCGACATTCGGCTCGATGCGGAAGCTCCCGCAGTTCAAGGGCCATTTCTTCAACTGGTACGGAACAAAGAATCTGCATGTGCTCGAGCCCGCTTACGTCTCTTCCGTGGACAGCGGTAACCTCGCCGGTCATTTGATCGTGCTCGCCAACGCATGCGAAGAGTGGATGGATATCCCTCTTGCGCCGGACGCCCGGCTCGGCATTGCCGACAATCTGCGGCTGGTCCGTGAAGCCGTCGATGCCGCGCCCGCCGCGAACGACGAGCGCGCGCGCCGGATCGCCGCCATCCTCGAAGAGACCGAGCTCGAATTGAATGGAACGCAAGCGGTCGAGACGCTGCTGCCGACACTCGAGCGGCTTGTGACAAACCTTGCAGACGCGGCCCGGAACGTCATACCCGTCGTCGCAGACGACGGCTCCGAGGATCTGGTTTTTTGGATCGAGGCGCTGAGGAAGGCGGTGACGGAGCATGGCCGTGACCGGCTTCAGGTCGCCGGGGCGCCGGAGAAACTGAAGCTCCGATTGGGTGACCTCGCCGACACCGCGCGCGAGATGGCGCTTGCAATGGATTTCGCGTTTCTCCTCGAGCCTGAACGCAAACTGCTGTCGATTGGCTATTCCCTTGCCGACAATAGCCTCGACCCCGGCTGCTACGATCTGCTCGCTTCGGAAGCACGGCTCGCCAGCCTGTTCGCTGTCGCCAAGGGAGACGTTGCGACACGCCATTGGTTTCACCTCGGCCGGGCCGCGACACCGCTGGGGAACGGATCGGCGCTGATCTCCTGGTCCGGATCCATGTTCGAATATCTGATGCCGTCGCTGGTGATGCGCGCGCCGGTCGGCAGCCTGCTCGAGCAGACCAATCGTCTGGTGGTGGAGCGGCAGCAGTCCTACGGACGATCGCTGGGCATTCCCTGGGGTATCTCGGAATCCGCCTATAACGCCCGCGACATGGAATTCACTTACCAGTATTCCAACTTCGGCGTTCCCGGTCTCGGTCTGAAGCGCGGCCTCTCCGAAGATGTGGTGATTGCGCCCTATGCAACGGGTCTTGCGGCGATGGTGGACCCGCACGGCGCACGACGGAACTACACCCGCCTTGCCGAGATGGGAGCGGGCGGCCGCTACGGTTTCTACGAAGCTCTGGATTTCACCCGATCGCGACTTCCCGCCAACGAGGAGATCGCGATCGTGCGCTGCTTCATGGCCCACCACCAGGGGCTGACTATCGTTGCCATCGCGAACACCCTGCATGATGGTCGGATGCGCGCCCGGTTCCACCGCGAACCGATGGTCCAGTCCAGTGAGCTCCTGCTACAGGAACGCATGCCCCGGGACGTCGCCGTCGCGCATCCGCGGGCCGAAGCGGTGAAGGCTTCCCCGCTCGAGGCCAGCGCCAAGGCTCCGGCGGTGCGTCGCCTCACGGCGTCGGCCGGCGGCACCCCGATCACGCATTTGCTGTCGAACGGTCGCTACGCGGTGATGCTGACGGCTGCGGGTGCGGGCTATAGCCGCTGGCGGGATATTGCGGTGACGCGCTGGCGGGAGGACACGACCTGCGACGACTGGGGCTCCTTCATCTTCCTTCGGGATACCCAGAGCGGAAAGATCTGGTCTGCCGGCGCGCAGCCGGTCGGGAACGATGCGGAATACGACGAAGCCGTCTTCGGTGAGGATCACGCGGAATTCATCCGCCGCGACGGCACCTTGATGACCACCATGGACGTTCTCGTCTCCGGCGAGGACGACGGAGAGGTTCGCCGCATATCGCTGACCAACAGCGGACGCAGTCCGCGTGAGATCGAGCTCACATCCTACGCTGAAGTGGTCTTGACGACGCCGGCCGCCGATGATGCGCACCCGGCTTTCGCCAAGATGTTCGTCCAAACCGAGCATCTCGCCGAATTCGGTGCGCTCATCGCGACACGCCGCCCGCGCTCCCACGAGGAGCCGCGGGTATGGGCCGCCCATTTCGCCATCGTGGAAGGCGAGATCGCCGCCGATCCGCAGTACGAGTCCGATCGGGCTCGTTTCGTGGGTCGGGGCCGTGCTGTCGGCGCGGCGGCTGCCATCGCGGATGGCCGGCCGCTTTCGAACACAACCGGGACCGTTCTCGACCCGGTCTTTTCGCTCAGGCATCGCGTGGTGATTCCGCCCGGTAAGGCGGTACGAGTCGCCTTCTGGACCGTTGTCGCGTCGTCGCGGGACGAGCTCCTGGATCTCGTCGACAAACACCACGATCGCAGCGCCTTCGACCGGGCGAAGACCCTTGCGTGGACCCAGGCCCAGGTCCAGCTTCGCCATCTCGATGTCGAGGCGGAGGAGGCAGCCGATTTTCAGCGACTGGCTGCACCGATCCTGTACGCCGACCCGCGCTTCAGGTCGGCCTCGAAGGCGATCATCCGCGGGGCGGGTTCCCAGTCAGGCCTGTGGCTGCACGCCATTTCCGGCGACTTGCCCATCGTTCTCCTGCGTATCGACGATATCGCGGACATCGTCCAGGTTCGCCAGCTGCTGCGCGCTCACGAATATTGGCGCATGAAACGCCTTGACGTCGACCTTGTCATCGTCAACGAGCATGCATCCTCCTACATGCAGGATCTTCAGATCGCGATCGAGAGCGCCGTGCGGCGCAGTCAATCGCGGCCGCGTTTCGGCGAAGAGCTCGCGCAAGGCTCGGTATACGCGCTGCGCGCCGATCTGATGCGCGGCGATGCCCGAGCCTTGCTTCAATCAGCCGCCCGTGTCGCGCTGGTCGCTCACCGCGGGCCCATCGCCGACCAGCTCGCCCGCCTGCCGCCGTTGCCGAACCGGCCATCGCCGGTCCGCCGTCCAAATCCTCCGATGCCGGCGCCACAGCCTTCGCCGGCAGGCGCGCCACCGGAGCTCGAGTTCTTCAACGGCCTTGGCGGTTTCGACAAGGACGGCCGGGAGTACGTGACCATCCTCGATGCCGGCCATTCGACGCCTGCACCGTGGATCAACGTGATTGCCAATTCCGGCTTCGGCTTCCAGGCGGCGGCGGAGGGGAGCGGCTATACCTGGGCTGGCAACAGTCGCGAGAACCAGCTGACGCCGTGGTCGAACGATCCGGTCGCAGACCCGACAGGCGAGGCGATCTACGTTCGCGACGAAGAGACCTTCGATCTCTGGAGCGCAACGGCGCAGCCGATCCGGGACGGCGGAACCTACGTTGCTCGCCACGGTCACGGCTACAGCCGCTTCGAACACCAGACGAACGGCATCGCACTCGAATTGCTGCAATACGTGCCGCTTGCCGATCCGATCAAGATTTCACGCCTGACCCTTCGAAACGTGTCGGCAAGGTCCCGCCGGCTCTCGGTCACGGCCTTTGCGGCGTGGGTGCTCGGCACGTCCCGCGGCGCCTCGGGTCCGTTCATCGTGACGGAGATCGATGGGGCCACCGGCGCGATGCTGGCCCGCAATCCCTGGAGCATCGTGTTCTCCAGCCGCGTCGCCTTTTCAGATCTCGGCGGCCGGCAAACGGCCTGGACCGCCGATCGCACTGAGTTTCTGGGCCGCAACGGCGGACCTGCGGCGCCCGCGGCGCTCGTCGGAAAAACGCCTTTGTCCGGGACGACCGGCGCCGGCCTCGACCCCTGCGCGGCCTTGCAGAGCGTCGTGGAGATCGGCGCGGGCGAGAGTACCGAAGTCGTTTGGTTCGTCGGACAATGCGGGTCAGCCGGAGAGGCCCGGGCGCTGATCGCCCGCTATCGCGGGAACGATCTCGACGCTGTTCTCGCGGAGGTGACAGCGCACTGGGAGGCAGTGCTCGGGACGGTCCAGGTCAAGACGCCTGACCGGGCGATGGACATCATGCTGAACGGCTGGCTGCTTTATCAGACGCTTACCTGCCGCATCCGGGCGCGTTCGGCCTTCTATCAGGCAAGCGGCGCTTACGGCTTTCGCGACCAGCTTCAGGACGGCATGGCGATGATATTCGCCAGGCCGGACGAGACGCGGCGCCACCTCCTG
>Ga0299906_10002637_pt1 | contig 14844 bp, 13 predicted proteins | sample RVTome_14_FD_200259 | JGI IMG/M metagenome (GOLD analysis project Ga0299906, IMG submission 200259) | Soil microbial communities from uranium-contaminated site in the Upper Colorado River Basin, Wyoming, United States - RVT145D125 (version 2) ... | reverse complement strand
AGGACTACGTCCATCGGGTCGGGCGCACCGCGCGCGCCGAGGCCGACGGCCGCGCGTCGAGCTTCGCCGCGCCGGAGGAGCACGCGCACCTGCGGGCAATCGAACGGCACATAGGCCAACCGCTGCCACGGCAGCGTCACGAGGTTGGGCACGCCGCGTCGGCCGCCCCCGTGCGGCACGGGACGCGTGCCCATGACGGCACGAGCCCGCCGCCTCGCAGGCAGCCGGCGACGGACCGGGATCGCCCTTGGCGAAAGGGGCCGAGCGGCCCCATGGCCGGCCGCCGCCGCCGGCGCGCGGCGCGCGCGTTCTCGTAGGAGCGGTGCCGAAACCTTCGGTGGGGCCAGCCGGCCCCGCCGGCGGCGAGCATCGGAATCGGCCCTCAGGCTAGCCTGCAGCTGGTGAGACATGCAGGCTAGCCGCGCGGCCTCGCGTCAGTGCGCCGCTGCCGCGGCCTCTGGCCGCGAGGGCACCTCCGCGCCGGCGATGGCCGCCTCGTCCATGCCCCGGAGACAGGCCTCGTCGCACGCATGCCCGTCGCTCCAGCGCTCGCAGCGCTGGATGCGAAGCTCGGGCTTGCGGCCGAGCGCCTCGAAGATCGCCGCGAGCTTCGCGTCGACCTCGATCTCCGTGGCCTCGTTGGTCTCCGGGCAGACGACCGTCCGGGGTCCACGGAGCCGGCCGTACATATGGCGGCCCGTCGGCAGGGCAACGAACAGAACCGCCAGGGCCAGAATCGCACCAGCTAGTAGTAGGGCGTCCATGATTCTGCCTCCTTGCCCTCGAGCTTAAGACCGCCCGATTGGGCCGCCATGACGGAGATCAGCGCGACCGGTGACGCATGACGCTTCGTCCCGCGGGGGGAGCGGCACCACTTTGGAAAAGGGTGTACAAGGTGATGGGTAGCGGCCCGAGATGAACGCCTCGTTCGTATACGAGGAGGAGTGAGCCGTCATGAGGGCAATCGGCACGATCCTCTGCCCGATCGACTTCACGCCGGTCTCCGAGCGCGAGCTCGCGCTCGGGGCCCAGCTCGCGGAGAGGCTCGGAGCCGCGCTCGTGCTCCAGCACAGCCTCCCGGTCGGCAGCGGGCTCGGCGTCTCGTGGATGCACGAGAAGGAGCACCACGACGCGGACCGCGCCAAGGAGGCTGCCGGCCGCGCGCGGGTGTCGGAGATGCTCGCCGCGCTGCCGCCGGCGGTGCGCGCGAACGCGCGCGGCGCACTCACGTACGGCACCCTCGACCATTGCGTGCAGAGCCTCGCCGAGCAGATCGGCGCCGACCTGATCGTCATCGGCACCCACGGGCGCTCCGACCCCGACCATCCCTCCGAGACCGAGCGGCTGATCACCCAGGCGCTCTGTCCGGTGCTGACCCTGCGTGACGACGCCCCGCACGAGTGGTTGCCGGCCCTCGGCGGCGGAGCGGGCGCCGAGCGGCGGATCAACACGCTCGTCCCCGTCGACTTCTCGGACCACGCCGTCCGTGCGCTGCGCTACGGGCTCGACCTGGCGGAGCACCTGCCGCTCGACGTGACGGCGGTCTACGTATCGCAACGCGCGGACCGCGAGACGGACTGGGCCGAGCAGCAGCTCGCCAAGGCCGTCCCCGGCCGCCGCGCGGCGTTCAAGCTCGCGCTGCTGCACGGCGAGCCGGTCGACACGATCCTGCGCGAGGAGGACTTCCTCGAAGCGCGGCTGGTCGTGATGGGCGCGCATGCGCGGGGCCTGCTCGGACGCGTGCTGTCGCGCCGGACGCCGACCGCGCAGGAGGTGCTGCGGGCGAGCCTCTGTCCGGTGTGGTTCGTGCCGGCGGCCGCGAGGCTGTAAGCGGCCGCGCGGACCGCGACGCGCCGGCCGCCCGGCGTGTCGCAAGCACGCGCCGCGTGCCCGCCGTCAGCGGCGATTCTTGCCGCCGGGCCGCTCGGGCTTGTCTTCGCCCCGCTGCGGCCGAGCCTGCCGGCCGTCGCCGTCGCGGCCGGCAGGCTCGCGCGGCGCACGCGCCTCGACCTCACGGCGCTCCTGCTGCCGGCGCTCCTGGCGTTGCACCGACGGCTGTCGCGGCTCGCGCCGTGGCTGGCGCGGCTGACGGGGCGCCTCGCGCGCCGCCCGTTGCTCCCGCGGTCGCGGCGCCTCGCGCCGCTTGCTCTTCTCGACGTCCTGGACACGCGGCCGCTCGGGCTGCCGGTCGCGACGCTCGACGCGTCCGCCGCCGGAAAGCGGAGCGTCGTCGCGCCGAGTGCGCCGGTCGACGTCCGGGGCACGTCGATCGCGCTCGGGCGGGCGGTCGCGCCGCTCGATGACCTCGCCACGCGACGGGGGAGGAGCCGGAGCGTTCTCCCGGGCACGCCGCTCGACGTCGCGGGAACGCGGCGCGGGCTCGGGCGGGCGGTCGCGCCGCTCCACCCGCTCGCGACGAGATGGCGGGGCGGGAACGTCCTGCCGGGCGCGCTTCTCGACCTCCCGGGCACGCGGCGCGCGCTCGGGCTGCCGGTCGCGGGGCTCGATGCGCTCGCCGCGGGGTGCCGGAGGAGGCACGTCGCGCCGCTCGTCGTTCCCCTGGCTCTCGGCGCGCGGACTCCGCTCGCGCGGCGGGCGGCGCTCGATCTCGCCGCCGCGCTCGCGCCGCGGGGCGCTCTCGACGTCACGATCGCGCTCGCGCCGTGGGATCTCCTCGACGTCCCGGCCGCCCTCGCGCCGCAGGCCCGCCTCGACGTCGCGCTCACGCGGCGGGCGGTTGTCCGGATCGCCGTCTCGTACACGGTCGCGCTCCGGGGCGTTGCGGGCTCCCGGTCGATCGTCCCCGCCCCTGCGGTTCTCGATCGTTCCGTCGGGCCGATCGCGCCGGCGGTCGCCCGGGTCGACGCCCTCACCCCGGGACGGCGGCGCGGGCACGCCGCGCCGGCCGGCCTCGACGCCGGCACCGCGGCCTTCGCGCCCGCTCCGACCGTCACGGTCGCGTCCGGGCCCGCCCGCGCGCACGCCGCGGCGCTCATCGCCCGACGGAGACCCGTCGCGGAGACGTCCCCGCCCGCGCTCGTCGTCGCCTCGGCGGGCAACGATCCGCGGCTCGACCCGCGGCCCGCGCTCCCGCGGCTCGAGGCCCGCGTTCCGCAAGCGGCGAGCGACGTCCTGCGGGCGCCGCGTCGCGACGACGTGGCGCGCGCGGTCGCGATCGCGCGGCCCGCGCGCGCGCTCGTGGCGCGGCCCCAGGCTCGCCGCCACCGGCTTCACCCCGAGCCGGCCGCGGACGATGTCGAGCTTCCGGGCCCGGTCGTCGTCCAGACGGATGCGGTCGAAGCGCCCGCGTCCGAAGTGCCGGCGATCGGCCGCGACCACGGCGTGGCGGACGCGGACGTTGCGGAAGCGACGGATGTGCTTGACGTCGACGATGTGCCGGTGACGAATGACGGCGCCGTTCACGTAGCGTGGGCCGTCCCATCCGCCCCAGAACGGCCGGCCGACGAAGCCGGGAGGCCCCCACCACGGAAGGATGGGTTCGCCGTAGCCGAGCGCCACCCAGCTCACGAGCGGGACGCTGACGCCGACGCTCACCGAGACGCCGCCGCCGTGCGAGCCGAGGAACCCTACCAGCGCCGGCGCGTACACCGGCCGCGCGACCACGGGCCCCGGCGCCCAGCCCCAGTGCCCGTCGAGCCAGCACCAGCGGCCGTAGTGATAGGGCGCCCAGCCCCACGGCGCGTCGTCGACCCACGTCCATCCGTAGTGCGGATCCCACACCCAGCGCCCGGTGGTGTACGGCGCCCAGTCGGCGGCGACCTGGCGCGGCACCCAGACGGCGCCATACTGTGACGTCTCGCTCCAGTCGCCGTAGTGATCGAGGTCGCGGACGCCCGCGATCGCGGGCGGTACGTAGCGCGCGCCGCGCGCCGCGGCGGCGGCGCCCTCGGTACGGTCCCAGTTCCAACGGTCCCAGTCGTCGATCGGCGGCGCCGCGTCGACGCGGGCGCGCTCGGCATCCTTGACGGTCACCCGCTCGCCCTCGCGAAAGTCGATCTCCTCGCCGTCCGCCAGGACCACGGTCGCGCCGCCACCGCGGTGCGCAACGAAGGACGAGCGCTCGTCGACGTCGATCCGGTAGTATCCCGGACGCTCGATCATGAGCGCGCCGTGCGGCGCGGCGACCTCGACCACCTGGCCCTCGGGCAGCTCCGGCACGTCGACGGCAACCTGGCCGGAGAGGACGCTGAGCTGGAGGTAGCCGAGCTCGAGCGACTCGATGCGGAGCTCCGTCTCCGCTCCGGCGCGAACGAAGGCGCCCGACGTGAGCTCGATCTCGAGGGCGCCGTCCGCCACGTAGAGCGCGTCGCCGGCGGCGAGCGCGGTGTTGCGGGCGGCCGGAGCCCAACCCTCGGCGCCGGGGCGCCAGAACGAGACCTCGCCCTCGGCCAGCGCGAGGCGGGGAGGCGTCGGGCCGATCGCCCGCGCCGTCTCGGCACCGGCGGCCACCGGGGAGAGCATCCCGAAGGCGATCAGCGCCACGCCTGCTGCCATCGATCGTATAGTGCAATGCATCGGTCGGGCTCCTCGCCAGTACGTCGGCTCCTGCAAACAAGCGGCCGCTGCATGGTTGCGGCGGAACCCCCGATGGCCCGTGGCCGGGCGAGGAGAGGAGGGTCCCTGCCAGGTCGGCGGCCTTTGTAAGCTCGGCCGTTGCCGGTTTGCAGAAAGCTCCGCGGGGAGGGGTCCCGGGGGTGGGCCCGCCCCGAGGGAGCGAGAGGACTCCAACACAACCGGCACGTGGTTCGCGGGTTGCTAGGTGGCGAGGAGGTCTTCAGCGATGAGGAAATCCATACTTGCAGCTCTAGGACTCGCGGCGTTACTCGTGGTCGCGGCCCCGAGCCCGGCGAGCGCCGACGTGGACTTCCATTTCGGCTTCGGGATCCCGGGCCCTTACGTGTACCCGCCGCCGGTCGTCTACGCGCCCCCGCCCGCGGTCGTGTACGAGCGGCCCTACTACCGTTACCGCTACTACGCGCCGCCGCCGTATTACGGATCGGCGTGGTTCGGCGATCGGCACGGGCATCACGGACACTACAAGCACCGCCGCCATCACCGGCACCACCGCGGCTGGCGCTGAGGTAGGGCGCTCGGCTTTCCAATGAGACAACGACGATCACGTCGGTCGCGCGTTCTCAGCAGCGTGGGCGCGACCCTTCTGCTGGGTGGCGGGCTATTTGCGGGCTCGGTACTCCCCGCCCTTGCCGACCCACCGCACGAGGAGCGCGCCAAGGCCTACGCGAAGCTCGTGGAGGAGGAGGGGAAGGCCGAAGCCAAGGCGATCGAGGAGGACGCCAAGGCGCAGGCCACGCTCATCGAGGAGCGGGCAAAGGCCCTCCCCAAGGGCGAGGAGGAGTGGGAGAAGGCGCGCGCGAAGGCGATCGAGGAGAGCGGCAAGGCCTACGCGAAGCAGGTGGAGGAGTCCGCCAAGGCGCGCGCGAAGATCATCGAGCGGGGCGGAGTGGGTCGATCGCCCTACTGAGCCGGGGCCCGCTCGAGTGATCGACGGGCGCACCGGTCATGGGCTATCACCCGCTCCACCATGGCCGAGCCCTCGTCCACCGAGACGCTGACCACCTGGGCCGCGGCGAGCGAAAGCGCCGCGGTCGACTTCGCCCGAACGACGGTCGGTCCGCTGCTGCTGATCGTCTCGACGCCGCTCGCGGCGATCATCTTCTGGATCGTCTGCAGCTTCGAGCCCTTCGACGGCTCGCTGCAGCCGCTCCTCACCGCCGCCGGATGGCGCGCCGTCGCCGCGCGCTGGCCGTGGCCGAGCGCCGACGCCGTCCTGATCGTCGGGATGTTCGTCGCGCTGCAGGTCATCCTCCTGCAGGGGCTGCCCGGGCCAACGTTCGAGGGGCCGGTCACGCCCACCGGCAATCGGCCGCGCTACCGACTGAACGGCGTCGCCGCCTGGGCGATCACGCACGCGCTCTTCTTCGGCTGCTCCTACGGCCTCGGCCTCTTCAACGCCGGGATCGTCTGGGATCACTTCGGCGAGATCCTGGCGACGCTCGTGCTCTTCGCCCTCGCCTTCTGTCTCTTCCTCTACGTGAAGGGCCGGCTCTGGCCGACCTCCGCGGACCGCAACGTCTCCGGCAACTTCGTCTGGGACTACTACTGGGGCGTCGAGCTCCACCCGACGCTCCTCGGCGTCAACCTGAAGCAGCTCGTCAACTGCCGCCTCAGCATGATGGGCTGGAGCGTCATCGTCTGCTCCTTCGCCGCCAAGCAGGCCGAGCTCGACCCCGCCGGGCACGTCAGCAACGCCATGCTGGTCTCGGTCGCGATCACCGTGCTCTACCTCTTCAAGTTCTTCTGGTGGGAGAGCGGCTACTTCACCTCGCTCGACGTCATGCACGACCGCTTCGGCTACTACATCTGCTGGGGCGTGCTGGCGTGGGTGCCGGCGGTGTACGCACTCGCCGCGCAGTACCTCGTGCTGCGGCCGCGCGACCTCCCGTGGCCGGTCGCCGGGGCGATCCTCGCGCTCGGCGTCGGCGCAATCTGGATGAACTACGCCGCCGACGCCGAGCGCCAGCGCGTGCGCGCGACCGGCGGCGCCACGACCGTCTGGGGCCGTCCCCCCGAGGTGATCCGCGCCCGCTACCGGACCGCGGACGGACGCGAGCACGAGAGCCTGCTGCTCGCGTCGGGATTTTGGGGCATCGCGCGCCACTTCCACTACGTCCCGGAGATCCTGCTGGCGCTCGCGTGGAGCCTGCCGGCGGGCTTCATCCACTTCGTGCCCTACTTCTACGTGACGTTCCTCACCATCCTGCTGGTCGACCGCGCGACCCGCGACGACCGGCGCTGCCGGAAAAAGTACGGCGCGGGGTGGGAGGAGTACTGCCGGCGGGTCCCATGGAAGGTCGTACCGGGGGTGTATTGACGCTGATCCTCCGGGGCGATCGCTGGTCGCTCGACAGGGGTGACAGCCGCCATGGCGGCGGCTATCCTGGCGGCATGCCGGAAGGGCGCGGGCAATGGCCGATCCGCCGCTATCGTCTGGGGGAGGAGCCGCCGGACGATCTCTCGGAGACGACCACGCCTGCCGAACGTCTCGCCATGATGTGGCCGATGGCCCGCGAGGGTTGGCTGCTGTCTGGCCGTCCGCTCCCGACCTACGATCGCGCGAGCACGCCCTCGCGGATCTTTCGCGGCGGCGAGCACCCCGACGACGAATGACGACCGTCTCGGGGTTGAACCCGGACTTCCGCGACTTCCTGCTGGCACTGGTAGCCGAGAACGTCGAGTTCGTGATCGTCGGTGCCTACGCGCTCGCGCTCCACGGCGTGCCGCGGTACACGGGCGATCTCGACGTGCTCGTACGGCCGACGAAGGTGAACGCCGACCGCGTGTGGCGCGCGCTGGCACGGTTCGGCGCGCCGGTCGAAGCGGCCGGCGTCGCGCCCGCCGACTTCGCCGCGCCCGGGATCGTGTACCAGATCGGACTCCCGCCGCGGCGCATCGACCTGCTGACCCAGATTACTGGCGTCGCCTTCGACGAGGCTTGGGCGTCACGCGAGCCGGCCGCCCTCGAGGAGCACGTCGTGCACTTCATCGGCAGGGAAGCGTTCGTCCGCAACAAGGAAGCGACCGGGCGGCCGAAAGACCTCGTCGATGCGGCGCGCCTGAAGCGCTGAGGACGAGGCGCGCTTCGCTGCTACGTAAGTAATAAGCGGGACGAAACACGCCGAAATCACCCACACGATTCCCCGAAGGGCCTTAACAACGGTCCCTCGGCAAAACCGGGGGAACTATCTGTGTGAGCCGCTCACGAGCGGCACCGTGAGTGCCCTGAGAGCATTCGGGGCGGCACCGGGGTCGATCGTGCGCAAAGCCCTCATAGCTCCGAGCAAGTAGAGCCGCGTGGACGGCCCCGTACCGCCTATCGAGCCGGGGGCGGCTCGTCGGTGCTCGTGAACGCGTCGCCGCGGCCGACCAGGCCGTGCTGCGGGAGCCAGACGGAGCGCCGCGAGTCGCGTGTCACGTAGCCGATGACGGACGCCGGCCGGCCGTGGCTCTTCGCGATCTCGCGAACCGCCGTGGCATCCCGCGCGCCGACGACGACGCAGAAGCCGACGCCCATGTTGAAGACGCGGAGCATCTCCTGAGGCGGCACGCCGCCGTGCTCCTGGATCGCGCGAAAGATGGGGTGCGGCTCGGGGAGCTCGTCGAGCACGTAGCCGACGTCGCCGGTCTTGACGCGCTGCAGGTTCAGGAACCCGTCGCTGGTGATGTGGATCAGCGCCTTCAGGTCGAGGCCGCGCTCCAGCATCGCGACGACCTCGGGGACGTAGATCGCCGTCGGCCGCAGGAGCTCGTCGCCGAGCGTGCCCTCGATCCCGGGAAGGCGGTCGCCCATGCCGAGCCCGGCGGTCTGCAAGGCGTGGCGCGCGAGCGTGAGGCCGTTGCTGTGGACACCCGTGCTGGCGAGGCCGACGACGACGTCGCCCGGCGCCACGTGCTCGCCGACGACCAGCCGCCGCGGGTCGAGCGTGCCGATGCAGGTGCCGACCAGGTCGAAGGCGCAGTCCGGATCCTTGCCCTTGATCATCTCCCGGATCTGCGCGACCTCCCCGCCCGGGATGCTCACCCGCGCCTGGCGCGCGCCCTCGTAGAGCCCCTTCGCGAGCTCACCCAGGAAGGCCCCGCTCGCCGTCGCGACGGCGATGTAGTCGACCATCGCCAGCGGCTTGGCGCCGACGCAGATGATGTCGTTGACGTTCATCGCCACGCAGTCGATGCCGATGGTGTCGAAGCGCCCGACCTCCTGCGCGACCAGGATCTTCGTGCCGACGCCGTCGGTGGAGATCGCGACCGCCAGCGTCTCGGTCAGGGGAAGCACGTTGGCGAAGTAGCCGAGGGGCAGCAGCGGGCGCGCGTCGTTCAGGTCGAACGTCTTGTTGATCCACTGCCCGAGGCCCGCGAGGTTGAGCTCCTCGTGGCTCGCGCGCACACCGAAGCTCTCGTAGGAGACCGTCTTCTCGTCCGTGCTCATTCGACCCGCCGGATGCCCGTGCTGCGAGCTGGAGAGCCGCTCCATATCAAGGTTCGTGTGTGGCCCCAAGAGCCGGCACGCCGCGCGCGGACTCGTACCGGATGGGCACGTAGTCGGGGAACCACATCGCACGTCCGACGGCCGCCTCGACGTCGGCCGGCGCCGGCACGCGGGCGTGGCCCTCGGCGACCGCCCGGCGGACGACCGCGCACGCCACCGCGTGCGAGCACTCGCGCATGCGGATGAGCTCGGGGTAGACGGCGCCGTCGCCGAGGTCGCGCGCCGTGACCTTCGCGGCGAGCGCCTTGGCGGCGTCCAGGAACATGCCGTCGGTGACGCGCGCGGCGCGGGCCACGCTCACCCCGAGACCGATCCCGGGAAAGACGAACGCGTTGTTGCCCTGGCCGACGCGGTAGCGCGTACCCTCGTACGTCACCGGCGCGAACGGGCTGCCGGTGGCCACGATCGCCCGGCCGCCGGACCAGCGGATCGCGTCCGCCGGCGTGCACTCGCTCTTGGAGGTGGGGTTGGAGAGCGGGAAGACGATCGGCCGCGGATTGATCTCGGCCATGCGCGCGATCACGCGCTCGGAGAACGCGCCGGGGGTCTTGCAGGTGCCGATCAGGATCGTCGGCCGGGCGTTCGCGATCGCCTCCTCGAGGGTGATCCGCGAGCGATCGGCGCACGCATAGGCGGCGACCTCCTCCACGTCCCGGGCATACGTCGCCTTGAAGCCCTCGAGATCCGCCCGCCCCGTGGTCACCAAGCCGCGGCTGTCGGTCGTCCAGATCCGGCGGCGTGCCTCGTCGCGCATGAGCCCGTCCTCGATCAGGGCCGAGACGATGAGATTCGAGATCCCCTGCGCCGAGGCACCGGCGCCGGCGAACAGGACGCGCTGCTCCCGGAGCGGCCGGCCGGTGATCCGGAGCGCGCTGTAGATGCCGGCGACGACGACGCCGGCGGTACCCTGGATGTCGTCGTTGAAGCTGCAGAGCCGGTCGCGGAACCGGTGGAGCTGCGCGATCGCATTGCCCTTGAGCAGGTCCTCCCACTGCAGGAGAGCGTCGGGATGGACCTTCTGCACCGCCGCGACGAAGCGGTCGATGAATGCCTGGTACTCGGCGCCGCGTACGCGGCGGTGGCGGAGCCCGAGGTAGAGCGGATCGGCAAGCCGCTCCTCGTTGTCGGTGCCGACGTCGAGCATGACCGGCATGGCGTTGTACGGCGGGATGCCGGCACAGAGCGTGTAGAGGCAGAGCTTGCCGATGGGGATGCCCATGCCGCCGGTGCCCTGATCGCCGAGGCCGAGGATGCGCTCCCCGTCGGTGGCCACGATCACCGGCGGGCTCGCCACCGGGTAGCTCGCGAGCAGGGTCTCGATCCGGTGCCGCTGGTCGTAGCTCACGTACAGCCCCCGGCCGCGCCGGTAGATGTGCGAGAACCGCTGGCAGGCCTCGCCCACCACCGGCGTGTAGACGATCGGCATCATCTCGTCGATGTGCTCGTGCACCAGGCGGAAGAAGAGCGTCTCGTTCCGATCCTGGAGGGCCGTCAGGTAGATGAACTTCTCGAGATCGGTCGCCTTCGCCTGAAAGCTCTCGTAGACGCGGGCGAGCTGCTGCTCGACCGTCGAGACCGCCGGCGGCAGCAAGCCGTTCAAGGCGAGCGCGTCGCGCTCCTCGGGCGTGAAGGCGGTGCCCTTGTTGGTGAACGGATTGGCGAGCAGCGCCCGGCCGCGCTCCGACACCGCCAGGGAGAGCCGATGGGCCTCCGGGTCCAACTCGATCCGCACGTCCATGGTCGCCCTCCCGCGGGAACGGCTGGCGCGCGCGCGCATGGTCGGCTTGCGTCCGACCCGGCCGGCGGCGCCCGCCCGTGTGGCAGCCGACTATAGCAGCAGCGCCGAAAGGCGCAGGGTGGGCCGGTCGCGTCTGGCTGCGGCACTCGCCGGCGACCGGTGCACTCCGGCTCTGCGCGCGCCGGTTTGACCGGCCGCGCACCGGCTGCGTAGACCGGTCGGGTGGACCGCCCCGGGCCCGATCGCCGCTTCTTCGACATATGGTCGCGCTTCTACGACCTCGAGCTGGTGCAGCGGCTCACCTATCGCCCGGTCCACGACGCGCTCCTGCGGGCGCTCGTGGACACGCCGGTCCGCCGCCTGCTCGATCTCGGCTGCGGGACCGGGCTTCTGACGGCGCGGATCCGCGCCGCCCACCCGGCGGCGTACGTCGTCGGCTGCGATTTCTCCGCCGGCATGCTGCGCCAGGCGGCGGCGCACGCGCCCGCGGCGTGCTGGGCGCAGGGCGACGCGCTGCGCCTCCCCTTTCGCGCGGCGACCTTCGACGCGGTGGTGTCGACGGAGGCGTTCCACTGGTTCCCCGATCAGGCGGCTGCCCTGCGCGAGATGTTCAGGGTGCTCGTGCCGGGCGGCCGGGTCCTGATCGCGCTCGTGAACCCAGCGCACGCCGCGCTCGGACGGGCCGCGCGCCTCGCCTCCCGCCTCGCGGGCGAGCCGCTCCGTTGGCCGACCCGCGAGCGGATGGCGGCCGAGCTCACCGCCGCCGGCTTCCGGGTGACGTCGCAGCGGCGCCTGTTCCGTCTCATCGCGGGGATCCTCTTTCCGCCGGTGCTGACGGTGGCGTTGCGGCCCGGAACGTGACCCCGGACGCGGGCGGGAGGGCTCTGTCCTATCCGCGCCCGGACATCGACGACGCGGTCGCCGCGCGCGCCCCGGGAGCGGCCGTCCGTTCCCGTATCGTCTGCGCCGGGCCGCCGAGGGCCGCCTCCCGCAGCTCCTGGAACGAGGTCTCGAGCGCCGCGACGAAGACGTCGAGGTCGGGAATCAGGTCCCAGCAGGCGTTCAGCCCCCAGAAGAGCGTGCCGTCGTAGCTGAACGTGGCGATCCCGAAGCCCTGGCTCTCGAACAGCGGCACGATCGGGTAGCCCGCGCGCAGGCGCGCCCCCAAGAGATACAGCGGAAACTGCGGTCCCGGCACGTTGCTGATGATCAGGTTGTAGGGATGCAAGCGGCGCGCGAGCCGCACGCCGAGCGTCATGATCGGGTCGAAGAGCTCCGCGACCTGCGCCAGCACCTCGACGCCCCGCGCCTGGTGCGAGGCCTTGAGCCCGGCCGTCGTGCGGGTGAGCTCGGCGCAGCGCGCGCGCGGATCGGCCTCCTGGATCGGCAGCGAGAGGAGCCAGGCCGCGACGCGGTTTCCCATCGTGCCGGCGTCGGTCGCGGCGCGGACGCTCACCGGCACGACGACGCGCACGTCGAGCGTCCGCACGTCGGTCTCCCGGTGCATGAGGTAGCGGCGGAGCGCGCCCGCCGCGGTCGCCAGGATGACGTCGTTCACCGTGGCGCCGAGGGCGTTCTTCACCTGCTTCACCTCGGCGAGGCTCATCGCCATCCAGTCACAGCGGCGAAACGGCCCGATCGGCTGGTTGATGGGGGTCGCCGCGGGAGGGCGCAGCCCCGAGCGCACGAACCCCGCGGCGCTCGCGACCCCCTCCGCGAGTCGCGCGGGCAGCCGAAAGGGGTCGGCGCACGCCGCGACCACCTGCCGGCCGAGGGCGAACGGCCGCGTCGCGTGCCGCCAGAGCTCGCCGCGCAAGAGTTCCGCCGGCGCCGGCGTGGGACGGGGACGCCACTCCGGCGCCGGCTCGAAGGCGTCGTCGGGCGCCGGGCGCAGCAGCACCGACATCAGGTCGACGCCGGAGACCCCGTCGACGACGCAGTGATGCGTCTTCAGGACCATCGCGAAGCGCTCGTCCGCGAGCCCCTCGATGAGCCAGGCCTCCCAGAGCGGGCGCCGCCGATCGAGCCGCTGCGACATGATCTGTGCCGCCAGCGCCTGGAGCTGGCGCTCGTTGCCCGGCCGCGGCAAGCAGGCGTGACGCACGTGGTAGTGCAGGTTGAGCCGGTCGTCGTCGACCCAGACCGGGTAGCCCTCGATCGGAGCGTAGGCGAGACGCTGGCGGTAGCGCGGAATCAGGTGGAGGCGGGAGCCGATGTAGGCCCGGATGCGCTCGCTGTCGATGCCGCCCTCGGGCGTCCGCAGCGGCCCGGCCTCGAAGATCGTCGTGCCGCCGACGTTCATGTGGGTGTGGCGTCCCTCGAAGACGAGGAACGACCGATCGGCACCCGTCATGCGCTCGTACCACGAGGCGGTCATCGGACCTCGAGGATGCCCCAGCGCATATCCGTGTCCATGATCCTCGTCATGCTTCAACTGTCTCCCTGGGCTGTACTATAGCGCATCGATGGCTCGACGGCCCGCCACTCCAATCGTCGTGATCGGCCTCGACGCGTGCGAACCGGATCTGCTGCAACGCTGGGCGCGTGCGGGGGCGCTGCCGACGCTCCGCCGGCTGCTCTCCTCGGGGGTCTCGGCCGCCGTGCGCAACACGACCGCGCTGCACGGTGGGTCCGCCTGGTCGTCCTTCGCGACCGGCCTCACCCCCGCCGGACACGGCCGCTTCTGCCGCCGCCAAGCGATGCGCGGCGCGTACCTCGACCGCCTGCACCGCCCCGCCGACGTCGACGGTGAGCAGTTCTGGAGCGCCCTCGACGCGGCCGGACGGCGAGTCGCGGTGCTCGACGTGCCGCACGCCAAGCCGTCCCGGGTGCGGGGCATCGAGGTGCTCGATTGGATCACCCACGATCCGTACTACGAGCACGCGCACGTGCAGCCGGCGGCGCTGGCCGGCGACCTCCACCGCCACTGCCCGCGACCGGCGCCCGACGAGTGCGAGTCGGTCCCCGATCTCTCGACGCGCCTCGACGAGTTCGTCGCGCTCCGCCGACGGCGGGTCGCCGCCAAACTCGCCGCGACCTTGCACTGCCTCGGCCGGGAACGGTGGGACTTCTTCGCGACCGTCTTCGGAGACGGACATTGCGCCGGGCATCGCTGCTGGCACGTCCACGACGCCACGCACGCGCTGCACGACCCCTCCCTCCTGGCGCGACACGGCGATCCGGTGCGCGAGGTCTACGTCGAGCTCGACGCGGCCGTCGGACGCATCCTCGAGCACGTACCGCCGGACGCGACCGTGATCGTGCTCGCCAGCCACGGCATGGGCCCGGTCCACGCGGCCGAGAACGTCGTCCTCGACGATATCCTGCTGCGCATCGACGGGAATCGACCGCCGGCGCGCGGCGCCGCCTTTCGCTGGCTGAAGCGCCGCTGGCACGCGCTGCCGCCGGGGATGAGGGAGTCGATGGGCCTCCCCCACCTGCGGCGCTGGGCACGCCCCCGCCTCCACCACGCGCTGCTCGCACCCGACCGCAGGCACCGCCGGTTCTTCGCCATCCCGAACGACCGCTACGCCGGCGCGGTACGCATCAACCTGAAGGGACGGGAGACGTGCGGGGTGGTCGAGCCGGCGGCGTACGAGGCGGCCTGCGCCGAGGTGCGCGCCGCGCTCCTCGAGCTGGTCGACGTCGACACCGGGGAGCCGGTCGTGCGCGAGGTGCTCGAGCCGCGGCAAAGCCTCGACGGTCCCCATCGCGACGAGCTCCCGGACCTCGCGCTCGAATGGCGGCGCTCGCGGCCGGTGCGGGTGGTCGCCTCGACGCGCGCGGGCGCGTGGACGCTTCCCCCGAGCCTCGATCGCACCGGCGACCATCGCAACGAGGGCCTCTTCGTCGCCGTCGGCCCCGGCCTGGCGCCCCGACACCTCGAGACGCCGGCCGCCATCGAGGACTTCGCGCCGACGATCGCGGCGCTTGCCGGCGTCACGCTCGGGCGCGTCGATGGGAGCCCGATCGCGGGGATCGTCCAGGGCGCGGCCCCCGGCGCGCGGACCTGACCGGCTAC
>Ga0299906_10002636_pt1 | contig 14848 bp, 11 predicted proteins | sample RVTome_14_FD_200259 | JGI IMG/M metagenome (GOLD analysis project Ga0299906, IMG submission 200259) | Soil microbial communities from uranium-contaminated site in the Upper Colorado River Basin, Wyoming, United States - RVT145D125 (version 2) ... | reverse complement strand
GGCGACTCCGTCCCCAAGAGCCACCCAACTGATCAGGGTCGCTTCGCGACTCCACAGTCAATTCCACTCCGATCTTCCAACTTTCCCCCCTCTGTGTGGTATATTCAATAGCAAGCGGGTTCCCAAAAACCAGTAACCAGTCTCGCTTCGCATCTGAGTGAGGGAGCCTCGCATTGCCGCTGAAGGATTCAAAGCGGCATCAAGGATCGGCCCTTCGGCCACATCGGCCCGGGTTTCAGGGTCGCGTTTAAGACAGGGATCAAACGGAGCTTGTTTGTCACGGCCGGTCGTCGAGGCGCCGGAGCGCATTCGACGGCTAATGCCGGACGGGGGTATCTGGATCTTCCAGATTCCATCCGGCAAAGGTGGGAATGACAAGTGCCAACTGAATTTACATATTTCGTTCTGTTTTTTCTGATCACAGCGGTCGTGCTTTTGTCTCTGCTGCGGATGTTCCGCGGCGCCAAGGGGACCATCCGACAACTCAATGACGAATCCCGGCGGGACCGCCTGCAGCACGAACGAATCGCGCGGGAAAAACACCTGCAGTACAAGGCCTTGCGGCGCGGTACACGTAGGATCAACGGGAAGGCGAACGCGGTCGGATGGGATCAGAGCGATCGCCGCGCCCGGCGCGATTACCATGTCGACGAAGCCGCCCACGAGGTATTCGATCCGGTTTCGCAAGTGAGGGGCATGGACATACGCACGCCATGGGGCTGGCCGGGTTCGAATGCACGCAATCGCGATCTCTCTCAGCGGCGGTCGTCAGCACCTTCCGGCTTCGGCGCAGCCCTCAGGGCCTTTTTCCGGCCTAAGCAAGTCGTTGACCACGAAGTCCGGGCGCAGCGCGAAATGTCGATTCGGGCCCTGGTTGAAGACCGTTATGGCCGAGTTGGCTACGCCTCAAGGCACTCCGACATCGAATGGTCCACACCGCAGCTTCCGCCGGAATACCTGAAAGAACGCGAGAAAGAACAGATACTGGCGCGGAAGATGTCCCAGGACGCGGCAGACGAGCCCAAAAGAATCCAAGGCATTCGCCTGGTGGCAAGCAACCCGCCGGGTGCGCGGCAACGCCAGCGGGCATCCGGCGAGTAAGGCCCAATGCATACCTGCCATTGTAAAGACGTGGGGTAAAAGCGTCGGAGACTTGGAATACGGGCGTACGCTCGTGATATCATAAGCTTACGGGGAAATTTGGGCAAAGAGGTTAATGGAAAACTATTATTTTCCGTTGTTTCTGGTCGTTATGGCAGCGGTCGTCATCTGGATTTTCCGGAGGGTCGGCTCAGGCAGGCGATCGTCCACATCCCGGGTTTCAAAGACGCCGGCCGGCCGCATCGCCAACGCCGATCGCCTGCACCGCAACACCGATCGTCTCGGACCATCCGCCAAGCGGAGGCTATCCACCGCTGCGAAACCCAAGGACATCTGGCAGCCGCGCCGTGATCGTGCGGCCAAAGATTCATTCGCCGAGACCGCGGCGAGACGGGGTACCCACCATGCCGGCTATATCGGCCCCCATGCCGACGCCGAGCGGCGGTACGGCCGCTACGAGCTGAAGGACCAGGACATCAGCAAATCCGAGCACTCCGGGATCGACGAGTACCTCAGCAATCGCGAGCGCGAACGAGCCAAGGCGGAAGCCGAGGCGAAAGCCAAGGAGGCCGGCGGGCTGTCCATGACGGCCATGAAGTACGAACCCGCCGACGCCTCTTCCGAGAGCGCGGAAGAGCGCAAGAAACGGGCCGGCTTCAAGCCTTAGGATCGCCCCATCGCCTGAGCCGCTCGGGCAATTCCACTCGCTGATTTCCGGGAATCTTGATCCCCATGGGCAGCGCTTCGACGCCCATGGTTTCATTCTCGTATGGGCGCAGCAGAGCGCGGGCCTCATCAGGACTGCCGCGCAACCAGATGCGCGCCTCCTCACCGTTCCGGAAAAGGGCGGGGCTGCGGTTATGCCCCACCGATTTGAGCACCTCGTTGGGGTCAACTGTAATGATCGCGACCGTGAGATGTCTGCTGCCGTCGGGCAGGGTAGTGCGCCGCGCCAGTCCGGCCATCAGCCACAGCGGAGCGTCGGTGGGAAACACGGCGTATGGGATTTGCGGCTTGACGCGGCTGTCGAATTCGTAGAACCAGGAAACCACCACCACGACTCGCAATCGCGCGTTCCAGGCCGGCATGAAGGTGGGCGCGAAGGGCGATCCCTGCGAGCGCAGCCGCGCGTTTGCCGTGGAAATCAGTCGGCCGTCCTTGTTGCTGGGCAGGCGGCCTTCCGACCAGGCGGGGAGGAAGGGCCAGAGGGCCTCGCCCGGCGCATCCGCGTCCTCGGCCGGGTAGATGACCGGCAGCGATTCCCAAACCATCGAATTGGGCTCCGACTTCCGTCTCAGCCGGGAGGGTGATACGTTGATGCGCGATTCGGGATCGGCCGGCAGCTCGGCAGGCGGGAAAAGCGCGGAAGCGTATCCATAGACCTCTTTCCAGGTGATATTGTAGACCGACGTTTTTCCGCACATCCGGCAATCTTACCAGCCAAGCCCATGGCCCTTTCCACAGCCAGTACGCAAACCAGACTCATTAGCAGTCCCAAGCAGGCTTCCCGGATCATCCTGGTGCCCAACCGGGAGATCCTGCAACGCCGGGTCGCCGAGCTGTTCGCCGCCGCGAACGACGGCGCAGTCGGGATCGCGCCGCCGGTCTTCATGTTTTCATTGTGGGTGGAGGAGACGGCCGTGCGCTTGCGCCAGCTCCGCTGCATGGACGTGCCGGGCACGCAGAGCGCGCTGCAGGCCCTGGTGACCTGGACCCGCGCCCGGGAAAGCGGGCCGGGGTGGTGGGGGCGCGCCTTCGAACGGTCGGCCGCTCGCCAGGCCCGCGCCGCTGACCGCTCTCTGCAGCAGTGGCTGGTCGAAGGCGAGACGCCGTGGTTGGAGGAGGGCTTCTACCGGCAACGCCAGCGCGTGCGGCGGGATATGGAGGCCCAGCGGATCTTCACGGCCGAGGACTGGGTCGACGATCTTGCCCGACAGCTCGACACCAGCCAGCACCTGCCCCTTTCACTGCCACGTCAGATCGCCTTGCGGGGCTTCGTCGAATTTACCGCGCTGGAGCGCAAACTGCTGGAATCTTTGGAATGCCGCGGCGTTGCGCTCGACTTCGGTGAAGCGGCCGGCGAGGCCGCTGACGTACGCGTCGTCGAATTTCCGCGTCCGGAAGATGAATGGCAGGCGGCTGCTCTTTGGGCCAGGGACAAGCTCGCGGCGGGGGCGCGCAGCCTCTGCATCGTGGTGCCGCGGGCTGTCACCACGTCGGGGACAACCTCGCGGCGCATCCGTCAGGTTCTGTCGGCCGTTTTCCATCCGGCGGAGGCAGCCGGGCTCGATGACGAGGGGCTCCGCGACTTTCATATTCCGGCCGCCGGGCGACTGGCCGACAGCGGCGCCATCGCCGGCGCCTTGCACCTGCTGGGGCTCTCGGCGGATGGCCTCGACGCCGAATTGGATTTTCCCGGGATCAGCCAGTGGCTGCTTTCGCCCCATTGGATGGCGAGCGATGGTGAAGCTGCCGCGCGGGCGAGGCTGGAATGGCAGCTGCGCGAGCGCGGCTTTTTCAGGCTGTCGCCGCGGGCGGTGGTTCGCCTGGCGAAGGCTGATGGGTTGGACGTCGAACTCCGTTACCTTGTCGCCTGCGTGCAGGCGCCCCCGACGGATTTCGAAACTGGCCGCGCCGGTGACTGGATCCACGCCGAACTGCTTCGTTGGGGTTGGCCGGGTGCTCCGGCAGCCGCCGCAGTGTGCCGGGCGGCAGAGGGTATGCAGTCGCTGATCGAGCGATTCAACGGCTCGCCGATCGAGTCGGCGATTGACGCCGTGGCCCTGCTGGAGGCGCTGTGCAGCGAGACCACGTTGCCATTCGGCGGAGGCCCGCTCTCTCCGGTCCAGGTCCTGCCGCCCGAGGTCGCGGCTGGTGGACGCTTCGATGCGCTTTGGGCCTGCCAGATGGACGACGCCAATTGGCCGCCGCCGATCGACGTCAATCCCTACCTTCCTGCGGCCGCCAGGGCGGCGATTCCGCGCCTGAATCCGAACGGCCAGCTCGATTACTATCGCCGCCTGACGGCGAAGGTGTGCGCGGCGGCTCCGGAGGTTTGCCTGAGCTGGAGCTTCGATGCAGGGGAAGGCCCGCGCATGGCCAGCGGGCTGATCGCCGATTTTCCGGCGGCGAGCGCGACTAACGGACCTCCCATGCTGCTATCCCGTGCGGTCTGGCCGGCTGCCGGCCAGGGCGGCGACGCAGCGCTGGAATCGCTGAGTGACAGCCACGGGCTCGCATACCCCGATCAGGGCGTCGTCGACTTGCCGGGTGGCGCCGACTTTTTTCGGTTGCAGGCGGCCTGCCCCTTGATGGCCTATGTGCGCCACCGCTTGAAGGCGCGCTTTCCGGACATGCCGAGCGCTTTGGCCAGCCCGCAATTTCGCGGCGAGTTGTTGCACCAGGTCCTGCGCGAACTCTATGACAACGCCCTCGGCAGGCAGGGCTGGCCCAGTGACGCCGATATCGGCCCGGCGGTTGACGCCGCCCTGGCGCGGCTGCGGGCCCGCGAGCGGCTCACCGCCACCGGCCTGCGGGCCGAAGCGGAGAGACTGCGGCGGCTTATGGCCGAATGGCTGACACTCGATCGCACGCGTTCCGGCCTCGAAGTGGCAGGCCTGGAGCAACCGCTGGAAGCGCGCTTGGGCAGGGCGGCGCTTCGGGTTCGAATCGACCGTGTCGATCGTCTGGCGGACGGCCGTTATTTCCTGCTGGATTACAAGAGCGGCACGGCCGGCAGCAGTCGGGCCCTCAAATGGGGCCGGCCGCGGATCCAGGAGCCCCAGCTTCCGCTCTACGCGTTAATGTTGGAGGCCTCCGAGAACCGTGAATCGGGCGGTCTCGCTTTCGCCATCGTCAAGTCTGGCGAATGCGTCTTCGACGGTATCAGCGACGATCCCGCCTCCGCGGCCACCGGCATCCGCGTTTTCGGCCACGGGCGTTCGAATGTGGCATTCACCAACTGGGCGTCGTTTCAAGACCACTGGCGTAGCCAGCTGGGCGTCTTGCTGGACGAGATCCTCGCGGGACAGGCCGAGAATCGCGTCTACGACGCGGATGCCCTGAAGTTCGGCGAACTGGGATTGATTCTGCGTCATGAACAGGCCGGCTGACTTTGAGGCTCGGCGCCGCGCGCTCGACCCGGGCCGCTCGTTCATCGTGCAGGCGCCGGCGGGATCGGGCAAAACGGAGGTCCTCACGCAGCGGTTTCTCAGGCTGCTGGCGACAGTCGAGCGGCCTGAGCGCGTGTTGGCCATCACCTTCACCCGCAAGGCGACCCAGGAAATGAGGGCCCGCATTACGTCACGGCTCGCCCAGGCCCGCGCGGGTGCGCGCCCCGAACATGAGCACGACCGCCAAGCCGTAACGCTGGCCGCCGAGGTGCTCGAACGCGATCGCGAGCGCGGCTGGAACCTGCTGCGGAACCCGGGCCGACTGCGCATCAATACGATTGACGGCCTGTGCGCTCAACTGCTGGCGCGCGACCCCCTCGAGGGCCCCCGCTGGTACGGGGTCAAGATCCTCGAGAATCCCGAACCGCTGCACCGCAAAGCCGTGGCGCGCCTGTTCGCCGACATCGACGAGCTGGCCGAAAGTCGCGTCGAAGATGCGAAATCGGCTCAAGATGCTCTGGTGCGCCTGTTGGTCCACCTTGGCGGCGACAGCCGCCGGTTGGAGCGGCTGCTGCGGGAAATGCTGCGACAGCGCAGCCTTTGGAAGCGCCATCTTGACGCCAGCCATGAGGTGCTCGCCGGCCTGTTGGAAGACCGTCAGGCCCGGGCATTGGCCGATTTTCGGAGCGCGCTCGGCGAAACGGAGCTCGACGAGGCCGACGCCATCCTGCGTCGCCTTGGGCTCGACGCGGACCAGGCGAGTGGTGCGGATGGGCCCCTGCGAAGGGCCTACCGTTTCGCCGACCGACTGACCAGGGCGGACGGCAAGCCCTGGGCGCCGAGCAGCCTGCCTTCGAGGGTTTTTCCGGGCATCGACCCCTCGCAGCTTCCCCTGGTGAAGCGATTCGGCGAGATCTACGGCCACTGGTATGACAGCGGGTCGGCGTATGAGGCCCTCGAGCGCATGGCCTGCTGGCCGCCATTGGACGTCGTGCCGCAGGCCGCTGAATGGCACCGTTCACTGCTGGACGACGCTCGCAGCGTGCTGTCGTTGGCGCTGACCGAGCTGTACGGCGTGATGGCCGAGACCGGCAATGCCGATTTCACGGCGATCGCCGATGGGGCGCTGGCCTCGCTGGGCGGTGACGAGAGCCCCGGCGAGACCCTGCTGGCCGAGGACGCGCGCATCGACCACATCCTCATGGATGAATTCCAGGACAGCAGCCACGCCCAGTTCCGCCTGCTCAGCCGCCTCACCGAGGGCTGGCAGGCCGGCGACGGCCGTAGCTTGTTCCTGGTGGGCGACCCCATGCAGTCGATCTATCGCTTCCGCGAGGCCAACGTCGGCTTCTTCCACGATGTCGTTCTGCTTGGCCGCCTGGGGCAGGTAGCCATCGAGCCGTTGTCGCTGACATCCAACTTCCGCTCCCGCGGCGAGCTCGTCGACTGGTTCAATGGCACCTTTTCCCGGATATTTCCGACCCGCGAGGAGCGAGAGAGCGGGGCCGTCGCCTACACGCCCGTCAGCGCCGAGCTGCCGCCCGGCGGTAAGGTCTGCCTGCACGCGATTGCGGCTGGCGACCCCTTGGAGGACGAGCCCGGAAAAATGGCCGCTCTGATCGAAGCGGCGCGCGAGGACCTGGGCGATCCAACCATCGCGATCCTGGTGCGGAGCCGTGAGCAGGTACCGGACATCGCCTCGGGCCTCGCCTGCCACGGCATCGAATTCGAGGCGGTGGAGATCGACCGACTGGCGGGACGAGGTGTGGTGCAGGACCTCCTCATCCTGACCCGCGCGCTGGCGCACCCGCTCGACCGAGTCGCCTGGATAGCCTTGCTGCGTGCGCCGTGGTGCGGTCTCGAACTCGTCGACCTGCACCGTGTGGTTGGTGAAGACCCCCGCGAGGAAGTCCGCCAGTCGGTCGAAGCGGTGATCCGCGAGAAACGGCTCGACAGCGTCGCGCTGAAACGGCTGCGACGCCTGTCGAGGGTCATGGCGCGGGCGCAGGATCGGGCCGCCAGCCATGGCCTGGCCGACCGCGTACAGATGTGCTGGATCCAGCTCGGCGGTCCGCTCTGTTGCGCCGATGAGGCTGCGCTCGCCAACGCGGAGAGCTTCCTCGAACTGCTCGAAGAGCTGGAGCATGGCGGTCGCCAGGGGCTGACTGAGCGGCTGGAAGAAGCGCTGGAGAACCGTTTCGCGGCGAGCCGTTCCGCCAGGCTGCAGATCCTGACCATCCACAAGGCAAAGGGCCTCGAATTCGACGTGGTGATCGTGCCCGGCCTCGAACGCCAGACCCGAGGTTCGGCAGATTCCCTGATCACCCTGCAGGAATTCAGCGGCGGCGTGCTGATGGCGCCGCTAACCCCGAAGTCGATGGCCGAGGTGAGCCTGTACCGACATCTCAACCGGGTGGACGCCGAGCGCGATCGTCTCGAAAGCCAGCGCGTGCTGTACGTGGCTTGTACACGGGCTCGGAGGCAGCTGCACCTGATCGCGACGGCCACCTCGACCGCCAGGGGACAAGTGTCGATTCGAGCCAACACGTTCCTGAAGCTTTTGGAGGAACCTTTCCTTCCCCATCTGCAGCGCGAACTCGAGCGCGCGGTGGCGCAAACGCAAACCGAAGAGAGGCCTGAGGAGATTCCGCCCGCCGTGTCGCTGCGGCGCCTGAAGGGTCCCCTGCCCGAAGGGCACGCGGTCGAAAGGCGAGGCGCGGGCGCAGCCGGACTCCTCGATTTGCCGCGACGCGAGGCGGTCGCGCTGGGCACGGTCTTGCATCGCTTCCTCGAGCTGATACACGATCACCCCGATGAGGCATGGGACGCGGCGCGGATCGAGCGTTCCGGCGCCTCCATCCGGGATTCACTGGCGCGGGCGGGCGCACCGGCCGATCGCCTCGATGCCTTGCAGGTCCGCTGTACAGCGCTACTGTACGACGCGCTGGCCGACCAAGATCTTATGGCGGCGATCGGTCCGAATAAAAACATTGAATCCTGGTCGGAGCTCGCGCTGTACCGGCGCGAAGGGACCGGCTTCAGCCGGCACGTGATCGACCTGCTGTGGCGCGACGAGGCCGGGGCGCTGCACGTCATTGACTACAAGACGGGCCAGGCGGCGAAAGACGGCCTGGAGAACGGGGCCTGGCAGGCGCAGCTGGCTCGCTATCGCCAGTTGCTCGAAGCTTTAGGTGCGGGGCCGGTTTCGGAGGCCCGTGTGCGGCTCCTGGCCGGCGATGAGAGGCCGGAGGAAAACGCTTAGCCGCCGTCGCGCTTGCGGCCTTCTTGCCGCCACTTGACCATCTCAAGCACCTCAGTCGGCGTCTTGCCGTCGAGCCGCTCGTAGAGCAATTCGCGGTCGCGGCGGGCGCCGAGATCGTAAACCAGCAAGTAATCCAGGGCGTTTTGTAAGGTGGTGAATTCCGCGACGGTGGTCTCGGCCTGGATCATCTCGAGCGTTTCCTCGAAGGCTTCGATGCTGTCGCCGGCGAAGGGAATGCGCATGCCGGGAGATCCGGCTTCCTCTACCGCCTTCGCCTCGGCTTCGGCAAGGTCGGGCTCCTGCGCCCAAAGCGGCGCGCCAACCGCCAGCATGGCCGCCAGCATGGCGGTAAATTTGGCGGTCATAAGGGCGGCCGCTATGACGGGTGATTTCCTCAAGCTCATGATGTCCTCGTTTGGTTAGCTTTGATCGGCCCCAAGGCAAGCCAGACATTGTAACCGGGCCCGGCTGCTAAGACTTGGACGTGGTCGAAGAGTTCCGCCAGCCAACGGCCGTAGGGCAGGTGAGCATTGGCTACCAGGCAGAGCTGCCCGCGAGGGCGCAGAAGGCGCCGACAGTCGGACAGGAACCTGCGTGCGATACCCGTTTCCTGGCGCACGCCGGCGTGAAACGGCGGGTTGCTGACGATCCAGTCGAAGAGCACCTCCCCGCTGCGCAACAGCCCCGAAAGGCCATTCGAGGCGACCAGCCGTGCCTCGATGCCGTTCTCGAAAAACGTCCGGCGGGCGGACTCCAACGCCAGCGCGGAATCGTCCAGCAGGGTGAGATCCGCGTCCGCGAAGGCCGCGGCCAAAGCGAGCCCGATGACGCCCGAACCGCAGGCGAAATCCAGCACTCGCCCGCTGATGGAAATCTCGCGCCCGGGCCCGGTCAGAGCCTGCAGTAACAGCAGTGTGCCCGCGTCGAGCCGTCCGTGGGCGAAAACGCCGGGCAGGCTCGAGACCGTCAATGAGCGGCCGGCCAATTCGAGCGGCCATGCCTCGACATGGTCGTCCAGGCAAAATGTGCGATTTGCCTTCGGTACACGCGCGGAGAACAGCGTGCAATGACGGGCGCTGTCCAGCTTGGCGGACCTCGCGAAATGATCGCCGAGGCGCTTGTCGGCTGACTTGATGCCGGCGCGGTTCTCGCCCACTAGCCAGAGTTCTCCGGCCGGGCCCATCAGCGAACCGCAGAGTTCCAACAGCATGTCGAGCAGGGCCCTCTCGCGGGGCTGGAAGAGCACAACGGCAGGGTAGGGGGCGGTGTAGGGGGCGGCGTCGGGCACCGCCAACCCGAATGTGCTTTTCACGCCCGCCGCCTCCATGTGCTCCTGTGCCGCGTATGAAAGGCACAGTGCTCGCGGGTCGAATCCCTCCAATGCCAGCCGCGCGGCAAGGTCGTCGGCCGGAGGGGCCACCAGCAACAGCCGCTCCTGTTTGTCCAGCCGGTGATGATTGCGCCAGATGAGCTGGCCGGGTGGCGTCATTAAGCCTGTGGAATCGGCTGGGCAAGCCGTCCCGCGAGATCGTGCTCAGCTGCTTGGTGGATGGTGACGTCAGCGAAGTCGCCGGGGCTCAGGTGTTGCCCGTCCTCGATTCGAACGATGCCGTCGATCTCCGGCGAGTCGGCGGTCGAGCGCGCGATGGCGCCGGCCTTGCCGATCTCGTCGACCAACACACGCTGGACCGTTCCGATCTTCCTATGAAGCCGGGCCTGGCTGATGGACGTCTGCCGCCGCATGAAGCGGTCCCACCGCTCCGCCTTCACCTCTTCGGGCAGGTGGCCGTCGTGGGCGTTGGCCCGCGCGCCCTCAACGTTGGAATACTTAAAGCAGCCTACCCGGTCGAGCTGGGCATCCGCGAGGAATTCGAGCAGGCGTTCAAAATCATCCTCCGTCTCGCCGGGAAAGCCGACGATGAACGTGCTGCGGATGGTGATGTTGGGGCAGATCTCGCGCCATCGGCGGATGCGCTCCAGTGTGTCGCCGGCCGCCGCGGGCCGGCGCATGGCCTTGAGGATGCGTGGGCTGCCATGCTGTAGCGGCACGTCGAGGTAGGGCAGGATTCGGCCTTCCGCCATCAGCGGGATGACCTCGTCCACGTGAGGGTAGGGGTATACGTAGTGAAGGCGGACCCAGACACCGAGGTTCCCGAGGGCTTGGCACAGCTCCAGCATCCGGGTCTTGAGCGGCCGGCCGCCCCAGAAATCCATGCGGTATTTCAGATCGACGCCGTAAGCCGAGGTGTCCTGGGCGATGACCAGCAGTTCCTTGACCCCGGCCGCCACCAAGCCCTCGGCTTCGGCCATGACCTCACCGATGGGGCGGCTGACCAGCGGTCCGCGCATCGTGGGAATAATGCAAAATGTGCACTTATGGTTGCAACCCTCGGAAATCTTTAGATATGCATAATGCCTGGGTGTCAGTTTGACGCCGCTCCCGGGGCGCGGGACGAGGTCGGTAAGGGGATCGTACTCGCGTGAGATGGGCGCGTGGCGATGGACCTCGCCCACCACGGCCTCGTACTGCTGCGGCCCGGTGACCGCCAGCACCGCCGGATGAATTTCGCGGATTTCCCGCTCCTTCACGCCCAGGCAGCCGGTCACGATGACGCGCCCGTTGGCTTCCAGCGCCTCGCCGATCGCTTCCAGCGACTCCGCTTTGGCGCTATCGATGAAACCGCAGGTGTTGACCACCACGACGTCGGCGCCGTCGTAGCTGGACGAGATTTCGTAACCGTCGGCCCTGAGTTGCGTGAGAATGCGCTCGGAGTCGACCAGCGCCTTGGGGCAGCCGAGGCTGACGAACCCGACCTTCGGGTTGCCGTGAGCGGGCGCCATCAGTCGGCGACGTCAGGCTCGAAAAACAGCCAGGTTATCGACGGGAAGGCGGCGCGCAGGTCGGATTCGATGCGGTTGACGGATTGCATCATGCCCTGCTCGGTGCCGGCCGGATATAGCCTGGCCTTGACCGCTACCATCTCGTCGGGGCCGAACTGCATGGTGATCAGGTTGTACACCTCGGCGATCTCGCTGCGGCCGTGCAGGAAGGCCTTGACCTCGTCCAGTTTCTGGGGATCGATGCTCTGGCCGATCAGCAGGTCCTTGACCTCGATGGCGATGAAGACCGCGACCACGATCAACAGCACGCCAATGGAGATGGTGCCGGCCGCGTCCCAGAAGGGGTTGCCCGTCACCACCGAGATGCCGATGGCAATCAGCGCGAAGACGAGACCGAGCAGGGCCGCGATGTCCTCGCCGAAGACCACGATCAGGGCGCTGGAGCGGCTATTACGGAACCACTGCAGCAGGTTGCGCCCGCGCCGTTCCTTGTTGACCTCGCGCATGCAGCCCCACAATGAGATCGACTCGGCGACGATGGCGAAGACCAGTACGCCGATTGCGATCCAGGGATGCGTGATGGCCTCGGGATGTTGAAGCTTGTGGATGCCCTCGTAGATCGAGAACATCCCGCCGACCGTGAACAGGATCACCGCGACCAGGAAAGACCAGAAATAGATGCTCTTGCCGAATCCCAGCGGATGGTCGTCGGTGGGACCGCGGTGGGACTGGCGCAAGCCGAGGATGAGCAGAAGCTGGTTTCCGGCGTCGGCGATGGAATGCACGCACTCGGCGAGCATAGCGCTGGAGCCGGTGATCACCGCCGCGACGCCTTTGGCAACCGCGATCGCGCTGTTGGCGCCGAGGGCGAAAAGAATCGATTTAAGGGAATCGGCCTGGCCTGACAAGTGGAATTCTCCGGGGGACGCACCCGCTGACGCTGCGAACGACCCGGCATTATCCCGCCTGGCAGGCCCAGGCTCAAGGAGGGTTAGTGAACGAGGACTTCTTCCGCAATCTCCGGCGCGAGGTCCGCGTGCACGTCAGGCCTCAGCAGGTCATGGTGGAACATGCCCAGGCGGTTCTCGGGCATCGTCACGGTAATGGATTCGTCGCGCTTGCTGCGCTTGATGGCCAGCCTGACCTCGTCACCTTCATCAAAGCCACGCAGTGCGCGAAAGATGTCCGAAATGGCGTTGACTTCGCTGTCGCCGACTTTCAGCACCACGTCGCCGGACTTCAGCAAAAGGGGGTTATCTTGCGGCGCCTCCAACACCAACACGCCGCGGTCGGCATCGAAATAGCTGCCGAGGCCCTCGTTCAGTTCGGCGAAACGGATGCCCCGGGTGGCGGGCGTGCCGAAGATCATGCTGGCCTGGCTCAAGGCATTCGTGCTGAACTCCGACAGCGCCCCGGCATCGAACGCGAATTCGAAATCGCCGTCCGCGAGCACCGCCCGCATGGCGTCGAAGTCCTCGACCATGGCCTCGGCCTGGGCGGCCAGTGCCACCGTGTCAATCGGCGGCACGACGATTCGCTCCACCAGGACTTCGGGCGCTAACGGGGCGACGAGCTCCCACGGCCCATCGGGGCTGTCCGGGCCCAACGGCGATTCCGGAAGGCGGATGTACGAGGCCCAGCCGGCCGGTTCGCGTTTCTCGGGCTTGACCAAGAAGTCCAAGCGCTTGCCGTCGCGCATTACGCCGACGGAGATTTCCTCGCCGTCGGCGACTTCGCTCATCGCTTCGAAGATGACCTCGCGCGGCGAACGCCCGTCCGATGAATCGAGGTTCTCGCCGCGCAGCGAGACTATGACGTCGCCGCTCTGGAGCCCTGCACGTTCCGCCGGCCCGTCGGGCGAAAGGCCGATGATCTCGATGCCGTGCTTGGTCTCCTCGCCGAGGATGACGCCCAGCATCGCCCGATCGCCGAGGTTGATAAGCTGTGCGCGGAAGCGCCGATCTTCAGTCAGCGTCAGTGCACGGTGGGCGCGGGCGATTTCCTGCGAAGCCTCTCGCAGTTGCCGGTGGGTGCGGCTCAGTTCGCGGCGCGTGCGCTCGATCTCGCGGATTTGTTCGGCGCGCTGTTTGCCCGCCTCGCGCGTGACTTCCCCCGCTTCGGCGCGCATCCGTTCGGCCTCGGTCCGCAGCTTCTCGGCTTTCGCGAGCGCTTCCTCGGCCGCGCGTTCGGCCTCGATGCGTGACTCCTCGACAGCCGCGAGCATTTCCTCGCGGCGCTGTTCGTGTTCCGCGTGGCTGGCCCGCATCGCTTCGGCCGTCTCCTCGCTGTCCGCTGCGAAAAGAGGGGCATGCACCAACAGTACTGCAGCCAGCAAACCCGCATAAACGTTCGTATTCATAATTGAAACTCTCACTTCCATAACTGCTCCTGAATTTCGTTTCACTTCAGAAGTCGCGGCGAGGGCGCCGCTCCTACCAATTCTTCGTGACGCCGCCTATCCATGTAGGCGCCGCGCCTTCGCGGCGATTCAGCGTCTGTTATCACAAAGACGCCAAACGCAGGTAATCCCGTCGCAACTGGCTGCGATAAAGCTTCACCAAGTCGATTTGCAGGCCCAGTCGCTGGCTCCACAACGCCTTCGAGTCGGGCGCCAGGCTGAGCGCGTCGTCGACCTGGCTGATCAGGTCCTGCAGCTCCACCTGGTAGATGGCGATCTCCGAGGGCATGCTGCCCACCTGCTCGCGCATAAAGCGCAGCTGCTGTTCCATGTCCTGCGACATGGCCATCAGCTCGGCCGTGCTGGGCGGCACTGCCGGCTCCTCTGAGGGACTGGCCGCCGTTATCGGAGCCCGCTCCAGCGCCGCCGGTTCGGGCCGAGGCAGCGCGAGCAGGGCAACCACCAGGACGACGGATGCAGCCGCCGCGAGCCCGCCGATCCAGGTTTGCCGGCGCTGTGTCCGCTCGGCCTCGAGCGACGCGCGGACGGCGGCCCAATCCTGTTCGAGGCGCCCCGCTTCGGGCCGTGGCTCGGGCAGGTCTCGCAGCCGCAAGGGGTCAGCCCCGGACATGTCGGATCCGCTCATTGAAACGTTCATCGTGTGTATCCTTCCCATCATTTCCGGTGCCTACCTGGCCGACTCGCCCACCGCCGACGCTCGGCGCGTCGAGTCCATCCATTCGCGCAACTTCGCCCGCGCCCTCGACAGGCGGGTTTTGGAGAAACTTTCGGTCATGCCGTACATCCCTGCGATCTCGGCGTGGCTGTAGCCCTCGACGTCGTGAAGCCAGACCACCGTGCGGTCCTCGTCGTTTAGCGACGCAAGGGCCGCCTCCAGGTCCATCGACTGGCCCACCCGCTCCTGTTGTGGCTGGTCGATGGCGTGATGATCCTCCAGCTCGACGGCCGGCGCGCGCGCCCGGCGCATGGTGCTGATGGCATGGTTGATCACCACCCGTCGCATCCAGCCCCAGAACGGGGCGTCGCCGCGGAACTGCCGAAGGCGCCTGAAAGCGGTGATAAAGGCCTCCTGGGTGACTTCGTGGGCGGTTTCGCGGCACTTGCACAGACGCA
>Ga0299906_10002635_pt1 | contig 14849 bp, 16 predicted proteins | sample RVTome_14_FD_200259 | JGI IMG/M metagenome (GOLD analysis project Ga0299906, IMG submission 200259) | Soil microbial communities from uranium-contaminated site in the Upper Colorado River Basin, Wyoming, United States - RVT145D125 (version 2) ... | reverse complement strand
TCCTGGCCTTCCCGCGGCAGGCGGATCGTGAACGTCGCGCCGGCGCCGGGATTGCCCATCGCCGTGATGATCCCACCGTGGCGCTCGACGATGCGCCGGCAGATGGCCAGCCCGACGCCCGCGCCGTGCGCGCCCCCCTCGTCGGCCCGACGAAAGATGGCGAACAGGCGCTCGGCGTCCGCCGGGTCGAAACCACGGCCATTGTCCCGCACGATGATCTCGCAGATCTGCGGGTCGTCCGGGTTGCGCTCCGAGACGTGCACGATCGACGGCACCTCGTCCCGCCGGTACTTCACCGCGTTCTCGATGAGATTGCGGATCATGAGTCGGAGCTGCTGGGGATCGGCCATCACGCGGCCGAGCGCACCCGTCTCGACGCGGGCGTTCGTCGCTTGGAGGATCGGCCCCATGTCGGCGCAGACGTCGGCGACGAGCTGCCCCAGGGCGACCTCCTCCGTCGGCGCTTCGCCCTGCGTCACCTGCGCCAGGGCCAGCTCGCCCTCGATCAGGCGTGCCATGCGGGACACGGCGGCACGGATCTTGGTGACGCTGCGCCCTTGATCGACGGTCAGAGCCGGGTCCGTCGTCTCGAGCAGCTCGGCCCAGATACCGATCGTGGAGAGCGGCTGTCGGAGTTCGTGCGACACGAAGGCCGCGAACTGCCTGAGGTCCTCGTTGGAACGTGCGAGCCCTTCCTGGACGTACTGGCGAAGCGCGTTTTCGAAGTTCATCGCCGCGTTGGTGCGGCGCAGGTCCTCGGTCCGCTCGTCGACGCGCTCCTCGAGCTCGCTCGCCATGGCCCGCAGCTCTTCCTCGACTCGGCGCCGCTGGTGTACCTCGACTCCCATCTCGTACGCCTGCCCGCGCGCCGCCCGCGCCAGGCGCAGCGTCGCACCGAGGAGCAGGGCCAACAGGAGGCTGGCGACGAGCACGATCTCCGGCAACCCGGTGGGCACCGCGCGGCGCAGACTCTTCGACGGACTCAGCACCAGCGTCCACTCGTCGCCCCCCGGCAGCTTCAGTGTCGCTTCCTCCCGGATGGCGGCTGCCGCCAAGCCGGCATCGCCGCGTACCACGATCGGTACGCCCGCGACTTCGACGCGTACGTCGTAGTCGCGGGAAAGCTGCGCCAGCGCCCCATCGACGAGGCCATCGATACTGATCAGTGCGGATACGAAGCCGCGTGTGACACCTCCGCGCCGGCGGGGAGACACCAGTCGCACGAACGTCTGCCCGTCGGCTCGACGCTGCACGCCCGTCATGAACGGATGAATCGTATCGCGGGACTCGGCGAGCAGCACGCGGTCCTCAGGCGTGATCGACTCGTCGGCACCGTCCCCCAGGACGATCTGTCGGCGTACCTCCAGGTCGTCGATGAAGCCGAGCGCGACGACGCCCGTGGACAGACGCGCGAGCACCGCGGCCTCGTCGTCCCAGGCCCGTTCCGGGTCGGCCGGCTGTGCGGCCAACACCTCGAGCGAGGCCGCCAGGCCGCGAATGTCGGCCCGCAACTGGGAGCGCGCCGCGCTTGCCGCTCCGCGCGTCAGCCGACTGACGTTCACGGCGTGGACGCGGGTCAGGGCCTGCCAGAACAACAGGCTGCCGAAGACGGCCAGCAAGGTCGCCGCAAGCGGCGCCCAGGCGCCCCCCAGCTCGCGCCCAGGCCGCGGCCGCAACCGAGCCGTCGCCGATACGCCGATACCGAGCGAGAGCACCATCACGATCACCGCCAAGGGCGCGGGCTCGCTGCCGCCGGCGCCGAGGAACTGGCTACCGCCCGGCAGCCAGAGCAGAAGTTGGAAGACCGCCGCCGCCAGGACGCAGAGGCCGCACAGCGCCGTCCCGACCGCCATCAATGGGAAGTGCAACAGGCCGAGCGCGGCCAAGCCCACGGCCACGGGTATGCTGGCCGAGTCCCCGGGCGGCCCGACGACCACGGAAAGAAAGCCCTCTCCTCCGGGCCGCGCCGGCCCACCGATCGCCAGAACGTGCTGCGCCACGGCGAACAGCGCCAAGCCGCCGCCGAGCGTCGCCATCACGGTGGGCGTGGTGCGGCGCCGGAACCCGAGAGCGATCAGCGCCAGCCCGCACGGTAGGACGGCCGCGGCCGTCGTCCAGGCGAGACCCGAGGCCCCGTACGCCGTGGACAGAGACACGAATGTGACCACGGCGCCGGCGAGAAGGACGATCCCCGGAGCGATCATGCCCCAGCCCCCCCCTGTGACGACTGCAACGGTCCGGTTCTTGCAAACCTTCCCCGACTGTTGTGACTGATCCCATGCGGCCTTCGGTGCTCGTAGCCGACGACGATGCCGACTTCCGAGAAGCCATGGAGGCGGCCCTCCGTGCTCGGGGCTTCGAGGTCCGGGTCGCCACCACCGTCGACGAGCTGTGTCGCGCCGTCGAAGCCGAGCCGCCCGATGTGGTGTTGAGCGACGTCCGCATGCCCGGCGACGGCTCCACGGTCCCAGGACGCGTACAGGCGATCCGCCCCGGGACGCCCGTCGTGGTCATGACGGGCCTCGACGAGGCCGGGGTTCGCGACCGCGTCATGCGCGAGGGGGCCGTCGCCTACGTCGAGAAGCCGATGGAGATCGCCCATCTGTGCCGCGTGCTCGAGGCCGCCCTGCGCCGCTCGTCGTGACGCGGTCCGCATGATGATCGGCGGCATCCGCACGCGCCTCCCTACCCTGCCCACCGCCGCGCCGTCCAACTAGCCAGGGCCCGGGGCCGCCACCTGCTCCTTCGTGACCAGGTTCCGGCCGACGAAGCGCCAGTCGACGAGGTGGTCGAGGAATCCCTCGACGTACCGTGGCCGGTCGTTCTGATAGTCGAGGTAGTAGGCATGCTCCCACACGTCGAGGGTGAGCACGGGGGTCCCACCCGTGCGGATGGGGTTGTCGGCGTCGGAGCTGCCGCGCACGACGAGCCGCCCGTCGGCTTCCTGAACGAGCCAGGCCCAACCGGAGCCGAACTCCCCGTTCGCCGCCGCCGCGAACTCGCGCTTGAACGCGTCGATCGACCCGAAGGACCGGCTGAGCGCCGCGAGCACCGCGTCGTCAGGCCCCTCGCCGCCGGGGGCGCGCAGGCACTTCCAATAGAACGTGTGGTTCCAGACCTGCGCGGCGTTGTTGAAGAGATCGCCCTCGGCCACGCGAATCAGCGTTTCGAGTTCATGGCTCGCTTCGGGCTGCCCCTCGGTCGCCGCGCGCAGCTTGTCCAGATAGCCGCGGTGGTGCTTGCCGTAGTGGATCCCGACGGTCCAGGCGCTGATGAAGGGCTCGAGCGCGTTCTCGGGATATGGCAGCGGTTCGAGTTCGAGTTTCATGTCGCCCTCCTCAGAAGTGCAGATGCAGCCCGCCGCCGACGTACTCGATGTCGCGGTCGAAGAACTGCCCGTTGGGAGAACGCCCGTCGTAGTACTCGGCCAGCAGTTGCACGCGCGGGCCGGCGAGGCGTTCGCTTTCCAGTTGTACGCCGGCGCGTATCGACAGGTCCGGGTTCCAGTCGCTCTCCTGGCGCATCTGCACGTCGACCGCGGCGAGCGGCCGCAGGTATCCACGGAGCAGCGTCCACGGGCTCATGGCTTCGGCGCCGGCCTGCGCGAAGAAAGGATCGAGCGCCGGCTCGCGGTGCACCAGACCACCACCGCCACCGTAGACGCGCAGGAAGGACGTCACGTCGAACGACGCCAGGGCGTCGATCGCCTCATAACTGAGATTCACGCGGTCGGTGCGATTGCGCAGCAGGAACTCGTCGCCCAGGTGCGAGCTCTGATGCAATACGCGGCCGAGGGCCGAGAACCGGCCGCGCCGATACGACCCGAAGAGCGCCACCAGGAAATCCGAGTTCACCAGATCGAGCGATTCGGCCTCCAGGTCGAAGATCGAGAAGACCCCGGCCTGGATGCCGGCCTGCCAGCGCCCGCCCAGCGGCGCCGCACCTTCGAGCAACGCGAAGGTCTCGCCGAAGTTGGCCGACCAGACGGAACGCAGCTCGTCGTCGCCCAGATACCGCTGCCAGGAGGCCGAGAAGTGCGGCCACCGAGGGTCCGCGAGCAGTGGCTGGAACACCTCGCGCCGCGGCAGCAGCACGAGCCCGTCGTCCGCGGCGTCGGGCGGGGCCGCCGGGGTCGCGTTCACCGTCTCGCCGTCGTCGGAGAAGCGTACGGACGCGACTCCCGGCACCTCACCGAGACGCGCAGCCAGTGCCGCCCGATCGACGCCGGCCAGGTTCGTCGCCTCGATCGTGACGTGTCCATCCGTCACCGACACGCGTGCCTCGGGTTGCTCCAGCTCGCGTTCGACGATCGCCGTCACGTAGCCGGCGAGATAGGCGTCGGTGGGCAAGGCGCGGGCTGCGGTCGCGACGACGCCGACCAGCACCATCACCGCGACCGAGGACCAATACGAGATCGTTCGCATGGGACGTCTCCGTGTCTTCTCGTCGAGTGTGGGCGCCGCCGGCCGAAACCGGCGACGCCCACCACGGGCCGCTTCAGTTCGCGACCCGGAGGTCGTCGGCGATGGCGCGCACACCCGGCGCCTTCCGGGCGGTCACGGCCGCCAGAAGACGCACGTGGTGCGACGGCACCGTGCCTGTGAGCCGCGCGACACCGTTGCGCACCTCGACGCCGATGTCACCCTCGTCGAGCGCCGGACGGTTGGCCAGCGCCTGCTCTACGGACTCGGCGATGACCTCGTCGGTGGCCTCGACTTCCTCCTGCTTCGCCTCGGGAACGACCTGCAGGTCGTTGTGAACGACGGTCACGCCCGACACCTTCCGCGCGTCCTCCTCGGCCGCCGCCTTGGCCTCCTCCGTACCGACGATGCCGAAGAGCGTGACCTCTCCGTCCCGGGTGTCCACGTTCACGTCGAGTCCGGGGGCACGCTCGTCCGCCATGAGCCGCATCTTGACGGCCGATGTCGTCCACAGATCGCGGGCGGCACCACCGACGCGCTCCATCGTGTCGGTCGACTTCGGGGCGATGCCGCGCGCGGGTCCGTCGTTCTCGCTCCAGATCTCCTGATCCGCGAGCCGATCCGGGCTCCGAATCTGGCTGGCGACCTGGCGCACGCCCTCGACCTTCGACACCGTCTCGAGCGCCCGCAGATGCTGCGTCATGCGCGGGACTTCGCCACCCAACAGCACGACGCCCTCGTTGACCGAGCGCACCTCGACGGTGCCCTTCGGCAGCTCGGCGTCGGCGGCCAACGCCGCCTTCACCCGAGTGGCGATCTGCTCGTCACTCGCCTCGACGACGTCGCGACTCGTCTCCGGCACGACCTGCAGCAGGTTGTGCACCTTGCGGACGCCTTCGATGCCGGCCGCCGTCTTTTCGGCCTGTGCCTTCTGCTCGGCGGTGGTCACCGAGCCGTGCAGCGCGACCCGACCGTCCGCCGTATCGACGTTGATGCGCAGTGCGCTCGATCCCTCGTTGGTGAGCAACGCCATCTTCGTCTTGGTCGTGATCCAGGCGTCCGATGCATCCGCATGACCGGTGGCCGGTAGGACCAACAGTCCGGCCGCCAGCAGCCCAGCCGCCAGCGACGCCGAGCGTGTTCCGTTGAATGGCTTCGAATCCATGCCGTGACCCTCCTTGTCCCTTGTTCGAACGGTTGATCCGCTCGAACGAGCAGGATTCGGGCCAGGGTCGAGACGCTCCGAGAATACGTCGCTTCACCTCGACCGCCGTGCCGTGACGGAAGGACTTACACGACGTCTCCCGGTCGAACTTACAACGACGCCGATGCGGGCAGGCCGGATGCGGGGGTTCCCGGAGTGAATCGACCGGCACGGCGATTGCTCATCCTCCGGATCGTCCGGAGCAGCGACCGTCAGCGTAGGAAGGAGGAACGAGATGGAATCACGACGACGAGGACTCGTCATGGCACTCGTGCTGAGTGCCGCGATGTCGTGCGCCGCCCCGCCGGCGGACGCCCAGACCGCAGGGCGCAAGTTCGGCCGCGGCCTGGCGGCCATGACCACCGGCTTCCTCGAGTTCCCCGGCAACATCTACGCCGAGGTGAACGCCCAAGGCGCCGAAGGGCTGCCCCTCGGCTTCACCAAAGGGCTCGGCATGATCGTCGTGCGCGAGCTGCTCGGCGTCTACGAGTTCGTCTCCGCCCCGTTCCCGGTGCCGTCCGGCTACCGGCCGATCATCGAGCCCGAGTTCCCCTGGGGCTATTTCGAGTAGGTCCAGCGGGGTGCACGCATCATTCGATCGTCTTCCCGTCACGCCCGTGGTGACGTCGGCGGCGGAGCGTTCCGTACGGGTACGCTCCGCCGCACTCGCCGGTATTTCGGTCGTGCTCGTCCTGCACGCGCTCGTCGTCGCACGCACCGTTCTGCTGCCCGTCGTCCTCGCCAGCTTCACCGCCTTCGTCCTGGCACCCTTGGTACACGGCCTGCGGCGACTCGGCCTGCCACGACCGCTCGGGGCGGCCCTAGTGATCATGTTCGGACTGGCCGCCGTCGCCGTCGGCATCGGCCAGCTCGTAGAGCCGGCCGCCGCCTGGATGGATCGGGCGCCACAGGGCCTGTCCCAGATCGAGCGCAAGCTGCGCGTCTTGAAGAAGCCCATCGAGCAGATGTCGGCCACCACCAGACGGGTGGAGCACGCCACCCTGGTGGGTCCGGAGCCCCCACCGACCGTGACCGTCGAGACGCCCAGTCTCGCCAAGACCCTGCTCACCCATGCCCAGGGACTGCTCGCCACCGGCACGGCCGTGACGATCCTCACCTACTTTCTCCTGGCTTCTGGGCAGACGCTCTACCGCCGCCTGGCCATGCCCTTCCGCCGCCTGGAGGATCGCAAGCGCACGCTGCGCATCGCCATGGCGATCGAATCGCAGGTCTCGCGCTATCTCCTCACGATCACGGTCATCAATACGGTCCTGGGTCTCGTCGTCGGCACGGCGCTGCTCTTTCTCGGGCTGCCCAACCCGTTCCTGTGGGGCGTGATGACCGGGGTACTGAACTTCGTTCCCTACCTCGGCGCCCTCGCCAGCACGGCCATCGTGACCGCCGTCGCTCTGTTGAGCTTCCCCGACCCGTGGCAGGCGCTGCTGGTGCCGGTGACGGTCCTCGGCATCTCGAGCCTGGAAGGAATGATCGTCACGCCGATCGTCGCCGGCCGGCGGCTCCTACTGCACCCCATCGCGATTCTCGGTGCCCTCTTCCTGTGGACGTTCCTCTGGGGCGTACCCGGCTCGCTGGTGGCCGTGCCCCTCGTCGTCGTCTTCAAGATCGTGTGCGATCACGTGCCGGCGTTGCGACGTGTCGGGCGGCTCCTCGCCGTCTGAATGCAGCGCTTACAAACGACGGCGCGTCTTACATCCACGCGCCTGCCGTCGGCGGTCCGAAGGGCCAAGGAATGCGGACGGCAGCCGCTGGCACCGACCTTGCTCGTGGTGTTGGTGCGCACCATGAATCAGGAAACCCCACCGCTGACCGTCGCCCTCGATCGCGTGGTAGACGCCGCTCAAGAGGTCGTGAGCGATCATGTTCGGTTCGCGCGCCTCGAGGCGAAAGTGACGCTCGTACGCACCGTCGAGGCCATCGGAATGCTCATCCTCGCCGCGACTCCCGGTCTGCTCGGCTGGAGCGCGCTGATGGCCGCCCTGCACCTGGTCCTCGCGGCGCGGCTGGCTCCCGCCTGGTCGCTGGCCTGCATCGGCATCCTGAACCTCGTCCCGGCTCTCTGGCTGGCTCGTCACGCGCTGCAACACGTCTCGGCCCAGAGCACTACGCGAGGAGGCACGTCGTGACGGACGCGGAACGCTTGGACCAACTGCAAGCGGCGATCGACGAGCATGAGCGCGAACTCGCCGACGCCGTGAGTGACGTGCGAGCGGCGACGGGCGCGCTGACCCGGAGTTCGTGGATCCGCCGGCATCCACTCGGCGTCCTCGCCGGGGGAGTCCTCACGGGCCTGTGGCTCGGATGGAACCGACACTGAACGAGAAAGGGAGAATCGACATGGAGCAGGAACATACCGACGGCCCCTCCACCGACGCGGGCCCGTTCTGGGAGCAGATCGAAGACGCCGAGCGGGTGGCCCGAGCGGCCGTCGAAACCTACCCGCTGCTCTCGCTCGGCGCGGCCGTCCTCGTCGGGTACCTGGCGGCGCGCGCCCTGAGCCGGTGAGCGGCACATGATCATGCCCCCCAGGACGCCGTCGCTCGTCGAGGAACTGAGCCATGAGACCGCCGCGGCGATGCACGCCATCGAAGAGACCTCGGCGGCGCTCGGCAGCGCCGCGCGCAAGCACACGACCCGCCATCCGCTGGTGGCCCTCGGGCTCGGAATGACGGCCGGCTACGCGCTCGGCACTCGGACGGGCCGGCGCGTGAGCGCCAACGTGCTGGCGAGCGTCGGGCGCATCGCCCTGGCAACGGCCCTCAGCACGCTGGCGCGCGGCGTCGTGAGCGACGGCATACCTTCGGACCACGACCAGGATAGGCCGCACGTCGGCAACAACGGAAGGGAGAACGACGCATGAATTGGGACCAGATCGAAGGCAAATGGAACGAGATGTTCGGCCGGGTTCGTGAGACCTGGGGCCGGCTGACCGACGACGAGCTGGGACAGATCCGCGGCAAGCGCGATCGGCTGTCCGGGCTCCTGCAGCAGAAGTACGGCCTGGCCAAGGAGGAGGCGGAGCGACAGATCGCCGCCTTCGCCGACAAGCTGGACGACGCCCTGAAGCCGAGCTGAGCGAATGCGCAACGACGGTAGACGCGTGCTCGGACACGCCCTACCCGCCGTGCTGTTGCTGCTGGGCCTTGCGGCGCGGACCGGACAGGCCGGCGCGTCGTTCGAGGCCTGCGACGCGGACACGGCGGCCCGGCTGAGCTTTCTCGAGCAGCGGCTCGACGAGCGCCGGACGTACGCCGACCGGTGGTGGAAGATCTGGACGGGGGGCTACGCCTTGGGCACGGTCGTACAGAGCGTCCGCGCGGGCATCGAGGACGACGACGGGGAGCAGGCCGACTTGGTCGTGGGGGCCGCGAAGGCGCTCTTCGGCACCACCCGGCTGCTGCTCTGGCCCCCGAACGCCCGGGTCGGCGCCGACCCGATGCGGGCCGTCACCCCCGACTCGGACGCGGCGTGCCGCGAGCGGCTCGCGGTGGGCGAACGCCTGCTGCGCCGCAACGCCGACGAGTCGGCCTCGCGCTGGTCCTGGAAGCGGCACCTGGCGAACATCGCCATCAACGTGGCCGGCGGCGTGATCGTGGCCGAGGGATTCGACGAGTCGCGCGGGTGGACGTCGGCCGGCATCGGCGTCGCGGTCGGAGAGACCATGACCCTCACCCACCCCTGGACGGGTGAGGACGATCTGGAAGCGTACGAGCGTCGGTTCGCGTCCGTCCCGCCGGCGACTGCGCCGGAGCTGCGCCTCGGGTCGTGGGGACGCGGGCTGCGCATCTCGGTGCTGTTCTGACTCCTACCCGCTCCCGCGGCGCGCCGCGTAGCCGCGCGCCGCGTGGCGCACCGCGAGCAGCCACACGCCGACGAGCCCCACGGTGACGATCGACAGGCCGCGCACGGCGGTCGCGTCCTCGAACCAGGTCGAGAGGCCGAGACTCAGCCCCACCGCGAGCGCTTTCGCGAATCGCTGCACGAACATGTCGATGAAGGCCTTGGCCGCGTACTTCTCCCGCGCACTCGTCGGCACGTAGAGGGCCTCCTTGGCCGACTGGTTGATCGAGTAGGAGAAGGCGTTGTCGGCGGTGTTCAGCAGGCTCCCCGTCCACAGGCCCGGTAGGACCAGAAAGGTGGCCGAGCTCAGCAGCGCCATGACCGGCAGGACCAGCAGGGCGACGCCGACACCGAAGCGCTGCATGACGAATCCCGTGAGCAGGAGCTGCACCAGCATGGACACCACGTTCGTGAAGGCGAACACGCGCGAGAGATGGATGCCGATCGCCTCGGCATCGAGGGCCTGCGCGACGCTGCTCGTGAACTGAAAGTCCATGATCGTCGAGACCAGCTCGTAGAGGCCCACGATCGCCACGATCGAGAGCAGATAGGGCGACCGCAGGGTCAGCAGCGCGCCATCCAGAGCCGCGCCAGGAGGTTTCGCGGGCTCCGGCGGCCCGTGGTCGGAATCGCAGGCCGACGGCAGCGAGCGCCGGACGCGGGCCGCCAGCCAGGCGATCGCGACCACCACCAGCACGAGCCCGATGCACAGCCACATCCAGTGCGTCCGCTCGACGTCCTGCACCAGCGCGCCGAGGAGGCTGCTGCCCACCACGCCGCCCAGGACGCCGCCCACGCCGATCGGGCCATAGAGTCGCTGGCTGGCCTCGGCGGTGACGCTGTCGCTCAGCGACGCGAAGAAGGTGGCGACCATGAGCGTGCTGAACAGGTCGCCGAGGAGGTAGAACGACCAGACGACCGGCGCCCGTGGCTCGGACAACACCAGGGCGTATCCCGCGAACGCGACCCCGAAGAAGCCGGCGATCACCGTCGTCAGTCGCTCGCGCCGCCAGCGACGGGCCAGGCGCGTGAAGACGACGACCGCCACCAAGGCCACGAACATGTTGAGGATCTTCGCGAGCAGCTCGAGCTCCGCGGCGCGCAGGTGCCAGCCCAGGAGGGTCAGCCCGCCGGCGTCGTAGAACTCGATGAAGAGGCCCTTCTTGAGAGGCTTGAGGATCCAGAAGATGCTGATCACCAGGAAGAACCAGCTCGACATGAGCAGCACGAACCGCCCCTCACCGGGGGCGACGGCGGCGAACCACCGGCGGCGACGCGGCGGGGTCGCCATTCAGAAGAGCGGGACTGCCCCGCGGTCGACGCGCTCGAGCAGGCGGGCGCGGCGCTCGGCGACGGCCTCCACTTCGGCGCGCGTGAGGCCGAGCTGAATGAACCCAGGCCCCACACGCGTCCCGCGTTCGGGATCGACGACCGGGCTGGGCCGGACGTGCCGGAGCACGCCGTCCCGGTCGGCGCGCAGCTCCGCCACGACGAGCAGCGCGTCCAGATCGGCCGGCCCCAGGCGGCGGACCCGCTCGACGGCGGCGCGCCGCAGGGCCGGCACGTGCAGCGTGTCCCAGTTGGTCACCAGGTAGTTGTAGACCAGGCCCCCGAACGCGATGCCGTTGTCGACGGAGAAGACGTGTGAGTCGCCGGAGTCCGCCGGGACGAGAAAGTTGCCGGCGCGACCGTCACGATGCTCGACGAGGTAGGTGAAGAGGTTGAAGTCGGCGCGATGCGCCGCGTATCGCGGCTCCCGGAGAAAGCGTTCCGGATCCCACAGGGTCTCGGGAACCTCGACGTCCTGGAGCCACGCCGAGAGCAGGCCGAGCACGCAGTCGGTACCCTCGAGGGACGGCTGCGCCGCCGCGTCGAAGCGCCGATAGCGGGCCAGCGGTACGCAACGCAGCGCGGTGGGCGGCACCACGTAGTCGCCGGACTCGAGGAACCAGCGCTGGAGGGCATGCGCCGCCAGCTCCTTGCGCGGCGTGTTGTTCCAGCCGTCGGCATCCTTCGGGGGCACGACCTTCCACTTCACCTCCAGCGTCCGCTTCCGGCGGGGGAACTCGATGGTCGCCCGGGCGGCGCCCGTCACCCCCTTGCCCAGCCGCTCGATGCGCCGCACCTCGATGGGGTCCGACTCGAGCAGGGCGAGCGCCGTGGCCGCCGGCATGGGGATGGCGCGCGGCGGCTGCGGTACGGCCGTCCCGAGGCGCGCGACCTGGCGGCGCAGCGACCACGGCGGCCGGCGCTCGCCGCACGCCGCCACGAGCGCCAGCGCGAGCACCGCGCACGGGAGCCAGCGAACGGCGGGGACCCGAAGCGGTGCGCCGACCATGCAGGTCCGGTTAGCGGGCGCGCACGGATGCGTCCAGCGCGACCGAGACGCGCACCGAGCGGAAGCCGCCCGGCGCTGGAAGACGGACCGCGCTCATGTCATGACGAGGCGCACGTGCCAGCACGAACGCGGTCGCCCAGGCGCTCGACCCGCCGCGAGCCTCTCAGGATCCTCCCCCAACCGGACGGGACGACGTGCGGACCCACCTGCCTGCACGCCGTCTACCGCCACTACGGCGACGACATCGAGCTGGCACAAGTCGTGGCCGAGGTGTCTCGCCTCGAGGGCGGCGGCACCCTCGCCGTCATGCTCGCGAACCACGCCCTGCGGCGCGGGTATGCCGCCCGCATCTACACCTACAATCTGCAGGCGTTCGATCCCACCTGGTTCACCGGCAAGGTCGACCTGCGCGACCGGCTGCAACGGCAGGCGGCCGTGAAGACCAGCCGGCGGCTGCAGACCTCGACGGCCGCCTACCTGCGCTTCCTCGAGCGCGGCGGCGAGGTGTTCTTCGAGGACCTCACGACGCGGCTGCTCGTGCGCATCCTCCAGCGCGGGACGCCCATCCTCACCGGCCTGAGCGCGACCTACCTCTATCGGTCCATGCGCGAGTTCGGCCCGAACGACGACGACGACGACGTGCGCGGGACCCCGGTCGGGCACTTCGTCGTGCTCTCCGGCTACGACACCGCGACCCGGCGCGTGCGCATCGCCGACCCCTGGGTGCCGAATCCCGCCGCAGTGCACTACTACCGCGCCGGCGTCGAGCGCGTCATCGGCGCCATCCTCCTCGGCGTCCTCACCTACGACGCGAACCTGCTGATCGTGACCCCCCGGCGCAACGGGCGGTCGTCGTGAGCCCGACCCGCCTGGTGGTCGTCAACGACCCCGCCGACTGGCCGATCGACGTGCCCGGCGTGCGCGTCGTCGCCGCGCGCGACTACCTGACCGACCCGTACTTCATTCGCACCCCGCGCCTGAAGGTCTTCAACCTCTGCCGCTCCTACCGGTACCAGAAGACCGGCTACTACGTCTCGTTGCTGGCCACCGCGCGCGGGCACCGGCCGATGCCGAGCGTCGGGACCATCCAGGGCCTCAAGTCTCCGACGATCCTGCGCGTGGCGGCGGACGAGCTCGAGGACCTCGTCCAGCAGAGTCTGGCGCCGATCCAGTCCGACGAGTTCACGCTCAGCATCTACTTCGGCCGCAACGTCGCCAAACGTCACGACCGGCTGGGGGCCGCGCTCTACCGGCAGTTCGAGGCCCCGCTGCTCCGCGCCACCTTCACCAAGACCCCGCGCACCGGGGACTGGCAACTCACGGGCGTCCAGCCCATCGCCGTCAACGAGATCCATCCCGACCATCACGACTTCCTGCTCGAAGTCGTCACCGACCACTTCAAGGGCCGGCGGCGAGCGCGGGCGCAGCGCGTGGCCCGCTACGAGCTCGCGATCCTGCACGACCCCGACGAAGTCATGCCTCCCTCGGACGAGCCGGCACTCAAGCGCTTCGTGCGCGCCGCGGAATCCGAGGGGTTCGGGGTCGAGATGATCACCGGCGACGACTACGGGCGGCTGGCCGAGTTCGACGCGCTCTTCATCCGCGAGACGACCTCGGTGAACCACCGCACCTATCGCTTCGCCCAGCGGGGGGAGGCCGAAGGGCTGGTGGTAGTGGACGACCCCGAGTCGATCATCCGCTGCTCCAACAAGGTATTCCTGGCCGAGACGCTGGCGCAGCGGAACATCCCCGCCCCCCGGACCTTCATCGTCCACCGGGCCAATCGCCGTGACCTGCTCAAAGCCCTGGGCCTGCCGTGCATTCTCAAGCAACCCGACTCGGCGTTCTCGCAGGGGGTCGTGAAGGCCGAGACCGAGGCGGAGCTGGAGGAGCGGCTCACCGGCCTGCTCGAGCGTTCCGATCTGGTGGTGGCGCAGGAGTTCCTGCCGACCGACTTCGACTGGCGCATCGGGCTCTTCGACCGGCGCCCGCTCTACGCGTGCCGCTACTTCATGGCGCGCCGCCACTGGCAGATCATCCGCCACGACGGACGGGGCGGCAGCACCGCGGGGCGCGTCGAGACGGTGCCCATCGAGCGGGCGCCGCGCGCGGTCGTCCGAGCCGCCCGCGGCGCCGCCGACCCGATCGGTGACGGCCTCTACGGCGTCGACGTCAAGATGGTGCGCGGCACGCCCTACGTGATCGAGGTGAACGACAACCCGACCATCGAGGCGGGCGTCGAGGACGAAGTCCTCGGCCCGGACCTGTACGCGCGCATCATGCGCGGCCTTCGCGAGCGCGTCGATCAGCGCACCCGGGGAGCGGCGACCCGATGAGCGAACGGCTGCGTCCCCTGCCCCTGTTCTCGGCCTGGGGCATCGAGCTGGAGTACGCCATCGTCCGCCGCGACACGCTCGCGGTCCTGCCGGTGGCCGACGCGGTCTTGGAATCGGTGGTCGGGAAGCCGACCGACTACGAGGACGAGCCGGTCGCCTGGTCCAACGAGCTGGTGCTGCACGTGCTCGAGCTCAAGACGAACGGCCCCACGCCGTCGCTGGCCGGGTGGGCGGAGCGCTTTCGCGCCAGCATCCAGCGCGTCAACGAGCTGTTGCGCGAGCTGGGCGGCATGCTCATGCCCACCGCCCTCCACCCGCTGATGATTCCCGAGTACGACACGAAGATCTGGCCGCACGACGGCTACGAGATCTACGCCCGCTACGACCTGCTCTTCGACTGCCATCGACACGGCTGGGCGAACCTCCAGAGCATGCACGTGAACCTGCCGTTCAGCGGCGACGACGAGTTCGCGCGCCTCCACGCGGCGGTGCGGGCGGTCCTGCCGCTCCTGCCGGCGCTGGCTGCCAGCTCGCCCCTCTGCGAGGGCCATCCCACCGGGCTGCTGGACACACGGCTCGACCACTACCGGACCAACCAGCAGGGGATCCCGCAGATCGCCGGGGACGTCATCCCCGAGCCGATGCGGTCCCGGCGCGAGTACGAGATGCTGATCCTGCAGCCGATGTACGAC
>Ga0299906_10002634_pt1 | contig 14853 bp, 6 predicted proteins | sample RVTome_14_FD_200259 | JGI IMG/M metagenome (GOLD analysis project Ga0299906, IMG submission 200259) | Soil microbial communities from uranium-contaminated site in the Upper Colorado River Basin, Wyoming, United States - RVT145D125 (version 2) ... | reverse complement strand
CGCGGCTGACATCCAACCCATCGTATCGCGCCGCCCTGCTGTTGGCCGTCCTGACCATCGGGCTGGGGTATCTTGTTTGGCTTGATTTCAACGCCGCCCGCTCCTATTTGGCCGGGCGCGCCGGCCACGACTGGCGGGGTGTCGCCGCTACCCTGGCCGATCAGGTCGCGCCCGATGATCTGATCATGTGTGTGCAACTACCGCACCGCTGGCCCCCCCGCCGGCTCGACCTGGGCGATCAATGTACCAAGGCCGTACAGCAACGGCTGGCCGCCCTGGATGTAACGCCTCGCTTTCCGATCCGCCAGCTCGAAGTCGTGGCCGCGCTTGGGACGGGCTTACGATTCAAAGAGCAGGCGGATCGACCAGGTGCGGTTTGGGTCGTGCTGTGGGGCCCGACCGGACTGCCGGGGAGCGCCACGGTTCGAGCAGTCGGGCCGGACCGATCACCCGGCTCGGATATGCTTGTCGTTAACAAGCCCCTGCTCAAAATCCCTGAACCGGTGACGTTCAACCGGCTGGGGCCGACCGCTCTGCTCAAGGTCGACAGCGAGCCGAGCCTGGTCGCCAACCTGGGCCAGGCCCTGCACCACCTGGCCAGGCTGGATACGGTTTCGGCGGACCGGTACGATTACGACCTCCGCCGGGCCCAGGTTCTGGCTTATCAAGGCCGGACCGCCGCAGCCCAACACCTGTTCGAATTGACCCGCGCCTCCCCCGGCGTTCAGCCTGAAGCCCTGGCCGAAACCGCCCACGCGCTGCAGCTCGTCGACGAACTCAACCGATCCCCTGGCATTCCAACGCATCCACTCAATGAAGATTTTGGGGTTCCCGCCCAACTCCGCTTGCTGGCGGTTGGTCTGCCAGACTCGGTGGCCGCCGGCGACGTAGTCCCGCTCACCCTGGCCTGGCAGGCCCTGGACCAAATCGGGCACGATTACACCGCCTTCGTTCATCTCCACGACCCATCCGGCCGGACGGTAGCCCAACTCGATTTTCAACCCTTCGACGGGGCCTATCCGACCTCCCACTGGTCACCCGGCCAAACCATCGAGGAAACCCGCTTGTGGACCCTGCCCGCCGAATTACCGGCCGGCCCCTACACCCTGGTTACGGGCTTGTATCAAGTGGACAGCCTGACCCGTCTGCCTATCCCCGGCCGCGGGGAGAACAATGACACGGTCCTGCTGGGCCAGGTTTGGGTCAGGTGAGACAATCCCAGGTAGCCGAGAAACAACCTTGAAGACCTGACAGGTTTTAAAAACCTGTCAGGTCTGGGGGAGCTGCCAAGAAACTGCCGGTAGGCCGGGGGGCTTGGGGCGTGTCCCCCCATCCCAGTTTCTTAGGATTGAGAATTAAATAACTTGCTCAAATGAAGTCCAAATACCCGCCATATCTACCTGCAAATGGGTAAGGTATTTAATCCTAAGCCCTTACCGAAAAAATGATCTTGGAGAATGAAAGATCATATACAACAATGGACTTGTTGCTCAATAAGAAATGGGACACGGATTTCACGGATTTTTTCCTTAAAATAAACATAAATCCGTGTTCAGCCGGGTCCGAAAAAATTATCGACAAAAAATTGTCGCTGTTTTTCCCTAAGAGGCTAAACAGCGTGAGGATTTGCTGAATAAAACATCACGAATCACTCGTTGCGCATCACGCCAGGTTTTTGAATTGGGGACGTTATTTAATCCACAATCCTAAATGCACACGGGTTTTCTCGCTTTAAATCCACATCTGTATTAGAATGCGATGTTAAGCTTGGGGGTTGGTGGCAAGCTTGATTTCGCTCCAAATCGACCCCAACAAATTACGCCCAGTAGATCACATTTCGGAGGGATAAACCACCATGGCCGATATCCAAGATCAAATCGAACGCCGTCGCAAGCGTGCTAAGGAAGATATCGCCGCCATCGAGAATCGAGGGCAGCACAAGGTTTACAGCACTTTTGACATTACGTCCCAATCCAAACAAACGTATCGGGTGCAGATTCGGTCGCTGACCGATTTGCTCAATAGCTGCACCTGCGCCGATTACAAGACCAATTTACTCGGTACCTGCAAGCACATCGAAGCGGTCCTGATTCACCTCAAGAAAGACCTGGGCGAGCAATGGGACCAGATGGCGGCAGATAGACCGCCAACGTCACAGATTTTTGTCCATCATGCCCAGGAAACCAGCGTCCGGATTACCCTGCCCCTGCCCGGTCCCCCGGCCCTGCGTGATACGTTGGCCCGTTACTTTGACGCTGACGGCATTCTGACCGGCTCGCCGACTCAGACCCTGCCCGCCCTGCTGGAAGTTATCGAAGCCTTGCCGGCCCGCCAGCGCGACTCGATTCAGATCACGCCCGAAGTCGAGCAATATTTGGAGCGACAGCAAGACATCGAAGCCATCCGGCGGCAGAAGGAATGGTTTCAGGAGCAGATCGAGCGCGGACAGCGATCCCTTAACCTCCTTTCCACGCGGCTCTACCCTTACCAGGAGCAGGGGGCGACCCATCTGGCCTTTGGCCGCCGGGCCATGCTGGCCGACGATATGGGCCTGGGCAAGACCGTCCAGGCCATCGCCGCCAGCAGTCTGCTGCACCAGTTGCGCGATATTCAACGGGTGCTGGTGGTCTGTCCGGCCTCGCTCAAACACCAATGGGCGCGCGAAATCCAGCGCTTTACCTCTTTCTCAACTAACATCATCGAAGGCAATCTCGAAGCGCGCCGCAATCATTACATGCAGCCGGCCTTCTTCAATATCATCAATTATGAATTGGTGCTGCGAGATGAAGAAGACCTCTACCGGCTCAAGCCCGATCTCATCATCCTGGACGAAGCCCAGCGCATCAAGAACTGGCGCACCAAAACCGCCGATGCGGTTAAGCGGCTGCGCAGTCCCTACGCCTTTGTCTTGACCGGTACGCCGCTCGAAAACCGGCTGGATGAGCTGTACAGCATCTTCCAGTTCATCGATCCCAAGATTCTCGGCCCATTGTGGCGCTTCAACCAACGCTTTTTCCAGGTGGAACGCCGCTCCTCCGGCTCCTATAAAGTGCTGGGTTACAAAAATCTGGAGGAACTGCGGGGCATTATCTCGCCCTACGTGCTGCGCCGCGTGCGGGATGAGGTGCTTGATGACCTGCCCGACCGCATCGATAATAACTTCTTCGTGGGCATGACCGACCCGCAGTGGAAAGCCTACGAAGAGTTTCGCATGACCGTGGCCAAACTGGTCTCCCTGGCTCGACGGCGGCCCTTGACGCCCAAAGAGCAAAAAGTCCTGTTGGGAGCCCTGGTCAAAATGCGCCTCATCTGCAACGCCCTGGCCCTGCACGATCCCGATCTATCGCCCAAGGACCGCGAAAAAACGTCACCCAAGCTGCAAGAACTGGCCGACATCCTGGACGACGAGGTAGCCAACAACGGCCACAAAGCCATCCTCTTCAGCCAGTGGACCAACATGCTTCATCTCACCTATCCCTTGCTAGAACGTCTCGATCTGGGTCACGTCACCCTCAGCGGCGATGTCCCCACGCCCAAACGGGGTGCGCTGATTGAGCGCTTCTTCAACGACGATAAGTGTAAAGTCTTTCTCTCGACCGACGCCGGCGGCGTGGGCCTCAATCTGCAAGCGGCCAGCCTGGTCATCAACCTCGACCTGCCCTGGAACCCGGCCGTGCTGGATCAACGCATCGCCCGGGCCCACCGCCACGGCCAGCGGCACACGGTCAACGTCATCAACCTGATCGCCAAAGGCACCATCGAGGAACGGATGCTCGATACCCTGGCCGCCAAGCGTGATGTCTTTGCCGGTGTTTTTGGGAATGAGGAAGCGCCCGACGAGATCAAGTTCAACGACACCGGCCAGAGCCTGATGCAAAAACTCGACGATTTACTGGGTTCGCCGCCCGTCGAAGTCAAACTGGACCTGGCTCCCAAAGCCGAGCCGGAGCCTGAAGCGGCCCCAACCCCGACTCTACGCGCCTTCGCCGACCATCTGGTTGGTCATTTCCCGGGCCGGGTCCTGCTGGTTCGCCGCGCGCCCCAGTTGCCCGGCGCAGCCCAGGCTGATGGCAATATCCTGGTCGTGGTGGATCGCACCCCGGCCGAGCTGCGGCCTCAGATCGAAAAATTACTCAACGAACATTTTGGAATGGCCGAAGGAGCCGCGCTGCCCGGTCTGCATTTGATGGAGCAGGAGGGCTACCAGACTCTGCTGGCCCTGACCGGTGGCGTGGTAGAGCAAGCCGGCCCCAAGGCCGAGGCGGAGCTCTATCGCGCACCCTCCATGCCGGCCCCGGCCACAGCACGCGAAAACGAGCGCCAGCTTCAGCGCCGGAAAAAAGCCCAGGCCGGACTCGACGCGGCCAACAAACGCCTCCAACTGGCCCGCGTGGTCTTGCAAGGCGGCTTCCCGGAAGAGGTCATGCGCCCCATCAACCAGGCGCTCGGTTGGGCGCTCACCGCCCATCTGGCCCTCCTCAAAGATCGAGAGCCCGGCCCCGACCTGCCCGCACCGCGCCTGATCCAGGCCGAGCTGGTCGAAACCAAACGCCTTGAGCCTGGCCTGGCCGCCCGCCTGGCCCAGGTCCGGGAATTGACCAGCCCACCCACCGAGGACGAGGAAGAAGCCCCGCCCCCTTCGATTGAAACCGCCGAAATGCTCATCGAAACGGTGCAAGATCTGACCAACAAGGGTTTTGAATTCGTAGCGGAAGCAGGACTATAAAGGAGTATGGCGACCCAGCTCTACCTGGCCCCGGCCGGCCACGGCAAAACAGCCTATGCATTGGACCGCATCCGTCAGGCCCGCCTCGATGACCCGCTGAAGCCGATCATTGTCGTCCTGCCCAATCAGGCCCAGGTCAGCGCCTTTCGCCAGCGTCTGAGTGCGGCCGGCGGCGCGTTGGGCGTGAGCCTGGGCACGTTTTATACCCTCTATCCCGAAATACTGGCCTGGGCCGGTAAACCGGAACCCCGCCTGCCGGAACCGGTGCAGTATCGTTTGCTGCGCAGCATCATCATGCGCCTGACCGACGCCGGACGGCTGCCCCACTATGCGCCCCTGCGAGATAAACCCGGCTTCGTGGTCGCCGTGCGGGGGCTGCTGGAAGAACTCAAACGGGCCGGGATTCGGCGCGAAGCCTTCAACCAGGCCATTCAATCCCTAGCCATCGCCGGCTCGCGGCTGACCGAACTGGCCGAGATTTATACCGTCTACCAGGACTGGTTGCTCGATTACAACTGGGCCGATACCGAAGGGCAGGGCTGGCTGGCCGCGCTGAGGCTGGAGCGGCAGCCCGACGCGGGTCGCCACCTGCACCTGCTCATCGTCGATGGCTTTGACGAGTTCAACCCCACCCAGTTGGATGTGCTCAAACTCCTGGCCGGGCGCGCTGCCGAAACCATCGTCACCCTGACCGGCAGCCTGGAGCGCCCGGAGATGTCTCGGGCGGCTTTTCGCCGCTTCAAGCGCGCCCTGGAGTCCGTTAGCCAGGCCCTGAATCTCGAACCCCAACCCTTACCCCAACCAGCAACGGTAATCAGTAAGCCGCAACCGCCGGCTCCGGCCCTGGCCTACCTGGAAGCCAATCTCTTTGTCCCGCAAGCCTTGCCGTTCGCCCCGTCGGCGAACGGTCCGCCAGCAGAGACGACGGAGCCTATGACCTTCGTCGAGGTCCAAAACCGAGCCGAGGAGGTCCGGGCCGGCCTGCGCTGGCTGAAGGCGCGCCTGGTCAGAGATCAAATGGCTCCGGCTGAGGTCGCTTTGATCGCACGCGATCTGTCCCCCTACCGCCCCTTCATCGAAGAGATCGCCGGCGAGTTTGGCCTGACGCTCCACCTGCGCCAGGGGTTAAACCTGGCCACCAATCCGGCTGTCTCGGCCCTGATGTCGCTGCTGGCCTTGCCCCTGGCCGGACACACCGAGGCCGGCGGCAATTGGGCCCGCCGTCCCCTCATCGAAGCCTGGCGCAGCCCCTACTTCGAAAATCTGGCTCCGGAGATGAGGCCGCGTGATGCGGACCGGCTCGAGGCCGTGGCCCGGCAGGGGCGGGTGATCCAGGGTCTCGACCAGTGGCGTGAGGCGCTGGCGCGACAGCTCGAGCGGGCCAACCACCAGGAGGCGGGTGACTCTGCCGCCCGGCTGGATGATGAAGAGGAGTTCAACTTGTCCAACCGGTTAGCAGCGGCTCGCCTGCTGGCCCTGCAAATGGCCTTTGAAGCCTTCGTCACCCGTCTCAGCCCATCCACGCCGGCAACCTTGCGCCAGTTTGCCGCGTTTGTCGAAGACCTCATCGGTGATGATCCCCTGCTGGCGGCGAGTAATCCATCTTCGCCGAAAGAGAGCCAGAATGAGGCCAACAGCTTAGACATCGTCAAGCGCGCCCAGGCCGTGACCGGTACGAAGTCACGCGACATCGCTGCTCTCCGCGCCTTCAAAGACGTCCTCCGTGGCCTGGTTTTGGCCGAATCCTCCCTTCGACAAAGCTCAGGACAGGCCACAGCCAGGACAATCAGCTACGAGCAGTTCTATGAAGATTTATATAGCGCCCTCCAGGGCGCGATCTACTACCTGCCGCCGCCGGTCGAGTTGGCCGGCGCCATTCCGGTGTTGTCGGTGCTGAATGCGCGAGGGTTGTCGTTTCGAGCCGTGGCCCTGATCGGTCTGGCCGAAGGCGAATTTCCGCGATCTGAACGAGAAGATATTTTGCTACGCGAAGAGGACCGCGCGGCCCTCCAACGAGCCGGGCTCACGACTCTGGATACCAGGCTGCGCGGCGACGAGATCACCTTCTTTTATCAGACCGTGACCCGCGCCCGCGAAAAGCTATTATTATGCCGGCCCTATCTGGCCGACGATGGTCAAACCTGGGAACCATCCCCTTATTGGCAAGAACTGCGCCGCCTGTTCGATCCGCCGGTGCAGCACCTGCGCCCGGAAGACCCGTTGGTCTTGACGGAGGTCGCTTCGCCTCAAGAATTTACGCAAACCCTGGCTCGATTTGAGCGGGTCGACCTCGACCTGAGCGAACCCACCCCGGCAGCCGGCCTGGCCCACATTTTGGCCCACGTTTTGCGCAGCGCCGCCGTTCTCAACGCTCGCCTGGCCGCCGAACCCCAGAGTCCCTTTGAGGGTGATCTGACCGGCCTGAGCGACCGCCTGGCCGCCGTGTACGGACCCGAACACGTCTGGAGTTCCAGCCGTCTCGAAGCCTACGGCCTGTGTCCGCACCACTTCTGGCTGTGGCAAGACCTGGCCCTGGAGCCGCGCCAGCCGCCGGTTGAAGGCTTCGACATCTTCATTCTGGGCGGTATGTATCACGAAATTTTGGAGGAGGTTTATCGCGAAGCCGGCGCCCAGGCCGGCGCCCAGCGCTTGTTGGAACTGCTGCCCCCCATCGCCCAAAGCGTCTTCGATGCGGCTCCGGAAACCTACGGCTTTCGGCCCACGCCCTTGTGGGCCATGCAGCGACGTGAGTTAGAGCAGATCGTGGCGCAGTCCCTGACGGCTCTGGCCGAAGCCACGGCTAATAACACACCCCTGGCCCAGGAGCAAGTCTTCGGCATGCGTGACCAACCACCGTTGGTCATAAAACACAGCGGCGATGAAATCCGGGTGCGCGGTTTCATCGACCGGGTCGATCAAGACGAGGCAGGTCGCCTGTGCATCATTGACTACAAATCCGGTTCGACTCCCATTGCGGCGCGTGACTTGAGCGAGGGCCGGCGCTTGCAGATCGCCCTCTACGCCCTGGCCGCCCGGGATGCGCTGGGGCTGGGTGAAATCGCCGGCGGCTTCTACTGGCACATCGGCTCGGCCAGGCCCAGCAGTCTCACCCTGGACAAATTCGATGGCGGGGTCGCCGCCGCCCTGAAAACGGCCATCGCTCACACCTTCGAGCACGTGACCGGCATTCGGGCCGGTCGTTTTGCGCCCACGCCACCGGCCGGCGGCTGTCCCGGCCACTGTCCGGGCGCGAGCTTTTGCTGGCAGTATAAGGCCAAGGGATATTAGTCCGCACTAACCATGAAGACCATGAAGAGCATGAAGTTTTTTCTTCATTCTTCATGCTCTTCATGCCCTTCATGGTCGACCATTTTCCTGCCCAGAATGCAAGACGTTGTTTGAGTAAATACTAAGACGAATGACAATGACAACCAACGACTCCCCCTCGATCCTATCACTCTTCCAACTGACGGACCAACAGCGGGCCGCGGCCACGGCCCATGATAGGGCTGTTTCCGTGACAGCCGGAGCCGGTTCGGGCAAAACCAGCACCCTGGTGGGGCGTTACCTGGCTTTGTTGGAGTCTGAACTGCCGCTGCGCTCCCTGGTGGCGATCACCTTCACCGATAAGGCAGCCCGCGAGATGCGCAACCGCATCCGGGCCTTCACCACGCAGTGGCTGGCCCAGGCCGATGCGGCCAGCCGGGACACATGGGCCGAAGCGTTCAGCGCCCTGGATGCAGCCCGGATCAGCACCATCCACGGGCTGTGTACGACCATTCTGCGAGCCCACCCGGCCGAAGCGGGCCTCGATCCGGCCTTCGACGTGCTGGACGAGGGTCAAAGCGCCGTCTGGCGCGCCCGGGCCGTGGAAGAAGCGCTGGCCTGGGCCACCACAGAGCCCGAGGTGGCTCAACTGTTCGGCTCCTTCCAGGAAATGGAGTTGCGCCGGCTGGTGGCCGATTTATTGGAACGGCGGCTCGATGCCGGGCAGGTGTTGGACAATGCCGGAGACAATCAGCGCCCGGACCACTGGGCCGCCGCCCTCGACGACTGGTTTACAGCTCAACTGAATGTGCCTGCCTGGTCGGCCTCACTGGAGACCCTGTTGACGCTCCAGGCTGACAAAGAGGCTGACAAACTTGAGACAGCCCGCCGGGACGTCTTAGCCAACTGGAACGAGGCTCGCCAGGCGCAAGAGGAGCGAGACTGGGATCGATTCTTCGCCGCCCTGCTGGCTTTACGCGGGGCCATTTCATCGGGCGGGCAAAAAGGCAATTGGTCGCCCGATAGCCTGGAGACGACGCGAGAAGCGATGCGCACGCTGCGCACCCATTTCGACGAGGTATTGGCCCGGCTGTTGGATAAGAACAAACCCCTGGCCTGGTCGCTCGATCAGCGGGTCGCCGAAATGCTGCCCCTGATACAGCGCCTGTTCGAGCAGGCCCGGACCATCTACCAGGGTTACAAAACTGAGGCCCAGATTCTGGACTTCGATGACCTGGAGCAGATGGCGGTTGACCTCCTGGCCGGCCATGATGCGGTCCGCAGTCGCTGGCAGCGCGAGATCGAGGCCGTACTTCTGGTCGATGAGTTTCAAGACACCAATCAGCGCCAGCGTGAAATCGTCTATGCCCTGGCCGGTTTCGAACCGCCCGACGATTCTACGGCCCAACCCGAAGCCGGCTCGAACAACGCCCATTCGAAATCACCCGCCTCACTCTTTGTGGTCGGCGATGCCAAACAGTCGATATATCGTTTCCGGGGAGCCGACGTATCGGTCTTTCGCCAGGTGCAGGCGGATATTCGAGCCTCCGGGGGCGCTTTGATCAATTTTGACCTGACCTTCCGGGCGCATCAGGCCCTGGTTGATTTGACGAACGCCCTGCTGGCTCCACTCATGGCCGGGGAGGACGACCCCGACCGGCCCTACGATGTCCCTTTTAGCCCGTTGATGGCGCATCATCCAGAACCACGCACCCAGATCGAGCCGCCCTATCTGGAATTTCAAGTTGGCCTGGGCGCGGATAAAAACCAGGGACGGCTGGCTGCAGCGATGGGTCTGGCAACCCGGCTCCACGAGCTACAGCGCGCCGGTCAAATCGAATGGCAAGATGTCGCCCTGCTCTTTCGAGCCAGCACCGCTTTTGGCGTCTATGAGGATGCGTTGGAGCAGGCCGGCATTCCCTATATCACCGTTGCCGGGCGCGGTTTCTACGACCGGCCCGAGGTGCGAGACTTGCTCAATGCCCTGGCCGCCATCGCTGATCCGGCTGATGATCTGGCCATGGCCGGCCTGCTCCGTTCGCCGACCATCGGCCTGAGCGACGGGGCGCTTTATTTGCTGCGCCGGACCGAGCATGGCTCACATCGCTCCTTTTGGGCCGCGCTTCACAACGACGAGGCGCTGGCCCGGCTGGAAGCGGTTGATCGGACGCGAGCGGAATTTGCCCGGCAGACCATCACCAACCTGCATGAACAAGCTGGACGGATTTCGGTGGCCCAACTGCTCAAGGCCCTGCTCGATGCCACCCACTACCGGGCGGCCCTGCGCCTGGTTCCCGGCGGGGAGCGCCTGCGGCGTAATGTCGATAAGCTGCTGGCCGATGCCCATCGCAGCGAGTTAGTCAGCATTGCCCAATTTCTGGAGTATCTGGACGCCCTGGGCGACGTGGGCGCTCGCGAAAGTGAGGCGCCGACCGAGGCCGGCGGCGCAGTGCAGTTGATGACGATCCACAAAGCCAAGGGATTGGAATTTCCGGTCGTCGTACTGGCCGATGCGGGCTATACGGGCGGCTACCGCTCCAGTAAATTCTATCTGGATCACGAACTGGGCCTTGTGCTCAATCCTTCGGATACGGACGCCCAGCCGGCAGCGTTCCGTCTGGCCGCCTGGCGTGAGGCCGAACAAGAGGCGGCCGAAGAACGGCGGCTGCTTTACGTTGCCGCCACCCGCGCGATGGACAAATTCATCGTCTCCGGCGATGCCAAACTGAGTACGGCCAAAGCGCATCCGGGCCGGTTAATGGTAAGCGGCTGGCTGGCTCAACTGGCCGGCGTGATCGGCCTGAATGAGACCCAACTGCCTGAAATGCCCATCACGGCTCAAGTAATCCCGCTCGCCTGGCAGGCTGGAGCCACAACCTGCACCCTCTATCCCCCGCTGTCTGAGACAATGATGGCGACTCCACCCCAGGCCGGGCCGCTCCCCCCGATGCCGGACGAGATGCCTGATCTCCTGGTCCCCATCACCATCGCTCAAACGGTCGATGTAGACGACAAAGTACTGGCCCGCGAAAGCGATCCGCCGCCGCGCGTCTGGCGGGTCGTGCCGCCGAGCCAGTTCGACATCCCGGCCTGGGTGGTTGGCAGCCTGACCCATGTCGCGCTGCGCTATTGGCGTTTTCCCGCCGATGATGGCTTTATCGATTTCCTGCGCCCCTTTGCCCTGGAGGCAGGGTTAACCGATAAGAGCAGCATCGACATCGCCCTGGAACGGGTGACCACCCTGCTGCAGCGATTTCAGGACCACGCATTGTATGACCAATTGTCGGCCGCCGAACGCCATCACGAAGTACCTTACAGCGTTAGCCTTGACGGCGAAACGCACAGCGGCATCATCGACCTGCTATTTCGGTTCCCACCTGACCGGGCCTGGACCATCGCCGAATTCAAGACAGACCGGCTCCCGGAAGGCGTCGATCTGCAAGCATACGCCCAAGAAAAAGGCTACGACCGGCAAATTGCCGCTTATGTTCAGGCCGTCGAGCAGCAGTTGGGCCTGACCCCCGCCGTCTTGTTGGTCTTTTTGAATGTGGGACAGGCTGTCCAAACACTGTCGGTTTGAGCTAATCCTGCCAATTAGACGCAGCTTGACTCCTCGACCAGGCTGACTATAATCGAAACTCTAACTGATACAATCAGAAAGATCCTATCTGATATATCAGACCTGGCATTGTTTACAGACCGGTCAGGGAGCATCAACATGACGATGGCGGAGCGCGCCTATCACGACCTTAAGTCCATGGTCATTACCGAAGCCCTACCTCCGGCCGCCCCGGTGGATAAGCAGCAGCTCATGGAGCAGTTGGGGATCGGCCAGGCCCCGCTGAGGGATGCACTCCAGCGCCTGTCCTTTGAGAAGCTGGTCGTCATCTCCCCTCGTCGAGGCACCTTCATCGCCGACCTGAGCCTGATTCAGCTACAGCAGGCTTTTGATGCACGCTTGTTGATCGAGCGCCATACGGCCAGGCTGGCGGCCACAAAAATCACGCCGCCGCAAACCAAGGCGCTGCGAGATCTCCACAGGGAAACCGCTCAGATGGCTGCCGGCGAGAACTTGCTAACGGCCATCGCCATCGACCAGCAGTTTCACCGCACGATCGCCGGCATCGGCGATAACGAATTTCTACGCGACTTTCTGGATACCCTCATGCCCATCACCATGCGCTTGTGGTACTACGTCCACAGCCGGGCCAAAGATCCGGCAGTCACCATCCACGAGGCTGGCCAGGGGCACTTCGTTATCATCGATGCCCTGGCCACCGGCCAGCCGGATGCGGCGGAACAGGCCATGGCCAACCATATTCTTCACTTTCGAGATCGGGCCTTCGACCAAATCATGAACGGAAACAGATAAGGCCGGGCGCGTAAAGACGCTCAAGCAGGAGGCAACGTTCGCATGGAGTCATTGATCAAACAATGGGATGGCGAAAAGGTCATCATCCAATATGATCAGCCCAGCGGGGCCTGGATATTCATGGCGATTCATTCGACCCGCCTGGGACCGCCGGTGTCAGGCGGCACGCGGATGCGGTCCTATCCAAACGCGCAGGCAGCCTTGCAAGACGCTTTCAAACTCTCTGCGGCGATGACCAACAAATTGGCTCTGGCCGGGGTCGGCCATGGTGGGGGCAAGGTGGTGATTGCGGCGCCGCCGGATTTGGACCGGGCAGAGCGCACGCGGCTGCTGCAGAGTTACGGCACGCTGCTCCAGCAACTCAGCGGTTTGTTTCTAACCGGGCCAGATATGGGCACTTCACCAGATGACATGGACATCATCGCGGAGACCGGCGCACCCTACGTTTTCAGCCGGACACCGGCTGCGGGCGGCGCCGGCGACTCCGGCCCGACCACGGCGACCGGAGTACTGGCCGGCATGCGGGTCACCTGCGAGCGTCTTTATGGCGACGCCTCCCTGGCCGGCAAGCGCGTGCTGGTTCAGGGGGCGGGCAGCGTTGGACGAGCCCTGATGAAACTGCTCCAAAACGAGGGGGCCAATGTTTTGTTCAGCGATATCGACGAAATCGCCATGCAGCGGGTTCGGACGGAATTGGGACTGGAATTCATCCCGCCTGAGTCACTATTTGACACCGTCTGTGATATCTTCTCCCCCTGCGCCATCGGGGGTATTCTCGATGAAAACGCCATTGCCCGGCTCAAATGCCAGGCCGTAGTCGGGGCAGCCAACAATCAACTGGTCGACCCCCATGATGCGATGCGTTTGCAAGAGAGGGATATTCTTTACGCGCCGGACATGGTGGTCAACATCGGGGGCTTATTGGGTATCACGGGCATCGAGGCGGCCGGCTGGTCCTGGGAAGAAGCGCACGAGCGCGTCAGCAGCACCGTGACCCGGACCCTGGGCCAGGTCTATGATCTGGCTGCCGCCGCAGGGTTGGATACCCATGCCGCCGCTCTCCGCATCGCCCGGGAGCGGCTGGCCCAGGGCAAGCTCGAACAGAGTGTGATCTAATGGCAGTTCCTATCGAAATGCCCCAACTTGGCGAGAGCGTGGTCAAGGGCGCCATCATCCGTTGGCTAAAGGAGCCGGGGGATGCGGTCAACGAGTACGACCCGCTGGTCGAGGTCGAGACCGATAAGGTCGTAACCGAAGTCACGGCCCGGCAAAGCGGCGTCCTCTTGCGCATTGTAGTGCCGGCCGGGGAAACAGCCCAGGTCGGCGCCATCCTGGCCTACCTGGGTGAGTCCGAGGACGAGGCCATCCCGGAACAGACGTCAGCCGAGGTCTCTTCGAGTATGCCGGCCCCTGCCTCGACTATCAGCCGGCTCGAACCGGCCACGCCGGCAGCGGCCAAACCGGCCCGCTTCAGTCCCGTCGTGTTGCGCATCGCCGCAGAGCACGATGTGCCCCTGGTGGAACTGCAAGCGATCAAGGGCCAAGGCAAGGCTGGGCGAGTCCGCAAGCGAGATTTCCTGGCTTACCTGGAAACGCGACCGTCATCGCCATCTGCCGAAGCACCGGAGCCCCTTCCAGAACCTGCCCAGGAACCGCTTGAGCCGGGCGCGGCGGTTGAGCTAAGCCCGATGCGCGCCGCCATCGCCGAGCATATGCTGCGCAGCGTGCAGACCTCGCCGCACGTTACGTCAATCTTCGAGGTCGATATGAGCCGGGTCGCGGCCTATCGCCAGGCTCACCGCCAGGCGTTCGAGCGGCAAGGGTTCAGCCTGGGATACACGGCCTTCTTTGTCCAGGCCGCGGTCGAGACCCTACGAGGCTATCCCCTGGCCAATGCTTCCATCAAGGACGGCCGGCTCATGCTTCATTCTGACATCAACATTGGGTTGGCGGTCGCCGTGGCCGGAGGCCTGCTGGTGCCGGTCATCAAGCAGGCCCAGGCGTTGAGCCTCGCTGGCCTGGTGCGAGCTATCGACGCCCTGGCCGGGCGAGCACGAACCAGGCAGCTAACGCCCGATGAGGTGCAAGGCGGCACCTTCACCGTGACCAATCCCGGCATGCAGGGCGCTCTGTTGGGCACCGCCATCATTCACCAGCCCCAGGCCGCCATCCTGGGTGTGGGGGCTATCGTCAAACGCCCGGTTGTCATCGACGATGCCATTGCCATCCGGCCCATGGTCTATCTTTGCCTGACCTACGATCACCGCATCATGGACGGTTTTGGGGCGAATCAGGTTTTGGGCAAGATGAAGGACTATTTAGAAAGCTACTCATAAGCTCTCTTGGTTAGAGAGATGAGAGATTAGGTTCTGTTGGCATTTCGGGTCATGTCATCCCTTCGGTGTTGCTCAGGACAGGCCTGAACGACCAGAGGGAGCGAAGGATATCCTTAGAGCCTTTGCTAGCAACCGCTCCATGGAGATTCTTG
>Ga0299906_10002633_pt1 | contig 14854 bp, 12 predicted proteins | sample RVTome_14_FD_200259 | JGI IMG/M metagenome (GOLD analysis project Ga0299906, IMG submission 200259) | Soil microbial communities from uranium-contaminated site in the Upper Colorado River Basin, Wyoming, United States - RVT145D125 (version 2) ... | reverse complement strand
CTCGTTGCTCAGCGCCAGCGCGTCGATCAGCCGGTCGAGGGGATGCGGCGCATCGCGCGGCCCGCGGCCGCGCACGCCGGCGGCAAGCGCCTCGGGCGTCAGCCCCGCGGCGGCCGCGTCGGCGCTCGCACGCAGAAAGGCGCGGCCCTCGGCCAGAGCGCCGGTGGCGTTGGGGAAGGAGGCGTCGAGCAGCAGTCCCAGCCGGCCCGCGATCAGGCCGGCCTCGCGCGTCAGGCGCTCGCTGATCGCATCACTCATAGACGAACTTCACCACGGCCCCCAGCCAGGGCAGGTAATCGAGGTCGAGGTCCAGACCGCAGCGGCGGATCGCGGTGGACACTTCGTCGGACTGCAGCCGCACTTCGATCCAGCCGGGCTCGGCGGCGATGCGCGCGCGCCGCGTACATACGCGCTGCAGCAGGCGGCCGCGGTCTTCGACCGGCTCCTGCAAGCAGCCGCGCAGGGCATCGACGATGCGGTCCGCATACCCGCCGATCAGCGCCTGCTCCTCCACGCCGGCGGGCGCCTCTTGCGCATCCGGCGGGACGGCGTCGGGCATGAGTCCGGCGAAGGCGAGCGCCGCCGGATCGTCCGCGGAGCTCTGCACCAGCGCGAGCGCGATCGCGTGCAGCACCCAGCGCAGCGGCCGCTGCGAAAGCGCGGCCTCGGCGCAGGCCGCATCTGGAATGCGCAGGCGGTCCACCAGCCAAAGCAGGAACAACAGCCCGCCCCAGCGCGTGCCGCCGATGCGACGAGCATCCGGCAGTGCGGCATCGTCCGGTTCACCTGGCGCCGGCCGCATGTCGAATGCATCCCGTGCGCCGCCGCGCGGCCCGAGCTCTGTTCGCGCCGGTTCACCGGCACGCATCGCAGCGCGCGCCGGGTGGAACGCATCGCCGGCGCGTGCTGCGTCGGCGGCGTCGATGACGTCGGCCTCACCCGCAGCGCCGACCTCCCGCGTAGCGACACCGCGGCGCGTGCGAATCGGCCGCCGGTCGTCCGTCCGGGTGCTGCGCCGACTTGCGGCGATATCGCCCCGCCCTCGCTCGGCCATGTCGCGCAGGGCTTGCACGGCAACGCCGATGACCTCTGTGGCGGCAGCGCCGGCGCCGCGCAATACGTAGGGCTCGCCGGCGAGAAGCGCCAGCACGGCCACGGCGTGCACCGCTTCGGCATGCATGGCCTGCGGCGCGTGCGCCAACAGCATGAGCGGCGAGCGCGCGAGCGCGTTCGCAACCAGCCGGGCAACGCGAGCGCTCGCGGCAGCAGACGGGGGCGTGGGAGGCTCGAGCACGCTCACGGCAACGCCGCTCGCGTCGAGTGCGGCGTGCGCGAGCGCCTCGAACTGCGCGGCGCTGAACCGCCGCGCCAGCGCCGGCAGGCGGCCGGTGCGCTCGAGCGCGGAAAGCAGGCTTACCACCGCGCTGCCGTCGGCCGCGAGCGCCTGCACCAGCGCGTCGACCCCCGCGTCCGAAATGAGGCGCTGCACAGGCCCGAACCCCACCTGGCTCCAGGCCCACGCTCGTGCGTGGTCGCCCGCGGCCACGCCACAGGCGAAGTCGAGCAGCGCGTGGCGGCGCGAGCGGTAGCGCACTACCTGGCTGCCTCCGGCGCGCAAAGCCGAGGCGATCGCGTCGGACAGGCCCAGGCTCCAATCCAGCGCGAGCGCCGTGTCGGAGCGCCGCGCGGCCAGACGCAGGCGCGCGTGCACGCGGCGGATGCAGAGGTGCTCGTCGCGATCCAGGTCGAGACGCGCGAGTGTGCCCTCCAGACCTTCCTCCAGCACCGTGCGCAGCACGCGGTCGAGCCGCGCCCGCATCTGCGCCGATGGCATGTCACCGCGCAAGCGGTAGCGGTTGTGCAGGCGACGAATATGCAGCGCGTCCATGCGTCAACCCACTCGCGTGTCGCCGCGCAGCACCGCATCGCCGCGCCCGCCCGGAAGCCGGCTCACGCCCACGCGCGTGCCGGTCTGCGGCCGCCCGACGATGCCGCCGCGGCCCAGCACGCCTGCGCCGAGCTGCAGTGTGGTCCAGCCGCTGCCGCCACCGACGAGCGAGGTCAGCCCGATGTGCAGGCCACGGCCCACGCGCATGCCGGCGCCCACCGTGCACAAGTCGTAGAGCGTGTGCGCCGGCCGATGCACGTCCAGCAGGTCGGCCACCATGTCGATCTGGTCTTCGCTGAGCAACGCGGGCAGCATCACCGTGAAGCGGTGCGCGTGGGTCTCGAAAGCGTCCTCGGTTTCGGCGCTGAGGGCGGTTCCGCCCGGCGTGCCGACCGATCCGCCCACCCGCAGCCCGCCGCCGAGGATGGAGCGCGAGCTGCGCGCCACGGGCTCGCCTACCACGCCGCCGCCGCGCAGCCGGAACTTCTCGATGATGATCGGGCGCACGCCCAGCACGATCTCGATGAAGCGCGAGAGGCCCGGCACGGTCCCGCGAAAGCGGAACAGCGACACTGCCTCGCGGATCGCCCGGCGGCGCGCCGCCTCGCTCCAGCGCTCGTCCAGCGTCAGGCCGAGGAAGCTCGCCAGCCAGGGCAGCACCTCGACCGGCGCGGCCTCGGCATCGAGCAGCACCTGGCGCAGCACCGCGCGCCGATCGAGCTCGGTGAGCGCGCCCGCCAGCATCGCCAAATAGCGCTGCAGGAAGGCGCCGGCCTGCGGCTCGCTCGACAACGTGCGCGGGATGCGCCGCAGCCAGTCGTGCCCGGGGAACTCGGCGCGCAGCGCACGGATGCGGGGCGTGCTGCGCGTGTTGCCGGCAAGCTCCAGGATCACCCACAGGTAGCGGCCCGGCCCGGCATGCACCGGCGCCTCGTAGGTCTCGAAGCTGTCGTCGGCCGCGCGCCGCAGCCACGGCAGCTCGGGACCCTCGGCGCGCCGGTGCAGCGGCAGCGCCGCGGGCGCGGCCTGCACCATCCACGCCGCCGGCATCGGCGGCGACTGATCGTCGTGTGGGATTGCCAGCAGCGTCACGTTGGCCGGCGGCTCGCGCGCGATCAAGCCGATGTCCGGCGGCTCGTCGGCGGCGATGCAGCGCACGCGCACCCGGGTGTCGCGCGGAATGCAGGCGTCGATCAGCAGGCGGCCCCAGGGGGTCTGGTACTCTTCGCTGTCCAGCCGGAAGGCGGTGACCGATCCGCTGCCGGCGTAACGCAGGCGCGCGGCCACCGCGTAGCGCAGGCCCTTTTCGGTCCAGCAGGCGATGCGCTCGTCGGGTGTGCGCACGATGCCCAGGCCGTCGTAGCCGCGCGCGGTGAGCGGCGCGGCCTCGCTCACGCCGCCCGCCTCCAGCCGGAAGCGCAGGAAGTCCTGGCCCGGCTCGCACGCCACCACCAGCAGCGGCCCCGCGTCCGTCCGAGGCCGGTGGAACTCGATGTCGGTGGCATTGGCCACGCGGGCGGCGTCGAGCACCGCGCTCCCGCGCGCGATGTCGAAGATGCGCGCCTGCAGGGTGCCGGCGCGCTCCAGCAGGTACAGCTTGCGCTCGGGGGACAACGCCAGGCGCGACGGCTCGACGATGCCGGGCGGCAGCGCACGCACCTGCGGCAGCCCGCGCGCGCTGAAGCGCACCAGACCGGCCGGCGATTGCAGCGCCGCGTACACCCAGTGCCCGTCGCAGACCAGATCCACCGGACGCCCGGGCACGGCGATCCGCCGCAGCACACGCCGGCTCCAGAGATCGACCACCAGCACGCGGCGCGCCCCGGCTTCGGCGATGAACAGCCGGTCCTCCGCGTCCACCGCCAAGCCGCGCGGCTGCGCGAGCGGCCCGCCGCTGTCCTCGGCGAGCGTGAACTCTCCGGCAACCGGTACCGGCTCGCGCTCGAACAGCTCCAGCGGCGCGGGCGACGCCCCGGGCCGCAGCGGATCCTCGGCCGACCATAGGATGCGCTCCACCATGCCGGCGTCCGTCACGCTGTGGTACAGACGGCACTGCGCGTCGAGCGCGAGCCCTGCCCCTTCGCGCGGCGCCACCCCGACCACGTCGCTCGCGGCAGGCGCCGACCAGGCGAGCTGCACCACACCGTCCAGCAGCGCGGCGGCGTCGTAGGACGCGCGCAGCCACTGATCGCTGCCGCGGATCATGGCGAAGCTGGCGATCGGCGCGGCGGCGGGCACTCAGCACTCCTCGCGGATCACCGGCACCGGCACCGCCACGGTCTCGCTGGGCGGCGGCGCGAGCGCGCTGCCGGCGGGCGGCGCGGTGGCGCCCTCGACCACGCTCACCTCCGTGATCTCGGGCACTTCATAGATGGCGAGCTCCACCGGCCCGGGCTGCCACTGCCCGGTCTGCGCATTCCAGCCCGCGACCTCGAGCTGCTCGAGGAATTCCACGCCCTCCACTTGCAGCGCGGCCGCTTCCAGCTCGGGTCCGTACACGCGCCGGCCGAGCGGCCAGCCCTGCCCGGACGGTCCGTACGGCGGCAGCGGCGCGAGGTACTGGCGGATCACCAGCTCGACCCAGCGGCGCACCGCTTCCACGCCGTAGCCCGGCTGCACCTGCAACGCCACCGACACCGCGACCTTGCGATAGGTGGGCGGGATCACATACAGCTCGGTGGTCACCAATCGCCGGTCGTCCAGCCACGCGCACACGGTGCGCAGCAGGTTCGCATCGGGCAGCGGCGCGTTGGGATGCTTCGCATCGTCTCTCGGCCACACCACCACGCTCACCACGCCCGCCTTGTTCTCCTGGCTGGTGGGCGAATGGAAGCGCGGCAGGCACTCGGCGCGCCCCACGTCCGCGCCGGGCGTCATGCGCGCAAGCTCCTTGAAATCGCCGGCGGTGACGGCGCGGTCGCGCCGCCGCAGCTCGCCCGGGATGCGGTCCAGACCCGCCTCCAGCGTCTCCTTGTCCGCGCCGCTCCACGCACGCAACGGATTGCTGACCTTCACGCCGTCGGCGGAAATCTTGGCAATCGCTTTGGGCGCGACATTGCCCGCCGCGCCGCCGCCGTACCGATAAGACTTCGCGCGGATGCGCTCGCCGATCTGCGGCGCGCGCCCCTGCTCGCCGTTGCCGAAGCGCACCCGGCCCGCCTCGCGGTCCAGGATGAAGTGGCGCGAGTCCGGGCCGCTCGCGAAGAAGTCCTCGACCTCGTTCCAGGCGGCCCAGCCGGCGGGCTCTTCCACCTCCAGCACCAGGCTGGCCGGCAAGACTTGCTGGTGCACCAGCGCGTACTCCTGGTCGGGCTGCGCGTTGCCGGTGCCGAGGAACTCCGGCCGCGCGGTGGCGCACTGGCTCGCCTCAGTGGCATTGAGGATCACCAGCTGCACGCGCGGCAGGTCGCTGCCATCCAGCCGGTAGGCGCGCAGCCAGAACAGCAGCTTGGCGGCGCTCTCCTCGTCGAGCGGCGGCGGGAACTCGCCGGTGCCGGTCTGCTCCGGGTCGTCCGGCTGCGGCGCACCCACCTCGGCGAGGTCCTTCGGCAAGCGCAGGCGCACCACGCCTTCCTGCGTGAGCCCACGGGTGGAGTCCTGCGTGAGCTGCAGGCGCCTGTAGAACTGGCCGGAGCTGGCCTTGGCGAGCGACACCTGCCATTCCACCGCCGGACCGCGCGGTCCGCTGTCGGCGCCGGGGCAGGCCGCCACCTGTTCGCGCGCCGGGACCTCCGCATCCGGCACGAAGCCGACGTTGAGCACCGCCTGCGACAGCTCCTTCGGGTCGCAGCCCTTCTGGGCGAGCACCGCCACCCACAGCATGCTGTCCACGGTGGCACCGAAGTCCACGGGTGCGCCGGTGCCGTCCGGTATGACCGTCTCGGTCTTGTAGTAGTCCGGGGTGTGGTTCTCCGGCAGCGGCCGCAGCGCGTCCACCGCGCGCACCGCGAACTCGTACACCTCCGGCTCGGTGGCGGGGTCGGGCTCGGCGGTGCGGATGCGCGCCATCCCGAGCCCCGACACCGGCCAGGCGTGACATTCGGTGCGCGTCTCGAAGGGCAGGTTGCCGGCGAGCGCCTGCGTGCCCTGCGTCACCAGCACGCCCTTGGGTTGCTCGCTGGTGAGCGCGAGCATGGCGTTGGCCGGCACTGCCGGGCGCAGCGGGATCTGCAGCAGCTTGAGGTATTCGAGCTTGGTCGCTTCCGGGATCTGGTTGAACCGGTACAGCAGGTTCTCGCCCAGGAAGGCGAACAGCTCGATCAGCGTGATGCCGGGATCGGAGGCGTTGTGGTCGGTCCACTCCGGCGCGTACACCGGAATGCGGCGCACCAGCTCGTCGCGCAGCTGCTGGTAGGAACGGTCGTCGAGGATCGGACTGGGCAGCGGCATTGCGGCTCACTCCAGGTAGAACGGATACACCAGGTTGTCCTGGCGCCCGCTGCGCAGGTGCACGTAGTCGATCTGGATCAGCACCAGCGCCGGATCCTCGCCCGGCTCCACGTCCACGCGGCGCAGCGCGATGCGCGGCTCCCACGCTTGAAGCGCGCGCTCCACGTCGCGCTGGATCAGCGCGCGGGTGGCAGTGCTATTGGGCTTCATCAGGTAGCGGCGCAGGCCGCAGCCGAAGGCCGGGCGCATGATGCGCTCGCCCGGCTCGGTGTCGAGCACGATCATGATCGACTGGCGCACCTTCTCGGGGCCGTCGGCGTAATCGAGCCGACCGGCCGGCGAGGGATGCAGCGGGAGCGCCCAGCCGCGCCCGAGAAAGATGCGGGTCGTGGTCATGCTTTCACCGCCGTGCTCATGGATGCTTTCACCGCCGTGACGGGCGCCTCGTACTCGAGGTCCGCCGAGACGTCCACGCCGGTGAGCGGCTCGGTCTTCGGATCGTCGGGCAGCGCGTCGACCTCGCTGAAGTTGGCGCCCAGCTCCACCAGCGGCGCGGTGGACAGGGCGTTCAGCTTGCCGCTCATCAGGCCCGGCTCCAGCCCGCTGCTGGCCTCGATCAGGCCGCTCACCTTGCCGTTGATGTCGGCGTTGAGCTGGGCCGCGGTGAGCGTGGTCTCCTTGATGCCGTCGGCGTTGAAGTCCACGTCCACGCTCACCGCGAGGTCCACCTGCGGCGGCACCGCCTCCAGCTCGGCCTGCAATCCGGCATCGAGCGAGATTCCGGGCGGAATGCAGAACTTGAAGGCGAGCAGGAACCACAGGCCGAACAGGAACACCACGATGGGCAGGAAGATGTTCAGCACGAACAGCGCGACGATGGTGATGAGCGGGATGGAGAAGAAGCAGATCTGAAAACCGCTCATGCTCCCGTCGCTCACCGACATGCCGTCCACTTTCGGGTTGAGCCCCTGCGGCTGGATCACCTTCACCGGCGAGTACTTGCCGAAGGGCCGCTTCACCGCCTGCGCCGCCAGCTCGGCGAGGTTGGGCATCTGGATGGTGATGGGCCGGTTGGCGGTGCCTTCGAGGTCGAACTGCGCGGCAAGCTGGTAGCGCTGGGTGGGCTTGCTCCACACCAGCGGCCCGTGACAATCGGGCGCCGCCAGCTTGCGCGGGCAGTGCGGATCGTGGCGGCGCACGAAGCAGCGGATCTCGTACAGCGAGCGCTCGTCGAAGCGCGCCTTGCCGTTGCCGTCGGTGTCGAAGCTCGCCGTGGGCACCACGCCGAAGTACATGCTGCGGCCGGTGGCGTCGTGGTCGGGCCGCGCCGGGTCGGCGAACACCGGATAGAGCGGGAACCAGGCCTCGGTCAGCTCCTGCGGCTCGTCCGCCACGATCTGCCATGCGCCCACGCGCTCGTGCGCCCCGGGCACCCAGCCCTGCTGCACCGAGCGCACGCCGTTGGCCACCTTCCACTTGTCGAGCGCGCCGCGCATCTCCGTGAGCTCGGCTTGCAGCTTGTCGCGGGCCGGGTAGAAGCTGCCGTCCAGCTTCATCTTCTCGATCTTCTCGGCGCGCCGGCGCGTCGCGCGCGGCCGCGCCGGCGCGGTTTCGTCCAGCTCCGCGAGCTGTGACTGGATGGCGACGATCTGCCTCAGCAGCTTCTGCGCGAACGGCCGCGCCGACTCGGCGTAGCTCAGGTAACTGCGCCGCACCACGAAGCCCGCCTGGCACACCTCGTCGCGCGCGGGGCTCGGGAACCCGGGCACGTCGCAGTGCAGCTCGCACACCACCAGGTAATGGCGGCTATGGGTGTCCAGGAACAGCTTGGTGACGCCGGTGGGAACGAGCTTGGTGCGCGACGGGTTGGCATTGCCGTCGGCGTCTCTCGGATACAGCGTGGCGAGCTTTCCGGCGAGCGGACCCGACAGCAGCGCGGCCGGCTCGAAGTGCACCGCGTAGACCTGGTCCACGTCCGGGTCGAATTTCAGCGAGCGCTGCGGCTCGCGCAGGAACTGGTTGACGAAGTCGTCGGAAGCGAACTTCTGCAGCGCCGGCGCGCTCTGCCGGCCCGAGCTGAGCACGCCGGGCGTCTGCCAACGGTACCAGGGCCCGGTCAGCATCCAGGGATGGGCGTTCACCATATGTTCCCCGCCCCCGGCGTGTAGGAGCTCGACACGACCGCGTTGGCGATGAGCGTGGTGCACTGGACCACGCCGTCGAACTTGGCCATGGCGGCATGGACGTTGACCGCCGAGGCCGTCACCTCGATCGTGCTGTTGGCCTGCACCTGGATCTGCCCGGCCGCCGTGAAGGTGATCACGCAGCCGTTCTGGTGGGTGAGCTTGACCTCCTGGGCGGCGTCGTCGAGCACCAGCTTGTGGCCGCTGCGCATGGACAGCGTGACCTTGGACGCCCCGTCGGTGTCGTCGAACTCCAGCCGGCTGCCGGCGCGCGTCTTGATCAGGCGCTTGTTGTTCGCCTCCTGCGCGGACTCCGGCAGCGCCTCGCGTCCGTTCCAGCACGATCCCACGATGTAGGGCCGGCGCAGGTCGCCGGCTTCGAACGCGACCACCACCTGCGTGTCCACCTCCGGCAGCACTTCGAAGCCCTGGTCATCGTCGGCGTAGGGCGTGAGCAGGGTGGCCCACGCGCGCACCTCCCCACCGTCCGAACCGAGCCAGGGGAACTTCACCTCGATGCGGCCGATGCTGTCGGGATCGACGATGCTGGTGACGATGGCCGGATACACGCCGAAGTAGCGCAGCGCCAGGCCATCGGGCCGGAACATGTCCATGGCGCTCATCCCGATAGCGTCGCCCGCTCGGCCTGGAAGCGTGTGCGATGGCCTTCCTGCAGGTCGTAGGTGTGGCACACGTGCGTCACGTAGTAGCCGTCACCTTCGAACGGCGCGCCCACGCGCTCCAGGCGCAGGCGGCTGCCCACGATCATGTCGGGGCTGCCACGCGTCACGCCCTGCACCGTGACGAAGCCGCGCGCACGGCGCAGCATCTCGGCGCGCGCGAAGTCGCGCGCCTCGCCCCCGGTGAGCGGCACCTCGCGCACGCGATACGAAACGCGCTCGCCGAAGGCGCGCTGCAGCACCGCGGGCCCGCTGCGGCCGCCGCTCACCTCGGCCTGGATCGCGTCCTCGCCCGCCTCCTCGTCGATCCGGTCGCGCGCCTGCGCGTCGTAGCCGCTCACCTTGACCTTGGTGCGCTGGTGCGCCAGGTCGGCGCGGGTGTTGAGCGCGATGAGGTGGTTGCCCTGCACCAGGGTGAGATCGGTGCCGTTGCGGCTGGCGCGCGCGGCGAAGTGCAGGCTGTCGTCTTCCACCCACACCTCGGCCTGGATCAGCCGCGCGCGCTCGCGCAGAAAGGCGAGGTCGGACTGGTTCCACTGCTGCACGCGGTCGTAGGTCGGCCCGTCCGCATCCACCTGCGCCGACAGCCCGTGCTGGCCGGCGATCGCGCGCGCGATGTCGGCGTCGCTCATGCTCTCGTAGGTCTTCATGCGCCGGGTCATGCGCAGGTCCATCAGCCGGTCCTCGGCGAAGGCCAGCACCTCGGGCTCGCGGCCCTCGCGGAACACCGCCTCGATCGCGCTCAGCGGCCCTTCGAACACGATGCGCGCGACCTGCGCCGGGCCGATGGACACCTGCAGCCGCTTGCCGAAGTCGAGGATGCGCCCGTCCAGATACAGCAGCTGCTCCTGCGCCTCGCCCGGCTGCGGCCCCTGGGCCAGGAAGCGCGCCGACAGGCGCTTCATGCCGCCGGTGTCCTCCTCCACCTCCAGGCGCAACAGATCGCGCGCAAGCTCGCCGTTGATCTCGCCGTCGACCTGGAAGATCGGCGCGGTCGATGCGAACAGCGGCTCAGTCATCGAAGCGTCCTAAATCAGTCATCGAAGTCCCGTTTCAGTCATCGAAGCACCATTTCAATCATCGAAGCCCCGGTTCAATCATCGAAACCTTGGGCCGCCGTGCGCCAGGCGTTGCGCAGCGCCTGCGCCTGCAGGTCGCGCATGCGCGCAAGCTCCTGCCACTCGACCGCCGTCGCGGCGGCGGGCGCGGTCGGCGGCGCCTCGGCGCTGACCTCGGAAACCAGCTCGTCCACGTGCACCGGCATCTAGCGGCCTCCTCTATGCGAGCACGGCCCGCGGCAGCCGCAGGGCCCGCGCGATTTGCGCTTGATGGCCGACGCGCGCGCGCCGACCGGCTGCACGGGCAATGCTTCCCAGCGCGGTGTGGTGGGATCGTCGGACAGCGGCGGCGCGCCGCTCTGGGTGCGCGGGCGAAGCGCGACCGCGCCCTGCATGCGGCCCGCGCGCTGATCGGCGATGGAGCCCACGGTGGGCCGCACCGGCACGCCGAAAGCGAAGGTGGTGGCGCGCGGGTCGGCGCGCGGCGGCAACGGTGCGCTCGGCGCCACGGCGCCGGGCGCGGGCAGACCTGCGCGCTTGAGCGGCGTGCGGCGCTGCTCCGGCAGGCCGGCCCGCGGCCGGCCCGCATCCACGTTCACCGGCAGCGCACGCGTGCCGCTCGCGGTGGTGGCCCCCGCCGCCGCAGCCGGCGCGGGCGGCGCGAGGAAAGACTGGCGCGCCTGCGTCTGCGCGGTCTCGGCGTTGGCGATCTTGACCGATTCGATCGCTGCGCCGACCCCGCCGACGGCGGCGAGGTTGAAGCCGGCGGCGAGGCTCGCGCCGGTGCCCACACCGGCAACGGCGGTGACGCCGGCTTCGAGCCCGAGGCTCGCTTCCAGCGAGCCGGACACACCGGCCTGCACACCGAGCGACACGCCGACGCCGGCGCCCAGGCTCAGGCTGGAGTCGAATCCGATCTCGAGCCCGGCCTGCAGCGACAAGGTGGAGTCGAGTCCCGCCGCCAGCCCGCGCCAAGCGCCGGGATCGACGCCTACACGCGCGGCAAAGTCGGCGGCGCTCTCGCCCGCCAGCGACAGCGCGCTGCGATCGCCGCCGCCGCCGGAACTGCCGGGCGCACCGGAAGTGGCGCCCCCGGGCGAGGTGGCGTTGCTCTGCCGGTTGGCGCCGGGCCCCGCTTGCAGGAACTGGTATTTGCTGTCCTGCTCCTTGATGCTGAGGCCGACCTTCGCGCGCAGCGGCGTGCCGTCGGCGGCGAAGTGATCGAAGTCGATATTGACGCTGTCCACCAGCCCCTCGATCACCAGGCGCCCCCAGTGGAAGCGCACCTTCGGCGGCGCCTGCTTGTTCTCGCCCTCGATCTTGGGCACCACGAACTTTTCCACCAGCGCGGTCTTCTCGCGCACGTTGCGCGGGGTCGCGTCGCTGCCCTCGTCGGCGCTGTCGAACACCAGGTCGAGCGTGAGGGTGGTGGAGCTGGAGCCGAGGAACTGCCGGTTCTGCCGCCCGCGCGTGTCGCCGCCCTCCACCTGGTTGGACAGCGCCAGCCGCAGCGTGGTGGGGTTGAACTGCACCGGGATCGGATCGCCGAGATTGCGCGGCGGATCGTCGGCGCTGATCTCCTGCAGGGTGGCCTTCCTGAGCTCCATAAGCTAGACCTCCGACAGGCGCAGGCCCTCGTGCGCGATGTGCAGCTCCTCGATGGCGATCTCGCCGGTCTTGGCGTTGAGCTCCGGCCCGCGGATGCGCGCGGGCAGCCCGCGGTCGAAAGTCCAGGTCGCCACCACCTCGTCGCCCACGCTCATCACCTCGACGATGCCGTCGTAGCGCCGCACCGGCCGCGTGCCGCTCACCACGCCCTGCAGCCACTGCCACAGGTCGCGGTTGAGCCGGCCGGCGTCGCTGTAGAACATGCCGCGCTTGAGCACGATGTTCTGGTACTTCGCGCGGCCCACGCGCCGGATCACGCCGTCGTTGCGACCGCCCTCCTGGTATTCCTGCACGTCCATCTCCACCTCGAGGCCGGTCGCCTCCTGGAACCCGCCGTCGCCCAGCGCCTCGCCCGCGGGCGCGCCGGTGGGCACGGGCGCGCCGGACTCGGCGTCAGGGCTGCGGTGCAGGCGCACCCGGAAGCGGAAGGCTCGCAGCAGGGAGTCGGGCATGTCACTCCTCTACCGTCAGCGTGCCGTCGCCGTCGCGGGCGATGCGCAGCAGGATGAACTCCAGCGGCTCGGCGGGCGCCACGCCGACCTCGGCGATGAGCTGGCCGGCGTCGAGCACGCGCCGGGGATTGAGCGTCGCGTCGCAGCGCACAAAGAACGCCTCCTCCTCCTTCGCGCCCTGGAACGCGCCGGCCTGGAACAGGCGGCGCAGGTACACGGTGAGCAGTTGCCGCACCTGCGCGTGCAGCGCCGGGCCGTTGGGCTCGAACACCAGCCACTGGGTCTGGCGCTCCAGCGTGCGGCGCAGCCACAGCATCAGGCGCCGCACGCTGAGCTGGCGGTACGACGTGTCCCGCGACAGCGTGCGCGCCGCGCTGAGCCGCACGCCATCGCGCTCCTTCAGAAACACGTTGATGCCGAGCGGATGCAGCTCGTCGTGGCGGCGCGGCGACACCAGGTCGTCCACGCTCACCACTTCGGCGGCGAAGATGTTGGCCGGGCCGTGCGGCAGACCGAAGGCGAATTCGGTGCGGGCGATGATCCCGGCCGCCACCGCGGACGGCGGCACGTGGATCAGCCGGTCGCGGCTGTCGTCGCGCCGAGCCACGCTGAGCCAGGGGCAGTAGGCGGCGGCGTAGGACGAGGCGAAGTTGGCGCGCCAGTCGAGGATCCTCTTCTGGCTCAGGCCGGGAGGCACATCCAGCAGCACGACGAAGCTGCGCGCCAGCTCGGCGAACTCGACCAGCTTGCTCTGCAAGGCGATGATGTCATCGAGCTGCGTGAGCGGGTCGAGATGCAGGTTGGCCAGCTCATCCGCCGGCTGCTGCTGCTCGGGTGCGGTGGGCGCCAGGTCCACGCAGCGCAAGAAGTCCGGGCCTGCGACCGAGACGATCTCGACCACATCCTCGTAGGGCGACAGCGGTTCCGGCGAATACAGATCCGGCGCCACCAGCGACGACAGATCCCACAGCCGGGCGAACGCCTGTACCCCTTCGCCGGGCTCCTCTTCCGCGGGCGTCCAGCCGTCGTCGAAGAAGTCCCGATGCTCGATGTCGGCGTAGCGGTCGAGCCCCTTGGAGAATTGCGGCCGCGGCGGCGGCTCGACGATCAATTCGATGCTCGCCGGCAGCAGCTGGCCCTCGGACCAGCTCGCGTCGGGCCACAGCAGCTCCGATTCGTAGCACAGCACCATAGCGAGCCAGCGCCGATGGTCGCGGTGCAGCCCGACCCGGTCGAAGCGCTCGCGTCGTCCGTCGCCGTCGTCGATGGTGAGGCTCGCCTCGACCACCTCGGCGTACGCAGGCGCGGCAGGCAGCGCGATGTCGAGCAACAGACGCTTGATCGAACGCGGCGCCGCGAGGTCCTCGCCTTCCTCCACCGCGCTCACGAAGCGAAAGTGCCGGGCACCGTCGGCGAGCGTGAGCCGCAGCAGCGTGCCTACCCCCACGTCGGCGTCGCGCCGCAGCACCAGCTGCGACGCCTCCTTCTGGTCCGCATCGACGGCGCGGGCGGAGAACGAGATCACCGCGCGCAAGCGGTCGCCCCAGGTTCCCTCGTTGCGCGCGCGCAGCAGGGCGGACGGCGCCACGCCGGTCAGCTTGCCCTCCGAGGCGCCCTCGTCGTCGGCCGCCGTGCCGTAGCCGTGCACGATGCGCGCGACGTAGGCGCGGCGCCCGCCGTTCTCGAAGAACGCCGCCACCGCGTAGGGCAACAGCCCCGGTCCCTCGAATCCGCCGAACAGCTGGCGGTACTCATCGAAGCTCTCCACCGCGACGGCGGCGGTGCGGCGGCGCGGCCAGCCGGACACGACGCAGGGCCGATCGTCGCGCCAGCGCGCGTCGAAGCGCGGCTCGCGCACGGGCCCTCGCGGGGTCACCCCCACGAAGCCGCACACGTCCATGCGCACGCCCGTGAGGGCACGCAGCGGCACCTCCGGAGCGCGATACACCCCCGGCGCGCCCAGCGTCACGCGCGATGTGGCAAGCATGTGGCTGCAACCTTGCTAGCGGACTTCGATCACTTGTACTCGATGCCTTCGTGCACCAGGCTCAGCTCTTCCATCGCCACCTCGCCGCCGCCCTTGGCGGCGAACGTCGGGCCGCTGTACTTCTTGGGCTGGGCGTTGCGCAGCGTGTACACCGCCACCGCGTTGCGTGCCTCGTCCATCACTGTGATGGTGACGTTGCGCGGATCGGCGGTGCCGTCGCGCACGGTCTTGATCCACTCGAACAGGTCGGTGGAGCCCACCAGCCCGCGCTTGAGCGTGATGTCGTCGAGCTTGTGGGTGTTGGGCACCTTGCGCACCGTGTTGAACTTCTCGTTGCCGTTGCGGTACTCGGAGTAGCTGACGTCCACCCCCAGTCCGCTCACGTCCGAGAAGCCGCCCACGATGGCGCCCTCGCCCCCGTCGCCCTGGGACCCGCCCAGGGACACCAGGAAGTTGAAGGCGCTGTAAGGATTGTTGCGGAATGTCGCCATTGATCGCCTCCGTCAACTCAGTCTCTTGGCAGCTCAAACCTTGGCGTCGGCCGTCCAC
>Ga0299906_10002632_pt1 | contig 14854 bp, 13 predicted proteins | sample RVTome_14_FD_200259 | JGI IMG/M metagenome (GOLD analysis project Ga0299906, IMG submission 200259) | Soil microbial communities from uranium-contaminated site in the Upper Colorado River Basin, Wyoming, United States - RVT145D125 (version 2) ... | reverse complement strand
GACGCCGGTCGTGAGGTACCGGTCGCCGCGGTCGCAGACGATCGTGACGATCGTCGCGTCGGCCACTTCCCGCGCGATCCGGAGCGCGACGTGCACCGCGCCGCCGGAGGAGATGCCGGCGAAGATCCCCTCGACGCGGGCGAGCCGACGCGCCATCTCCTCGGCGTCCGCCTGGCTCACGTACTCGAGGCGGTCGACCCCTTTCGGGTCGTAGATTTTCGGCAGGTAGGCCTCGGCCCACTTGCGGATTCCGGGAATCTGCGACCCCTCGGTCGGCTGGCAGCCGATGATCTGGATCTTCGGATTCTGCTCTCTCAGGAACCGGCCCGCGCCCATGATCGTCCCGGTCGTGCCCATGCTGGACACGAAATGCGTGATGCGGCCGCCGGTGTCGCGCCAGATCTCGGGACCGGTGCCCTCGTAGTGGGAGCGCGGGTTGTCGGGGTTCGCGAACTGGTCGAGCATCACGCCCTTGCCTTCCGCGATCATCCGGTCGGCCAGGTCGCGCGCGGCCTCCATTCCCCCTTCCTTGGGCGTGAGGATGATCTCGGCGCCGTAGGCGCGCATCGTCTGCCGCCGTTCGGCCGAGAGGTGCTCGGGCATGATGAGCACCATCCGGTACCCGCGCATCGCCGCCACCATCGCGAGCGCGATGCCGGTGTTGCCGCTCGTCGGCTCGATCAGCGTGTCGCCGGGCTTGATTTGCCCCCGCTCCTCGGCGCGCCGGACCATCGAGAGCGCCGGACGGTCCTTCACCGAGCCGGCGGGGTTGTCGCCCTCGAGCTTGCAGAGAATCACGTTCGTGGTCTCGCCGGGCAGGCGCTTGAGCCGCACGAGCGGGGTGTTGCCGACGGTGTCCTCGATGGTCTTGTACATGATTGCGCTGCTCGACCGAGCTACGGGGTCGCGGCGCCGGCGCGCGCGAGCGCCGCCACGTAACGCTCGACGCCCTCGGCGACGCCGAGAAACGGCGCATCGTAGCCCGCACCTCGGAGCGCCGTGAGATCGGCCTGGGTGAAGCTCTGGTACTTGCCCTGCAGCGCCTCCGGGAACGGGATGTACTCGATCGCGCCCTGGAGCTTGAGTTCCGCCGCCGGGAGCGCCGGCTGCCCGACCGCGCGCCGGCAGCTGTTGATCACGCTCTCGGCCATCTCGTTGAACGACTGCGCGCGCCCCGTGCCGACGTTGAAGATCCCGGAGCGCTCCGGGCGCTCGAGGAAGTGGAAGTTGACCTCGACCACGTCCTCGACCGAAACGAAGTCGCGCCGCTGCTCGCCGTCCGCGTACCCGTCGGAGCCCCGGAACAGCCGCACCCGCCCGTCCGCGCGGTACTGGTTGTAGAAGTGCCACGCGACCGAGGCCATGCGGCCCTTGTGGCCCTCGTTCGGCCCGTAGACGTTGAAGTAGCGAAACCCCGCGACCTGCGAGGCGGCGTCGGGCAGCCGCCGGCGAACGACCTGGTCGAAGAGGTACTTCGAGTAGCCGTAGATGTTCAGGGGCGCCTCGCACTCCGGCGACTCGCGGAACACCCGGCCCCCGCCGTACACCGCCGCCGACGACGCGTACAGGAACGGAATCTCCTCCTCAAGGCAGAAGTCGAGGAGCGCAACCGAGTAGCGGTAGTTGTTCTCCATCATGTAGCGCCCGTCGGTCTCCATGGTGTCGGAGCAGGCACCCTGGTGAAAGACGGCGTCGAGCGCGCCCTCGAACTCGCCGGCCGACAGGCGATCGAGAAACTCGCGCTTGTCCAGGTAGTCCGCGATCTCGCAGCCGACGAGATTGCGGAACTTGTCGGCCCGCGTGAGATTGTCGACCGCGACGATGTTGCTCGCACCCCGCTCGTTGAGGGCCCGGACGAGCTGCGAGCCGATGAAGCCGGCGGCGCCGGTGACGACGTAGTAGTTCATGGTCGGGACGGGGTGGCGGCCAGGTCCGCGGCGAGCTCGTCCGGGTGGACGACCGCCGTGCCGAGTTTACCAACCACGATCCCGGCCGCGTGATTGGCGATTCGAACGGCCTCGTCGAGCGACGCACCGCTCCCGATCACGACCGCGAGTGTAGCGATGACCGTGTCGCCTGCCCCGCTCACGTCGGCCACCGGGCGCTTCCTGGCCGAGACGCTGTGGACCCCCTCGGCGCGGTATAGCGTCATCCCCTGATCGCCTTTCGTCAAAAGCAGGGCGTCGAGGCCGAGCTCCGCGCGGAGCTTTTGCGCGCGACCAGTCAGGTCCGCCTCGTCCCGCCAGCGGCCGACGACCTCGCGCAGCTCGTTGAGGTTCGGCGTGAGCACGTTGGCGCCGCGGTAGCGCGCATAGTCGTCGCCCTTCGGGTCGACCAGCACCGTCTTTCCGGCGCCGCGCGCAAGGCTGATCATCCGCTCGATGTGCGTGAGCCCGCCCTTGCCGTAGTCCGACAGCACCACGACGTCGTAGTCGGCGAGGCTGCGCTCGAACTCGGCGAGCTTGGCGGCGAGCACTTCGTGCGAGGGGTCCTTCTCGAAATCGACTCGGACGAGCTGCTGTCCGCGGGCGATCACGCGCAGCTTCACGGTGGTCGTGAGCGCTCCGTCGCGATGGAGGCTCGCGCGAACGCCCGCGGCGGCGACGAGCCGCGCGAGCGCTTCCCCGGCCTCGTCGGCGCCGACGACCGAAAGCAAGCCGACCTGGGCGCCGAGCGCGGTGCAATTGCGCGCGACGTTCGCCGCGCCGCCTGGACGTTCCTCGGTGTCCTTCACTAGGACCACCGGCACCGGCGCCTCGGGGGAGATCCGGCTCACGTCGCCGAACCAGTAGCGGTCCAGCATCACGTCCCCGACCACCAGCACCCGGGCGCGGGCAAGGTCGGGCAGCACGCCGCGCCTACTTGTCGCCATTCACCTGCTCCCGGCCGATCGGGTAGTACTCGAACCCCAGCCGCCGCAGCTCCCCGGGCTCGTAGAGATTCCGCCCGTCGAAGATCACCGGCTGCTTGAGGCGTGCCTGCAGACCCGCGAAATCGGGGCTCCGGAACTCCTTCCACTCGGTGACGATCGCGAGCGCGTCCGCCCCGTCCGCAGCGCCGAGCGGCGACTCGCCGTAGGTGATGCGCGGTTCCCGGCTGAAGTGCCGGCGCGCCTCGGGCATGGCCGCCGGGTCGTACAGCGAGAGGCTCGCGCCGCGCCGCAGCAGCTCGGCGACGAGCACGCGGCTCGGTGCTTCGCGCATGTCGTCGGTGTTCGCCTTGAACGCGAGTCCCCAGACCGCGAACCGCCGGCCGGCGAGACGCTCGCCGAACCGCCGCACGATCTTCCCGACCAGCACCTGCTTCTGCGCCTCGTTCACCCGCTCGACGGCCGCGAGCAGCTGCAGGTCGACCCCGACGCCGGCCGCGGTCCGCGCGATCGCCCGCACGTCCTTGGGGAAGCACGAACCGCCGTAGCCGAGCCCCGGGTAGAGGAAGTGGAACCCGATGCGCGAGTCGGCGCCGATGCCGCGGCGGACCTGCTCGACGTCCGCGCCCAGGCGCTCGGCGAGGTTCGCGACCTCGTTCATGAACGAGATCCGGGTGGCGAGCATCGCGTTGGCGGCGTACTTCGTGAGCTCCGCCGAGCGCACGTCCATGAAGATCAGCCGCTCGTGGTTGCGCTGGAACGGCGCGTAGAGGAGCCGCATCGTCCGGGTCGCCTCCGCGTCGTCGGTGCCGATCACGATGCGGTCGGGGCGCATGAAGTCCTCGACCGCCGCGCCCTCCTTCAGGAACTCCGGGTTCGACACCACCGCGTACGGCACCGTGGCGCCGCGCGCCGCGAGCTCCTCGGCGATCGCCTGCCCGACCGCGTCGGCGGTGCCCACCGGGACCGTGGACTTGTCCACGACCAGCCGCCGCTCGGTCATGTGGCGGCCGATCGTCCGCGCCGCGGCCACCACGTGGCGCAGGTCCGCCGCGCCGTCCTCGTCGGGTGGCGTCCCGACCGCGATGAACTGCGCGACCCCGTGCGCCACGCTCTCCGCCGGGTCGGTCGTGAACCGGAGCCGGCCCGCGGCGCGGTTGCGCGCCACGAGCTCGGGCAGCCCGGGCTCGTGGATCGGCACCTCGCCGCGGTCGAGGACCGCGATCTTGCGGGCGTCGACGTCGTAGCACAGGACGTCGTTGCCGACCTCGGCGAAGCAGGCGCCCGAGACGAGCCCCACGTAGCCGGTCCCGATCATGGTGATCTTCATCGCCCAACCTCAACGCAAAGGCGCAAAGGACGCAAAGGACGCAAAGGACGCAAAGCGCGCAGAGGAAGACATTTCATATTGGTTTTCTTTGCGTCCTCTGCGCCCTTTGCGCCTTTGCGTTAATGCTCTAGGGCGCAAGGTCGTACTCCTCGGTCCGCCGCGGCGGATAGGTCTCCCAGTTCAGGCACGCCGGGCACTGCCAGTGGAACTGGCGGGCGCGGAAGCCGCAGCTCTCGCAGCGGTAGCGCGCGAGCCGGCGCGTCTGCCCCTGCACGAGGTTGCGCACGAGCTCGATGTCGTGGCGCCGCTCCGCCGGCGCATTGAGCAGCTCCGCCTCGAGCAGCTTGTCCAGCCCGAGCAGGGTAGGATTGCGTCGCAGCTCGTCGCGGACGATCCGGTAGGCGGCCTCCGGTCCCTCGGCGTCGAGCGTCGACTGGAAGGCGACGTCCAGGAGATCGAGCGACGGGTATTGCGCGAGATAGCCGTGGAGGAGCGTGAGCCCGGTCGCCGGATCGCCGATCGCCTGGTAGCTCTTCAGGAGCCGGTGGGCGACGAGCGCAAGGAAGGTCGGGTTCTGCGTCTCGACGCGCTTCCAGTCCTCGATCGCCTCCCGATCGCGTCCCGCCGCGGCCGCGAGATCGCCGGCGAGGATGCTCGCGCGGACGCACTTGCGGTTCGCCTTGAGCGCCTCCTTGAGCAGCTCGCGCGCCGCGTCCGGGCGCGAGTGCGTGGCCTCGACGGCGGCCAGCTCGCAGTAGAACTCGGCGATCTCCTTCTGCCACGACTGGCCGGTCTCGGCCTCGAGGGCGCGCGCGGTCTCGATCGCCTTCTGCCAGTCCTTCTCCTGCTGAAAGATCTCGAACAGCCGCCGGAGCGCCTCCAGGCGCTGCGGGCTGTCGCGCAGCCTCGCGAAGACCTCCTCCGCCCGGTCGAGCAGCCCCGCTTTCAGGTAGTCCTGGCCGAGCTCGGACAGCGCCTGCACGCGCTGCTCGGCAGCGAGATCGGAGCGCTCGAGCAGGTTCCGGTGCATGCGGATCGCCCGGTCGGTCTCACCGCGGCGGCGGAAGAGACTCCCGAGCGCGAAGTGCAGGTCGACGGTCTCGGGGTCGACCTTCACCACCTCGATGAACGCCTCGATCGCCTTGTCGGGCTGCTCGTTGAGCAGGAAGTTGAGGCCCTTGAAGTACGAGCGCGGGAGGTTGCGCGACTCGGAGAGGAGCTGCTTGATGTCGATCCGGGCGGCGAGCCACCCCAGGCCGAAGAAGATCGGGAAGCCGATCAGCCACCAGAACTCGAAGTCCATTCGTCCCGGCGTCCCCTCGCGCTCGCGGCGGACTCGCCAGGCTAGGGCAGCGACGGCGCGTCGGGAACCGACGCCCGTCCCGGGCCGGCCGCCGGGCCTGCAGGTCCGGCGGACCCCGGCTGGCGCAGGTCCAGCTCCTTGCGCAGCCGCACGGCCTCGCGCCGCTGGCGGGCGAGCGCCGGCAGGCACGCGATCACGCCGAACACGGCGCCGGCCGTGAAGCTCGCCAGCACGACCAGGACCAGCGGCGTCTGCCACGCCGCATCGAAGTAGAAGCGCAGCGTGACCGGCTCGGCGTTCTTGATCGCGAACAGCAGCACGACCACGAATACCGCGGTCCACGCGATAAAGCTGAAGAACCTCAGGACGACCAAGACCTACCCCTGCGGGCACCGGGCCGGCGCCGGAGCCGCCGGCTCAACCGCTCGCCCGCTGCGGCTGCTGTTGGCTCGCCTCGTGCCCGTCCTCCCCGTCCACGCGCTCGCGCAGCTCCTTGCCGGCCTTGAAGTGCGGCACGTACTTCTCCGGCACGTGCACCTTCTCGCCCGACTTCGGATTGCGGCCGACGCGCGCCGGCCGGTGGTTCAGCCCGAAGCTGCCGAACCCCCGGATCTCGATGCGTTGGCCGCTCACCAGACTGTGGGTCATGGCGTCGAGGATCATCTTGACCGCGTACTCCGCATCCTTGGCCACGAGCTGCGGATAGCGGCTGGCAAGCCGCGCGATCAGCTCCGACTTGGTCATGCGCCCCCCTCGTGCACGTCGCCCGCGCCCCGCTACTCGCGCGGCGTGTTCTTGTTGTCAAGCTTCGCCTTCAGGAGCGCGCCCAGGCTGGTCGTGCCGGCGCTCGCCGAGGAGGCGCTCGCGAGCTTCGCCATCGCCTCGCTCTCCTCCGCGACCTCCTTGGCCTTGATCGACAGGTTGATCGTCCGGTTCTTGCGGTCGATGTTGATGATCATCACCGTGACGCCGTCGCCTTCCTTGAGGTGGGTGCGCGCGTCCTCGACGCGGTCGCGCGCGACCTCGGAAGCCCGGAGATAGCCCTCGACCTCGCCGCTCAGTGAGACCACGGCGCCCTTCGCGTCGAGGCTCTTCACCGTTCCCGAGACGACGCCGCCCTTGTCGTGGGTCGCCACGTAGGTGGTGAACGGATCGCCCTCGATCTGCTTGACGCCGAGCGAGATGCGCTCGCGCTCGGTGTCGATCGACAGCACCACCGCCTCGACCTCGTCGCCCTTCTTGTAGTCGCGGACCGCCTCCTCGCCGGGCTTCGACCACGACAGGTCGGAGAGGTGCACCAGGCCGTCGATCCCGCCCGCGAGCCCGATGAAGATGCCGAAGTCGGTGATCGACTTGATCACGCCCTTCACCCGGTCGCCCTTGCGGTGGTTCTGCGCGAACTCCTCCCACGGGTTCGGCAGGCACTGCTTCATGCCGAGTGAGATGCGGCGCCGGTCCTCGTCGATCTCGAGCACCATCACCTCGACCTCGTCGCCGAGCTGCACCACCTTGGACGGGTGGACGTTCTTGTTGGTCCAGTCCATCTCGGAGACATGCACCAGGCCCTCGATGCCGCTCTCGATCTCCACGAACGCGCCGTAGTCGGTGAGGTTCGTCACCTTGCCGAACAGCCGCGTCCCGGTCGGGTAGCGGCGCGAGATGCCGACCCACGGGTCTTCGCCGAGCTGCTTCAGGCCGAGCGAGACCCGGTTCTTCTCCTGGTCGAAGCGCAGCACCTTCGCGGTCACCTCGTCGCCGACCGACAGCACCTCCGACGGGTGCTTCACCCGCCGCCACGCGAGGTCGGTGATGTGCAAGAGGCCGTCGATGCCGCCGAGATCGACGAACGCGCCGTAGTCGGTGATGTTCTTGACGATGCCCTTGACGACGGTGCCTTCCTGGAGGCTCGCGAGCAGCGCCTCGCGCTCGGCGCCCGCGGTCTGCTCGAGCACCGCGCGGCGCGAGACGACGACGTTGTTGCGCTTGCGGTCGAGCTTGATGACCTTGAACTCCATCGCCTTGCCCTCGTAGGGCGTGGTGTCCTTGACCGGACGCATGTCCACGAGTGAGCCGGGCAGGAATGCCCGGATGCCGTTGATCATGACCGTCAGGCCGCCTTTCACCTTGCCGGTGATGACGCCCTGCGCGGTGGTGCCGGCCTCGAGCGATTTCTCGAGATCGAGCCAGGCGGCGAGCCGCTTCGCCTTGTCGCGCGAGAGCCGCGTCTCGCCGTAGCCGTCCTCGAGCGCCTCGATCGCGACCGGCACGAAGTCGCCGACCTTGACCTCGACCTCGCCGCGGTCGTTGCGGAACTCGTCGATCGGGATGAACGATTCGGACTTGAGGCCGGCGTTGACGACGGCGAAGTTCTGGTCGACGCGCACCACTTCCGCAGTGATCACCTCGCCGATCCGCATCTCCTTGCGTTGCAGGCTTTCCTCGAAGAGCGCGGCAAAACTTTCCTGCGGGGCGACTGCGGGGGAAACATTGGGCATAGACAATTTGACCTGGTTTGACCTGGCTTCGTCCGCACCGCGCGCTTCAGCGGCGCGACGGGCGGGGTTCGTTGCACACGGCGGACCGGCTCGACGCCCTCCGCCCCCTGGCTTCTACTTGCCTCCTCGGTACCACGCCAGCACCGCGTCCGCCGCCTCCTCCGGGGTCAACCCCGTCGTATCGAGGATCCGGGCGTCGGGCGCCGGCTTGAGCGGCGCCACGACCCGGGCGGCATCGCGCGCGTCGCGCTGCTCGAGGTCGCGCAAAAGAGTTTGGATGTTAGCAGCGATTCCTTTGTCTTTCAACTGCTTATGGCGCCGTTCCGCCCGCGCCTCCAGGCTGGCGGTCAGGAACACCTTGAGGCGGGCATCCGGGAAGAGCCGCGAGCCCATGTCCCGCCCGTCCGCCACCAGTCCGGGGGGGCGCCGGAACGCCTGCTGGCGGTCGACGAGCGCCGCCCGCACCCCGGGCACCGCGGCCACCCGGGAGGCGGCCGTGCTGCAGGCCTCGGTCCGGATCGCTTCGGTCGCGCGCTCGTCACCGAGAAACACTTCCCCGTCGGCGAAAAAGCGCGCATCGAGCCGGTCGGCGACCGCCGCCAGGGCGGCGTCCTCGCCGAGGTCCACCCCCTGCCGCAGCGCGGCCAGGGCGACCAGCCGGTACAGCGCGCCGCTGTCCAGATAGTGGAAGCCCAGCGCCCGGGCCACGGCCTGCGCGACGGTGCCCTTCCCCGAGGCCGAAGGCCCGTCGATGGCGATCACCGGGACGTCCGCGGCTCCGGCCATCTATGCGGATCCGCGCGCGAGCCGCTCGAACTCGCGGAAGTAGTCGGGGAAGGTCTTGCTCACGCACTGCGGGTCGTTGATGCGCACCGCGACCCCGCCCAGCGCCACCAGCGAGAAGCACATCGCCATGCGGTGGTCGTCGTAGGTGTCGATCGTCGCGGGGCGGAGCCGTCCCGGCGGCACGATCCGGAGCCGGTCGGCGCCCTCCTCGACCGTGGCCCCGACCTTCCGCAGCTCGGTCGCCATCGCCGCCAGCCGGTCGGTCTCCTTGACGCGCCAGTTGGCGACGTTCCGGATCGTCGAGGGCCCGTCCGCGAACAGCGCGAGCACCGCCGCCGTCATCGCGGCGTCGGGGATGTAGTTCAGGTCGGCGTCGAGCGGCCGGAGCGGCGGTGAGCCGCGGACCTCGATCCAGTCGTCGCCGACGGCGACCGCCGCGCCCATCGACCGGAGCACCTCGACGAAGCGGACGTCGCCCTGGGTGCTCGCCCCCCCGACCCCCTCGACGCGGACCGGCCCGCCGCCGATCGCGCCGGCGGCGAGAAAGTAGGAGGCGGAGGAGGCGTCGCCCTCGACGCGAAACCGCCCGGGACTGCGGTACCGGGCGCCCGCCCCGACGCTGAACCTCGCCCAGCCCTCGCGGCCGACCGTCACGCCGAAGCGCGCCATGAGCTCGAGCGTGATCGCGACGTACGGTTTCGAGACGAGCTCGCCGGCGACGGTCACGGCCACCGGTGCCCCGGCGAGCGGGAGCGCCATCAGCACCGCGCTGAGGAACTGGCTGGAGACGTCGCCGCGGACCGCCGCCGCGTCCGCGAGCCGCGCGCGCGCCGGCCGGATCTCGAGCGGCGGAAACCCGTCGCGCGCCAGGTAGCGGATCTCCGCCCCGAGCGCGCGCAACGCGTCGACCAGGTCGCCGATCGGCCGTTCGTGCATGCGCGGCGTCCCGGCCAGCCGGTAGGTTCCGCCGCCGAGCGCGAGCACGGCGGTGAGCGGACGGAACGCGGTCCCCGCGTTGCCCAGGGAGAGCTCGGCCGCGCGCACCGGGAACGCGCCGCCCGCGCCGCGGACGAGGTAGTCGCCGGGCGCGCGCCGGGTCCACGCGACCCCCAGGGTCCGGAGCGCTTCGAGCATGCGCTCGGTGTCGTCGGATTCGAGCACCCCGAGGAGCTCGGTGTCGCCGTCCGCGAGCGCCGCGAGCAGCAGCGCGCGGTTCGAGATGCTCTTCGAGCCGGGCAGCACGACGGTGCCGGTGGCGCGTGCGACCGGCGCGAGGTCGAGGTACGCCGGGCGCGTTCGCTCTGCGGCCATGCCGCCCCTAGCGACCGTTGCGCGCTGTCCACGCACCGCGCGCAGCGCGAGCCGCCTCGAACAGGCGCTCCAGCCCCGCACCGTCGGACTGCTCGAGCAGCGCCCCGAGCCGCGCGAGCGCGTCCTGGTAGCGGCGCAGCTCGCCGAGCAGCGCCCCCCGGTTGGCGAGGCAGATGTCGCGCCACATCTCCGGATGGCTCGCGGCGAGGCGCGTCACGTCGCGCAGGCCGGTCCCGGCGTGCGCGAAGAGCTGCGCCGCGTCGGCGCGGCCGGCGAGCTCGTCGACCAGCGCGTACGACAGCAGGTGCGGCAGGTGGCTGACGGCGGCGAGCACCGCATCGTGGTCTTGGGGCGTCATCTCGCTGACGCGCGCACCGCACGCCTGCCAGGCGGAACGCACGCGCGCCACCGCCTCCGGCGCGGTCTCCGGGAGCGCGGTCAGGATCACCTCCCGATCCCGGAAGAGGGTCGCCGTCGCGGCGCCCGCGCCGCTCGCATCCGAGCCGGCGATCGGGTGCGCGGGAACGAACTGCGCGATGCGCGCGCCGAGCGCCGCCCGGGCCGCGGCCACGACGGTCTGCTTGGTGCTGCCGCCGTCGGTCACCACCGCGTTGGGTGCGAGCTTCGGGGCGATGCGGGCGAAGACGTCGGGCATTGCGCCGACCGGGGTCGTCACGAGCACGAAGTCGGCGCCTTCGACCGCCGCACCCAGGTCGTCGGCCACGTCGTCGATCGCCCCCATGGCCAACGCCTGCCCGAGGTTCGCCCGACTGCGGCCGACGCCGACCGAGCGGCGGACCCCGCCGGCGGCCTTGAGCGCGAGCGCGAACGAGCCGCCGATCAGGCCGACCCCGACGACGACGAGCTTCTGGATCGAGATCGACAAGCGGGACTCGCGAGTCAGCGCAGGGCCGCGGCGAGCGCCGTGAGAAACCGCCCGTTCTCCTCGGGCAGCCCGACCGTCACGCGCAGGTGGTCGGGCAGCCCGTAGCCGCCGACCGGCCGGACGATCACGCCCTGGCGCAGCAGGCTCTCGAACACCGCGCCCGCCCGGTGCGCGCCGTTCGCGCGGGGGATCTCCACGCTCACGAAGTTGCCCGACGACGGGATCCACGCCAGCCCGAGGCGGCCGAACCCGTCGGTGAGCTGCTGCAGGCCGGAAAGATTGAGGTCGTGACTCCGGCGCACGAAGGCGTCGTCGCCGAGCGCCGCGACCGCGGCGACGAGCGCGAGCTCGTTGACGTTGAACGGCTGGCGGACCCGGTTGAGGAGGTCCGCGACCGGTGCGTCGCAGAACGCGAAGCCGACGCGCAGCCCGGCGAGCCCGTACGCCTTGGAGAACGTCCGCGTCACGACCAGGTTCCGGTGGCGCGCGAGCCACGCGAGGCTGTCGTACCGAGCCGCTGCGGGCAGATACTCGTTGTACGCCTCGTCGAGGACGACGACGACGTGCGGCGGGACGTCGCGGAGGAACGCCTCGAGCTCCGCGCCGGAGAGGAGCGTGCCGGTGGGGTTGTTCGGGTTGGCGATGAACACCACCCGCGTCTCGGCGTCGATCGCCTTGCGCATGGCGGGCAGGTCGTGGCCGCGGTTCTTCGCCGGCACCACGATGCCGCGTGCCCCGCGCGCCTGCGTCGCGAGCGGGTAGACCGCGAAGGCGTGTTGCGCGTACACCGCCGCGCGGCCCGGCCCGAGGAACGCGATGGCGACCATCTCGAGGACGTCGTTCGACCCGTTGCCGAGCACGATCCCGTCCAGCGGCACGCCGTAGCGGGCCGCGAGCGCGCTCTTCAGCGCGAAGCCGTTGCCGTCGGGGTAGCGCCCGAGCTCCGGCAGCGCCGCCTCGATCGCGGCGCGCGCCGCCGGCGAGACGCCGAGCGGGTTCTCGTTGGAGGCGAGCTTGATGATGCCGCTCTCGGCGAGCCCGAGCTCGCGCGCGAGCTCGGAGATCGGCTTGCCGGGCTGGTAAGGCGCGATCGCGCGGACGTACGGCGGCGCGGCCTCGCAGGGATCCTGCGGCAGGGTCGGGGTCGGCTGGGCGCTCATTGGACTACCCTCGCGGCTACGCTCGCTCGGGATTCGCCCTTGGGACGGCCCGGCGGGCTCATGGAACCGCCGCGGGGTAGGAGCCGAGGATCTTGAGGAACGGGGCGAGCCCCCCCAGCTCGGCGAGCGCTGCGGCCACCCCCGGGTCGCGGCTGTGGCCCTGGACATCGATGTAGAACATGTACTCCCAGGTTCCGATCCGTGCCGGCCGCGACTCGATCCGGCTCATGCTCACCCCGTGGGTCGCGAACGGCGCGATGAGCGCGTGCACCGCGCCCGGACGGTTCGGCGCCGACAGGACGAGCGAGGTGAGGTCGTGCCCGCTGGGGCCGGGCGCCACGCTGCCGAGCACGAGGAACCGGGTCAGGTTGGTCGCCTCGTCCTCGATGTTCCGCGCCAGCACCTGCAGGCCGTAGCGCTCGGCCGCGATCGCCGGGCCGATCGCACCCGCGTCCGGCTCGGCCGCCGCGCGGCGCGCGGCTTCGGCGTTGCTCGCGACCGGCACCCGCTCCGCCTGCCCGAGATGGCGGGCGAGCCACTGATGGCACTGCGCGAGCGACTGCGCGTGCGAGTAGACGCGGGTGATCCCCGCGAGCTGATCGCCCGTCGCCATCAGGTTCTGGTGCACGCGCAGGACGATCTCGGCGCAGATGCGAAGCGGGGTGTTGAGCAGCAGGTCGAGCGTCCGCCCGACCACGCCCTCGGTCGAGTTCTCGACCGGCACGACCGCGAACTGCGTCGCTCCGGTCTCGGCCTGCCGGAACACTTCGTCGATCGAGCCGAGCGGGACCGCGTCGACCGCCTGGCCGAAGTGCTTGCCGACCGCCATCTCGCTGAACGTCCCCGCCGGCCCGAGATAAGCGACGCTCGGCCGCTGCTCGAGCGCGCGGCAGGCCGAGACGATCTCGACGAAGACCCGCGTCAGGCTCTCCGCCGGCAGCGGTCCCGGGTTGGCCGCCGCGACCCGCCGCAGGACCTCCGCCTCGCGCTCCGGCCGGTAGATCGGCCCGTCGCCCTTCAGCCGCCCGATCGCCGCCGCCTGGGTCGCCCGCTCCGCCACGAGCTTCACGATCTCCGCATCGATGCGGTCGATCGCGTCGCGCCGGCGGCTGATCTCGTCGGCCACGGGCTTCTAGCGCTCCAGGGGCAGGTAGCGGATGGCGAGCACGCCGTCGACGCGGCGGATGGTCTCGATCACCTCGGCCGGCACGCGGCTGTCGACGTCGACGAGCGTGTACGCCATCTCGCCCTTCGACTTGTTCATCATGTTGTGGATGTTGAGCCCGGCGCGCGCCATCGCGGTCGAGATCTGGCCGAGCATGTTCGGGACGTTGGCGTTGGCGATCGCGACCCGGTACGGCGCCTCGCGCTGCATCACCACGTCCGGGAAGTTCACCGCGTTCCGGATGTTGCCGTGCTCGAGGCAGTCGCGCAGCTGGTCGACGACCATCACCGCGGAATTGTCCTCGGCCTCGCGGGTCGACGCACCGAGGTGCGGCAGCCCGAGCACGTCGGGGTGGCCGGCGAGCGCGGCGGTGGGGAAGTCGGTCACGTAGGCCTTCAGTCGATGGGCATTCAGCGCCTCGAGGACGGCCGCCTCGTCGACGATCCCTTCGCGGGAGAAGTTGAGGAGGATCGCGCCGGCCCGCGCGTGGGCGAGGGTGCGCGCGTTCACGAGCCCCCGGGTCGCGCCCGTGAGCGGGACGTGCAGAGTGATGAAGTGGCTGCCGCGGACGACCTCGTCGAGCGAGTGCGCCTTCTTCACCAGCGACGGCAGGCTCCAGGCCGCGTCGACGGTGATGTCCGGGTCGTAGCCGAGGACGCTCATCCCGAGCCGGATCGCCGCGTCGGCGACCAGGCTCCCGATCTTGCCGAGCCCGACGACGCCGAGCGTGTGGCCGGGCAGCTCGGCGCCGGCGAAGCGCTTCTTCTCGTCCTCGATCCGCTGCGCCACGGCCGCGTCGTCGCCGCCCAGGGCCCGGACGAACTGGATCGCCGGGACGAGGTTGCGCGCCGCCATCAGCATGCCGGCGAGCACCAGCTCCTTGACCGCGTTCGCGTTCGCGCCCGGGGCATTGAAGACCGGCACCCCGCGCTTGGTCATCGCGGGGACCGGGATGTTGTTGGTGCCGGCGCCGGCTCGCCCGATCGCCTTGACCGACGCCGCAATGTCCGCCCCGTGCAGGTCGGCGGAGCGGACGAGGATCGCGTCCGGGCTGGCCGCGTCCTTGGCCACCGCGTACGTCTCCGCCGGAAACCGCTTCAGGCCGGCCGGCGAGATCTGGTTCAGGACCAGGATCTCGTAGCGCTCAGCCATGCCGCGCCTCGAACTCGCGCATGTACTCGACCAGCCGCTGCACGCCCTCGATCGGCATCGCGTTGTAGATGGACGCCCGCATCCCGCCCACCGAGCGGTGGCCCTTGAGCTGCACCATGCCCCGTTCCTCCGCGCCCTTCAGGAACGCCCCGTCGAGCGCGGCATCCCGCAGGGTGAACGGGACGTTCATTCGCGAGCGGTCGGCCTCGCGCACCGGGCTGCGGTACAGGGTCGAATCGCCGAGGTACTCGTACAGGAGGCCCGCCTTGGCGACGTTCCGGCGCTCGATCGCGGCGAGGCCGCCCTGGCGCTGCAGCCACTTGAAGACGAGCCCGGCGACGTAGACGGCGTACGTCGGCGGGGTGTTGGACATCGATTGCGCGTCGGCGTGGACCTT
>Ga0299906_10002631_pt1 | contig 14862 bp, 14 predicted proteins | sample RVTome_14_FD_200259 | JGI IMG/M metagenome (GOLD analysis project Ga0299906, IMG submission 200259) | Soil microbial communities from uranium-contaminated site in the Upper Colorado River Basin, Wyoming, United States - RVT145D125 (version 2) ... | reverse complement strand
GAAACGTCGGCCATGACCGTCACCGGCAAGACGGTCGCGGACAATCTCGCCACGGTGAAAGTAACGGACGCGGACGTGATCCGCCCGGTAACCAAGCCTTTCGCGACCAAGCCCGGCATTGTGATCCTGCGCGGTAATCTCGCCACAGAAGGCGCGATCGTGAAAATCGGGCTGCGTGGCGAAGGGCGGCCGTTGTCGTTCCGCGGCCCGGCGATTGTGTTCGAGAATTCTCCCGACGCCGAAGCCGCGCTCAAGGCCGGCAAGATCAAGCGCGGACAGGCGGTCGTCCTGCGCGGCCAGGGCATTCATGGCGGGCCGGGCATGGGGGGCGCCTCGCGGCTCGTGTTCCAGATCGATGGCGCGGGGCTTGGGCCCGAGGTCGCCGTTGTCACCGACGGCCAGCTTTCCGGCCTCGTCAATAAAGGCCTCGTGCTCGGCGAAGTCGCGCCGGAATCCGCCACCGGCGGCACGCTCGCGCTTGTCGAGGACGGCGACACCATCACAATCGACATCGAGAAAAAAACGGTCGTGCTCGAAGTCCCCGAAGCGGAATTGTCGGCGCGGCGCGCGCGCCTTGTGCCATTCGCGACCAAGCACGATAGCGGCTGGCTTTCGATTTACGAGCGCACGGTCCAGCCGCTGGCAAAGGGCGCGGTTCTGCTGCGCGGCGAGTGAACGCACGGCTCAGGCCGCGGCCACCTGTTCGAGAAAGCGATCGATGGCATGGCGCAATCCCGCCGCGTGATCGACAACGCTCGCGGACGATTCCTCGACCTTAAGCGCGGAGTTCATCGTCTCGCCGACCGCCGAAGTGACGCCCGCCATGTTCCCGGCGACCTTCTGCGTTTCGGAGGCGGCCCACTGGACATTGCGCGAAATCTCGGTCGTCGCCTCGCCCTGACGCTCGACGGAGGCCGCGATCGCGGAGGTGTAATCGTTCACCTCTTCCATCGACTCGGCGAGGTGCTTGATCGCTTCGACCGACGAGCCGGTCGATTGCTGAATTTCCGCGATCTGAGCCGCAATTTCCTCGGTGGCTTTGGCCGTCTGACTCGCGAGGGATTTGACCTCGGTCGCGACGACAGCGAAGCCGCGGCCCATTTCGCCCGCGCGGGCGGCTTCAATGGTCGCGTTGAGCGCAAGCAAATTGGTTTGTGCCGCGATGGCGCGAATCAGATCGACCACCTCGCCGACTTTCTGAGCCGAGCGGGACAATCCCTGCACCATTTCGTTTGTCGCGCGGGCGTTTTCCGTGGCGCGGTTTACAACGTCCGTCGTCTCGAAGACCCGGCGGTTGATATCGGAAATCGAAACGGCCAGTTCCTCGGCGGCCGCGGCGACGGTGCGCACATATGTTGACGCTTCCTCCGACGCAGATGCGGCGCCGGACGCGCGGCCCGACGTATCCTCGGCAGAGCGGCTGAGCGACCTAGCGGTCGATTGCATCTGATCGGTATTGTCGTCGACCGCGCGCAATAATTCCTGAACGCGCGCGCGAAACTCGTTGATCTGCGCTTCGATGCGCTGCTGGCGGCGGGCGCGTCCCGTGCCCTCGGCGTCGGCCTCGGACTTCAGCCGGGCGCGTTCGACCGCGTTCTCGCGAAATGTATCGAGCGCGACATAGAGCTTGCCGACTTCGGTAACATTGTCGCGTACGGGAATTGCTACGTCGAATTCGCCGTCGGCGATGGCCGTATTGATGCGCACGACATCGGCGAGCACGCGCCTGATCCTCGCGGCGATCATATAGCCCATCGTGCCGACGAGCGCCGCCCCGAGGCAAAGGAGCGAGATCAAGGTAATGAAGTTGGATCTGCTTCCGGCGGTGAGATTGTCCCACTCGGCCGCGCGTCCATCGCCGGCAATCAATACGAGCAGTTCGAGCGGCTGAGCCGCTGCCTGCAAGGACTCGCCTAATCCGGCTCCATCGATGCTGCCGGCAGCGGCTGCGCGCTCGGCATTTTCGGCGCTTGCCACCAATTCGGTGAAGCGATCATTGAGCGCGGGAACGGAATTCGCCTGCGATGCCGCGCGCGCGGCCTCCGCGAAGGCCTGTGCCGCGACGCGCACTGTATCGGCGGGTAGCGCGCCGGCGTTCTCCGCTGCAATCGTTGCGGTCGCGTGCTTCGCCGCGGCGTCGCGCACGGATTGCTCAAGCTGGATATAGACGGAATTTCGCGCAAGCAGCTCGCGATGCGCCTTTTCCGTCCTATAATACTCGACCCCGAAGACCGCGTAGCCCACGAGCGAAATCAGGACCAGAAACAGGATCCACATCGAAAGCGAAATTCGCAATTTCATTGGATGCCGCCCAGCGCCTGGGGTGCGGGTGCCGACCGCGCGGCCGGCGGCCTGTGCCTACATTCCGAAGTATTAACGCTACGCAAATTGACGTTACCGAAGGCTTAATGGCGCGGCGCACGCGCGGCAAAACCCATAAAATGCGCGTGAGCGGTCCGGCGCGCGAACAATCAGACGCCGACCAGTGCCGGCAGTTCGGACAGCGTTTTGATCTCGCGATCCGGTGTGCCGGGTAGCCGCTCAGGGCGCTGGCCGTAGCGATTGCACCAGACAACCTGCATGCCGAACGCCTTGGCGGCATAGGCGTCCCAGGCGTTCGACGATTGAAAGGCGATCGCGCTTGCGGGCACGCCAAGCCGGTCGACCGCAAGCTGGTAGACTTTGGCGTGCGGCTTGTAGACCCCGGCTTCTTCCACCGAGAGCACGGCGTCGAGCAATGAATTGAGCTTCGCGGCGGTGACGAGCGGCGCGAGCATTTCCGGCGAGCCATTGGAGAGAATGGCCGTGCGCATGCCGGCGTCTTTCAATTGCTTGAGAACGGCGGGCACCTCCGGAAACGTCTCGAGCGTCAGATAAAGCAGCATGAGGCGTTCGCGCAGCGCAGGATTATCGAGCGCGAGCGTCTCGAGCGAATAATCGAGCGCGTCGCCGGTCACTTGCCAGAAGTCGGCGTGGCGGCCCTGAATGGCGCGGAGCCAGGTGTATTGCAGTTGCTTGTCGCGCCAGAGCGCCGTGAGCCGGTCGGTCTGATCGCCGACGATGTCGCGGCAGCCGCGCGCGGCCGAAGCAAAATCGAACAGCGTTCCGTAGGCGTCGAAAACGCAGGCCTTGATGCCCGTCAGCGGTCCCAGCCCCATGCCCCAGCTTAAGCGGCGAAGGCGACCGCTGTAAATCAGCTCTTGAACTTGGCCGCCAGCGCATCGGCGCCGCGTGCAAGAATACCTACATCGGCGCCCACGGCGACGAATGTCGCGCCGAGCTTGAGCCAATGGCGGGCCAGCTCCTCATTCGCTGTGAGAATGCCCGGCGCCTTGCCGGCCTTCACGATACGCATGATCGCGTCGTCGATGACCGGCAAAACCTCCTCATGGGCGATTTCGCCGAGCCGGCCAAGCGAGGCGTGGAGATCGGCGGGGCCGATGAAAATACCGTCAACCCCCTCGATTGCTGCGATGGCTTCGAGGTTCTTCAGCGCCTCGCCCGATTCGAGCTGCAACAGCACGCAGATCTCCGCGTCGGCCTGGCGGAAATAATCCTTGATGCGGCCAAAGCGCGTCGCGCGCGTCGAGCCCGCGACGCCGCGTAAGCCCGCAGCCGGATAGCGCGCAAAGGCGACGGCATTCTTCGCTTCTTCGACGGTCGTGATCTGCGGGATCAATATATTCTGCACGCCCAGATCGAGATGGCGCTTGATCGTCACCATGTCGTTCCAGGGGACGCGAACCACGGGCGCAGTCGGATAGGCGGCGATCGCCTGAAGCTGGCCGAGGACATTCTCGATATCGGCGGGCGTATGTTCGGTGTCGATCAGGAACCAGTCGAAGCCCGCGCCCGCGACAACTTCGGCCGTGTAACTCGAGGGAAGGCTGCCCCAGAGCCCGATTTGCGCCTTGCCCGCGCGGAGCGCCTGTTTGAAGCGGTTTTTTGGAAATTCCATCGGTGTGCCCGTCACTATCCATTGAGTCTTGCGGCGTTCGCGGTCCGGCTTTCGCCATCCTTGTTAGCATGCAAATGCGATACCGGCTCCAGAAGACCGGGCTGGGCCTTCCCTGTAACGGCTGAATTCAGGGCGCATAACGTACCCGGCCCGCTTCCGAAACGTCGTAGCCGCCAAGCTCCTGCGCGCGCGCCGCAAAGCCCGGCGTGCGCAAGAAGGCGAACAGCGCCTGGAGCGGCGGGCGAAAATAATGACGCGGATTCGTCACGAGGTCGAAGCACTCCCAGGCGAGCGGCACAAAATCGAGCCCTGCCGCGTTCGCGACCGAACGCGTGGCGATGCCGCAGTCGGCGCGGCCGGCGCGGATCGCCTGCGCGATGTCGGGGCCGGTCGGGCAAGGCGGGTCGACCGCGGCGATTTCCTTGAGCGCGATCCCGGCGCGATGCAGGAGCGCCAGCAGAAGGAGTTGCGCGCCCGCGCCCGCCGGACGCGTCGCCATGCGCGCGCCGTTTCGCGCAATGTCTGCGACGGAGCAGATTTTTTTTGGATTGCCGCCGGCGACAATCAATCCCTGTTCGCGGCGCAGAAAGCCGATCAGGATGGCATCGCGCAGCTCGCCGCGTGACTTCACGGCTTCGACGTTCGCGTCCGACTCGCTCTCGTCGAGTGCATGCAAATGAATTGCGGCTGCGACGACACCCCCTTCTGCAAACCGCGCGAGGCCCGCTTCGCTCCCTTGGGGAAGCGTCGCTAGACCCGAACCGCTTTCGCGGAGGGACCACTCGAGGAGCGGATCGTGGCTGCCGCCTACTATCGGCAACGGCTCCACGGCCGACATGCCGTCCGGGCGGCTGAGACTTGAGGCAAGCCACTGGTCGAGCTCGGCCTTTGGGAACAGCCAGCGCCCGGTGACCTTGGTGCAGGGGATCGCGCCTTCGGCCACGAGTTCATAGAGCTTGCGCTCCTTGAGCCGGAGATAGTCAGCGGCCTCGGCGGTATTCAGCAAACGCAACGTCGTTTTCCTGCACCTAATTGCATATTTTTCATCTTTGTCCAAACTCGAAATTTATGCAACCCATTGTGCAAAGGGATGCAGAATGTCTGAAGGCGCATCGGCCATCGAGCTGGTTTTCAGCGGCGATACCGGCCTCTATTCCATCATCGGCCTGTCACTCTATGTGAGCCTGTCGGCGGTGGCGCTCGCGGCGCTTGTCGGCTTTCCGCTCGGTGCCCTGCTCGCGCTGGTGCCCTTCCCCGGCCGTTCTTTCGTTGTCGTGGTCGTCAATGCCTTCATGGGCCTGCCGCCGGTGGTGGTCGGGCTCGCGGTTTATCTGCTCCTCTCTCGCGCGGGGCCGCTTGGCTCGCTCGGCATCCTGTTCACGCCGCGCGCCATGATCATCGCGCAGGCGCTTCTGGTCCTGCCGATCATCGCCGCCCTCGCCCGCCAGACTATCGAAGACCTCTGGACCGAATATCGCGACGAGCTCACCGCCATGCGCATCGGCCCCGCGGGCTGTGTGAAGACGCTTCTCTGGGACGCGCGCTTCAGCCTGGTCACGACGCTCCTCGCGGGCTTCGGCCGGGCGGCGGCGGAAGTCGGCACGGTGATGATCGTCGGCGGCAATATCGACGGCTTCACGCGCACCATGACCACCGCCATCGCGCTCGAGACTTCGAAAGGCGACCTGCCGCTCGCCATCGGGCTTGGGATCGTCCTCATCACGCTCGTGATCGGCGTGAACGGAATCGCCTCGGGCGTGCGGCGCTATGGCGAAGTTCGCGCGGGGTGAATGGATGCATGCCGGCATGAGCGATTTGCCGATTTCGTTGGACGCAGCGACGGTACGCGCGGGTGCCGTCACGATCCTCGACGGGATTTCGCTTTCGATTTCGCCCGGCGAGCCGACCTTGCTCGTGGGACCGAACGGCTCGGGAAAGAGCACGCTCATTCGCCTCGGCATGGGTTTGATCGAGGCGAGCGCCGGGCGGGTGCAGTGGGGCGGGCGCACGGCCGACGACGGCAAGCGGCGCGCCATGGTGTTTCAGCGCCCGGTCATGCTGCGGCGGACGGTTGCCGAGAACGTGGCCTATGCGCTCGCATCGCGCGGAATTCCGCGCGGCGAACGAGCCGGACGCACCAGCGCATTGCTTGAACGCGTCGGACTCGCTCAACTTTCGGACCGCGCCGCGCGCAGGCTCTCGGGCGGCGAGCAGCAAAGGCTTGCGCTTGCACGTGCGCTCGCGCGCGACCCGGAAGTTCTGTTTCTCGACGAGCCGACGGCAAGCCTCGACCCGGCCGCGACCAAGGCGGTCGAGGACATCGTGCGCGCGACGGCCACGTCGGGCGTGAAAATCGTCATGGCCACCCACGATCTCGGCCAGGCGCGGCGGCTTGCCGGCGACATCGTGTTTCTTGTACGCGGGCGCGTGATCGAGCACGCGCCCGCGGCACGCTTTTTCTCAACGCCAGCGACGCCCGAGGCCGCCGCATTCCTGCGCGGCGACCTCGTCATCTGAAAAAATCAACAAGCGGGAGAGTAATCATGTTGAACCGACGCATTTTGCTAGCCGCTACCATCGCCCTGACGGTTGGGTTAAGCGACGCGGCGCTTGCGCAGGACAAATCGATTGTCGTTTCGTCGACTACCTCGACCACCGACTCCGGATTGTTCACGCACATCCTTCCGTTGTTCAAAGCGAAGACAGGAATCGAAGTGAAGGTCGTGTCGCAGGGGACAGGCCAGGCGCTCGAAACCGGCCGGCGCGGCGATTCCGACGTGGTGTTCGTCCACGCCAAGGCACAGGAAGAAAAATTCGTCGCCGACGGCTTCGGCGTGAAGCGTTCGCCGGTGATGTACAACGACTTCGTCCTGATCGGACCGAAGTCGGACCCCGCCGGCATCAAGGACACGAAAGATATCGCGGCCGCGCTCAAGACGATCAAGGCGAAAAGCGCGGCGTTCATTTCGCGCGGCGACAAGTCGGGCACGCACACGGCCGAACTCAATCTCTGGAAGGTCGCGGGCATCGACATCGCGAAGGAAAAAGACGCGAAAAATTTGGGCGACTGGTACAAGGAAATCGGCCAGGGCATGGGCGCCGCGCTCAACACCGCGTCGGCATCGAACGCTTATGTGCTGACCGACCGCGCGACCTGGATCAATTTCAAGAATCGCGGCGAGCTCTACATCGCGGTCGAGGGCGACCAACGGCTGTTCAATCAGTACGGCGTCATTCTCGTGAACCCCGAGAAGCACAAGCACGTGAAGAAAGAACTCGGGCAGGCATTCATCGACTGGCTCATCTCGAAGGAAGGCCAGCAGGCGATCTCCGACTATAAGATCAATGGCCAGCAGCTGTTCTTTCCGAACGCAAGCGCGCCGGGGGCGTGAAGATTCACATTCGGGACGACGTCATGCGACTGGAAGATCTTGTGGCCGGCACAGCCGCCTGTCGACGGATGGATTGGATGAGACGCGTGCGTTTCTACTCGTCCAGGCTCGCGACTTATTTTTCCAGCTCCTCGATCGAGTCGACGCGATTGGGGTAGAAGGCGAGACAACCCTTGATCTCGGCCACGGCCGAATAGGGTTGCTCGTAGGTCCAGATCGCATTTTCCGAAACGCGATCGCCCGCGCGGATCGAAAAATAGGACGCGTCGCCTTTATAGGGGCAATGACTCGTATGATTGCTGCGCACAAGCAGCGAGGCGTCGGCATCCTCGCGCGGAATGTAAATGACCGGATTGTAGTTTTTTTCCCGCATCACAAGCGAACGAGCGCTCTCGGCAACCACCTCGACGTTGAAGGTGACGCGCACGCGCCGGCTGTTCGGCTCGACAGCAATGGGATGATCCGGACCGGGCACTTTCATCGGCATTCGCTCCGTCAGTGGAGCGAAGGATTACGGAATCGGCGCGCTCAGGCAAGCCGCGCTCAAGAGAAACGATTTCTTTACCCGCGCCGGCGAGTCTGCGTGTCGAGAAGCCGCATGGCCGGCCATAGAAATGTCCCAAGTTATCCGCTATCAGTCTCACCGCCGGCCGATCGAAGCGCTCGCGATGATCGCCCCGCACTTCACTTAAAGTCGAAATTCAAATTCGCAGATCGCTGGAGCTTCGCCTGATTTGTCAGGTGACGGGCGAAAAATCGCATCCCGGATTTATGAGTCAATTCAGCCGGATGCCGGGCACGTTAAAAGCGCCGATTCCGCGAAGTTCGCTTGAGAAATCGAGTCAGACGCCGCGAGACATTGATTCAGCTTCGAGCGTTTGCCCGCGCGAATCGCCCGATCAATACATCGAGTTCGGCAGGAACAGAGAAATCTGCGGGAAGGCGATCAGGAGGGTCATGATGATGACCTCGCAGAACAGAAACCAGAAGCAGCCGCTGAATATCTTGTCGAGTGGAATGGAATCGCCGACCGCGTTCTTCACCACATAGACATTGAAGCCGACTGGCGGCGTCAATAATCCGATCTCGACATATTTGACAACCAGCACGCCGAGCCAGACGAGATCGAGATCGAGCGCGTTGAACATCGGCACGAAGATCGGAATCGTAATCAGGATGATTCCGAGCGGATCAAGAAACATGCCGAGCACGAGGTAGACGAGCGAAGCCGCGATCACGAGCAGAATTGGGTCGAGTGACCAGGAGCCGATCATCTCGGTGAACATGTCGCCCACGCCCGCGAGCGCGAGAAACTTCGTGTACATCACCGCGCCGATACCGACGAAGAAGATCTGCGCCGTCGTGCCCATTGCGTCCTTGAGCGCGGCGAGAAAATTCCAAAGATTGATCCGGCCCTGAAGCACGCCGATTAGAAGCGCGACGAAGGCGCCGCCGGCGCCGGCCTCGGTCGGTGTGACGACGCCACCGTAAAGACCGCCGATGATCGCGAAGATGAGAAGGAGGAGCGGCCAGACGCCGCCGAGCGACGACCAACGCTCGCGCCAAAGATCCTCGCGACTGTCGTGAACAATTTTCGGCGCGAGCGACGGGTTGATCATACAGCGCGTGACGATCATCACGGTATAGACCGCGGCGGTGAGCAAGCCCGGCAAAATTCCCGCGATCAAAAGCTTGACGATCGATACTTCGGCAAAAATTCCGTAGAGAATAAAAAGAATGCTCGGCGGGATGAGCGCGGCGAGCGTGCCCGCGCTCGCGACGACGCCCGCCGCGAGTCCCTTGTCATAACCCTGACGCAACATTTCCGGAATGGCGATGCGCGCCATCGCGGCGGCGGCGGCGACACTCGATCCGCACGCGGCGGCAAATCCGGCGCAGGCAAAATTCGTTGCGACGGCCAATCCGCCGGGCAGACCGCCGAACCAGAGTCGCGCGGCGCGAAAAAGCGACGTGCTGATTCCGGAATTGTTTGCGATCGCTCCCATGAGCAGGAACATCGGAATCGCGGTGAGGTCCCAGTTCGCGGCAAATACGAACGGTGTGTCCTCGAGCAAACTGAGCGCAACGCTAAAATTGCGCAGATACCAGAAGCCGACGATCGATACGCCGCCGAGCGCAACGCCGATCGGCAGACGCAAGCCGATCAAAATCAGGATCGACGAAAGGCTGATCAGTGCGAGCGACAACGTGCTCATGATCCGACCGACCTACTCACGGCCGCTTCGCATCGGTGACGTCGGATACAATACGCAAGACGAGATAGAGACACATGAGCGCGCCGGAGATCGGCAGCACCCAGCGGCTCGGCCAGACCGAAATGTACATCGTGCCGGCGAGCCAGACTTCGCCAAGATTCGTTTGCTGGATCGCGCGCACCGCCGAGCGCCACACGAACACGCCGACATAAGCCAGCGTCACAACCTTCACCACGACATCGAGCCAGTAATTAAATCGCGGGGGGGCGTTGCTGGTAAATAATTCAACTTTGATGTGGGAGTCGTTGCGCGCGATCCATGCCCAAGGCAGGTACGCCACCGCAACCATGTAGATTGCGGAAACGAATTCCGTCGAGCCGTCGAGCGGACGATTGAAAACCGTGCGGCCGGCCACGTCGATCGTGACGTGCATCATCATCAGGAATCCGGCCAGGAGGCCGAGCCAGAGCATGATGTGGATCGGGATCTCGATCCATTTCAGCAGCCGCGCCATTCGGGCACCTGGTCAGGAAGGGATCGGGCCGCGACGCGCAAGGCGCCGCGGCCGCAATTGGGTGTCGCCGGAAATCTAGAACTTGCTGGTATCGATCTTTGAATAGACTTCGCGGTTCAGGACGGCCGTGAACTTGTCGATGTCGCGGCCGATGTCCTTCGAAAGCGCTCGCCACTTCACGATCGTCTTTTCGTAATCGTCGATGATCGCGCCGGGATCCTTGAGACCGAACTGCTTCCCGGTCGCCACATTCTTCTCACGCTGGACTTTCTCAAAGCCTTCGGTGAAGGCGTTCCAGTCCTTGGCGTCGACTTTGATCAGTTCCACACCCTTTGTCTTCACAACGCTTTCAAGCGCATTCTCATTGGCACCAAGGAAATTGCCGATCGCAAGTTTGGCGCTCATCCATGCGCCGTACTTGAGATGAACCTTCTTCTGTTCAGGCGTGAACTTGTTCCAGGTATCCCGGTTCAGCAGCATGCCGATGGCCGGCCCGGTCAGCCCAAGCGGGTGATCGACGACATGCTTGGCGAAGTCCGCATAGCCGAAGGTCCGCAGCCAGTCGGCAATGCCGTGCTGACAATCGATACCGCCGCGCTGCAGGAGGCCGACGGCCTCCACGAGCGTGGCGCCCACCGGCACCGCGCCGACCGTCTGGAACATTTCGGCGCTGCCGCCGGTCGCGCGAATGCGCTTGCCCTTGAGCTCGGCAACCGTCTTGATCGGCTGGCGGCAGGCAAGGAGATAGGCCGAGCTCGTCCAGCCTGCGAGAGCGACCGTATTGATCTTCTTGAACTCTTCGAGGCAGGTCGGGCAGCGAAGGAACATGACCTCAAGCGCCGCACCCGTCGCGGCCACCACGTCGTTGTGGCCGAGAACGACCGTGCTGTAGATCATGTAAAGCGATGGGGCAGTATTCGGCGCGTAAGTGATAATGCCGAGGCCCGCCTGCATCAGGCCCGACCCGACCGCGGTCCAGGTCGCCTTGCCGTCGGCCAATTGACCGCCGGCGATCAGCTTCCACTTAATCTGGCCGTTGGTCTCTTTTTCGATGGCCTCGAACATCTGCGGCATTGCATTGACGTTTTGCCACTCGCGCGGCGGCGTCCAATTGCCGTAAATGAGTTCGGTTTGGGCATGGGCTGCCTGGCTCGCGAGGAGCGCGCCCGTCAGGGCTGCAGCCGCAAATGAAAACTTACGTTGGAGCGACATGGTGGCGTTCCTCCCTGCTCGTCGCCTGATGATTTAGGCCCGCTTTTGCGAGTCTTTTTGGCGGATGGTCCGGCTGAACCGGCGGATTTTCCGAGGCCCAGTCCTTCGTCTTAGTTATGGATGATAACATTCTCCCAGATCGAATTTCAACGCCGCAATGGCAGATTTTGCAAGAAGTTACGGGGGTTCGCCCTTACGCTGCCCGGGCTAGCCCCATACCTCACGGGCGGTTTCGACCACGAGCCGAAGCTTCGCCATCTCCTCGTCGATCGTCAATGCATTGCCCTCCGAGGTCGAGGCAAAACCGCATTGCGGGCTGAGGCAAAGCTGGTCGAGCGGTACGAAGCGGGCCGCCTCCTCGATGCGCCGCTGGAGCAGATCCTTGCTCTCCAGCGCGGCTTTCTTGCTGGTGACAAGCCCCAGGACGACCATCTTGCCCTTCGGAACGAAGCGCAGGGGCTCGAAGCCGCCCGAGCGGTCGTCATCATATTCGAGGAAATAGCCGTCCACATTCAGCTGCGAAAAGAGCGCCTCGGCCACGTGCTCATAGCTGCCCTCGGCCATCCAGCCCGATTTGAAATTGCCGCGGCACAAATGGGTGCAGATGGTCATGCCGGCGGGCTTCCCGGCAATCGAAGCGTTGAAAAGCTCGATATAGCGAAGATGCTGCCTTTCGGCATTGTCGCCGAGCATCGCGCGGCGTTTGGGGTCGTTCAGAAAGGCGAGGCTCGTGTCGTCGAGCTGCAGATATTCGCAGCCCAGCTTGCCGAGGCCTTCGATCTGCTGCGCATAGACCCGCGCGACGTCATGAAGGAATTCCTCCATGTCCGGATAGACCGCGCGGTCGACACCGCGGCCGGCCGGATAATGCATCATGCTGGGCGACGGGATGGTGAGCTTGGGCATTGCCGTGGCGACCGACTTCAGGAACTTGAAGTCCTCGGCAAAGATTACGTCCTTGAGGCCGATCTTCTCGCCAATCCGATAGGCGACGAATTCGAAGTCGACCTTGCCGCCCTCGATTTCGAACGGGACCTTGACCGTCTCGGCCAGCTTCTCGATGCCGGAAATCGCATATTTGAAATCCATGAACCAATCGATTCGGCGATATTCGCCGTCGGTGACGCCCTGGAGGCCAATATCCTCCTGCATCCTGACGACCTTGCGGATCGCGTCGTCCTCAAGCGCGCGCAGTTGTTGCGCCGAAATGCGACCGGCTTCGCGTTCCAGGCGCGCCTGCAGCAGTTCCTTCGGCCGCAGCAGGCTGCCCACGTGATCGGCACGGAACGGCGGCTTGGTTCTGGCGGTCATTGTTCGGCTCCTTCGGCATCCGCCAGTTTGATAGTTGGTTCAAAGGCCATGCTGCAATAAGCTCTCGCGGACAAAGGGGGGAGCTTCGTGGCAATCTTTGTAGTCGCGCATGGCGCGTGGTCGGCCGGCTGGGCCTGGAAGAAAATGCGCCCCTTGATGCGCGCTGCCGGCCATGAACTCTGGACGCCTACATATACCGGCATCGGCGAGCGCGCGCATCTCGCCAATCCCGACATCGATCTCGATACGCATATCCAAGACGTCATCGGCGTGCTGGAATTCGAGGACCTGCGCGACGTCGTTTTGATCGGACATAGCTATGGCGGCATGGTCGCGACGGGCATCGCCGACCGCGCGGGCGAGCGCATTGCCAAGCTGATCTATCTCGACGCCTTCGTGCCGGAAGACGGCAAGAGCCTGCTCGACTACGTCGGCGAGCACGGAAAGAAGATGCGGCAGGCAGCCGACGACGGCTGGCGCGTGCCCGCCAATCCGATGCCGCCCGACACTGCGCCGGAAGATGTGGAATGGGCCGCGCCAAAACGCGTGCCGCAGCCGGTGAAGACCATCGCGACGCCAATTCGGCTTGCCGGAAACAACCCGCCTCCCCGCTCCTATATTTACTGCCAGCGTGCGGCGCCGGGCGACCCGTTCCGGCAATTCGCCGCGCGGGCGCAGCGCGAGGGCTGGCCCTATTTCGAACTCGACGCGAGCCACAATCCGCACATCACCATGCCGGATGAACTGGCATCGCTGCTGAACCGGATCGCCGCAAGCTGAACGTCACGCCGCCTTGCGGCCCCACAATTCCTGTGTGGCGAGGCGCGCGCCTTCGGCCAGCGATTCAAGCTTCGCCCACATGACCTGCGGGTGCACGCGTTGCACGCTTTCCATCTGCGCGAACCCGCAGTCCGTGCCGGCAATGACGCTTTCGCGGCCGAGCAGCTTCGCGAAGCGAACGATGCGCTCTGCGACAAGCCGCGGATGCTCGACGGTCGTCGTGTGATGAGTGACGACGCCGGGAATCAGGACCTTGTCCCTGGGAAACTTGACCTTCTCCCAGACGCGCCACTCATGCTCGTGGCGCACATTCGCGGCCTCGATCGAATATGCGCCCGCCTTCACGCTCAGCATAAGATCGACAATTGCTTCGAGTGGCGCGTCGGAGACGTGCGGAACGTGCCAACTGCCAAAACAAATATGATATCGGATACGATGTTCCGGAATGCCGCGCAGCGCGTGGTTTAACGCCTCGACGCGCAATTCGGCCCACTCGCGATAGCGCTGCGGACTTTGCTGCATCAGGTGGTCGTACATATTGGCGAGAACCGCGTCGTCGACCTGCAATACGAGTCCGGAATTATAGATCTCGAGATATTCCTCGCGCAGGGCGTCGGCGATCGCGAATACATAGTCACGCTCATTCTCGTAATATTCGTTCTCCGCGTCATAGCCGGTGCTCGCCGGCGCAACGGCCGTCAAAAAGCCTTCCATCGCATTCGTTGAGCCCAGTGCCGCCTTGAGATCGCGGATATTGCGGCGTACGGCATCGTGGCCCTGATACTGGATCGGGCCGATACAGGCGTCGATCGGCGCCCCCGTCACTCCGCGAGGAAATTCCTTTTCCATGAATTCCCGAAAGCGGATGCGGTCGCTACCGAGCCAGACCGGTTCGGCCATCTTGTCGGGGCGATGCTCGAAACCGGTCATGCGCTCAAAAGCGTAATTCGCCCAGCTCGACTTGCCGTATTCGCCGTCATTGGGAATATCGACGCCGGCGGAAATTTGGCGCTTCACCACGTCGAGGGTGGCGGTGCGAACGGCGTCGAAGTACTTCTGCCGCTGGTCGGGCTTGTCTCTGGCGGCGGCCGCCAATTCGAGCAACTCCGGCGGTCGGATCAGGCTTCCCACATGGGTCGTCAGAATTCGGTCGTCGCTGCGCCTCATGAGTCTTCCTTTTCTCGGGATCCCCGCGGCGCGAGAACACCACGGGCAAAGTCATCCGGAAAAAGGCGGGCACGCCGCGAAGGCGGCGCGCCCTTCCTGTGTTCCATTGTTACGCCGCCCGGAACGCGGCGGTGCACTTCACACATCAGGCCGCGGATGCTTTCGCGCGCCAGCCGCCGTCGGTGTAGTGCTCGCGCACTTCCTTGACGTACGGGACGGGCGCCACGACGCCGCGGATTTCGGTCTGGACGTGACGCTCGACCGTAGGCTTCGCGGAGCCGCCGTTCGCTTCGCCCCATACGAGCGAAACCT
>Ga0299906_10002629_pt1 | contig 14870 bp, 12 predicted proteins | sample RVTome_14_FD_200259 | JGI IMG/M metagenome (GOLD analysis project Ga0299906, IMG submission 200259) | Soil microbial communities from uranium-contaminated site in the Upper Colorado River Basin, Wyoming, United States - RVT145D125 (version 2) ... | reverse complement strand
CGACGGCGTCGTCGGCGTCCAGCCCCAGGGCGGCGGCCACGGTGCGCACGAAGCCGCGGGTGAATCCGTCCGAGATCCGGTCGAAGGCACCCCCCTCCAGCCGCTCCAGCGAGCGCAGCGGGATGCGGGTCCGCGCCGCCAGATCGTCGAGGGAGATGCCCCGGAGCCGGCGCTGGCGGGCGAGGAAGGAGCCGATCCCGACCTCCTCCCGGTCCGCCGCCTCGCTCAGCGCAGCAGCCTCAGGTACTCCTCGGACTTCTTGCCCCATTCCCCTTCCGGCGAGCGGGCCACCGCCGACATCAGGTGGCCGACGGCCCGATCTCGGTGGCCGAGCGAAACATAGATCTCTGCCGCGCGATAGTTCGCCTCGGCTTCGGCGTTGGGGTCGGGACCCAGCTCGAGCATCTGCTGGTAGAGCTCCAGCGCCTCCAGGTGGTGCCCGGCCTGCTGCTCCAGGATGCCCAGGTTGAGCAGGGCCGGCCAGTAGCCGGGGCTGTAGTCCCGGGCCATCTCCAGGCTGCGGCGCGCCTCCGCGGTCATCCCCAGGTTGAGCTGCGCCCAGCCCTGGTTCGAGAGCGCGCGCCAGGGCCCGGGGAAGGTCGGATCGTCGAGCAGGATCGAGGCCTGCTCGAGCGCCTCGCTCCAGCGCCGCTGCTCCAGGTAGAGGGTGGAGAGGTTGAGGCGCGCGTCGTGGAACTCGGGGTGGACCTCCAGGGCGCGCAGCAGCTGGTCCTCGGCCTCCTTCCGGCGGCCCTTGTAGAGGTAGGCGTTGGCCAGGGCGAAGTGGGTGTCCGGCTGCAGGGGGTCCAGCCGATCCGAGAGCAGCAGCTCGCGCAGCGCCAGCTCGGGCCGGCCGTTCGAGAGGTGGTCGACGCCGAGCTCGCGGTGGGACTGGGCGCGGCGCCGGTCGCGCTCGAGCTCCGGATCCGGGCCCCTGGTGGCGCAGCCCCACAGGACGAGGGCGAGGGGCAGCGCGGACAAGACCCCCATCGCGAGACGGCTCGTGGGCTTCCTCATGACCTCCCCCTCCGGCCGCCTAGAAGCGGCCCAGCAGCTGGATGCGCGCGCCGGCGGCGGGGCCCGCGCCCTCGCCGAGCCGCCAGCGGAACTTCGTGAGCAGCTGGCTCGCCGGCGGGGCCTCGACCGCCGGCGTGGCCGCCGCGGACTCCTCCAGGCCGGCGAAGTCCCGCCAGATGCGACCCGATTCGGACGGCCCGGCGTCGCCGCGGCTCTCCACCTCGTCGTCGTCGAAGACGAAGCCCATGCCCTCGGCGAAGGAGAGCGCCGCGTCGAGCAGGCGCTCCGGGTCCCGGATCGGCTCCCGGGACTCCTCGTAGGCGTAGAAGATGCGCTCACCGGAGCGCTGGCAGCGCAGCGCGATCGCCACCTGCAGGCCGTCGCCGGCCCCGTAGAGCGCGATGGCGGCCGCCACCGGCCCGACCGGCAGCGTTCCGAGGGCGACGATCGGGCTGTTGAGCGAGATCCGCAGCGCGCGCAGACCCGCTTCGAGCGGCTCCCGGGGCATGGGCGCCTCGACGAACATCGCCGTCTCGATCGGCTCCACGCGTGCGCAGCTTGAGGCTCTGCCGCCGGCAGCCGGCGCGCCGAACGCCCCGGATGGACGACCGCTTCGCCGGGCCAGGCCTGAGCGGGCCCCTTTCGCGCGCCCGCGCGGCCGATACACTGGCCCTCCGGGGGTGGAGGGGCAGCGGATGGCTGGCAGCAGGACGGAACGGATCGAAGAGGTCGCCATCCGCTTCGCCGGCGACTCGGGCGACGGCATGCAGCTGACCGGGACCAAGTTCACCGAGTCGACGGCCCTGGCCGGGAACGACCTCTCCACCCTGCCGGACTTCCCGGCCGAGATCCGCGCGCCGGCCGGTACCCTGGCCGGAGTGTCCGGCTTCCAGATCCACTTCGCCGCCCACGACGTGCACACGCCGGCGGACCGCCCCGACGTGCTGGTCGCCTTCAACCCGGCGGCGCTGCGCGCCAACGTCCAGGACGTGCGTCCCGGCGGGATGGTGATCCTCAACATCGACGCCTTCAACGCCAAGAGCCTGACCCGGGCGGGCTACGAATCCGATCCCCTGCCGGCGCTGCGGGAGCGCTACCGGCTGATCGAGATCCCGCTGACCCGGCTCAACCGCGACGCGCTCAAGGGCCTGGCGCTGAGCCAGCGCGACGCCGACCGCTCCAAGAACTTCTTCGCCCTCGGCCTCATGTACTGGCTCTACAACCGGCCGATGGAGCCGACGCTCCGCTGGCTGGAGAGCCGCTTCAAGGGAGAGGTGCTCGAGGCCAACCGCCGCGTGCTGAAGGCCGGACACGCCTTCGGCGAGACCAGCGAGATGTTCCCGGTTTCCTACGTGGTGCCCCAGGCGAAGATCGAGCCCGGCACCTACCGCAACATCACGGGCAACACGGCGCTGGCCTGGGGGATCGTCGCCGCCGGCGTCCAGATGCAGCGGCCGATCTTCCTCGGCGCCTATCCGATCACGCCGGCCAGCGACGTGCTCCACGAGGTGGCGCGCTACCGGCACTTCGGCGTGAAGACCTTCCAGGCCGAGGACGAGATCGCCGCCATCAGCGCGGCCATCGGCGCCGCCTTCGCCGGGAACCTGGGCGTGTCCACCACCAGCGGACCCGGCTTCGTGCTGAAGCAGGAGGCGCTGAACCTGGCCGTGATGGCCGAGCTGCCCGTCGTGGTGGTCGACATCCAGCGCTCGGGCCCCTCCACGGGGATGCCCACGAAGATCGAGCAGGGGGACCTGCTGCTCGCCCTCTACGGGCGCAACTCGGACAGCCCGGTGCCGGTGCTGGCCCCGTCGGCGCCCGGCGACTGCTTCTTCACCATGCTCGAGGCCTTCGACCTGGCGGTCCGCTACATGACGCCGGTCGTGGTGCTCTCGGACTCCTACCTGGCCAACAGCGCGGAGCCCTGGCAGATCCCCGACCTCGGCGCCCTGCTCTCGCGGCCGGTGCGCTTCGCCACCGAGCCCGAGACGTTCCGGCCCTACGCCCGCGACCCGGAGACCCTGGCCCGGCCCTGGGCGATCCCGGGCACCGCGGGCCTGGAGCACCGCATCGGGGGCCTCTCGAAGCAGGACGTGACGGGCGACGTGTCCTACGACCCGGTGAACGCGGAGCGGATGGCGCGCCTGCGCGCGGAGAAGGTGGCCCGCATCGCCCGGGAGCTGCCGCCGGCGGAGGTGAACGGCTCGAGCCGGGCGAAGCTCCTGGTGGTGGGCTGGGGCGGCACCAAGGGAGCCATCACCACGGCGGTGGAGGAGGCGATCCGCGACGGCCGCTCCGTGTCGAGCCTGCACCTGCGGCACCTGAACCCGCTCCCCGCCAATCTCGGCGAGGTGCTGTCCGGCTTCGAGCACGTGCTCGTGCCCGAGCTGAACCAGGGCCAGCTGAGGCGGCTCCTGCGCGCGGAGTTCCTGACGCCGGCGGTGGGCCTCAACAAGGTGAGCGGCCAGCCCTTCCAGGTGGCCGAGATCCGCGCGCGGATCGAGTCCATCCTCGGCGAGGGGTCCTGAGCGTGGCGGCGCCGGCGAGCCGCAAGGACTTCCAGTCCGCCCAGGACGTGCGCTGGTGTCCGGGCTGCGGCGACTACTCGGTGCTCGCGAACGTCCAGCGCGTGATGCCGGAGCTCGGCGTGCCCCGGGAGAACTTCGTCTTCGTCTCCGGCATCGGCTGCTCCAGCCGCTTCCCCTACTACATGAACACCTACGGCTTCCACACCATCCACGGCCGGGCGCCGGCCTTCGCCACCGGGATCAAGGCGAGCCGGCCGGAACTGTCGGTGTGGGTCGTGACCGGCGACGGCGACGGGCTCTCGATCGGCGGCAACCACCTGCTCCACACCATCCGGCGCAACGTCGACCTGCAGATCCTGCTCTTCAACAACCGCGTCTACGGGCTCACCAAGGGCCAGTACTCGCCGACCTCGCGGCTCGGCATGAAGACCAAGTCCACCCCGGACGGCGCCATCGACCACCCGGTGGATCCGGTCGCCTTCGCGCTGGGCTCGGGCGCCACCTTCGTGGCCCGCACCATCGACGTGGACGCCCCGCACCTGCAGAAGACGCTCACCCGGGCCTTCGAGCACAAGGGCACGGCGTTCGTCGAGATCCTCCAGAACTGCCCCGTCTACAACGACGACGAGTGGATCGAGGTGGAGGACCGCAAGACGCGGATCGAGGCCTCCCTGGTGCTGGAGGACGGCCGGCCGCTGGTCTACGGCGACGCCGGCAGCCGCAAGGGCATCCGCATCCAGGACGGGGTGCCCTCCATCGTGAGCCTTCCCGGCGACGCGGACCCGGTGGAGGCCGGCGTGGCGGTGCACCACGAGCGCTGGGAGACCCCGGCCTACGCCTTCGCCCTGGCGAGCCTGCACCGACCCGAGTTCCCGCTGCCGATCGGCGTGTTCCGGGCCGTGGAGAGGGCCACCTACGAGGACATGCTCGCCGGCCAGATCGAGGCGGCCACCCAGCGCCGCGGCCCCGGCGACCTGCGGGCCCTGCTCCACTCCGGCGACACCTGGACGGTGGAGCCGTAGCGCCCGAGCTCAGCCGCGCAGGGACGCCCCGGCGTGCTCCACCAGGGCCTGGCCGATGTCGGCCGGCGAGCGCGCCACCCGGACGCCGGCGGCCTCGAGGGCGGCGATCTTGTCGGCGGCCCGGCCCTGGCCGCCGGCGATGATGGCGCCGGCGTGGCCCATGCGCTTGCCCGGGGGCGCGTTCTGGCCGGCGATGAACGCGGCCACCGGCTTCTTCACGCGGCTGCGGATGAACTCGGCCGCCGCCTCCTCGGCCGCGCCGCCGATCTCGCCGATCAGCACCACCGCCCGGGTCTGCGGATCCGCCTCGAAGAGCGCCAGGGCGTCGACGAAGGTCGTCCCCACCACCGGGTCGCCGCCGATGCCCACGCAGGTGGATTGTCCGATGCCGAGCCGGCTCAGCTGGTCCACCGCCTCGTAGGTGAGGGTGCCGGAGCGCGAGACCACGCCCACCGGGCCGGGGCTAGCGATCGCCGCGGGCATGATGCCGATGCGACAGCGCCCGGGCGTCACCAGCCCGGGACAGTTCGGACCGAGCAGGCGCGTCCGGCGCCCGCGGAGCCCGCGCTTGGCCCGGAGCATGTCGAGGGCCGGGATGCCCTCGGTGATGCAGACGGCGAGATCGAGCTCTGCGTCCGCCGCCTCGAGGATGGCGTCGGCGGCCCCCGCCGGCGGCACGAAGATCACGCTGGCGTTGGCCCCGGTGGCCTTCACCGCCTCGGCCACGCCGTTCCAGATCGGGATGCCGTCGATGGTCGAGCCGCCCTTGCCCGGGTGGACGCCGCCCACGACCCGGGTGCCGTACTCGACGGAGAGCCCGGCGTGGAAGCGGCCCATGCGCCCCATGCCCTGGACGAGCAGCCGCGTCCTCTCGTCCGCCAGGATGGCCATGGCCCTAGCCGCGGCCCCGTTTCGCCGCGGCCACCACCTTCTCGGCGGCCTCGCGGAGCGTGTCGGCAGGTTGGAGATCCAGGCCGGCGTCGGCCAGCAGGCGTCTCCCCTCCTCGGAGCGCGTGCCCTGGAGGCGCACCACCAGGGGCACGCCGATCCCGAGCTCGCGGGCCGCCGCCACCACGCCCTCGGCGATCAGGTCGCAGCGCACGATGCCCCCGAAGATGTTGACCAGGATCGCCCTCACCTTCTCGTCGCGCAGGATCAGCTTGAAGGCCTCCTTCACCTTCTGCTCGTCGGCGCCGCCCCCCGCGTCCAGGAAGTTTGCGGGACGCCCGCCGCAGAGCTGGATCACGTCCAGCGTGGCCATGGCGAGGCCCGCCCCGTTCACCAGGCAGCCGATGTCGCCGTCGAGGCCCACGTAGGCCAGGTCGATCTCGCGGGCGGCGCGCTCCCGCGGGTCTTCCTCCTCCGGATCGCGCAGCGCCGCCACGTCCGGGTGGCGGTAGAGGGCGTTGTCGTCGAAGTTGAGCTTGCCGTCGAGCGCCAGCAGCTCCCCGGAGCGGGTCACGACCAGGGGATTGATCTCGGCCAACGAGGCGTCCTTCTCCACGAAGAGGCGGTAGAGCCCGGCGAGCAGGGCGTCCAGCCGGCCCACCCCTTCCGGGTCCAGGCCGAGTCCGAAGCCGATCTGGCGCACCTGGTGGGGCCAGAGGCCCAGGTTCGGGTCGACGAAGACGCGCAGGATCCGCTCGGGCGTCCGGCGGGCCACCTCCTCGATGTCCATGCCGCCCTCGCTGGAGGCGATCAGCGCCAGCTCCTCGCGGCTCCGGTCCAGGGCGATGGCCAGGTAGAGCTCGCGCTGGGGCTCGCAGGCGGCCTCCACGTAGACCTTGCGCACCAGCTTGCCCTCGGGGCCGGTCTGGTGGCTGACGAGGTTCATGCCCAGGATCTCGCTGGCCTTCTGGCGGGCCTCCGCCGGCGACGCGGCCGGCTGGATGCCGCCGGCCCTGCCGCGGCCGCCGGCGTGCACCTGGGCCTTGATCACGACCTTCGGCGCGCCCAGGCGGCGCATGGCCTCCTGGGCCTCGGCGGGCGTGGTGGCCAGCTCGCCGGGCGGCACCGCCACGCCGTAGGCCCGTAGCAGACCCTTGGCCTGGTACTCGTGGACGTTCAAAGCTCGATCTTCTGGACCAGCGAGCGCACGTGCTCGACCGAGGCGTCGAAGAGCTTGCGCTCGCCGGCGTCCAGCTCGACCTCGAGGATCCTCTCCACGCCGCCGGCGCCCAGCACGCAGGGCACCCCCACGTAGAGCCCGTCCACCCCGTACTCGCCCTCGCAGAGGCAGGCGCAGGCCAGCACGCGCTTCTTGTCCTTGAGGATCGACTCGGCCATCTCGATGGCCGACAGCGCCGGCGACACGAAGGCCGAGCCGGTCTTGAGCAGGGCCACGACCTCGCCGCCCGCGCCCTGGGTGCGCAGGGCGATCGCGTCGATGCGCTCCCGGGAGAGCAGCTGCGTGAGCGGGATCCCCGCCACGGTGCAGTAGCGCACCAGCGGCACCATGGTGTCGCCGTGTCCGCCCAGCACCAGGGCGGTCACGTCCTCGACGGAGACGCCGAGCTCCCAGGCCACGAAGGCGCGGAAGCGGGCCGAGTCCAGCACGCCGGCCATGCCCACCACCCGGTTCTTGGGGAAGCCGGAGACCCGCTTGAAGGTGTAGACCATGGCGTCCAGGGGGTTCGAGACGACGATGACGGTGGCCTTCGGGGCGTGGGTCCGCACCCCCTCGGCCACCTGCTTCATGATCGAGAGATTCGTCTTGAGCAGGTCGTCCCGCGACATGCCGGGCTTGCGGGCGAGCCCGGCGGTGATGACCACCAGAGCGGCACCGGCGATCTCGGCGTAGTCGTTGGTGCCGCGCAGCCGGGCGTCGGCTCGCATCAGGGGGGCGCCCTCGGCCAGGTCCAGGGCCTTGCCCTGGGGCAGCCCCTCCACCACGTCGAAGATCACGACGTCGCCGAGCTCGCGGTAGGCGAAGTGCTCGGCCAGCACGCCTCCGATGTTGCCGCCTCCGATCAGGGCGATGAGGGGTCGCGACATGGGGGATTCTCCTCGGCTAGGGCAGTTCCTGCATGTTGCGGATGATGGCGTCGCCGAACTCGGAGCACTTGAGCTCCGTGGCGCCCTCCATCAGGCGGTGGAAGTCGTAGGTGACGGTCTTGTCGGCGATGGCCTTGGCCAGGCCGCGCTCGATGCGCAGGGCGGCCTCGTTCCAGCCCAGGTAGGTCAGCATCATCACGCCCGAGAGGATCACCGAGCTCGGGTTCACCTTGTCCTGGCCCGCGTACTTGGGGGCGGTGCCGTGGGTCGCCTCGAAGATGCCGTGACCGGTCTGGTAGTTGATGTTGGCGCCGGGAGCGATGCCGATGCCGCCCACCTGGGCGGCCAGGGCGTCGGAGAGGTAGTCGCCGTTCAGGTTCATGGTGGCGATCACGTCGAAGTCCCGGGGTCGGGTGAGCACCTGCTGCAGCGTGATGTCGGCGATGTTGTCCTTCACCAGCACCTGGCCCGCCGGCGGCCGGCCGCCGCACTCGTCCCAGGTGACGGCGCGACCCGCGTACTCGCGCCGGACCAGCGCGTAGCCCCAGTCGCGGAACGCCCCTTCGGTGAACTTCATGATGTTGCCCTTGTGGACCAGGGTCACGCTGCGGCGCTTCTGCTCGATGGCGTAGTCGAGTGCCGCGCGCACCAGGCGCTCGGTGCCCTCCCGGCTCACGGGCTTGATGCCGATGCCGCTGGTGTCGGGGAAGCGGATCTTGGCGACGCCCAGCTCCTCGCGCAGGAAGCGGATCAGCTGCTTCGCCTCCTTCGACTCGGCCTCCCACTCGATGCCGGCGTAGATGTCCTCCGAGTTCTCGCGGAAGATCACCATGTCCACGTCCTGGGGACGGACGACCGGGCTCGGGACGCCCGGGTACCAGCGCACCGGGCGCAGGCAGACGTAGAGGTCGAGGATCTGGCGCAGCGCCACGTTCAGGCTGCGGATGCCGCCGCCGACCGGCGTGGTCAGCGGGCCCTTGATGCCCACCAGGTAGGTGCGGAAGGCGTCCAGGGTCGCCTCGGGCAGCCAGTCGCCGGTGCGGTCGAAGGCCTTCTGGCCGGCCAGCACCTCCATCCAGGCGATCCGGCGCGAGGTCCCGTAGGCCGCCTCCACCGCCGCGTCGAAGACCCGCACGGCGGCGGCCCAGATGTCGGGGCCGGTGCCGTCGCCCTCGATGAAGGGGATGATGGGGCGGGCGGGCACGGCCAGGTGGCCGCCGGACCCGCGGGTGATCGGCTGGCCCCCGGGCGGCGGCGTCGGCTCGTCGGGATTCGGCATGTGGGGCTGCGATATAAGGAATCCTCACGGGCCGGGCAAGGCCGCAGGCCCGCGAGCGGAGCTACCCGAGCTCCGAAGCGGCGCAGACCGTGTTGCGACCCAGGGACTTGGCCCGGTACATGGCCTTGTCCGCCAGGTCCAGCAGGCGGTCCCGCTCGCGGCTGTCGCCGGGATAGCAGGCCACCCCGATGCTGATGGTCAGCCGGATCGGGGCGCCCCGCGCCCCCTCGAAGAGGTTGTCCGCCACGCTGCGGCGGATGCGCTCGGCCACCATGCGCCCGGTCTCGAGGCCCGTGTCGGTGAGCAGGATCGTGAACTCGTCGCCGCCGTAGCGAGCCACCGTGTCGATCTGCCGCACGCAGTGCTGGAGCAGCTTGGAGAGCTGGCGCAGGGTCTGGGAGCCCACCAGGTGTCCGTAGCGGTCGTTCACGAGCTTGAAGCGGTCCAGGTCCAGGAACAGGACGCACATCTCCTTGCCCTGGCGTTCGGCGCGCTGGATCTCGTTCTCCGTGGCCTGGAGCAGGTAGCGCGCGTTGAAGACCTCGGTGACGTCGTCGATGAAGGCCCGCTCCTTGGCCCGGTGGTAGCGCTCGGCGTTGTGCAGGGCGAGCTCGCCGTGGCGGGCGATCAGGTGGGCGCGCTCGACCTCGGCGGCGCCGAAGCCGCCCGCCTCGTCCAGCACCCAGATCACGCCGCGCTCGCCCTCCCGGCCCCGCATCGGCACCGCCAGGCTCGCCGCCGCCTCCACGCCGATCCGCGCCAGCACCTCCTGGAGGGGCCCCGCCGAGGACACGTCCAGCCGCGGGTAGGCCTCGAGCTCCACGGCCTTCTCCGCCACGAGCGCCTCGCGCAGGCCCCGGGCCTCGGTCTCGTCGAAGCCCCGGAAGGCCACGCCGTCCGAGAGCGGCATGGAGGTGCGCCGGAAGAAGGCGAGGCCCCGCTCGCGGGCGAGCGCGGCGAGCAGCAGGTCGAGGGCCACCGCGAAGACCTCGCCCGGCTCGAGGCAGCGCGTCAGCGCGGTGCAGGCCTCGAGCGTCTCGACGGCCGCGCGCAGGCGCGCGTTCTCCTCGAGCAGATCGGCTCGGCTCGCGTCGGACACCGGAGATCCCTTCCCGATCCACGAATCGGCCTGCGGAGTTGCCGCCTTGATCTCCCGGGGTGGGTGCTTTCTGCAACGCCAGGCGGCCGGCTGCCCGCGGCGGATCGAAGGTAGGATCGAGCCGGGAGGCACGGCAATGAGCGGGCTTCGCGGGGACCTCGACGCCTGGCGGCGCGCCGTCGCGAGCTTCCGCTGGGAGGACATCGCCTACCGGGTGGCCCACAGCGGCGCCGTCGCGCGTGACCGCCCCCTACAAGTACCCGCGCCGCATCGAGTTCTGCGAGAGCCTGCCGAAGACCGTGAGCGGCAAGATCCGCCGGGTCGAGCTGCGGGCGCGGGAGCGCCCGTGATCAGCCGCGGCGTCGGCTCTCGGGCGGCAGCACCTGGCTCCAGGTCACTCCCGCGTCCCGGCTGCGCAGCACCATCCCGGTCTGGCCCACGATGGCGCCCACCTGTCCGCTGCGATCGAAGGACATGTCGCGCATGAAGGTGAAGACGTCCGGGAACTCGCCGTCGGCGGGCGGGCGCCAGCTGAGGCCGCCGTCGTCGGAGAAGCGCACCAGGCCCTTCTCGCCCACGGCGATGGCGCGGCCGTCGGTACCCATCACCGAGAACAGCGCCTGCTTGCGGTCGGTCTGGTGGTAGCGCCAGCTCTCGCCCCCGTCCTCGCTGCGCAGCACCACGCCGCCGAGGCCCGCGATCAGGCCCGTCCGGGCACTGCCGAAGGTCGCGTCGAAGAGGTAGGGGTTCTGGATCACGCCCACCCGGATCAGGGGCTCCTCGGCCCTGCGCCCCTGCAGGTAGCGGGAGAGGAACCCCGGATCGTCGTCCAGGAAGTCCTCGAAGTCCCAGGGCGGCTTGTTCGGGGTGCGCAGGCGGTCGCTGAGGATGCCGGCCTCCTCGAGCACGACCACCACCTCGGCGATGCGCGCCTCCAGGATGTCGAAGAGCTCGCTCGGATCCTCCGGGGCGCCGAACTCGGCGATCTCCCTGGGGCTGGCGAAGGGATCGATCAGGATGTTCAGGTGGTTCTGCTCCGCGATCTCCTCGGCGAAGGCCTCGACCCGCTCCCGGTCCTGCTCGCCGATCTCGATCTCGTTGTAGGGCAGCGAGATCGGGTCCATGCGGATCTCGCCGAGGATCTCGCCGCGGGTCCAGGTCTCGCCGCGGTCGTCGGATCGGAAGATGTAGCCGAACTCGCCGACGATCCAGCAGGAGGAGAGCGGCGCAGGCAGGCAGAAGACGTCGTTCAGGCCCACGTCCTCGTAGACCTTCTCGCCCCGGCGCACCTTCTCCTGGTCCGGGATCGAGAGCCAGACGAACATGGGATGCAGCTGATCGACCGTCAGCGAGTGGTCCGTCCAGGTGGCGCCGCCGTCCACGGTGCGCACCCGGGAGCCCCACTCGCCCACCGCCCAGGCGGTCTGCCGGTCCAGGGCGTGGACGCCGAACAGGTGGGAGCCCTCCTCCATCTTCAGGTTCGGCTGCTCGCTCCAGCTGATCCCACCGTCGCCGGTGCGCAGGATCGTGCCGGACTGGCCCACGACCCAGCCGTGGGTGGTGTCGGCCATGGACACCGCGTAGAGGGAGCGGTTCGTGGGCGTCGCGCCCTTCCTCCAGGTCTCTCCGCCGTCGTGCGAGTAGTAGACCGCTCCGTGGTAGCCCACCGCCACGATGTGGTCGGGATCCGGGACGGACACGGAGAAGAGGTCGTCGAAGATGTCGATCTCGCCGGGGGCGTGGCGCGGGCTCAGGTCCAGGTTGTGGCAGGCGCCGGCCAGCGCCGCGGCGAGCGCCAGGGCCGCGACGGCCGGGATGCGGGGGGAGGCGGGCATGCGGGACTCCTGCGCGGGATCGGGGGCCCGCCTATGGTGTCCCGGGACGGCCGCCCTGTAAACCGCCTGCGGCCCGGAGGTCCGGTTGGAGCGGCTGCGCCATCTACCCCGCGCCCTCGGCATCCCGCAGGCCGCGCGGCTGGCGGCCTGGGCCCTCGCCGTGGCGGGGGACGCGGCACTCGGCCTGCCCCGGGAATGGCTGTCCCGGGATCGCGCCGCCCGGCGCGCCCGGCGCCGCGCGCGGGCCGTGGCGCGGCTGGCGGCGGCGCTCGGCGCCCTCAAGGGCCCCTTCGCCAAGGCCGGCCAGTTCGCGGCGCTGCGCTACGACGTGCTGCCGGCGCCGGTGGCCCGCTCGCTGGCCGGGCTGCGGGACCGGGTGCCGCCCCTGCCCTTCTCCCGCGTGCGCCGGGCGGTGGAGCGCGAGCTCGGAGGGCGCCTGGAGAGCCTCTTCGCCGACTTCGAGAGCGAGCCCCTCGGCGCGGCCTCCATCGCCCAGGTGCACCGGGCGCGGCTGCCGGACGGCGAGCCGGTGGCGGTCAAGGTGCAGTACCCCTGGCTCGCCGCCTCCCTGGCCGCCGACCTGGGCCTGGTCCGCGCGCTCGCCGCCCTGCTGCTGCCGGCCGCTCCCCGGGGCCTCGACCGGCGCCGGGTCTTCGGCGAGTTCGCCGCGGGCCTGCTCGAGGAGCTCGACTTCGAGCGCGAGGCCCGGGTGGCCGCGGAGATCGCGGCGAACCTCGCCGGCGATCCCCAGATCTGCGTGCCCCGGGTCTTCCCGTCGCACTCGGGGCGCCGCGTGCTCACCATGAGCTACCACCCGGCGGTCCCCATCCTCGACCGCGCGGGCCTGGCGCGACTGGGGGCCGACCCGGCGGCCGTGCTCGAGATCGTGGGCCGCGCCTACGCCCGGCAGGTCTTCGTCGACGGGCTCTTCCACGCGGATCCGCACCCGGGCAACCTCTTCGTCCTCGACGAGCCCGGCGCCGCGGAGAAGCCGCGGGTGCTCTTCGTCGACTTCGGGCTCTCGCGCCGCCTGGCGCCGGAGCTGCGCCGGGAGCTGCGGCGGGGGATCCATGCCGTGCTCCGGCGGGACGCGGACGCCTTCCTCGGGGCCATGGACCGCATGCGCATGATCGCGCCGGGCGCCGGCGCCCGGGTGCGCGGCTCGGTCGAGGAGATGCTCGCCCGCTTCGGCACCGGCGACGCGCTCGGCGTCACGGGGAGCGAGATGCGGTCGCTGAAGGACGAGGCCGTGGCGCTCCTGCAGCGGACCGACGGCCTGCGGCTGCCCATGGACCTCCTGCTCTACGCCAAGACCATGGCCTACGTCTTCAACCTCGGGGCCGAGCTCGCCCCGCAGGTGGACCTCATGAAGGTGTGCCTGCCCCCGCTGCTCCGCTTCCTCGGCCAGCCCGATTGAGCGCGCGGGGGGCCGCCGACGCCTGGGAGGGCGGCCGCCCGGCCTTCATCACCATGTCCTTCCACAGGTAGGGCGCTCGCCCGACCCCGGTGAACTCCAGGTCCTCGAACCCCGCCCGCCACAGCACCTCGGCTAGCGAGTCCCGGGCGAAGAACTTGATGTGCCCGTACAGGGCCAGGGGATCGAAGTGCTGGGGCACGCGACCGGAGGCGGCGATCAGCAGGTTCTTCAGGTAGCCGTGGTAGGGCGTCGTGACGACGGCGAACCCGCCCGGCTCGAGCAGCCCGTAGAGGTTGTCCGCGAAGGTCTGGGGATCGAAGACGTGCTCGATCACCTCGATGCTGATGACGGCGTCGAAGGGCTCGGGCCCCAGGATGGGCGTCAGGTCCGCCGTGGCGTCCCCCACGTAGAAGGTCGCGAAGGGGAACTTCTCCCTTGCCGCCTCGATGGCGTTCCGATCGATGTCGAGGCCGTGGAGCTCCCAGCCGCGATCGCGGAGGTTTCCCAGCATCAGGCCGTTTCCGCAGCCCAGGTCCAGCACGCGCGCGCCCCGCGGCAGCTCGCCCAGGTAGCGCTCGAGCACGGGCCGGATGAAGCCGTGGTGGGGAGGAACCTGCCAGGGATCGGAGACCCAGGGCTCCGGCGCCTGGCCCGCCCCCGGCGGCTTCTCCAGCCGCTGGGTTCCACTCCCCGACCAGAGCCACAGAGCGGCCAGCACGGCGAAAAAAAGCGCGAGGATCGGGATCGTCCGCTTCATCGCTTCCCTCCGTGCCGCCGGCGACGCTCCAGCCAGAAGTAGACGGGCACGCCCGCGGCAATGGTCAGCAGGCCCCACCCGGCTTCCCAGGGTTGGCGCGAGATCATGAACGCGGCGGTACTCGCGCTCGCCAGCACGAAGAGGCCCGGCACCCAGGGATGGCCGGGGACGGGGACGCGTTCCGCGCCCTCACGCCGCCGGAGCCGGATCAGGCCGAGCACGGTGGCCGAAGCGGACAGGCTCAGGGTGAAGCCGATGTAGCCGAGCAGCTCGACCAGCCCGGTGGTCCAGACGACGACCACCGCGAGCACCACCTGCAGCGCCACGGCCCGGCGGGGGATGCCCCCCGCCGGAGCCAGCGCCCGGGGGAACAGGCCGTCCTCGGCCATCCGCGCGTACACCCGCGGCCCCGCCATCACCATGGAGGAGATCGAGGTGAACAGCGCCAGGGCCACCAGGACGGTGAGCGCGCGCCGCAGGCCGGGGCCGCCCAGGAACTCGGCGGCGATGGCGCCCACCTGGGCCTTGCCGGCCAGGGCGTCGGCGGGCGCTGCGTAGAGGAAGACGGCGTTCAGCGAGACGTAGGCCAGCGTGACCACGGCCGTGGCCAGCATCAGCGCCCGCGGCAGGTCGCGTTCCGGGTCGCGCATCTCTCCAGCCACGTAGACCGCCGCGTTCCATCCCGAGTACGAGAAGGAGATCCACACCAGCGTGACCGCGAAGGCGCCGGGCTCGAACGAGGTCGACAACGCCGCGCCGTATCGCGCACCGCCGCCGAGCTCGAAAGCCCCCAGGACGACGAACGCCGCGATCGCCGCGAGCTTGACGCCCACGGCGAGATTCTGGAGCGCCACGCCCTCCCGCAGGCGCATGCCGTGCATCAGGCCTGCGGCCAGGATGGCCCCGGTGCCCACCCACTCGG
>Ga0299906_10002628_pt1 | contig 14870 bp, 5 predicted proteins | sample RVTome_14_FD_200259 | JGI IMG/M metagenome (GOLD analysis project Ga0299906, IMG submission 200259) | Soil microbial communities from uranium-contaminated site in the Upper Colorado River Basin, Wyoming, United States - RVT145D125 (version 2) ... | reverse complement strand
CGAGGCCGGCCTGGTGCTGGACGCCATCGTGCGCGCCTGCTTCCGACAATGGGTCTCCAAACGCCACCTGCTTCAATGGCGCAGCGGACGGGCTGCGGCTGGCGGAACTGCCGCACAACTGCCTGCCTTCCTGGCACTCCTGTTTGCCGCGGCCCTGGCCAGCGCAGGCGCCGCCTTCAGGCTCTGGACTGCGGGCTCTGCCTCTCTCCCGCTGGCCATTCCCTGGTTGGGCTTGTGGACGGCCTCCCCTGTGATCGGCTGGCTGCTCAACCGGCCGGAAGAATCGGCCGACCGCGACCTGCACCTGACGGGGCGTGATCTGCGCTTCTTGCGCCGCGTTGCCCGCCGGACTTGGCGTTACTTCGATGAATTCGTCACGGAGGATACGGGCTGGCTGCCACCGGACAATTTTCAGGTTTCGCACCAGAATGAACTGGCCCTGCGCACCAGCCCAACGAACCTGGCGATGTACCTGTTGTCCACCCTGGCCGCAGGCGATTTCGGCTATCTGACTGCGACCCAAGTGCTGGAGCGGCTCGAGCAAACCCTGGCCACCGTCGAGCGGCTGGAACGCCACCAAGGACATTTGCTTAATTGGTACCGCTTGCCGGACTTGAGTCCCTTGGAACCGCGCTACGTCTCCTTCGTCGATTCGGGCAATCTGGTCGGGGCATTGTGGGCGCTAGGTCAGGGGCTGGCAGACGGCCGGCACCAACCGCTGCTCGGGAGCCGCCCGCTCGATGGTTTGGTGGACACTCTGGAAACTCTACGCGAGCGGTTGCAGGCTAATCCCGATGCAGCCGGGAGCGAGGCCTACCAGCTCTGGCGAGAGCAACTGCCGGACCGACAGCCGTCCTGGGGCCGGATGGTCGAAACCCTGCTGCGGCTGGGCGCCGCCGTTGAACCGTCGACAACTGGCGCAGCGGACGATGACTATTGGCCTGAACAGTTTCGCCGACAGCTTGCGGCCTGGCGAAAATTGATCGGCGAATTTGCCGGCTGGCTCGCGCCGATGCGTCAACTGACGCCGGCGGACATCGCCGGCCTGAGCGTTTCGGCACGTCAGGCCGTGGCCGACGCCGTTCGTCAGGAACCAACCCTGATCCAGCTGGCGATGGGCGTGAGCCCGGCGCACAAGGCCCTACAAGCCGTGCGCGCCGAAAGCGAGCCCGCCTGGCTCGAAGCTTGTCAACTCCAACTGGACGAGGCACAAGCCAAGGCCGCCGGCCTGGTCGAGCGGATCGAAGTCCTGGTGAAGGCGATCGAAGCCCTGGCCGCCGGGGTTGATCTCGGGTTCCTCTATGATCGTGACCGCCGACTGTTTGCCGTCGGTTTCAATGTCAGCGAGAACCGGCCCGACAACGCGTACTACGACCTGCTGGCCAGCGAGGCCAGGCTTGGCAGTTTCGTGGCCATCGCCCGCGGAGAAGTCCCGGCCGAGCACTGGTTCTCGCTGGGTCGCCCCTACGGTCTGCACGGCCGCCGCCGCATCTTGATGAGTTGGACCGGCACCATGTTCGAGTACCTGATGCCGCTTCTGCTTCAAAAGACCTATACCAACTCGCTCTTGGCCAAGGCCAGCGAAGAAGCTGTCCAGCTGCAGATGGAGTACGCCCGCAGCCGGCGTGGGCCGTGGGGGATCTCCGAGTCGGCCTACGGCGATTTGGACCTGAACAAGACCTACCAGTACCGTGCGTTTGGCGTGCCTTGGCTTGGGCTGAAGCGCGGCCTGGAGGCCGACCAGGTCGTGGCCCCCTATGCGACCATGCTGGCCCTGCCGTTGGCGCCGGTGGCCGGAGTCGACAATTTGCGCCGCCTGCGCCGTCTCGGTCTGTGGAATGAGTACGGGTACTATGAGGCAATTGACTTCAGCCGGCGTCCGGGACCCGACCTGCCCAGCGGCGTCATCGTGCGCGCCTACATGGCCCATCACCAGGGCATGAGCTTCCTGGCGCTGGTCAACGTGCTGCACGCCGACATCATGCAGCAGCGCTTCCACGGCGACCCGCGGGTGAAGGCGACCGCTCCCTTGCTTTACGAGCGAATCCCGGTGGCGCCGGTGCTGCACCACCTGCCGACCAGGGAGGAGCTTCCGGTCAGGGTCGGGGCCGTCAGCCAGGAACCGTCGGTCAGCCGCTTTGAGACCCCGCACACCAACACCCCGCGCGTGCAGTTGTTGGGCAATGGGCGCTACAGTCTGATGATCAGCAACGCCGGCGGTGGCTATAGCCGCTGGCAAGGCCTGGAGATCAACCGCTGGCGGGCCGATACGACCCAGGACGATTGGGGCACTTTCTGCTATTTGAAAGACCTTGATTCGGGGCGTATCTGGTCCAACACCTACCAACCGACAGCCGGCCAGGCCGACGACTACGAGGCTCGCTTTCCACTCGACCGGGTCGAGTTCGACCGCCGCGAGGCCGGCATCGAAACCAAAACCGAGATCATCGTCTCCACCGAAGACGACGTCGAGATCCGGCGCCTGACATTGGCCAATCGTTCGCTGCGGGTCCGCCATATTGAATTGACCACGTACCTGGAGCTGGCGATGGCCGAACACCGCACCGACCGCCAACATCCAGCCTTCAACAAGCTTTTCATCCAGACCGAAGCGTTGGCCGACCGGCGCACACTGCTCGCCAGCCGGCGCAGCCGGAGCCCGGATGAGCGACCCATCTGGGTCGGCCACCGGCTGACTTTCCGCGAAGGCACTGCCGGGCCGTTTGCCTTTGAAACCGATCGGGCCGCCTTTATCGGACGCGGACGCAGTCTGCGCCGGCCGATGGGAGTCGAGCACGAACTGACCAATGCGGCCGGTTATGTGCTCGACCCGATCCTGAGCCTGCGTGGTTCGCTCCGCCTGGCTCCGGGACAGCAAGCGACCGTGTCGATGATTGTCGGGGCGGCCTCGACCCGCCAGGCCGCCGTTGCCTTGATGGAGAAGTACGCCGACCCAACCACAATTGAGCGGTCCTTCGAGCTGTCGTGGGCCTCGACACAGCTGGCGCTGCGCATGCTGCGCATTCATCCCGACGAGGCCCGCCGCTTTCAGAAGCTGGCCAGTTTCATGCTGTACCCCAGTGGTCTGCAGCGGCCGCCGGAGGAGCGCATCAAGGACAGCCTTAAGGGACAAGCCGGGCTATGGCCCTACGGGATCTCGGGCGATGTGCCGATCGCGCTGGCCACCATCGGGGAGGTCCAGGATCTGGCACTGGTCCGCCAGTTGCTGCAGGCGCACTCCTACTGGCGCCAGCAGGGGTTGGTGGCTGACCTTGTAATCATGAATGAGGAGTCCAGCGGGTACGACCGGCCCCTCAAGGAGCGCCTTGACGGGTTGATCGATGCCTACGCCGCCTACGCCGGCATCGAGGGACCGGGTGGGGTCTACTTGCTGAGCGCCGATCAACTTCCGGAAGAGGATGTCACGCTATTGCTGGCCGCGGCGCGTGTCTCGCTGGTTGCCGCCCGCGGCCCGCTGGCACAGCAGTTGGGAACGCCGGCCGAGGCGCCCGAGCCTCCAGCGCCTATTGAAGTCCGGACGGTCGAAGAGGAGCCCCCGGCGCCGCTGCCCTACCTTGACCTGCCGTACTTCAACAGCCTCGGTGGCTTCACGCAGGACGGTCGTGAGTACGTCACTTACCTGGCGCCGGGCAGCGAGACGCCGGCGCCGTGGGTCAATGTGATGGCCAACCCCAACTTCGGCGCCCTGGCCGGCGAGTCGGGAGCGGGCACCACCTGGAGTGGCAACAGCCAGCGCAACCGGCTGACACCATGGTCCAACGATCCAGTCATGGACCCGGCGAGTGAGGTGATCTATTTGCGCGATGAGGACAGCGGTCAATTCTGGACGCCGACGGCCAAACCAATCCGCACCGGCGCAGCTTACCGGGCGCGCCATGGCGCTGGCTACACCGTCTACGAACATAACAGCCATGGCCTGGAAGCTGAACTGACCGTGTTCGTGCCGGTTGACGAAGCTGGCGGGGACCCGATTAAGGTCAGCCGGTTGCGCCTGCGCAACGATTCAGGCAGGACGCGCCGGATTTCGGCGACCTACTACCTCGGTTGGGTGCTGGGCGAGCACCGCGAGGAAACCCAACCACACATCGTCACTGACTGGGACGAGACGGCTGGCGCCATTTTGGCGACGAACAGCTATCGTGAACAAGGCGCTGACCTGGTGGCGTTCGCTGCCATGGACCCGGCTGCCACGAGCTACAGCGGCGATCGGACGGCGTTTATCGGCCGCAATGGCGATCTGGGCCAGCCGGCCGCCTTGACGCAGACCAACCTTCCGAATCGGGTCGGTGGGGTGCTGGACCCATGCGCCGCGCTGCAATCGGCCATCGAGCTCGAGCCCGGCGGTCAGGCCGAATTCATCTTTCTGCTCGGGGAGGCCGAATCCGAGGCGGCCGCGCGCAACCTGGTCGCCAAGTACCGGGAGAACCTGGCGGTTGAATTGGCGTTGGAGTCGACACGCCGCTGGTGGGACCAACTGCTCGACGGCATTCACGTTCAGACGCCGGAGTTGTCGGCCGACTTCCTCATCAACCGCTGGCTGCTGTACCAGACACTGAGCTGCCGTCTGTGGGGGCGAACGGCCTTGTACCAGAGCGGCGGGGCCTTTGGCTTCCGCGACCAACTCCAGGACGGATTGGCGCTGCTGCACCAGCAACCCGAACTGGCGCGCCGGCAGATCCTACGGGCGGCCGGCAGGCAGTTCGAAGAAGGCGATGTTCAGCACTGGTGGCACCCGGCCGGTGGCGGCATCCGCTCGCGCATCTCGGATGACATGTTGTGGCTGCCCTACTGTGTGGCCCGCTATGTGGAGGTGACAGGCGATACCGCCATCCTGGAAGAACAGGCTCCCTTCCTGCAGGCCCGGCCGCTCCAGCCGGATGAGGCCGAAGCCTACCTGACGCCAACGGTTACCAGCCAAACCGCCTCCTTGTGGGAGCACTGCCGCCGGGCGGTTGCGCGCGGCCTGACCCACGGTCCGCACGGGCTGCCGCTCATCGGCGCCGGCGATTGGAACGATGGCCTCAATCGCATTGGGATTGAGGGTAAGGGCGAGAGTGTCTGGCTGGGCTGGTTCCTCATCAGCGTGCTCAAGGGCATGGCCGACTTGGCCGGATTGCGCGGCGAGTCCGGTGAACAAGCGGCGTACCTAGAGCAGGCGGGCACCCTTGCCCGGCGAATCGAACAGGTGGCCTGGGATGGGGCCTGGTACCTGCGCGCCTTCACCGATCAGGGTGTCCCGCTGGGATCGTCGGCGAGCGAAGAGGGCTGGATTGACTCCTTGCCACAATCCTGGGCTTGGCTGAGCGGCCAGGCCGATGAGGAGCGGGCGACCCGGGCGTTCGAGTCGGCGCAACGCCATTTGGTCCGGCCGAACGAGGGATTGGTATTGCTGTTCACGCCGCCGTTCGATCGGCTCGAACCTTCGCCAGGCTACATTCGGGCCTACCCACCCGGCGTGCGCGAGAACGGCGGCCAGTACACCCATGCCGCCATCTGGCTGGCGATGGCCGCCGCCCGGGCGCATCGGGGTGATGAAGCCGTCGAATTGCTGCGCCTGATCAATCCAATTGAGCACGCCAAGGATGCGGCCGGCGTCGGCCGCTACCAGCTTGAGCCCTACGTCCTGGCCGGCGATGTCTACCGATTGACGGGGCGTATCGGCCAGGGTGGCTGGTCCTGGTACACCGGCTCGGCAGGCTGGATGTACCAGGCCTGGGTGGATGAAGTGTTGGGCCTCAAGCGTCGGGGTACTCGATTAAGGATTGACCCCGTTATCCCGGCATGGTGGGACGGATTCACCGTGCGTTACCGTCACGGGGAGGCGGTTTACTGGATCGAGGTGCGCAACCCGGATTCGGTCTCGACTGGGCTGGCCTGGGTCGAGGTTGATGGGCAGCGAGTGGAGGACGGTTGGATCCAACTCGACCCGGGGCCCGTCAAACACCGGGTGATGGTCCGAATGGGGAAGGGGGCCGATGGATCGAGTCCCTAAGACGATGACACGAAGCGCTCGACGGAGTGAGCGGACGCTCATTCCCCAGAGTCACTGTGTCTTCGAACTGTCCGAGCTTGTCACGGTTACCCGTTGCTCCCGGCCCGCCCCTCGGCGGCGAAGGAAGCGGCAGTTATCGCCGGAGCCAGCTCCGAAGCAGGGGCAACAGCAGCAATAGGCCTAGCACCAGCCCTACGGCGAGCGCGCCGCCGAGTAAGACCAGCATCAGCGATCCAGTCAAAGGCCCGGATACCGGGGGCGTCCAGTCCGGCCCGGCGGCCAGGATCTGGCGGCCGAGCGCCAGTTCTTCATCGCTCGGCGGGCTGCGCAGCCAGGCGCCGTTGACCACCACACCGACCTGCGCCTGGGCGATTGCCCCATCCGAATCCTCGGCCGTCAGCGTCAGGACATGGTTGCCGGCCGAGAGAGTCGTCGGCTCGAGTTTGTCACCTGTCCCCAAGAAGCCATCCAAGTTTGATTCCCACGTTAGGGCCTGCGCCGGCAGCACGCCGTCCTCCCGGTCCGTCGCCGAACCGCTCAGTGGAATGCGGCCCTCCAACGGGAAGTCGGCCAAATGGCCGGGCGATTGAATGACGGGCAGGGGCGGGGTGTTGGGGACGGAAAAGTCGCCGTCGGAGACATCCACGCCGGTGTTGCCGCCATCGGTGGCCAGCACCCGGATCTTGGCTTGATCGCTGCCTGTCAGATTGTAGAGCGAGAGCACTTGGTGGGACTCGTCGGTCAAGCCGAAGGCCAGCACCTGCCAGGTCTGGCCGCTATCCGGGCTGTATTGCAGGGTATAGGTTAGGTCGTCGCCATCAGCATCGGATGCCTGCCAACGTACCTCGAATGGCGAGGTGTACACCTCACCTCCGTTCGGCGTGAGCAGTTCAACCTCCGGCGCATTCGGGCTGAAGACCCGCTCGGCCAGAATCTCGCCCTGGCGGCGGATCTCAACCTGGCTGGTGCCCGGCGCCAACGGCACGGCCATCACAAACGGAACGATGTTCAGCGAATCGTGGTTGATGTTGGTCTCAACGATCGGCTCGGACGCCAGCAGCTGGCCGTCAGGGTCGAGCAGCGCGACCTCAAAGCCGGTCTCAAGCGTGGAGGCTGACGAAGGCTCTGCGAAGTCGGCTGGGGGGTCAGGCAGTGTCATGACCAGGCCAAGACTCGCCTGGACCGGATCTTTCTGGATCGATCCGGCTACGGCCAGGAACGAGGCGGCCTGAGGCTGGAGGCCGCCAAAGCCGTGGCCTGTAGAGTCCAGCAGATCGTGGGCATGGGCTTCATCCGGAACGGAGCGCGCCAAACCCTGCGATCCGATCAGGGCCTGGAATGGCGTGGTCTCGGGGGTGCAGTTGACACCAATTGAATCCAGCAGGACGCACCAGTGGTAGGCATCCATGTATTGGGGTTTGGTGTAGCCCATCATTGGCCAGCCGACATTGGGAGCACCCGCCGATGGATCATTGCTGATGACAGTTGGTTCATTCACCCCGGGCAAAACCGAGTACCAGACATCGAACCCATAGAAGCCTTCCGGGTTAAGCAGGGCGATCTTGCAGTCTGGATTGGTCCATGGGAAATCGGGGTCAAGGCCACCGTTGGCTTCCTCGCTGCCGGAGCAATTCACATGCCCCAATCCCAAACGATGCCCTAGCTCGTGCGCCAGGGTCATGCCTCCGCGCATGAACCATGGGCTGTTGGCATCCGGGATGGTTTCCATGAGACCGTAGGACTGGCCGCTCGAGGCCAGCCCTGTGTAACTGATGACGCCGCCCTCGCTGTTGTAGAAAAACATCTGTGGTTCGAAATCTGGATGGACCATGCCGTAGTACTGCAAGTTCTCGGATGCGTCGTCCGTGAACATGTCCATCAATGACATCATGACATTGACAAGTTGGGCCCCTCCGGGCACGGAAAGGTCGAATTCGCAATCACCATGTTCGCCAATTGGGTTGAGTGCTCCAAAGACGCCGGCTTCCGAGCCCCCGACTGCGTGACAGTAGATTTTGTCTACCGGCGGCGCGTACAGCGTGAAGTCAGGCAGCGGCAGGTGGCGCAGCATGCCGATCACGACCGCCCAGAAACCGGGTTCGGCTTGGGTGAAGAGCACCTCCGGTTGGTTGGGATCGTAGTTCTGATGCAAATGGATGGGGATGAAGGACAAATTAAACCCGGCCGCTTCGTGGAAGATGACCGATGTCTGGATGAAGTTATTGAAGGACTCAGGTTCGTGCTCGAAGGGTGCATTGGTGTTGCCGGCGTAAACGAAGGCCTCTAAGTGCAGCGTGCCTTCCGAGAACCAACTCCAAGGGAGGGCAAAGTACAGGCTGTCGTTGACGTTGATGCGCTCGCCGCCGTCACCCTTGGCCAGGATCGGCTGATTGTCGGCTGGGATCACGCCAAGGACCTGGCCATTGCGGGTACCTTCGAGCAGACCGCGCACGTCGGCATAGTCGGCCCCGTCTGTCTCGACATAGATGCGCACATAGGTAATGCGGTCGGCGGCCAGCGGCATGTGCTGCGCCAGGCTTTGCATTCCCTGGGTGATTTCGATGTCGTATGCAATCAAGTCCGGCACCGGCGCATTTCCAACAAGTTGAGGAGGGGTGGCGGTTGGGACCGGCCCGGTCAAGTCGCCGGGTGGGAAATCGAACACGTCGACGATCGGCGTAGGAGTGAGAATGGTGAAGCCTGGCAGAGTCGCATGCGGGCTGGCGGTAAAGGTCGGGGTTGGGCTCGCTGTCAGGGTGAAGGTCGGTGTCGGCGAAACCGGCCGTGTGTTGGTCGGAGTTGGCGTGCGCGACGGAACGCTCAATCTCGACGTCGGGGTGGAAGTGACCTGGATCTGGAAGGAGCCTTGTGTGTTGGTCGCCTGCAGTGCGTCGGGGGCGGCCGCCGTTTGCTGGCCGGCCAGTGCCGCTCCGAAGGCCAGGACCAGGCCAAGTATCAGCAGCGGCGAGGCGACAGGTGCAAGGGACCTGCGTACGGGTGTCATCAGCTCCTCCCTGCCAGGCTGAGCGCTGTTCCTGCGTACGGACCGCCGTGCGTTCTGAGGCGGGGTTCCCCCTTTAACGGTTTAGGCGATGCTTTGTGACAGGGATCCGGCGTGGAAGGCGGCGGGGTGGGATCCGGCTCATGACCTTACGGTTAGCGGCCGTCAATGTCAAGAGGCAGACATCCTGCGCAGGCAACGATGCTCGGCGGAACCAGTCTGACCCTGGCCCGGTCAAGCACGGCGTTTGCGTGCGGTTGCGACCTTCGACCCTGGACGGAAAGATGAAACCGGGACTCCGACGGCAAGACCCGAAGGAAAGAGCAAGGACGATGCGCTCTTTCGGTCTTTGGCTTAGGAGCTTTTGCAGGTCATTGGTCTGGCTCGGCCAGGGGCTCGACGCTGAAGTTGTCAAATCGGGCCTGCACGCCGCGGCCCAGGCCGAGCAGGCCGACGGCCCCGGCGTTGACCCATGGCTGCACCAACCGTTCGCCTGGTTCGCGATCGCCGCCGGTGATCCGGGTCAGCCGGCTGCCGTTCAGGTACAAGTCCATATATTGGCCGCCCTCCGTGGCAACGGCCTCAAACTCATTCAGCCGTCCGGGCAGCAGGAAGCCGGCCTCGCCTTGCCCGACCAGCTCCCACGGCTCAATCTCCCCCGGACCATGCAAATACAGGCGCCAGCGGTTGTCGAAGATGTTGAAGCCGATCGCCAGCAGGTAGTCGGGGCGGTCAATCGTGCCGTCCAGGTCCTCATCGACCCAGCGCAAGATGACGCCAAACTCCCGGTCGGATAGCCCTTCTTCGAACGTGAAATCCACCGACAGCCGGAAGTCGGAAAGCTGGCGGCCACATTCCCGGCAGATGACAAGACAGCCGACGGGTTGGTCGAAGTTGGCCACGTCGTTGGCGCAAAGCGCATAGGGGCCAAGCAGCAGCGCACCGTCCTCGACCCGGGCAGCCTCCCCGAGGTCAAAGGCGTCGGCACTCTCCGTGAAGTCCTGGGCAACAACGTTGACCGGTGCGACCTGCGTCGTGGTCTGGTTGTCGGCCTGGGGCGCGGCGCCGGCGGTGGCGCGGGCCGCCTGTAGTTCCGCCTCGAGCGTTGCTACCCTGTCGTCGGGATCGGGCTGTCCCAAGCCGAAAGGCAGGGTCGTGCAGGCCATGGCGGCAACCAGCATCGCGGCAACGGGCGCCAATTGCTTGGGGCTGTCCATCGGTTGCTTCCTCTCGCTGCGGACGAATCGGCTACAGGAGTGCCGGCGGAGACCGATCCAGTACCCCCACCGGGGCATTGCGGCTGATTTGAGTACGGACACAGACGTATGGAAACAACATAACACAAGGCAGCAAGCGGTTCAGCCGGAGATGGGAACCGAACAGTGATGGACCATAGGAGATCGCGTGCGACCGCATGCCCGGTGACGCCGCCAACTTATCCATCGCGCTCCCTACTGCGGTCCCGGCGCTGCATGCTGATCGCTGAGAGCTGCCCTCCTCAGGGCTGCACCTGAAATGGCACGGCGGCGGCTTCAGCTTCTTCAACGGTCTTGAAAAAGGCGACTGGCACCCGGACCAGGTCACGGTCAAGCGGCTCGGCCCCGGGACGGTTGAATCGAGTGAAATATACGTACGCCTGCTCGTCGGCCGTCTCAAAGTTGCGGCTGTTGCTGTTCGGATCGAGCAATGACGGATACAGGATGAAGTTGTCGTCGCCCGGCTGGTAGGTCCAGGGCAGTTCGGCTGCCGTCAGCAGGTAGCGGTTCGACCAGTGGATCAGGTCGGTTGAGGTGGCGTAAATGATGCCCCAAATGTCCTGGCCATCACGGTGCACGGTTGATTCACCGAGCAGCACGTACTGCTCGAGGAATGTGTTGTAGTGCAGGCTCGAAGAGACGATGCCCAGCGTTGGTTCCGATACGGCTGCGCAGGGAACGCCACCGCGTTCCGACTCGTCCATCTGGTACGGATCCCGCCAGGCAATGGTGAATTCGTCGCCATCCCAGGCGCGCCAGCTGTCGGGCCGGCTCAAGTCGTCCGTGCGCATAAGGCACTGGCGCTGGTGATCGCTGTTGGTGGCGTCGATCCGAACGAATGCGTAGTAATCGTCGTCTTTCTTTACGATGTTCGTACCGCTCATCACCCCGTACGGTCCTGCATTGGCAATATACACGTCGGGCAGCGAGGCTACTAGGTGATCGGGTGGGGGGGCCGCATCCTGGTAGCTTAGACCCCCGTCATGTGAAACGGCCAGCGTGATGGCGTTGTACCAACAGCGAAAGTGATTGGGTGGCGGGCAGTCAGCGCTGTGTTCCCAGCCGTGATACTCGTTGTGGATCAGCATCCAGATCGTGGTTCCGTCTTCGGTGTAAGGTGCGTATAGCCACTCATTATCGTTGAACAGGCCGGGATCGGCCTGGTGGTCCGAGCCCAATACAACCGTGCAGTCGTGGGTCACCTGATCAAGTTCGGCGCCTGTCCAGCGCCGGCCGAGCAGATGGCTGCTGATCAGCTGTACCGTGCCGTCAGCATCGCGGAAGGCGCGGGCCGGCAGGTCGGGGATGTCCTCATAGGCGCAGCGCTCGGCGGACCAGTCGAAGACGGTTTCAACCGGCCCGACAATGGCCATACCGCCGGGGACCGACGTCGGTGTGGCCGTCGGGGGCCGGGTGGGCTGCGCGGTTGCCGCTGCCGTGGGCGGAAGCGGCGAGGCGCTAGCGGCGCCCAGCGGGACCGGCAGCTCGCCAGGTGCATTGCACGCGGCCATCACGAAAAGCAAACCACTCAAGAGCGTGAATGACGCAGTCCACTTTGACATCCAATGCCCTCTTCTATCCCGCGTTGGATCAAGGCCGGGGACCATATCACGAAGTCGGAAGGGAGGAAAGTGCCGCGGTGAACCGTACCGCAACGGCGATTCAACAGCAACCAGATTATCGCTGGCACACAGTGGAGAAGCAAACTGAGGGAGATCGACGTGCCAGGCGAGCGTTGGCCGCTGAGCGCCTAGCCCTCAGGGCCAAGTGCTATGCGTAAGACTAGAGGCTCTTCTGGCGCACCTTTTCCTGCCGGTTGCGCAGTTTGGCGTCGAGCACTCGCTTACGCAGGCGCAGGCTATCGGGTGTGACCTCGAGCAGCTCGTCTTCGCGCAGGTACTCAATCGCCTGATCCAGACTCATCACCTTGGGCGCAGTCAGACGCACGTCGATCTCTTTGGTCGACGCTCGGTGGTTGGTGACGTGGCGGGCCTTGCATACGTTGACGTCGATATCCCCCGGCCGAGTCTGCTCGCCAACCACCATGCCGGCGTACACTTCGACGCCTGGGCCGACGAACAGCCCCCCGCGCTCCTCGGCGTTCTTCAGACCATAGGTTGTCGTCGTGCCAGGCTCCCAGGCCACCAGCGAGCCGCCGCCGCGCTCGAAAGCCCCGCCTATCATTGGCCGGTAGCTGTCAAACTGGCTGTGCAGATAGCCGGCGCCGCGGGTAGCTGTCAGGAAATGATAGCGAAAGCCGAGCAGGCCGCGGGTCGGAACCAGGTAGCGTAGCCGCACCGAGTCGCCGCCTTGCTCGACCAAATCGAGCATCTCGCCGCGGCGGCTGCCCAGCAGCTCGACGACCGTCCCAACTACATCGGCCGTTGTCTCAATATAGACCTCTTCGAAGGGCTCGAGCAGCCCGTCATCGCTGTAGCGAATGATCACTTCCGGCCGGGAAACCTGGAACTCGTAGCCCTCACGCCGCATGGTTTCGATCAAGATCGCCAGGTGAAGCTCGCCCCGGCCAGACACCAGGAACTGGTCGGCCGACTCGGTCGTTTCAACGCGCAGCGAGACGTTAGTGCGCAGCTCATCGAACAGCCGCTTTCGCAGTTGGCGCGACGTGCTCCAGCGGCCATCGCGGCCGGCGAAGGGCGAAGTGTTGACGCCGAAGGTCATGCGGACCGTCGGCGGCTCGACATGGATAACGGGCAGGGCAGCCGGCTGATCGGGGTCGGCCAGCGTCTCGCCGATAGCGACCTCGTCGAGGCCGGCTACGACGACGATATCGCCGGCGGTAGCCCGCTCGACCTCGACCATGTCCAGGCCTCGATGCAGATACAGGTAGCTGGCGACGGCTGGCAGCGCCTCGCCGTCCAGCGTCATGCGGGCAAGCGGCATGCCGGCCGTCACCGTGCCGGCATTGATCCGGCCGGTGGCCGTTGCCCCGCGGTAGGGGTCGTACCCCAGTGAGGTAACCAGCATTTGGAACGGCGCCTCCGGATCGACTTTAGGGGCCGGCAGGTGACGCAAAATAGCATCGAACAAGGGCGACAGGTCGGGGCCAAGGTCAGGGGTCAGGCCGGCTTGCGCGCTGACGGCGTTGGTATAAATCACTGGGAAATCGGCCTGTTGCTCGCTGGCGCCGAGCTGGATGAACAGGTCGAAGGTTTGGTTGAGCGCCCGCGCCGGATCGGCGCCCTTGCGATCGACCTTGTTGATGACAACCACCGCCCGGTGATCGCGGGCCAATGCCTTCTTGAGCACAAAACGGGTCTGGGGCATCGGCCCTTCGGCCGCATCGACCAGCAGCAGCACACCATCGACCATATTCAGCACGCGCTCGACCTCGCCGCCGAAATCGGCGTGGCCGGGGGTGTCGACGATGTTCAGGCGCACGGCTTGCCCGCCGGCCGGATCGGGGACGGTGAAGGAGGTGTTCTTGGCCAGAATGGTGATGCCGCGCTCGCGCTCCAGCTCGTTGGAATCCATCACGCGCTCGGCGACCGCCTGGTTAAGGCGGAAGACCCGAGCCTGGTGCAGCATCCCATCGACCAGGGTGGTTTTACCGTGGTCGACATGGGCGATGATTGCCAGATTGCGCAGTTCGGTTCGTTCGGTCAGCATAGCCTTCAACAGCGTCGGACTACCCGGGGACACAAAAACCGACCCCGGCCGCTGGTTGTCGGGGTCGGCGATGAGCAAGTGGATGATAACCGAGATGGCCGGTGTTGGGAAGGGGCTGGGGGAGCGGGATGGGGACCGCCGGAACGGACGATTGACCATGGATGATGGACGATGGGGGTGGGCGACGGCCGGCCGCGGGTGGGGACGAGAGCGGAAGTACCCAGCAAGATAGGACCCGCGGATGGCGGACAGCGGAATGCGGCGGATCGATCCCCCACCGGTAGGGGCGCATTGCGATGCGCCCAGCTGACGCGCGCCGGATACGCCAATGGTTGTGCGGCGTCGGTTCCTGGCAAGGGCACGATATATCGTTCCCTTCCGATGCCGTGGCAAACCAACCTCGAAGGGAGGACCTCCCAGAAAATCGGGAACCCACCCGGTTTGACAATCGTCTTACAATCGGAATTCACTTTAGGAGGATGAGATGAAACGTGTGATCGTTCCGATGTTGTTGGTTGGGATTGTGCTGGCTGGCTGCGGGCCACAGGCCTTGGGCGAAGTTGGTCAGGTCGTGACGGTGACCGGCCAGGTCGAATCGATCGACCTGACGCCGATGGCCGCCGACGGTCCGGCCGAGATCGTGCTGCGGACCGAGTCCAGCGGGCAGGTCACCGTGTACGTGGCGTCCTGTTTTGGCGGCTGCGCCCAGGCGGCGTATGACCAGCTGCCGGAGATCGAGGCCGGCCAGACTTGGCAGGCCACCGGCGAGCTGCAGGAAGACGGCAGCCTGTCGATCTATACGGACGAGGGGCACTCGCTCAGCGCGGCAGGTTAGCGGGCAGCAAGCGATAGGTGATAGGGGATAGGGAAGAGCAGTTTGTGCAGATCCAGTGTAGGGGCGACCGGCCGGTCGCCCCTACCTGATTCACGAGCCCCGGGGGGGTCCGTTCGACGCCCAACCTGATTCCAG
>Ga0299906_10002626_pt1 | contig 14874 bp, 14 predicted proteins | sample RVTome_14_FD_200259 | JGI IMG/M metagenome (GOLD analysis project Ga0299906, IMG submission 200259) | Soil microbial communities from uranium-contaminated site in the Upper Colorado River Basin, Wyoming, United States - RVT145D125 (version 2) ... | reverse complement strand
GCGGTTGGGGGGGGGGGGGTTTGCGCGGGGCCGGGGGCGGGGGGGGGGGGGGGTAACTTCGGCCGGGTGGCGCCGCCCGGGGGCCGGCTCGCCGCCCGGCACGTGGGGGCCCTCGGGGTCCGGCTGCTGGCCCGGGGCGGCGGCATGGCGGCCGCCGATCTCGTGCCCCGCTACGGACGGCGCGCGGCCGCGGAGGCGCGCCGGACCGGCCTTCGGTAGGCTGGCACGCACGTGCACCCGCGGTCCGCCACATGAGCGACACCGGCTCCGACGTCCTGATCCGCTCCCTCCGGGAGGAGGGCGTGGAGGTCATCTTCGGCCACCCCGGTGGAGCGGTCCTCTTCCTCTACGACGCCATCCACCGCCACGGCTTCCGCCACATCCTGGCCCGCCACGAGCAGGGGGCCGTGCACATGGCCGACGGCTACGCCCGCGCCTGCGGGCGGCCCGGCGTGGCCCTGGTGACCTCCGGCCCCGCCCTGACCAACGCCATCACCGGCATCGCCACCGCCTACTCGGACTCGATCCCGATCGTGGTCTTCTCGGGGCAGGTGCCGCTTCCCGCCATCGGCAGCGACGCCTTCCAGGAGGCCGACAACGTCGGCCTGACGCGCCCGGTCACCAAGCACAACTACCTCGTCAAGGACGTGCGGCAGCTGGCGGGGACCATCAAGGAGGCCTTCCACATCGCCACCACCGGCCGGCCGGGGCCGGTGCTGGTGGACATCCCGAAGGACGTCTCCAACTTCCCCTGCGAGTTCCACTACCCGAAGCAGATCCACCTGCCCCACTACCAGCCTCGCACCGAGGGCCACTGGGGGCAGATCAAGAAGGCCCTGGCCCTGGTCCAGCAGGCCCGCCGGCCGCTGATCTATTTCGGCGGGGGCGTGATCCTCTCCCGGGCCGCGCCGGAGCTGCGGGCCTTCGTCGAGAAGCTGCGAGCCCCCACCACCTACACGTTGATGGGGATCGGCGGCATTCCCGGCGACCATCCCCTCTCGCTCGGCATGCTCGGCATGCACGGCACCTACCGGGCCAACCTGGCCATGGACCAGTGCGACGTGTTGGTCGCCATCGGCGCGCGCTTCGACGACCGGGTGACGGGCAAGCTCGACGAGTTCAGCCCGCTCTCCCGCAAGATCCACATCGACATCGATCCGACCTCGATCCGCAAGACGGTGCACGTGGACGTGCCGATCGTCGGCGACGTGAAGAACTGCCTGCAGAAGCTGCTCAAGCTGATGGAGGGCGAGGACTTCTCCGCCTTCCAGGAGCGGATCGCCCCCTGGTGGTCGCAGATCCGGGCCTGGGACGAGGAGGCCCCGATCGCCTACACCCAGCACCCGGACGCGCCGATCCTGCCGCAGTTCGTGATCGACAAGATGTTCCAGATGACCCGCGGCCAGGCGGTGGTGACCACCGACGTGGGCCAGCACCAGATGTGGGCGGCCCAGTACTACCACTGCCAGGAGCCGAACCACTGGGTCACCTCCGGCGGGCTCGGCACCATGGGCTTCGGGCTGCCCTCGGCGGTGGGCGCCCAGGTGGCCCGCCCCGACGCCCTGGTGATCTGCGTGGCCGGCGACGGCTCGCTCCAGATGACGATCCAGGAGCTGGCGGTGGCGGTGGAGGAGCGCCTGCCCGTGAAGGTGGCCATCATCAACAACGCCTACCTGGGCATGGTGCGCCAGTGGCAGCAGCTGATCTACGACGAGCGCCTGGAGGCGGTGGACCTCCAGGTGTCGCCGGACTGGGTCAAGCTGGCCGACGCCTACGGCGCCCTGGGCCTGCGCGCGTCCCGGGCCGACGAGGTGGAGCCGGTGCTCGAGCGGGCCTTCGCCCACCCGGGACCCGTGCTGATCGACTTCCGCGTCTCGCGCACCGAGAACTGCTATCCGATGGTCCCCTCCGGGTCGCCGTCGCGGAAGATGCTGCTCTCGGACCCCGATCGCTGATCCTCCCGCGAGGTTCCCGTGCGCCACACCGTCTCCGTCTGGGTGCGCAACGAGTTCGGCGTGCTCTCCCGCGTGGTCGGCATGTTCAGCGGCCGGGGCTACAACATCGACAGCCTCAACGTGGCGCCGACCCTGGACGAGAGCGTCTCCCACATCACGCTCACCACCCACGGCGACGACGAGACCATCGAGCAGATCACGAAGCAGCTGCACAAGCTGATCGACGTGATCACCGTGAAGGACCACGGCGCCGGCGCCTTCGTGGCCCGGGACCTGGCGCTCGTCACGGTGGAGCCCCCGGCCGAGGCGCGCGCCGAGGTGCTGCGGGCGGCCGAGATCTTCCGGGCCAAGATCGTCGACGTGGGGCCCCGCTCCTTCGTGATCGAGGTGACCGGCAGTCCGGACAAGATCGACGCCCTGGCGCGGCTGCTCGAGCCCCTGGGCCTGAAGCAGCTGGTGCGCACGGGCGCCCTGGCCGCCGAGCGCGGCTCGCTTAGGTAGGCGCTACTCGGGTCCGGAGCCCACCGGCGGCGGCGCGAGCAGGCCGGCCCGGACCTCGCAGGAGACCACCGGCTCCGGCGGCTCGACCCGGGGCAGGGAGCGCTCGAAGTCGCGGGTGAAGTCCGCGGCGAGGCGCTGGAAGGCCAGGTCCAGCGCCTGCCCCAGGGCGGGATCCGCGCCGGTGGCGACGCCGCCCTCCAGGCGGCGTCGGCGCCCGTAGCGCAGCAGCGCCTCGCCGGTGTGGCCGTCGCGGATGTCCAGCACCAGGGTGGCGGCGCCGAAGGAGTCGACCACCGTGGTGCGGGCGCCCGCCATGTCCTTCGGGTCGAGCAGCTCGAGGTCGAGCAGCGAGAGCGTCACGAGGGCCACGCAGGGCCCGGGCTCCTCCACCTCCACGCGCCCGGTCTGCCGGATCGCCGCCCGGGCCACCGCGTCGAAGCGGCCCTTCACCTGCTCGGCGGCGCCGCGGTCGAGCACCCGCGAGCCGCGCTTGAAGTCGATGTCGGTGTCGCCCAGGTAGAAGCGCTCGTAGCTGCCGAACTCGTAGTCCGGCCGGACGAAGAGCGAGCCGAGCTCCACGTGGTCCACCTTGTGCAGGCCGTCCTCGGTGACGATCGCGTCCGGGCCGGTCTGGACGCGGGGCTGGGGAGCGGCGCAGCCCAGCAGCCAGGCCCCCGAAGCGGCCAGGAACGGCGCGGTGGACACGCGAGAGGTTCGCATCGTGGACCCCTCCCGATGGCGAACGCTGCCGCCCAGCCTAGCACGCCGCGGCGCACACGCGCCCGCGGGAATTCGCCATACTGTGGGCCCCGCTCTCGCGGGCGAGCCCCGAACCCCCAGGAGGCGCGATGGCACTTCGGATCTACTACGACAAGGACGCCGACCTCGGGCGCCTCGAAGGCCGGACGGTGGCCGTGATCGGCTACGGCAGCCAGGGCCACGCCCACGCCCAGAACCTGCGCGCCTCCGGCATCTCGGTGGTGGTGGGGCTGCGCCGCGACTCCGCCTCCTGGGCGAAGGCCGAAGCGGCCGGCCTGCGGGTGGCGCGCCCGGCCGAGGCCGCGGGCGACGCGGACGTGGTGATGCTGACTCTGCCGGACGAGAGCATGGCGGCGGTCTACCGCGAGGAGATCGCGCCCCAGCTCAAGCCCGGCAACTACCTGGCGGTGGCGCACGGCTTCAACATCCACTTCGGCGCGATCCGCCCGGCTCCGGACGTGAACGTGTTCATGGTGGCCCCCAAGGGCCCGGGCCACACCGTGCGCCAGCACTACGAAGAGGGCCGCGGCGTCCCCTGCCTGGTGGCCGTGGCCCAGGACCCGTCCGGCGACTCGCTGCAGGTGGCCCTGGCCTACGCCAAGGGTCTCGGCGCGGGCCGGGCCGGCATCATCGAGACGAGCTTCCGCGAGGAGACCGAGACCGACCTGTTCGGCGAGCAGGTCGTGCTCTGCGGCGGGCTCACGGCGCTGATGCAGGCCGGCTACGAGACGCTGGTCGAGGCCGGCTACTCGCCGGAGATGGCCTACTTCGAGACGATCCACGAGGTGAAGCTGATCGTGGACCTGATCTACGAGGGGGGCATCGCGAACATGCGCTACTCGGTGTCGAACACCGCCGAGTACGGCGACCTGACCCGCGGGCCGCGGGTGATCGACGCCGCGGTGAGGCGGCGCATGCAGGAGATCCTGGCGGAGATCCAGTCCGGCGCCTTCGCCCGGGAGTTCATCCTGGAGAACCAGGCCGGCCGCGTCTGCTTCGAGGCGCTGCGGGGCGCGGCGAAGCGCCACCCGATGGAGGAGGTGGGCGCCCGGCTGCGCGGCCTGATGCCCTGGCTCAAGGAGAAGCGCCTGGTCGACCGAACGCGGAACTGACGTGCCGACCGCGCCCGAGCCGCCCCGCTTCCGGGAGCGCCCCACGGAGCTCGTGGTGCGCGACGCCTGGGTGCTCGGCCTGGCGCCCCTGGCCGGGGCCGGCCTCGCCGGGGCCGCCGGCCAGCTCGGGGCGGGCGCCGCCCTGCTGGTCCTGGCGCTCTGCGTGGCGGCATTCTTCCGGAACCCGCCGCGGGCGATCCCGGGCGGCGAACGCGACGCCGTGGCGCCCGCCGACGGCCGCGTGCTCGAGGCGGGGGAGGTGGAGCTGCCGGACGGGCGCAAGGCCGTGCGGGTGGGGATCTTCCTCTCGATCTTCGACGTGCACGTGAACCGCTCGCCGGTGTCCGGGCGCGTGATCTCGATCCGGCGCGGCGGCCGCCGCTTCCTGGCCGCCTTCGACCCCCGGGCCCGGGAGGAGAACGCGCAGCTCGCCATGGAGCTCGAGACGGCGGACGGCGCCCGGGTGACGGTCGTGCAGATCACCGGGCTCGTCGCGAGGCGCATCGTCTGCCACCCGGTGGCCGGCGAGTGGGTCTCGCGCGGCGCGCGCTACGGGCTGATCCGCTTCGGGTCGCGCACCGACGTGCTGCTGCCTCCGGGCAGCGAGCTCTGCGTCGCCGCCGGCGACCGGGTGAAGGGCGGCCGCTCGGCGATCGCCCGGCTGCCGGGGCCGGACCCGGCCGGAGCGGGCGCATGAGCCACGCCGATCCGGGAGCGGGCGCGTCCCGGGAGCGGGAGCGCCGCCGGCGCGCCCGGCGGCGGCCGCCCGGCGCGCCGCCGCGGGGGCTCCTGCTGCTGCCCCACCTGATCACGACCGCCGGGCTCTTCTTCGGCTTCTACGCCATCGTCCACGCCTTCGGCGGCCAGGCGGACCGGGCCGCCCTCGGCATCGTGCTGGCCGGCATCTGCGACGCCCTCGACGGGCGCATCGCCCGCCTGGCCCGGGCCACCAGCCGCTTCGGCGTCGAGTACGACTCCCTCGCGGACATCGTCAGCTTCGGGGTGGCGCCGGCCATGCTGGCCTTCAGCGCCGGCAACCTGCACGTGCTCGGCCGCACCGGCTGGGTGATGGCCTTCCTGTTCACGGTCTGCGCCGCCCTGCGCCTGGCGCGCTTCAACACCGGGCCCTCGCGCTACCGGGGCCGCTTCGAGGGCCTGCCCTCGCCGGCGGCGGCCGGGGTGGTCGCCACCACCCAGTGGTTCGCCTCCTGGGTGCGCTCCCAGGGGGCCGACTTCAACATCCCCGAGCCGGTGGTGGCCGGGGGCGTGGCGACGCTCGGGCTGCTGATGGTGAGCGGCATCCCCTACCGCAGCTTCAAGGAGCTCGACCTGCGCCACTCCTTCGGCACGCTGGTGGTGGTGGTGCTCGGCCTGATCGTGATCGTGCAGGAGCCGAGCGTCACCCTCTTCGCCTGCGGCCTGGCCTACACTGCCCACGGGCCGGTGGAGTGGCTCTGGCGCCGCGCCTCCGGGCGCCGGCTCGAGGAGGCCGAGCCGGCCCACGACCTTCCCGGGGTGAGTCATGAGTGACGGACGCATCCGCATCTTCGACACCACGCTGCGCGACGGCGAGCAGTCGCCGGGCTGCAGCATGAACCTGGAGGAGAAGCTGACCCTGGCCCGCCAGCTCGCGCGCCTCGGCGTGGACGTGATCGAGGCGGGCTTCCCCATCGCCAGCGAGGGCGACCTGGAGAGCGTGCGCGCCGTCTCCCTGGAGATCCGGGAGCCGATCGTCTGCGCCCTGGCCCGCACCAGCCCGGCGGACATCGAGCACGCCCTGGAGGCGCTCTCCCGCGCCGCCCGGCCCCGGGTGCACACCTTCATCGCCACCAGCGACATCCACCTCCGGCACAAGCTGCGCATGAGCCGCGAGCAGGTGCTCGAGGAGGTGGACCGGGCCGTGCGCCAGGCCCGCCAGCACGTGGACGACGTGGAATTCTCCGCCGAGGACGCCACCCGCTCGGACCCCGACTACCTGGTGGAGGTGTTCAAGGTGGCCCTCGAGGCCGGCGCCTCCACGCTGAACGTGCCCGACACCGTGGGCTACACCACGCCCGGCGAGTACCACGCGCTGATCCGCTTCCTGCGGGCGAACGTCCCCGGGGCGGAGCGGGCCGTCTTCAGCCTGCACTGCCACAACGACCTGGGCCTGGCCGTCGCCAACAGCCTGGCCGCCATCCAGGCCGGCGCGCGCCAGGTGGAGTGCACGGTGAACGGCATCGGGGAGCGGGCCGGCAACACCGCCATGGAGGAGGTGGTGATGGCCATCAAGACGCGCCCCGACGTCTTCTCGGGCCTGGAGACCGGTATCGTCACCCGCGAGATCTACCCGACGAGCCGGCTGCTCTCCTCGATCATCGGCGTCCCGGTGCAGCCCAACAAGGCCATCGTCGGCGACAACGCCTTCGCCCACGAGGCCGGCATCCACCAGGACGGGGTGCTGAAGGCCCCCATCACCTACGAGATCATGACGCCCCAGTCGATCGGGCGGCCCTCCAACGAGCTGGTGCTCGGCAAGCACTCCGGGCGCCACGCCCTGCGGGATCGCCTCTCCGAGCTCGGCTTCGAGCTCGAGGGCGACGACTTCGAGCGCGCCTTCCGCCGCTTCAAGGACCTCGCCGACAAGAAGAAGGTGATCTACAACGAGGACCTGGAGGCCATCGCCGCCGACTCGGTGCTGCGCGCCGACGACCGCTACGCGCTCGGCAACCTGAGCATCCTCTCGGGCACCTTCGCCAAGCCCACGGCCACCGTGGAGCTCGTGATCGAGGGCGAGCCGCGCAGGGCCACGGCCCACGGCTGCGGGCCGGTGGACGCGGTCTTCCGGGCCATCGCGGAGATGACGGAGACCAAGAGCGAGCTGGTGCGCTACCAGGTCAACGCCATCACCGGGGGCATGGACGCGCTCGGCGAGGTGGCGGTCACCGTGGGCGAGGAGGGGCGCCGGGTGATCGGCCACGGCGCCCACTCGGACATCATCGTGGCCAGCGCCCGGGCCTACGTGCACGCCCTGAACAAGCTCGCCTGGCACAAGCGCCGCCGCGGCGTCGAGGAGCCCAGGGGCATCTAGGGCGGCCGATGGAGCGCATCCTCCTGCTCCCGGGCGACGGGATCGGCCCGGAGGTGACCGGGCAGGCCCGCCGCGTGCTCGAGGCCGCGGCCCGCGGCGCGGGGCTGGCCCTCGCCTTCGAGCAGGAGCTGATCGGCGGCGCGTCGATCGACGCCCGCGGCACGCCGCTCTCGGACGCCGCGCTGGAGCGGGCCCGGGCGAGCCGCGCGCTGCTGCTCGGGGCGGTGGGTGGCCCGGCCTGGGACGCCCTGCCGGTGGACCGGCGCCCGGAGCGGGGCCTGCTGCGCATCCGCAAGGAGCTCGACCTGTTCGCGAACCTGCGGCCCGCAGCGGTCTTTCCCGCCCTGGTCGACGCCTCGACCCTGCGCCGCGAGGTGGTCGAGGGCATCGACCTGCTGGTGGTGCGCGAGCTGACCGGCGGCCTCTACTTCGGCGAGCCCCGGGGACAGGCGCTGGTGGACGGGCGCCGCGAGGCCCGCAACACCATGGTCTACGACGAGGTCGAGATCGCGCGCATCGCCCGGGTGGCCTTCCAGGCCGCCGGGCGGCGCCGGCGCCTGGTCACCCACGTGCACAAGGCCAACGTGCTGGAGGTCTCCCAGCTGTGGGTGCAGGTGGTCGAGGAGGTGGCCCGGGAGTTCCCGGAGGTGCGCCTCGAGCACCAGCTGGTGGACTCCATGGCCATGCTGCTGCTGCGCGAGCCGCGCCGCTACGACGTGATCGTCACCGAGAACCTGTTCGGCGACATCCTCTCGGACGAGGCCGCCATGATCACCGGCTCGCTCGGCATGCTGCCCTCGGCGAGCCTCGGCGCGGGCGGCGCGGGGCTCTACGAGCCGGTGCACGGCTCGGCGCCGGACCTGGCCGGCCGCGACGTGGCGAACCCGCTGGCGGCGATCCTGTCCGCGGCCCTGCTGCTCGAGCACTCGCTCGAGGCTCCCGCCGCCGCCGCCGCCGTGCGCAAGGCCGTGGGGGCGGTGCTCGACGCGGGCTACCGCACCGCCGACCTGGCCGGACCCGGCGACGCCCCGCTCGGCTGCCGGGCCATGGGCGACCGGGTGCTCGCGGCCCTCGACGCGGCGTGAGCCCGCCCCGCGCCTGCTTCCGCCTGACGCTCGAGTACGACGGCCGGGAGTTCCGGGGCTGGCAGCGCCAGCCCGGCGGCTGCCGCACGGTGCAGGGCACGCTGGAGGCGGCCGTCGAGGCGGTCGCGGGGCAGGTCGTGCGGGTCGAGGGCGCGAGCCGCACCGACGCCGGGGTCCACGCCGAAGGGCAGGTGGCGGCGCTGCGCCTGGCCACGCGCCTCGACGCCGCGGGCCTGGCCCGGGCGCTCAACGCCGTGCTGCCCGGGGACGTGGCGGTGGTGGACGCGGCGCCGGCGCCGGACGACTTCGATCCCCGGCGCCAGGCCCGGGGCAAGCTCTACCGCTACGCGCTCTGGAACGGCCCCGCCCGCTCGCCGCTGCGGGCGGCGCGCAGCCTGCGGGTGGAGGGGCCCCTGGACCTCTCCGCCATGCGCGCCGGCGCGGCGCTCCTGCGCGGGACCCACGACTTCGGCTCCTTCCAGGCGACGCGCTCGGGGGCGCGGACGCGCGTCCGCACGCTGGACCGCCTGGACGTGGTCGTCGCCGCCCCGGGGGAGGTGGCGCTCCTCGTGGGCGGCGACGCCTTCCTGCGCCACATGGTGCGCATCCTGGCGGGCACGCTCCTCGAGGTGGGTCGCGGCCGGCGGGCGCCCGGGTCGCTGGTCGCGGTGCTGGCCGCCCGCAGCCGCGCCGCCGCCGGCCCCACGGCGCCGCCCCACGCCCTGACGCTGGTGCGGGTGGAGTACTGATTTGACGCGGAGCGGCGCGTCGGTTATCCCTCCGCGGTTCCGCAGCCGGAGATCCATGGCCACGACCGCACAGCGCCCCACCCGCAGCGCGCGCCCGGGTGAGGTCCCGAGGGGCTGGTTCGTCCTCGACGCCTCCGAGCAGGTGCTCGGCCGGTTGGCGACCCGCGTCGCCAACGTGCTGCGGGGCAAGCACAAGCCCTTCTTCACGCCGCACACGGACACCGGCGATTTCGTGATCGTGGTGAACGCCGAGAAGGTCGTGCTCACGGGGCGCAAGCGCGAGCAGAAGGTCTACCGGCGGCACACGGGCTATACCGGCCACCTGCGCTCGATCACGGCCGGGGAGGTGCTCGCCGGCCCCCACGCCGACCGGGTGGTGCGGGAGGCCGTGCGCGGCATGCTGCCGAAGAACGCCCTGGGCCGGAAGCTCCTGGGCAAGCTCAAGGTCTACGCCGGGCCGGACCACCCGCACGCGGCGCAGAAGCCCGAGGTCCTGGGCCTTGCCTGACGCCATGCCCGTCGTCGTCGCCACCGGGAAGCGCAAGACCGCCATCGCGCGGATCCGGATGCGCCTGGGGACCGGCAACGTGCTCGTCAACGGCAGGCCCATCGACGAGTACTTCCCCCGGGAAGTGCTGCGCATGCGCATCCAGCAGGCCTTCGAGGCGGCGGGCAGCGAGGGCCGCTACGACGTGGCGGCCAACGTGAGCGGAGGCGGCATCGCCGGCCAGGCGGACGCGGTGCGGCACGGCATCGCCCGCGCCCTGGAGAAGTCCGATCCGCAGCTCCGCAGCGCCCTCAAGCGCAAGGGCCTGTTGACCCGGGACGCGCGCAAGAAGGAGCGCAAAAAGTACGGCCAGCGGGGCGCCCGCGCGCGCTACCAGTTCTCCAAGCGCTGAGCGCCCATGAAGGTCGCGGTCGTCGGCGCGAGCGGGTACACCGGGCTCGAGCTGCTGCGCATCCTGCTCCGCCACCCGGCCTTCGAGCTGGCGGCCGTGACCAGCGAGCAGCGGCGCGGCCTCCCGGTGGGCGAGGCCTTCCCGTCGCTGCGGGGCCAGCTCGACCTGGTGCTCGAGGCCGCGGACCCCGCCGCCCTGGCGGGGCGCGTCGAGCTGGCCTTCACCGCGCTGCCGCACGTAACCTCGGCACGGGTGGTGGCGCAGCTGCGGGCCGCCGGCCTGCGCGTGGTGGACCTCTCCGCCGACTTCCGGCTGCGCGATCCGCGGGTCTACCGGGAGACCTACGGCGAGCACGGGGCGCCGCAGCTGCTCTCCGAGGCCGTCTACGGCCTGCCCGAGCTCCACCGCGAGGCGCTGCGGGCCACCCGCCTGGCCGCGTCGGCCGGCTGCTACCCGACCGGGGCCCTGCTGCCTTTGGTGCCCTTCCTGCGGGCGGGCCTGGTCGAGCCCTCGGTCTGCATCGACGCCCGCTCCGGCGTCTCCGGCGCGGGCCGCAAGCTGGAGGCCGACTACCTGTTCGCGGAGCTCGACGAGAACTGCTTCGCCTACCAGGTGGGCGGCGTCCACCGCCACGTGCCCGAGATCGCCCAGGAGGCTGCGCGGGCCGCCGGCGGGCCGGTCGCCATCGGCTTCGTCCCGCACCTGCTGCCGACCATCCGGGGCATCGCCACCACCGTCTTCGCCCGGCCCCGGAAGGGGCTCACGAGCGACGCGGCCCGGGAGGTGCTCGAGGAGGCCTGGGGCCGCGAGCGCTTCGTGCGGGTGCTGCCGGCCGGCGAGACGCCGCGGCTCTCGGCGGTGCGCGGCGCCAACTTCTGCGACGTGGCCGCCTTCGTCGACGGGCCCACCGGGTCCCTGGTGCTGCTCTCGGCCCTGGACAACCTGGTGAAGGGCGCGGCCGGGCAGGCCGTGCAGTGCGCGAACCTGATGTGCGATCTTCCCGAGGAGAGCGGGCTCTGCGAGGCGGCCCTGGTGCCGTGAGCCCGCTCCAGGCGGCTCCAGACCGCAGGCTCCAGACTGGCCGGCTCCAGACAGCCGGCTCCAAACAGCAGTTGGACCCCCGCGTTTGACAGCCGCAAAAAGCCCGCGATATTCCGCCGCGGGGGGGTGATGCCGGCCAGGACGACCAAGTACATCTTCGTGACGGGCGGGGTGCTCTCCTCGCTCGGCAAGGGCTTGGCCTCGGCCTCCATCGGCGCCCTGCTCGAGGCGCGCGGCCTGCGCATCACCTTCCTCAAGCTCGATCCCTACCTGAACATCGACCCGGGCACGATGAACCCCTTCCAGCACGGCGAGGTCTACGTCACCGGCGACGGCGCCGAGACCGACCTCGACCTCGGGCACTACGAGCGCTTCAGCCGGGCGAAGATGGGGAAGGTCAACAACGTCACCGCCGGGAAGATCTACGACTCGATCCTCACCAAGGAGCGCCGCGGCGACTACCTGGGCGGCACCGTCCAGGTCATCCCCCACGTCACCGACGAGATCAAGAGCTGGATCTTCCAGGCCGGGCGCGAGGTGGACGTGCTGATCGCCGAGGTCGGGGGCACGGTGGGCGACATCGAGTCGCTGCCCTTCCTGGAGGCGATCCGGCAGATCCGCGCCGAGGTGGGCCGCGAGAACGTCTGCTACGTCCACATGGCCCTGGTTCCCTACGTCAGCACCGCCGGTGAGCTCAAGACCAAGCCGGTGCAGCACTCGGTGAAGGAGCTGCGCACGGTGGGCATCGCGCCGGACGTGATCCTGTGCCGCACCGACCGCTTCCTGCCGCGCTCGGTCAAGGCCAAGATCGCGCTCTTCTGCAACGTGGACGAGGACGCGGTGATCACCGCCAAGGACGTGGAGACGATCTACGAGGTCCCCATCATCCTGCACAACGAGGGGCTGGACGAGAAGATCGTCTCGCTGCTCAACATCTGGACCCGGGCCCCGGACCTCTCGCCCTGGCACGACCTGATCCACCGGGTGAACCACCCGGAGCAGGAGGTGGTGATCGGCATGGTCGGCAAGTACGTCGACCTGACCGAGTCCTACAAGAGCCTGAACGAGGCGCTCTACCACGGGGGCTTCGCCAACCAGGCGCGCGTGCGGATCGAGTACTTCGACTCGGAGAAGCTCGACGAGCCCTCGCTGCTGGCCGGCGTGGACGGGATCCTCGTGCCCCACGGCTTCGGCGAGCGCGGCGCCGAGGGCAAGGTGGCGGCGGTGCGCTTCGCCCGGGAGCAGGGCATCCCCTACCTGGGGATCTGCTTCGGCATGCAGATGGCCGTGATCGAGTTCGCGCGGCACGTGGCGGGCCTCGCCGGGGCCAACTCGGTGGAGGTGGACCCGGCCACGCCCCATCCGGTGATCGCGCTCCTGCCGGAGCAGCGCCAGGTGTCGGCGAAGGGCGCGACCATGCGCCTGGGCAACTGGCCCTGCGTGCTCAAGCCCGGCACCCGGGCCCACGAGATCTACGGCCGCGCGCGCATCGAGGAGCGCCACCGCCACCGCTACGAGTTCAACCCGGATTACCGGGAGCGGCTCGAGGGGGCGGGGCTCGTGGTGTCGGGCGCCTCGCCGGACGGACGCCTGGTGGAGATCGTCGAGATCCCGGACCACCCCTGGTTCGTGGCCTGCCAGTTCCACCCCGAATTCGCCTCGACGCCCTTCGAGCCGCACCCGCTCTTCACGTCCTTCATCGAGGCCGTGGCGCACCGGGCCGCGACTCGGGAGGAAGCGCCGGCCTGAGGCGCCGCGCGCGCTTGCGGCCGGGTGCGCGCTCCCCGACACTCCAGCGCTCCGGGGCGTTAGCTCAGTTGGCTAGAGCGCCGTGTTCACACCGCGGAGGTCGCAGGTTCGAGCCCTGCACGCCCCACCAGCAGTTCCGCAGGGTCGAGTAGCGCCGAACCCCTCCACCGATCAGGGCAGACGCAAGCTCACGTAGTGGATGGAGAGGACGAGGAAGGCCGCCAGGGCGGTGTAGGCGAGCACCGCCCGCCGGCCGCGCGCAGGCGCCTGGGGTCGCGCGAGCCAGACCGACGCCAGCACCATCAGCAGCGGCATGAGGGGCAGGCGGTAGCGCGAGTACGCGACCGCCAGGCTGTGTACGGCGGTCGCGTAGGCACAGAGGAGGAGCGTCCACTCCGCGAAGCGCGAGCGGCCCGGGCGCCCGAGCGCCAGGATGGCCGCGGTCACGACGAGCAGGTAGCTGCCGACGACCACCGCCTTCACGACCGGATAGGAGTCCCTTCCGAGCACGCCCCCCGGATAGGCCCTCCCGTGCACCGATCGGAGCAGGAAGCTGTTCGGACCCCAGAAGGCGTAGGGGCGCGCGGCGATGTGCTCGAGGACGAGCTCGGGGCGTTGCCGGGCGAAGGCGAGCGCCCTGGCGAGCTCGCAGCGCTGGACCGCGGGCGTGTCCTGGCCCGCGAAGCGCCGCGCGCGCGCCAGCTCGGCGGGGAGCCGGCGGGCCGTCCGGGCGTCGAGAAGGCCAGGAGAGAAGAGCTCCTTCAGCTCCGCGACCGGCGGCAGCAGCTCCCGGCGGGGCTCCGGCACGGGGGGACAGCGCGCCCGGTGGCGGCGCACGAGCGGGCCGGGGCGCGGGTAGCCGAGGTCGCTGTTGAAGAGGACCTCGTTGAACGCGAAGTGGGCGGTGAGTCCGGCCGTGCCATCGACCAGCAGGAAGTCCCCGTAGACCATGGCGTTCCGGAGCGTCCACGGCGCGACGATGGCGAGGGCCACGAGCAGCGCCCCGAGCGCGCTCCTCGCCTCCTCCCAGCGCCGTCGGAGGGCCAGCCAGCCCACCCAGATGGGAAGGAAGTAGAGCACGTAGGATCTCGTCAGCGTGGCGAAGCCCAGGAGCACGCCGGCGGCGATCCCCTCCCTGCGCGTCGGAGCCTCGGGCCGGCGGCAGAGCGCATACGCCGCCCCGGCGAGGAGGGCCGCCAGGAGCGTCTCCGAGTAGAGATAGTGGCTGTAGGCGATGAGGCTCGGATCGAGTGCAGACAGGGTGCCGGCGATCCGCGCCGCCTTCCGGCCGCTCACCCGTCGGGCGATCCCATAGACGAGGGCGACGGTGAGGGTCGAGATCAGCACCTGCGCGGCCCTCGCCGCGATCGGGTGCGGGCCGGCCGCTGCGAAGACGGCCCCCAGGAAGGCCTCGTAGCCCGGCGCCCAGTGGCCGATCGCCCGCTCGCCGAAGTGGGCGGCGAGAACGCCACTCACGTAGTGCGCCGGCTCGTCGCCGAAGCCGGTGATGGTGGGATAGAGAGCCGCGATCCCGGCGCGGGTCGCGAGGGCCAGGGCCAGGATCCAGCCGAGGGCGGGATCGCGCCACAGGGCGAGCGCCGTGTCCCGGGCCACCGGCCGGGTCAGTCCGCGGGTCCGTCGGCGCCGGGCTCCCGCAGCACGAAGCGCGTGCGCTCGTCGCCGCGGCCGCCGGCCACGACGGTGGAGCCGTCCAGGCTCTTGAGGTCGCCCTGGGTGAGGTCGACGCGCGGGGCGAAGGCGCGCTCGTGGAGGCCCTCGGCCAGGCGGCGGGCCGCCTCCTCGGGCGCCTCGCCGGCCGCGACCTCGATCTCGGCGCAGGCGAGCACCACGGCGTTCGGGCCCAGCAGGCAGGCCGAGGCTCCGCCCTGCGCCTCCGAGAGCGCGACGCGGAAGCCCGAGTTGCCGCGGCGCAGCCGGGGCGAGCCGGCGAGCA
>Ga0299906_10002625_pt1 | contig 14875 bp, 15 predicted proteins | sample RVTome_14_FD_200259 | JGI IMG/M metagenome (GOLD analysis project Ga0299906, IMG submission 200259) | Soil microbial communities from uranium-contaminated site in the Upper Colorado River Basin, Wyoming, United States - RVT145D125 (version 2) ... | reverse complement strand
GTGCCCGGCGCGAGGTCGACACGTCGCGTCATGGTCGCTGTCAGCCTCTGCCCGTCGTCCAGTCGCAGCTCATAGTCGAGCACCGTACCTCGGTAGGTCACCGCATCGAGCGTCCCGCTGAGCTGGCAGGCCGCGCCGGCGGCGGCAGCGCCAATCGCTACCTCTTCCGCGCGGAGGGCGACATGCGTGCCGGTCCCTGCACCGGCGGAAGGCACACCGCTGACCCCGGCACCGGCGAGACGGAAGCGGGCGCGGTCGCCCTCGCGCACCAGATCGGTGACCGCGAGCACGTTGCAGTCGCGGAAGAAGCGGGCGACGAAGGTGGAGCGAGGCCGACGATAGAGCGCCTCCGGCGCGTCGCACTGCACGCAGCGACCGCGGTCGAAGACGGCGATGCGGTCGCTCATGGTGAGTGCCTCCTCCTGGTCGTGCGTAACATAGAGGAAGGTGGTGCCGGTCTCCGCGTGCACGCGCTTCAGCTCCGCCTGCATCGCGCGGCGAATGCGCTCGTCGAGCGCTGACAGCGGCTCGTCCAGCAGCAGCATGCGCGGTTTGGGCGCTAGCGCACGGGCCAGCGCCACGCGCTGCTGCTCGCCGCCGCTGAGCAGGGTCGCGTTTTTGGAGTCCAGTCCCGCAAGGCCGACCAGCCGCAGCATCTCCTCGATGCGCGCCGCGCGCTCCGCTGCCGAGAGGCCGCGCACCTTGAGTCCATAGCCGACGTTCTCGGCCACGGTCATGTGCGGGAAGATCGCGTACTGCTGGAACATCATGCCGAGGTTGCGCTGCCAGGGCGGCACGCTTGAGACCTCACGCCCCTCGATTTCGATGCTGCCGCTGTCCGGCCGCTCCAGGCCTGCGATCATGCGCAGAATTGTCGACTTGCCCGAGCCGCTGGGCCCGAGGAAGGTGAAGAACTCGCCGCGCCGCACGTCGAGCGAAAGCTCGTCCGCGGTCACCGTCGGACCGAAGCGCTTCGAGATGCCCGAAAGGCTGAGGATGGTGTCGTTCACCGCGCGTCCCGTGCCCTCAGGCGAGCGCGGCCGCGGCTGTGGCCACGGCGATCTCGACCGCGCGCACCATGGTGGAGAGCTCCATCGAGGCGAGGTCGGCGCGCTGGTGCAGCTCCAGCCGCTGCTCGCTCTCGACGCTCTCCAGCAACTCCGCCACCTGCTCCGGCAGGTAGGGGACGTGGATGAAGCCGGCGAGCGTCGGTCGGCCCTTGCGTGCGGCATGCGAGAGAGTGGTGTAGAGCGTCGCGTTGCAGAGGAAGGTGCCGGCGGTGGCCGAGAGGCGGGCCGGGATCGACGCCTGCAGGAGCGCGTCGCGGATCGCTCGGTTCGGCAGGGTCGCCAGCACCGCGGCACCGCCGTTGCCGCTGAGTGCCGCGTCGCGCAGCAGCGTGCCCTCGTTGTCGGGAATCTCGAAGTCGGCGACGTTGATGCCGATGCGCTCCAGGCGGATCACCGCCTCGCCCGGCCAGAGGCCGAGGTTGATGACGATGTCGGGCTGGATCTCGTCGATCAGGCTTTCCAGCGTCGGCACCAACTTCCTGTAGGAGACCGGCAGCCTGCGCCCGACGATGCCGGCGCCGCCGGCACTGCGGCCGTCGAGCGCGAGCGCCGTTTCGCCGGCCGGGTTGCGCCCGCGGCCGCCGTAGCCCTCGAAACCCGTGACCAGCGCCTTCACCACGTCCGCGCTCCCCCGCTGCCGGCCCGCGAGCCTACAGCAAGGGCCGGGCGGGACAAGCGGCCGGCTCCGTTGCCACCTTCCGCCGGCCTGGATAGCATCGAGCGCGTCTCCGGCCGCAGCCTGGCGACCGTCGCCCCAAGAAGCGCGGCCCGACATCACAGGGAGTTCGACATGCACTTCGCAAACGCTCTGTCACGGCGCGATGCGCTGCAGATTGCGCTGGCCGCCGGCGTTTCGGCGGCGACCATCGGCCGGTTCTCGCCGGCGCTGGCCGCCGGAACCATCAACTTCGCCGACATCGGCGTCGGCGATACCGATGGCGACTGGTCGCGCTACACCAAGGCCAGCGGCTACGACGTCAACCTGGTGTCGATCGGCAATGCGCCCTCGGCGATCCTGAACGTACTGGTCGCCGGCGGCGGCACCGGGACCTACGACGTGATCAACATCGTCGGCGGCATGCAGAAGCCGCTGGTCGACAACGATCTGATCGACGTGCTCGACACCTCGAAGATCCCGAACTGGGCGCGCGACAAGAACATCACCGAGTTCCTGAGCGCCGGCTCCCCCGGTTTCAACTTCATCGGCTACAACGGCAAGATCTACGGCTGCCCGACCGTGCTGCAGGGCGACAGCTTCGCCTACCTGCCGGAGAAGACGGGCCCGCTCGACAGCTACGCCGCGCTATTCGATCCGAAGTTCAAGGGCTACGTCGCCTTGGAGGACAACTATACGACCGCGGCCGCCAAGACCGCGCTCTACCTCAAGGCCTCGGGGAAGGCCAAGATCGCGAACGTTGACGACATGACGGCGGACGAGATCAAGGCGGTCGTCGACTTCCTGATCGAGCAGAAGAAGGCCGGCCAGTTCCGCGTGATCTGGTCGAGCTTCCAGCAGGCCGTCGACCTCCTGGTGAACAAGGAGGTCTACGTCATGGATTGTTGGGAACCGATGGTCTTCGTCGCCAAGTCCAAGGGCATCGACGCGGTCTACGCCGATCCCAAGGAAGGCTACCTGCTCTGGGCCATGGCCGCCTACATCGTGAAGAACCCGAACCGCTCGCCCGAGCAGACCACAGCGGCCTATGCGCTGCTCGACTACATGCTGGGCGGCTGGTACGGCGCGAAGATCACGTCGCTGCGCGGCTACATGACCAATACCGACGCGCCGGACTACGCCAAGAGCCATCCGGACGAGTTTTCGGCGGAGGAGGCAGCGAAGGTGCAAAGCATCACGGCCAACGTGCGCCGCAAGTTCGCGCAGGGCGGCACCTGGCAGAACCGCTGGCCGACCGCGGTCGACGCCTACGAGGCCGAGTGGTCGCGCTTCAAGTCGGCCTGACCGCTTAGGAACGCGAGCCGCAGGCGGTCCGCCTGCGGCTCGCGCCCATCCATGCGTTCAGCTCTGCTCCGCCGGGCCTTCTTGCTGCTGCCCGTCGTCTTCCTCGTGCTGTTCCTGCTGCTGCCGCTCGCTTTCATGGTGGTGGTCAGCTTCTGGAAGCGCGCGCTCCTGAAGATGGAGCCCGCCTTCGACCTGACGAACTACGTCGACTTCCTCGCCGGTCCGCGGCTGCCGGTGCTGGGGCGCAGCTTCCTCGTCGCCATCGAGGCAACCGCGATCGGGCTGCTGATCGCCTATCCCATCGCCTACTACCTGGCGCGACGCGCCAAGCCCAACACCACGCGCATCGTGCTGGTGCTGCTGACCGTGCCCTTTCTCATCAACTACATCATCCGCGCCTTTGCCTGGACCTGGCTCCTCGGGCGCACGGGTCTGGTGAACGCCACGCTGATGGACCTTGGCCTGGCCGATGGTCCGATCGACTGGCTGCTCTACAGCAACTTCTCGGTCCTGGTCGGCATGGTCTCCTCCTACATGCCGTTCATGGTCTTCCCGCTCTGGATGTCGATCGCCGGCATCGACCGACGGTTGCCCGAGGCGAGCTGGATGCTGGGTGCGCCGCCCTGGACCACCTTCCGCAAGGTGATCCTGCCGCTCTCCATGCCGGGCGTCTTCGCTGCGATCATCTTCTCCTTCGTCGGCTGCTTCGGCGAAAGCGCAGTGCCGATCATTCTGGGCGGTGTCGGCTACCAGCTGATCGGCAACGAGATCACCAGCACGATGGACACGCTGAACTATCCGCTGGCCGCCGCGATGTCGTCGGTGGTCACGGCCTCGATGCTGGCGCTGCTCCTTGTCTGGTACTTCGCCTTCGACCTGCGCTCCTTCCTCGGCAAGATTCTGGCCTGGAGGATCGCCTGATGGGGGGACCGGCCGGAGGTTCGCGGCGGCTGTCGACGGCCGCCTGGTGCCTGATCGGCGCGGTGCTGGCGCTGCTCTATCTGCCGCTGGTTCCGCCGATGCTCTTCTCGGTCGAGCCCGCGACCGTCGGCGGCGGCCCGACGCTCGACTGGTACGCCAAGATGTGGGAGAGCCCGCTGCTCGCGGGCGCCGTCATCAGCAGCCTCGAGGCCGCGCTCATCGTCGCGGCGATGACCCCGGTCTTGGCGCTGGGTGCCGCCATGGCGGTGCGCGAGCTCAAAGTGCCGCGCCTCATCCTGGTGCTGGTGCTGCTGCCGCTCTTCGTACCGAGCGTGAGCCTCGGGCTTGCTGGCGCCTTCTTCTTCCGCCAGCTCGGCATTCCGCCCTCGCTGCTGACCATCGTCATCGTGCAGATGCTCTGGGCGCTGCCCTTTGCGGCACTGATCGTGCTGACCGCGATGTCGACCTTCGACCCCGTGCTGCTGGAGGCGGCGCACATGAGCGGCGCCGGCCGCTGGCGCGCATTCCGCGACGTCGAGCTGCCGCTGATCTGGCCGGGCGTCTCCGGCGCGGCGACTTTCTCCTTCATTCTTTCGTTCAACGAGACGGTGCGCACCTCGCTGGTGCAGGGGCCGCTCAATACGGTGCAGACCTACATCTGGTCGACCTACAAGCAGATCGGCCTCTCGCCCGCGCTCTATGCGTTGATGACGCTCCTGATCCTGCTGACCCTGCTGCTGGCTGGCGCAATGCTGGTGCTGGGGCGCAAGTCCGGCGCCGCACGGTCGCGCTGAGCGGCCCTTTCCTTCCTTCCCGCCGGAACGATGCGTGCCGGCGGCTGTTCCGGCAGCAGCATGGAAGGAAGGACGGCTCTATGAATAGCAGGCTAGCCCGGGCAGCGCGTCAGCGGCTCCGGCGGGATGCTGTTGGGATCGGGTGCGCTCACCACGATGCTGAGGCGGTTGTCGCCGTCCCGCGTGAAGCGGATCGGCTCGCCGCCGACCAGTTCCGGCGGCGCCGTGAAGGTGAGATTGAGGCCCTCGTCCGTCCAGGCCGCGGTGGTATCGAAGCGCTGACGGTCGGTCGCGTGCGTATAGGTGATCTCGCCGTTGACGCGGTCCTGGCCCAGCGCGGTAAAGCGCCAGGTGGCGCTGGCGTCACCGCTCATCGGCTGGCACCAGGTTCCGGCGAGGAAGTCTGCCGCGCTCTGCCGCTGCTGCTGCCAGGGGGCCCAGAGCAGCAGGCCGATGACGATGGCCCCGAGCACTGCGCCCAGCGCCGTCAGGCCCAGCCAGCCGCACGCCTGGCGCCTGGCCGGACGGCCGGCCGTCGCCGTCGGATGCGACACGCTCGCCGCCCCGGCCGGCGCCTCGCCGCCCAGCACCTGGATGGCCTTCAAGAGCTGGTCCAGATGCTGCTCCATCGGCGGCTGCCAGGCGTCGACCCACTGCGCCTGCGAGAGGAAGAACTCCAGCGCACCGGACGGCGCGATCTCGCGGATGCGCACCGGCAGCACCGGCTTGGCCTTGCTGACCGCGCGCTCCACCTCGCGGTGCACGAACTGCGATTCGTTGGACTGCTCGGAGAGCACCAGCAGGAGCACCGAGCTCTCCTCGATGCCCTGCAGGATGGCGGCGCCGTATTCCATGCCGCCCGGCACGTCGCGCGGCGCGATCCAGCAGGGCATGCCGCGCTCCTCCAGGAAGCGGGCGATGCGCTCGGCGACGCCCGCGTCCTCGCGGGCGTGGCTGACAAAGACCCGGGTCATCCGGCCGGCTTGGGCCTTGCTCAGACCACCTGCGTGAACATCAGCACCAGCCCGACGACGCTGACCGCCCAGGCGGCGGTGCGCAGCCAGGGGATGCCCGCAAGGTAGATCACGGCATAGGCGAGCCGTCCCCAGAAGAAGAGCTGCGCGCCCAGCAGCGTCGTGCTGTTGCTGCCCGTGGTCGCCGCCACCGCCAGGACCAGCGCGGCGAAGAGCAGCAGGTTCTCCAGCATGTTGCGGTGCGCGCGCTGCGCCCGGCCGGCGAAGCCGATGGGCGCGGGCAGGCCCTCGCGGTTGCCGGCCAGCGCCGGCAGCCCGACCTGCGCCAGCGAGCCCAGCACGGCAACCAGCATCTGGCCGAAGCAGAGCGCGACCGACCAGACCAGCAAGGCGACTTCCGTGGACATTCCCCTCCCCCTTCAGATCAGCATCAAGAGGCGCGAGCGTACCATCAGCTGGTAGACGCTGTCGCAGTTGGTCTTGCGCAGAATGCTCGCCACCTGCGTGCGCACGGTATGGATCGAGGCATTGCGCGAAGCGGCGATGCGCTTGGGCACCATGCCGGACAGCAGCAGGATCGCCACCTCCCGCTCCGCCGCGGAGAGGTTGGGGAAGACCTTGGCCATCTGCTCCAGCTGGTGCGCCTGGTCGCCGCTGTCGTCGAGCGCCAGCACGTAGATCTTGCCCAAGGGCGGCGTGTTGATGATGCGCGCGAAGCGCAGGCCCTGGTCGAGAAACTGGTCGAGGGTGACGATGTCGCTGTACTCGGTGGCGCGCAGGTGCGTGAGCACGGCCTCGAGCTTGCTATCCGGCAGCTCGAGCTGGTCGCGGTCGGTGACCTTGACGCGGCCCCGGCGAAAGACGTTCTGCGCCGACTCGTTCGAGGCCAGCACGATGCCCTCGGAGTTGATGACCACCAGCGGAATGGTCATGGCGTTGATGATCGAGTAGGCGATGTGCTCGACCAGGCCAAAGCCGCTGAGATTGCTGACCTTGGACTCGAACTGCAGCATCTTGGCGCCGCGCTCGAAGCGGTCGGTGGCGTCGATGCCGAGCTGCAGGCGCGTCTCCACCACGGTGATGACCAGGACGTCGTCCTGCGTCTTCGAGTGCGAGACCAGCAGCACGCTGCCGGACGGCGCAATCTGATAGGTTTGATAGGCCGGATAGCTTTCCAGCTCGAGCAGCCGCGTCTCCAGCGGCGTCTTCTCCTTGATCTTCAGGATCTCGTTGATGCCGAGGAAGCCCTTGTTGGCGCGCTCCTCGATGAAGTCGCGCAGGTCCTGCCCCGGTCGCACCGGCGCCACGCCGGGATAGATCTCGGCGAGCTCGCCGTAGGCCTTCTGCACGATCAGGTCGGCCCCGGTCGAGATAACGCCCAGCCGGCCCGCCGCACCGGTCTCCGATACCCGGAAGTCCTGCGTGCTGACGTGATCGCTCATCCCGATCGTCCGAACCTTTCGCCGCCAGCGTCGGCGCCGTTCCTCGCGCGCTCACCTGTCGTCGAGGAGGCCCGCGGGGCCAGCGTCGTACGCGCCTGACCAGCAAAGCGGGCCGCGATCATAGGATTCGGACCTGGCACACTTCGCTTCGCTGCAGAGACGCGGCCACCCCTCGCCACCCCTCGAAGCGACGACTATACCCCCTCTTGCCTTTACTTGCGTCCGCCTCGCCCTCGCAGGCGCGTTTCAGCGCGAATCGATCATCGCGTCGGCGCAAGTACTGTGACTCATTTTCAACGAGTGTTCCGGAATGTCAATGCTCGCCAAGGCGATGATTTTCCTACCCGGACTCTCTGGGGCTCAGACTCTGGGGCTCAGACTCTGGGCTCAGGGTGCGGCGGGCAGTGCGTCGCCGGCGCGCTCGAAGACGGTCTCGAGCGATTGCCCGACCTGGTCGAAGCCGAAGATGGCGGCGGCGCCGATCAACGCCGCCAACAGCGTGTATTCGATCGCCGTGGCGCCCCGCTGGTCGCTCGCCAGCCGGTGCAGCAGTCGCTTCAGCCCTGGCATAGCGCGCGTCTCCGGCACCGATGCGATGACGGGGCGGGCTGCCGCGTTCACACCACTGCGGCCGCCAGTCTAGGCGCAAGGGCGACGATTGCTCAGAGAGAGCGATTCCAGGGTGGAATCACCCAAGGCGCTCGAGAAAGGCCGCCCCTTCGCGGATCGCCTGCAAGGCCTTGGGCTCCATCGCGGTGTAGTGCAGGAAGCCGTGCAGCACGCCGTCGTAAATCGACAGCGTGACCGGCACGCCCACCACCTTGAGGCCCTCCGCCAGCGCCACGGAATCGTCGCAGAGCGGGTCGAGCCTGACCGCGACGAGGTGGGTCGGCGGCAGCCCGGCGAGCTCGCCCCGCAGGATGTCGTAGCGCGGATCGACCATGTCCGCCTCGCTGCGGCGATAGGCGGTGAAGTACATCTCCCGCTCCCGCTCGCCCAGCCCGTCGAGCTCACCGCCGTAGAGCCGGCGCGAGGTGCCGTCCTTCAGGCCGAAGCCGCCGTAGTAGAGCAGCAGGCCCTGCGGCAGCGCCCGCCCGCGCGTGCGCAGCTCGTAGGCGGTGCCCATCGCCAGGTTGGCGCCGGCGCTGTCGCCGGCGAAGACGAGACGGCCGCCATCCACGTCGCGGTCAGCGAGGAGGGCGGGAAGCTGCTCGAGGACGTCAACGATCTGCAGGATCTGCGTCGGGAACTTGGCTTCCGGCGCGAGGGCGTAGTCTACGCCGAGCACTGCCCAGCCGCTTTCCAGCGCCAGGAGGCGCTGCACGCGGTCGTGCGTGTCGAGGTTGCCCAGGATGAAGCCGCCGCCGTGCAGGAACAGCACCAGCGGCAGGCGCTCGCCCGGGCGGGGATGGTAGAGCCGCAGCATCGCCCGGCCGTGCTCCGTCTCGGCCGGGAAGTCCTCCACGCTCGCCACCGGCGCCGGGAAGCCGTTCCAGAAGCGGCGCTCGACCAGGTAGGCGGCGCGGGCCGCCGCCACGGGGTGGTCAGGCAGGTCCCGCACGCCGGCGTAGAGTTCCCGGCTCTTCTGCGAAACCGCCCGGCTTTCCGGGGTCAACAAGGGCCAGACATCGACTTTCTGCATCGGCACGCTCCTCGTCCCGCCAACGGCTTGAACTGTGGCCGGACGGCGCCACATTATGTTGCGTCGCGGTGCCGTTGCGGGCCGTGACGCCGCTGCCACAGGGTCTGGCCGGACCTTGCGGCGCCGGAACTTTCAGGCAATGGGCCGCCTTGCTCAAGAGAGGAGGAGCCTCGGGCCGTGACCAGGATGTCTTTGTTCTCTTCGCCCTTCCTCCTGGGTTTCGAACCCTTCGAACGCGCTCTCGACCGTGCCGCCAAGGCGGCCGGCGACGGCTATCCGCCCTACAACGTGGAGCAGTTCGGCGAGAACCGCCTGCGCATCACCGTGGCCGTGGCCGGCTTCGCGCCGGACGAGCTTTCGGTGCAGGTCGAGGGCAACCAGCTCGTGGTCCGCGGCCGGCAGCAGCCGGACGTGCCGGAGCGCACCTTCCTGCACCGCGGCATTGCCGCCCGGCAGTTCCAGCGCGCCTTCGTGCTGGCCGAGGGCATCGAGGTGACCGCGGCCAGCCTGGACAACGGGCTGCTGTCGATCGAGCTGGAGCGGCCGCTGCAGGAGCCGGCGGTCAAGACCATTGCCATCACCAAGGCCTCCCGTTCCGGCAACGGGTCCGGGGGCAACGTCGGCGGCGGTCGCTGACGTAATACGCTATGAGGCCCCGGCAAGGAGCGAAGCCATGAACACGCAAGACGGCGTCAACCTGCGCGACATCTCGGTCGAGGATCTGGAAGTGCTCGGCCTGGGACAGCTCGCCTACCTGCGCCCCGGCAATATCGACGGCCATGCGGTCTGGGCGGTTTTCGCCGCCAACGGCCGCCAGGTCGCCGTGCTGCCCTCCCATGCCGCTGCCTGGGCCGCGGTCCGGCAGAGCGACCTCGAGCTGGTCACCCTGCACTAGGGTGAGGGGTTCTCTCCGCCTCCTGACTCTCAACGCCGAAGCGCGCGTCGACGGCTCCTCCTTCAGCCGGCCTTGCTGCCGCGGGTGTCGGGAGGCACCATCCGGCCGCCATGACCCTCAAGCACCTCTATCTGGTCGACGGTTCGGGCTACATCTTCCGCGCCTACTTCGCGATCCCGCCGCGCATGACCGCCGGCGGCGTGCCGGTGAATGCCGCCTTCGGCTTCACCAACATGATGGTGAAGCTGCTGCGCGAGAGCGACTGCGATGCGCTGGCCGTGGTCTTCGACCATTCGGCCAGCTCGTTTCGCAACCAGATCTACGACAAGTACAAGGCGCAGCGTCCGGATCCGCCGGACGACCTGATCCCGCAGTTCGCGATGATCCGCGAGGCCACCCACGCCTTCGGCCTGCCCTGCCTGGAGCGGGCGGGCTACGAGGCCGACGACATCATCGCCACGCTGGCCCGGCGCGCGCGCGAGGCCGGCATCCGCTGCACCATCGTCTCCTCCGACAAGGACCTGATGCAGCTGGTCACCGACGGCATCGCCCTGCTCGACCCGATCAAGCAGAAGCCGATCGGCCGCGCCGAGGTGATCGAAAAGTTCGGCGTGCCGCCGGAGCAGGTGGTGGACGTGCAGGCGCTGGCCGGCGACAGCGTCGACAACGTGCCGGGCGTGCCGGGCATCGGCGTCAAGACCGCCGCACAGCTCCTGGCCGAGTACGGCGACCTGGAGACGCTGCTGGCGCGCGCCGGCGAGATCAAGCAGCCGAAGCGTCGCGAGACCCTGCTTGCCAACGTCGAGAACGCGCGCCTCTCCAAGCGGCTGGTGACGCTGGACGACCGGGTGCCGCTCGACGACGACATCGCCAGCTTCGGCTTGCGCGAGCCCGACCCCGCCAAGCTGCGCGCCTTCCTGGAGAAGTACGAGTTCCGCTCGGTGCTGACGCGGCTGGCCGACAAGCTCGCCAAAGGCGACGTCGTCCCCGACGAGCGCGAGGGCCGTCCCCCCACACCGGCAGGCGAAGAATGGAAGGGCGCGGTCGGCGCCGCCGACGCGCTGCCGGCGCCCGAGCCCGTGCCGCAGCGCCGGCGCACCTCGGACGGGCCGGAGCCCGATGCGCCGGAGCCCGCCGACACAGGCGGGCCGGTCGACCGCACGCGCTACGAGCTGGCGCAGGAGGAGCGCGAGCTCGCCATCTGGATCGAGGAGGCCTTCGAGCGCGGCCAGGTGGCGCTCAACGTCGAGACCACGCACAGCGACCCCATGCTGGCCACGCTGGTGGGGCTCAGCCTCGCCACCGCGCCGGGCCGCGCCTGCTACATCCCGCTGCGGCACGGCCTGATCCGCCACGACGGCGAAGGCCTGGCGCTGGAGGCGGGAGCGGCGGCGCCGACGCAGATCGCGCCCGAGCGCGCTCTTGCGCTGCTGAAGCCCCTCCTCGAGGCGCCGGGTGTGCTCAAGATCGGCCACAACATCAAGTTCGACGGCATCGTGCTGGCGCGGCTCGGCATCGTGCTCGGCCCGATCGACGACACCATGCTGCTCTCCTACGCGATCGAGGGCGGCCTGCACGGCCATGGGCTCGAGGAGCTGGCCGAGCTGCACCTGGGCCACAAGATGATGACACTGGCGGCGATCGCCGGCAGCGGGCGCAACCAGCTCGCCTTCGACCAGGTGCCGCTGGAGAAGGCGCTGGAGTACGCGGCCGAGGATGCCGACGTGACGCTGCGCCTCTACCGCGCGCTGAAGCCGAACCTGGCGCGCTGCAAGGTGACCCGTGTCTACGAGGTGATGGAGCGGCCGCTGGTGCCCGTGCTGGCCGCCATGGAGCAAGCCGGCGTCAAGGTCGATCCCGCCGTGCTGCGGCGCCTCTCCAACGACTTCGCCGAGCGCATCGACGCGCTCGAGGCAAAGATCCATCGCCTGGCGAAGGGCCCTTTCACCATCGGCAGCCCGAAGCAGCTGGGCGAGGTGCTGTTCGACAAGCTGGGCCTCAGCACCGCGCAGGGCGAGACGCGCACCAAGACCGGCGCGCACGCGACCGGCGCGGAGATCCTGGAGGAGCTGGCCGCGCAGGGCCACGAGCTGCCGCAGCTGGTGCTCGACTGGCGGCAGCTCACCAAGCTGAAGAACACCTACACCGATGCGCTGCAGACGCAGATCCATCCGCAGACCGGGCGCATCCACACCTCCTACAGCCAGGCCGTGGCCTCGACCGGACGGCTTTCCTCGAACGATCCCAACCTGCAGAACATCCCGATCCGCACCGAAGAGGGGCGCAAGATCCGCGCCGCCTTCGTCGCCGAGAAGGGCCACCTGCTGCTCTCGGTCGACTACAGCCAGATCGAGCTGCGCCTGACCGCCGCCATGGCCGGCGTGCCGGGGCTGAAGCAGGCCTTTGCCGCCGGCCAGGACATCCACGCGATGACCGCCAGCCAGGTCTTCGGCGTGCCCTTGGAGGAGATGACGCCGGAGACGCGCCGGCGCGCCAAGGCGATCAACTTCGGCATCATCTACGGCATCTCGCCCTTCGGGCTCGCCAACAACCTGCGCATTCCGCAGGAGGAGGCGCGCCTCTACATCCAGGCCTACTTCGCGCGCTATCCGGAGATCCGCGCCTACATGGAGCGCGCCAAGGCCGAGGCGAAGGAGAAGGGCTACGTCACCACGCTCTTCGGCCGGCGCGTGCACATCCCGGCCATCAAGGAGAAGCACCCCTCCAGGCGCTCCTTCGGCGAGCGCGCGGCGATCAACGCGCCGATCCAGGGCACCGCCGCCGACATCATCAAGCGGGCGATGATCCGCCTGCCGCCGGCGTTGGCGAAGGTGCGGCTCAACGCGAAGCTGCTGCTGCAGGTGCATGACGAGCTGATCTTCGAGGTGCCGGAGCGTGAGATCGACGAGACCGCCGCGCTGGTGCGCGAGGTCATGGAGAAGTCACCCGAGCCGGCGGTGCAGCTCGCCGTGCCGCTGGTCGCCGACGCCGGGCACGGCATCTCCTGGGCCAAGGCGCATTGATCAACTGTTCGGCACCGGCCCTGGCCCGATTTGCGCGCCATGCTAGCGTGACCCCGTGAAGCCCCTGCTGCCGGTTCTTCTCGTCCTGCTTCTCGCGGCGCCGGCGCAGGCCGTCAGCATCACCGTCAACGGCCTCACCTTCTCCGACGAGTATGGCGGCTTCAACCTGATCTCGGTCAGCGGCACCGGCACGCGCGAAGACCCCTTCGTCATCGTCGAGGAGGTGGGGGGCGCAGGCAACGCCGTGCTGTCGATCACCGGCTGGCGCTCCGGGTACTACGCCGGCGAGCACGGCGGCGCCTCCTTCGTCGTGCGCAAGGTGGTGATCAACGCCACCGACAAGGAGTGGGGCTCCTACGAGCTGGAGCTGCGCGAACTGCTCGACACACCCTCGGGCTACCTCGACGGGCTCTCCTTCGGCCAACCGCTTGGCGAGAGCCGCCCCGCGGCCTCCGACCGCCTGCCGCAGGTGGTGGTGCGCGACGAGCCGCTCGACGCGATGATCTTCTCCGGCGGCGGGGTCAGCCCGGGCGAGCAGGTCGCGTTCGAGTTCATCGTCACCGACATGACGCCGGTCGATCAGGTCTTCCTGATCCAGCGGCTGCGGCTGGACGTGGTCGAGGCGCCGTCGCGCCAAGGCTTCCCCGGCTAGGCCCAAGCCGCTGTGGTGCCCTGCCGCAGGTCCTACAAGCCTCTGGGATTGCAAAGAGAAGCGCGAAGGGCCACATTCCCTGCACAGTTATCGCATCGACGCGTTGCCCCGGGGGCGCGAGCGAGCGCGTGAGCCTTGAGCTACGGTCGCCCGCACAACCAGCACCACCACGACGACGACAACTGCTTCCTACCCGTGCCGGAAGGCGCGGGACTCTATGCGTTTCCGGGGCTTCGGTCCCGGGCGCCTGACCGACTGAAGGAGTGACTGCCTCATGGCTACAGGTACCGTGAAGTTCTTCAATGTTGCGCGCGGCTACGGCTTCATCCAGCCGCAGGACGGCGGCAAGGACGTTTTCGTTCACATCACCGCCGTGCAGCGGGCGGGCATGGACAGCCTGACCGAAGGTCAGACCATCGCCTACGACCTGGTGACCGAGCGCGGCAAGACCGCCGCCGGGAACCTGCGCGCCTCCTGAGGCACGCGCTCCAGGTAGCGAGAACCCGAGAGGCGGCAGGGCAACCTGCCGCCTCTTCGCGTTTCTGGGGCAGGGATCGGATGTCAGGGATCAGGGATCAGATGTAAGCCGCGACTTCCCGATCCTAATTCCTGATTCCTGATTCCTGATCACTGACCCCTGCCCCGCATCGCCTTCACGAAATCCGCCGCCGCCGTTCCCGCCTCGGCCTCGAGCCCGACCAGCACGCCCGCCCGGTCCTCCGGCTGGCGGTTCTGGCTCATCTTGCGCTTGCCCTGCAGCGTCTCGACGCGGAGCGTCACGCCGACAATCGCCTTCAGCATGGCGGCGACGTAGTCGGCCGGCGCGTCGGTGATCTGCCAGACCTCGCCGCCGCGGGCGGCGCGCGGCGGCTCGAAGCGCTCGGTCAGCCGCGTCACGATGGAGCGCAGGACCTCGGGATCCTCGCTGAGCTCGACCTGGCCCTCGGCCACCACCAGCTCGTAGTTCCAGGTGGGCACGTGCTTGCCGTGCTCCCGCTTGGAGGGATACCAGGCCGGCGAGACGTAGAAGTCCGTGCCGCGGAACAGCGCCACCGCGCGCGGCGCCTCCTTGAGGCGCTTCCAGTGCGGATTGGCGCGCGCCAGGTGGCCGATGAGGCGCCGCTCCTCGCCCGCCTCATCCAGCAGCATCGGCAGCAGGCTGACGTCGAACTCGCTGCCTGTATTGCTGACCAGGCTCGCCAGCGGATTGGCTTCGATCAGCGCGCGGACGCTCTCGCCGTCGGCGTCGCGGAACAGCGGCGGGTTGTAGAGCATGGGGATTCCTAAGACGGGTCCTCTTCGGCTGGAGATATAGCACCAGCTTGCCGAGAGCAGCGCCAGTTCACCCTCTCCCCCCTGAGGGAGAGGGTGCGAGCGGAGCGAGCGGGTGAGGGGGGTCGGTCTGTGCGGCTGTCGAGAGCGCCACCAACCTACCCCCCTCACCCCGACCCTCTCCCTCAAGGGGGAGGGGGAGGACTACCGCTCCCTTGCCCCTCCCGCCG
>Ga0299906_10002624_pt1 | contig 14881 bp, 13 predicted proteins | sample RVTome_14_FD_200259 | JGI IMG/M metagenome (GOLD analysis project Ga0299906, IMG submission 200259) | Soil microbial communities from uranium-contaminated site in the Upper Colorado River Basin, Wyoming, United States - RVT145D125 (version 2) ... | reverse complement strand
TACCGGAAGCGGTCTGCCGACGTCCCCGGCGCGCTCACCAACGCGATCCTGCTGGGCTCGCTCGTCCTGCCGGTGACCGACCTGCCACGGCGCGCCACGGCGCCAGCGGCCGACGGCGACGCCGCCGCCACGCGCGAGCCACGGCTGCTGCTCGGCATCTTGCCGTTCGCGCGGCGCGACGTCGAGCGCCTGCGCCAGATCCTCGGGCTGCAGCGGCGGCTGCGCGACACGAATCTCTCGCCAAGGGCCAGACGCGCGCTGATGCACCGCGGCCCGTTCGCCGAGGCGATGACGTGGCTCGAGATTCACGGCGACGCGCCGGACCTGGTGGAACACTGGCGCGGGTTCATCGAGGCCGCCGGCACCTACGAGGGCGAGACGGCCGACGAGCCCCGACCGGCCCGCCGCCGGCGACGGCGGCGGCGACGGCGGCGGCCGGCGCCCACCGGTGCCGACGGGTAGCCGGCAGTCAGCCGCGGGTGCGCTCGAACTCCTGCATGAACGAGACGAGCGCGTCGATCCCGGCTTCGGGGAACGCGTTGTAGATCGAGGCGCGCATGCCGCCAACCGAGCGGTGCCCCTCGAGCCCGTCGAGCCCGACGACAGTGGCCTCCTTGACGAAGGCCTTCTCCAGCTCCTCGTCCGGCAGCCGGAACGTGACGTTCATCAGCGACCGGCTCTCGCGCTGCGCCGTGCCGCGATAGAAGCCGCTGCGATCGATCCCGGCGTACAGCTTCGCCGCCTTGCGCTCGTTGACGGCGGCGACCCCGGCGAGCCCACCGTTGGCCTTCAGCCACTCGATGACGAGACCCAGGACGTAGATGCCGAAGGTGTTCGGCGTGTTGTAGAGCGAGCCGTTGCCGGCCTGCACCTTGTAGCTGAGCATCGAGGGCAGGTGATCGCCAGAGCGGGCGAGAAGGTCCTCGCGCACGATGACGAGCGTGACGCCCGAGGGCCCGAGGTTCTTCTGCGCGCCGGCGTAGATCAGCCCGAAGCGGCCGACGTCGATCGGGCGGCTGAAGATGTCGGAGGATGCGTCGGCCACGAGCGGCGCCCCGCCCGTCTCGGGCAGCGCCTTCCACTGCGTGCCTTCGATCGTGTTGTTCGTCGTCACGTGCACGTACGACGCCCCGGGCGTGAGCGCGATCTCGGCTGCCGCGGGAATCCGGCCGTAACCTTCGGACTTCGTGGAGCCGGTGACGTTCACCGTCCCCACGCGCTTCCCCTCGCTGATCGCCTTGGCGGCCCACGAGCCGGTGTCGAGGTAGTCGGCCGTGCCCGTGCCCAGCAGGTTCATGGGCACCATCGAGAACTGCAGGCTGGCGCCGCCCTGCAGGAACAGCACCTTGTAGTTGGACGGCACGCCGGCGAGCTCCGCGACACCGGCGACGGCCGCGGCGAGGATGCCCTCGAAGGTCTTCGAGCGGTGGCTCAGCTCCATCACGGACATGCCGACGCCGGGAAGAGCGACCAGATCGCGTTGCGCCTGCTCCAGGACGGGCAGCGGCAGCGTGGCGGGGCCGGCGGAGAAGTTGAAGACGCGATTCATGGTTCTAGTCTACGGGCTGCAGGTGTCGCCTGAAGCCGGTAGCCCTCAGATCGCGTGCGACAGCAGGCCGTCGCGGAGCTTCGGCTCGAACCATGTGGACTTGGGCGGCATGGTCCCACCCGCGTCCGAGATCGCCATCAACTCCTCCACGCTCACCGGATGGAGCGAGAAGGCGACCGCAGCCCTGCCCGATCGCACGCGCGCCTCGAGCTCCCCGGTGCCGCGCGCGCCCCCGACGAAGTCGAGGCGCCGGTCCGTGCGGACGTCCTCGATTCCCAGCATGGGCGCCAGCACGCCGTTCTGCAGTCGCGAGACGTCCAGACGGTCGGCGGGCGAGGCCTCCGCTGGCGCCCCGCCGAAGTCGATGGTGCGCCACGCGCCGTCGAGGAAGCAGGCCACCTCGCCCCGCCGCTCCGGCACGGCCGGCCCGTCGCGCACGGTGAACCTGGCGGCCAGCGCGGCCAGCAGCGCCTGCGGCGTGGACGAGCCCAGGTCCGTCACCACGCGGTTGTACGGCAGGATGCGCACCTGCACGTCCGGGAAGGCCACGGCGAGAAACCAGTCCCAGGCGCCCGAGGCGCCGCCGGGCCCGGCCAGCTCCCGCCGCGCGCGTGCCGCGCTGGCGGCGCGGTGGTGCCCGTCGGCGATGTAGAGCGCCGGCACCGGCTCGAAGGCCTGTCGAAGCATGTCGAGGTCGGCTGCCTCGACCCGCCACACCGCGTGCTGCACGCCATCGGGCGCCTTGAAGTCGTAGAGTGCGGACCGCTCCATCGTCCGGGCGACGACCGCGTCCACGGCGGGCACCTGCCGGTAGGTCAGGAAGACCGGCCCCGTCTGGGCCCGCAAGTCGATGACGTGACGCGTGCGGTCGTCTTCCTTGTCCCGCCTCGTGTGCTCGTGCTTGCGGATGGTGCCGTCGTCGTACTCGTCGACCGCCCAGGTGCCCGCCACGCCGGTCTGCGCGTGGTCGCCGTGGCGCAGACGGTAGACGTAGAGGCTCGGCGTGTCCTCCCGGACGAGCGGCGCCTCGTCGGACAGCCGGCGGAAGTTGCGTACCGCCTGGGCGTACACCGCGTCGGCGAACGGTTCGGTGTCCTCGGGCAGGTCGATCTCGGCTCTCGAGACGTGCAGGAAGCTCAGGGGATTGCCGGCAGCCAGCGCCCGGGCCTCCGCCGTGTTGACGACGTCGTAGGGCACGGCGGCCACGCGCGAGGCGGCCAGCGGAGCCGGACGGAGGGCACGGAAGGGAGAAACGGCGGCCATGGCAGGCGACCTCCGCGCCGCTACTGCGCGGCCACGGTGCCCGGAGGGGCGTCGCCGTCGGGCTGCTGCCGCGCGAAGAAGGCCATCGCCTCGTCGCGCACGAGGCCGAAGGCCTCCATGTCACCCTCGGGCACCGGATCGCCCGGCGGCATGTTGCGGTGCGCTGTGAGGGGGTTGACCCACGAGCCGTTCTGCTTCAGGCCGTAGTGCAGATGCGGGCCCGTGGCCAGTCCGGTGGAGCCGACGCGACCGATCATCCGCCCCTGTTCCACCTGGACACCCGCCTTGATCCCGCTTCCGAACGCCGACAGGTGCAGGTAGTACGACTCGAAGCCCTGCGGGTGCCGTATGCGCACCATCCGGCCGTTGGCGTTGTCGAAGGTGGCGCCCACCACGCGCCCGGTGGCGATGGCCACCACCTCGGCGCCGGTCGGTGCCCTGTAGTCCACGCCGTTGTGCGCTCGTGGTGTGTTGAGCACCGGATGCATGCGACTCCGCGAGAAGCCCGAGGTGATGCGCGGATCGAACTTGAGCGGCGAGGCCAGGAAGAAGCGGCGCAGGGACCGGCCGTTCTCGTCGAAGTAGCCCGGCTCGCCACCTTCGGGCGTGAAGCGGATGGCGCGCACCACGCGGCCGTCGTTGCGAAACTCGGCCGCCGTCAGGGCGCCATAGGAGTCCGGCCGCCCCTCGCGCACGAAACGCTCGAAGGCCACGATGAAGCCGTCGCCGATGCGCATCCCGGTGTTGAAGTCGATCTCGCCCGCGAACACCTGCGCCATCGTCAGCGCCAGCTCCGGCCGCTCGCCGGTCGCCGTCATCGCCTGGAAGAGCGACGGCGTCTCCTCGTCGATCGAGCCGGACGCCTCGCCGTACTCGAGCGTCTTCGGGATCGGCACCAGCTCGGCCACCAGCCCCCCGGCGTCCGGCCCCGCGGGGGTGACGCGCAGGAACGAGTCGGCGTCGATCTCGTACTCGAACAGCCGCAGGGTTCCGTCGAGGGCCTGTTCGAGCGTGAAGGGCTGGGCGGACCGCAGCCGCCGCGGGTCGAACACGGTGCGGGCGGCCGCAATGACCTCGTGCACGAGGGCGGTATCCAGCCCCTGGTCGCTCAGCAGCACTTCGAGCGTGCTGTCGGCCGGAACCTCGCCCGCGAAGACGGTGAAATCGGGAGAAAGAACGAGGTCGGCCCCGGCGGGTCGCGGCGGTGGATCCGCGCTACCCCCGCACGCCGCCAGCGCGGTGACCGCCGCCAGAGCGCAGATGAATCGACCCATCCAGGAACAGTGGCGCGGCCTCCGAACGGAGAGCGGCGTCCCGGAATGGTAGCAACCCTGGAGCCTGGACGGAAGTACTTTGTTCACAGGAAGATCCCGCCGACGTGCCCGATCGCGAGTCGGGATGTCCGCAGAGCTGCCGGACGGCCGTGCGCAGCGCGAGCGCCGCGCCGCCGTCGCCGCCGCCCGGCGGCAGCAGCCGTTCGAAGGCGCGGGCCGCCGCCACGGCCGAGTCGAAGACCACGCGGCCGTTCAGGTGGAGCGTGCCGGCGAGCCAGCGCCGCAGCCCGACGACATCGGAGCCGGGCATGTCGATCGAGGCCGCGCGCGCCAGTTCCTCGAAGCCCATCGGGAACTCGTTGCGGCCCAGGCTCCGGCCCTCGATGAGGCCCAGGACGAGCATGCCGAGCTGCATGACGTCGCCGCGCCGATCGACGCGCGGCATGCCGGCCGAGGCCGGCAGCGCCAGGCCGAACTCGTGCCACAGCCGCTCCCGGTTGCGCTGGAGGGCCTGGATCGCATCGCCGAAGATGGCACCGGTGAACCGGGTGGACCCGTCGCGCATCACCGCGACGTGCTCGGGCGCCAGCGCCCCGTGACAGAGGGTGCCGAGCGAGGCATGCAACGCGCCGGCTGCTCGTACGATCGACGTCAGCAGCTCGAGCAGCTCCTCGCCCGAGAGGGTAAGGGCGCCGAACTCCAGCGCGGCGAGCAGCTCCGAGACCGTCACGCCGTCGAGCGCCGGCGTCAGCACGGACAGGCTGGCGTTTCCGCGCTCGATGCGCAGCACCTGCACCAGCGGCCCGTCGGCCACCCCCGTCAGGTACGCCGCCCGCGCGCGAATGGCCTGTTCCGAGGCGGGCGTGGCGAGCGGCGGAGAGAGGACGAGGCGCTCGACGCGGCCAAGCCCCGGCACCTGCACTACCGTGCGGGTTCCGAACCCGTCCTGCCGTGCCGACGGCTCCTCGCTGACCACTCGCAGAGTCATCCCTGTTGCCCCTTCTTCTGCCAGTGCAACCGACGGACCGCATCGATCCGCGTGGAATCAGGCTGCGATGGGCGGGCCGGCGCATCCGTGAAAGCGAGGGACGCGATGCCCGTTACGAATTCGGCGATCCCGCGCGAGTTCCGTAATCGCATTGTGGTCTGGCGCGGTCCGCCGACGCGAGCGCCGAGAACAGGAGGGGCCTTTAGAAGGCCGCCTCCGGGATCGGGAGCTCGACGCTCGTGACCTCGCCCTCCGAAGCCGCGAATGCGACCGCTCGACTCCGCATCCGGGAGAGATACCCGGGTTCCGCCCACACGCCGTCGAGGAGGGCGTCGACGGCCACAGCGTAGTAACGCCCCTCGGGGATTGCCGGGACGCTGAACGTGCCGTCGTCTGCGGTTTCCACACCACGGATGAATCGATTGGAGCGGCCTTCCCAGAGGCCGGGGTCCTGCGGAAACACGATGACCGCGCAGCCGATGCACGGCGCCCGCTCGCCACCGACACGCCCCTGGAGTTCGGCCGGGCGCGTGGACAGCACGATATCCACGCCGCTGATGTCCTGCTGCACCTCGAAGCCTGTGTCGGCAACGTCACGGCCGTACACATGGACCGCTTTCAACGCCCACGCGGCCGGCAGGCCATTGACACGGAACAGCCTGGAACCGGTCACGCCCTCCACCGTGAAAGAGCCGTCGGGCTGCACGACGCCGCTCCGGTGGAGCATCGTGCCGGCCACCGTCTCGCCCGCAGCGAGATCGACTGCACCGACCCCCAGTCGCCACGCCGAAGCCGGCGCCGTGGGGTCGCCCTCGACGCGCACCCGGCCCGTCACCGCATGACCCGGAGACGTCGCGATGACGAGGTTGTCGATGTCCTGCCCCGAGGCGGTCAGGAGCAGGCTTCCCATCTCGCCGTTGGCCAGGCTGCTCGAGTTGCCGGACTCGGCAACGGCCTCGATGGCCGCCCGCGACACCACGACGACCCGGTAGCTCCCCGGGGGCACGCCGTCCAGCACGAAGCGGCCATCCGGGCCGGACTCGACCAAGTGCGCCTCCACGAAAAGGGACACACCCGGGCGGGCGGGCATCAGGTACACGCCCGTCCCCGCGGCCGGAGCGCCGCGAGAATCGACGGTCGTGCCCGAGACGCGGCTCAGCCGTTCCGCCGTCAGGTCGAAGAAGACGCCGGTTGTCTCAGTGCCCGCTCGCACGTCGAGCGGCTGCGAATCGGCAATCGACGCCGTTCCTGGATAGAACGTGGGCGCGAAGCCGCTGCCGCCCAGCATGACGGTCGGAGACGGCTGGTCGAGACCCGACAGCAGGCCGCGGTTTCCCGCCCCTCGCTCGGCCATCACGTAGTACTGCCCGGACTCGAGCCCATACAGACGGAAGCGGCCGCGATCGTCGGTCTGGGTCAGCCCTCGAGCCATCAGGCGCCGGTCGCTCGCACGCTGTCCGGTCGCGCTCATCCCGGGGAAGCGGAGGTACTCCGCGCGCAGCGCCTGCACCCTGGCCGCCACGACCGGGTCGCCGTATGCGTCGAGCACGGTTCCTTCGATCACGCCGCCGGGTGACAGGCCAACCTGCAGGTCATCGAGCGTCTGGCCGTCCGCGAGCTGAATCGATGCCACTCGAACGCTCGGCTGGGCGAACTCCGGCGCTGAGGGGATGACGCTGTAGGTCGCGGCCGGCAGCCCGGTGACCTCGAACCGTCCGCTTTCGTCGGTGGTCGTCGTCCAGCTCCCCGTGCCCGGCGCGGAAACGCGGACCTGGATGAACCGGAGTGGGCCGCCAGTGTCGGTGCGAATGACCGTGCCTCGCATGCGCCCGGAGCCGGCTGGCTGATCCTGCGAGCGATCCTGCCCGCCGGCTGCGCCCACGCCGGACAACCCGATCGCCAACGCGCAGACCGCTGCCGCGACCGAGGAGGGGATCCGCGAGGCCGAGGTCTGCATCAGCGGGCTGGCCACACCGAAAGTCCTATAGCGAATACGCACCAAACAAGCAAGCTCTACTGAACAGTCGTAACACCTGGCCCTGCGCCGATGGGAGCAACTCAGAAGGCTGGCTCGGGCATCCCGGCCGACCCGGATCCCCGAAACACGAGGACGCCGCAGTCCGCGCAGGACTGATCAGGACCGCGACGATCAGCGCCCACCCGAGAAGCAGGAGCAGGCGTCCGGGCCCGCTCGCCGAACGGTGAGCATCCGCGCTCCCCATCCGGAGGGGTGCAACGGGCGGATCATCGCCGGCGTGCGGGTGCCCGGCTCTCCGGGAATCAGCCGATCGAGCCAGCGACACGAAGCTGGGCGCGAGGTCGCCCTCGAGGTCCTGCCCGAGGCACTTGCTGCCGACGTGGACCGGCTCGTCGGCCGCTACGGGAACGGAAGTTGCCTCGTGGACAGCGGTGCTAGGATCCGAATTCCCCGTCGGACGGGCACGGTGAGGGCCCGCCGATGACGCCGCAGGAGATGGAAGCCGTGCTCGAGACGCTGGATCGCCGCCTGTCGGGAATGGATGAACGCCTGGGTCGCGTCGAGACGAGCGTGGCAAAGATGGACGGGCACCTGGAGCGAGTCGAAACCTCCGTGCAGAATCTCGATCGTCGGACGACGTCGATAGAGCAGATCCTGCCATCTCTGGCAACGAAGGATGACGTCGCATCCCTCCGTGGCGAGATGCGGGCGCTCAACAACGAGAACATCCGGGAGACGCGGGAGCTCGTCGAGACGGCCAGCCGCCGAGTTGATGTCCTCTTCGAAGATCTGCGCAGCAGCGTCGGCCTTCTGGCGGAACATCTCCTTCCTCTGATGGAGGACTACCGGCGACGGCACGAGTCCTGACGCGCCACGCCAATGGCTCGGCGCCCGGAGTTCCGCGCAGCTACTTCTCTGGATTCACCAGCGCGTCGTAGACCAGTTGGCGCGACAACGACCGCATCGGCGGCGTGCCGCCACCGGTGTTCTGGATCATCCCGACGACGATGAGGTCGTTGGTCGGATCGATCCAGAACCAGGTGCCGTACGCGCCGCTCCAGTAGTACGTATTCCGTCCCTCCGGCGTCTCCGCCGCCTCGGGGTCGAGCACGATCGCGAAGTCCATCCCGAAGCCGGTTCCTGTCCCGCGCCCGATGGTGACGCCGGGCTCCAGCACGTTGGCGTACATCAGCTCCACGGTGGAGGCCTTCAGCAGCCGCTGGCCGTCGGCCTCACCGCCGTCGAGCAGCATCTGGCAGAAGCGGAAGTAGTCCTCGGCGGTGGAGTTCAGCCCGCCGCCGCCGGACAGGAACGCCGGCTTCTCGGTCAGGTCGCCACGCACCTGCGTCGGCGCGGTGATGAGCGCCCCGTCATCGTCGTACGTGAACAGCTTGCTCGCACGGCCGGCCTTCGACCGGTCCACCCAGAAGCCGGTGTCGCTCATCCCGAGCGGCTCGTATATGCGGGTCCGGAGGAAGACGTCGAGCGGCTGTCCCGACAGCTTCTCGACGACGTAGCCCTGAATGTCGACGCTCGGGCCGTAGCGCCACTCGGTGCCCGGCTGGAAGGCGAGCGGCAGGCCGGCGAGCTTGTCGATCATGTCCTGCAGATTGCCGGCGCGCAGATCGTGCTCGGTGTATCCGCCCGATGCGTCGAAGCCGGCCGTGTGGCTCATGAGCTGGCGCATCGTCATGGGGCTCGCCTGCGGCACCTCGCCGCCCCCGGTAGCGACCTTCAGACCCGCGAGCTCCGGAATGTGCTTCGACACCGGGTCGTCGAGCGCCCACTTGCCCTCTTCCCAGAGCATCATCATCGCCACGCCGACGATGGGCTTGGTCATCGACGCGATGCGGAAGATGGTGTCCCGCTCGACGGGCACGCGCGAGTCGAGATCCCGCACGCCGTAGGCGTCGAAGTGGACCACCTGGCCGTGGCGCGCCACGAGCGTCGTGACGCCGGCGAGCCGGCCGTCGTCCACGAGCCCGCGCATCTCCTGCCGGAGGGCCGCCAGCCCTTCGGCCGAGAAGCCCACCGTTTCCGGGGAAGCGAGCGACACCTCCGCGCGCACGCTCGCCAGGCCTGCCGCGAGCATCACCGCCGCCAGCACCGCCATCCATCGTCGCGTCAGTACCTGCATGTCGTCCCCCAGCGAGATCCGCGTTCCCGATCCAAGTCGGAACGGATTATGGCCCCAGAACCCCCGTCCTCCATCTCAGCCGTTCTCGGCCCCCCGCCCCCCACGCCGCTCCCTCCACGCCCAGCCCTCCACGCCGATCCCTTGACGGTCTAGGGACATCGGATCTATCGTTCCTGTGTCCCCAGGCGCTCTAGGGATGATCGAAGGAGCCATGAAACGAACCGATCTGCTGCAGGGCACGCTGGACCTGCTGGTCCTCAAGACGCTCAGCGCCGAGCCGATGCACGGCTACGGCATCGCGGCGCGGATTCACCAGCTCTCCGACGAGGTCCTCCGGGTCGAGGAGGGCTCGCTCTATCCCGCGCTGTACCGCCTGGAGCAGCGGCGGCTGATCACGTCGCAGTGGAAGACGACGGTGAACAAGAAGGAAGCCAAGTTCTACAGCCTGACCAGGCAGGGCCGGCGCGAGATGCAGGCAGAGGCCGAGAGCTGGGCACGGTTGTCGACGGCAGTGGGCCGCCTGCTGGCGGCCGTCGAGCAGGGAGCGTGACCATGGAACGCATCTGGACCGCGTGGGCGCGGATCCGCGCACTGTTCAACGCAGGTTCGCTGGACCGGGACATGGACCGGGAGATGCGGGGGCACGTGGACATGCTCGCGACGGAGTACGAGGCAGCCGGGATGTCGCCCGAAGAGGCCCGGACGGCGGCGCTGCGCCGCTTCGGGAACACGGCCCACCTGCAGGAGCGCGGCCGGGACGTGCGCGGCGCCGGCATCCTGGGTGACCTGCTGCGCGACGCGCGGTACGCCGTCCGTGGCTTCCGCCGGACGCCGGGCTTCACCGCGGCAGTCGTTCTGATCCTCGCCATCGGGATCGGCGCCAACGCCGCGATCTTCTCCATCATGGAGGCGCTGATCTTCGGCGACCTGCCGTATCCGGACGGCGAGCAGCTCGTCGCCGTCTACGACTCGCAGCCCCCGTTCGAACACAACGTCACCACTCCCGAGAACTGGGTCGACTGGCTGGAGCAGAGCCGGAGCTTCAGCTCGCTGGCCGCATGGACCTATTCGAGCGCGACGTTGACCGGCGAAGGCGAGCCGGCCTCATTGACCGGGCAACTGGTGTCGGCCGAGTTCCTGCCGCTCCTGGGCGTCGCGCCCCTGCTGGGACGCGTGTTCACGCCGGAGGAGGACCGGCCGAACGCCCCGCGCGTCGTCATCGTGAGCCATGGGCTGTGGCAGAACCGGCTCGGAGGCGACCCGGGCGTGCTCGGCCGGACGATCGAGCTCAGCCCGGAGTTCGGCGGTCAGCCCGGCGGGAACCGGTACGAAATCGTCGGCGTGATGCCCCGGGGCTTCGGTTTCGTGCCCGCGAACGGCCCGGCCGGTGCCGACTACTGGTTGCCGCTCGCCCTCGACCGCGTCGACCCCTTCCAGTTCCGCCTCATCTGGGTCCTCGGTCGCCTCTGGCCGGGTGTCACGCCGGAGGCGGCCCAGTCCGAGATGGCCGCGCTCAACGAGCGGCTCGTGAGTGAGCGTGGCTATGGCGAAGGATGGGGCGTCAACGTTGCGCCGCTCCAGGCGGACCGGGTGCGGGACGTGCGGACCTCGCTGCTGCTCCTGTTCGCGGCGGTCGGCGCCTTGGTGCTGCTGGCCTGCTTCAACGTGGCCGGTCTCCTCCTGGCGCGCGGCGTCCACCGTCGCCAGGAGATGGCGATCCGCGTCTCTCTGGGCGCCGGCCGGGTGGCCATCGTCCGGCAGCTCTTCACCGAGGGTCTCGTGCTGGCCCTGGTCGGCGCGGCGCTGGGCCTCGCCGTGTCTCGATGGACGGTGGAAGGGCTGGTGGCGCTGGCACCGATCGGCATCCTCGAAGCCGTGGACCTCGGTCTCGACGGGACGGTCCTGCTGTACATCCTCGGCCTGTCGACGGCGATCGCGATCGTGTGCACCCTGGCTCCTGCTCTCGCGTCTGGGCGCACGTCGGCCGGGTTGCGGCTGGCGGCAGCGAGCCGGACGGTCACGCGCACGATGCGGCTGCGGCAGGGACTGGCGATCGCCCAGGTGGCGCTCGCGTTGATCCTCGCGTCGAGTGCGGGGCTCCTGGGCCGGACGCTCCAGGCGTTGCTCGGCGGCGGCAGCGGGATCGACGTCGAGCGCGTGCTCTCCCTGCCGGTCTCCCTCCCAACCACCGGCTACGACCGGGACGCGCAGATCAGATTCGTCAGCGAGGCGGTCGAGCGGCTCGGGAATCTGCCGGGCGTCGACTCGGCCGGCGCCGGGCGCACGCTGCCGATCACGGGCGTGGCCTTCACGACGGTGTTTCACGTCGACGGGACCCCCGAGATTCCACCGCAGGGGCAGACTGCCGGGATCGACGACGTGGCCACCGTGCTGGTTCGCGAGATCACGCCGGGCTACTTCCGGACGCTGGGCATCCCCGTCGTCCGGGGCAGGGACTTCTCGCCGGACGATCGACGCGACGGCGCACCGCCGACCTTCATCGTCAACCAGGCGTTCGTGCGCCGGTACTTCCCCGCGAGCGACCCGCTCGGTGCGGACATGTCCCTGGTCGCGACCTCGACTGCCGCCTCTGCGCCGCGGCTCGACGGGCGGATCGCTGGCGTCGTGGGCGATGTCAAGGAGCGATCACTGCGAGGGGACGTCGATCCCGTGGTGTTCGTCGACCACAGCCACGTTACCTTCGGCGGCATGACCCTGTTCGTGCGGGCCAACAGGACACAGGGGCTGCCCCAGGCGGCCACTCAGGTCATCCGGGGGATGGACGCGAACCTGCCGGTGAGCCCGACGTGGCTCGAAGACGCCTTTGCCGACAGCGTCTCGCGGGATCGCATGAACGCGGTGGTGCTGGGCGCGTTCGCCGGGACGGCGCTCGTGCTGGCCGCCTTCGGCATCTACGGCCTGCTGGTGTATGTCGTGGCGGACCGGACCCGGGAGATCGGCATCCGAATGGCGCTGGGCGCACCTGTGAGGGGGGTCTTCCTGTACGTGTTCGCCCAGGGGGCGCGGATCGTGATTCCCGGCGTGGTGCTCGGGCTGGCCGGCGCGCTCGCGTTCTCGCGGAGCCTCGAAGGCCTTCTCTACGGCGTGGCGCCGTACGATCCGGCGACCTTCGCGCCCGTCGTCGGCCTCCTGCTGTCGGTCGCCGTCGTGGCGATCTGGGGCCCGGCGCGCCGCGCGATGCGTGTGGACCCGCTGACGGCGCTGCAGGAGGAGTAAAGGCGAGGAGCGACGCCGCCTCGGGTCGGTCGAGTGACTATCGGCCTCTCTCGGCCGGCTTCCCGCGCGGCCGGCCGCCCTTTCGGCCGTTCCGGCGCGCCGCCGCGGCCTTCGCGGCGCTCGTCTTGCGACCGAGGAGGGCGCCGAGGCCGGCAAACCGCAGATTCTCGCGACCGGCGCGCCTCGCCGCGCGTCGCAGGACCGCGACCTCCGCCTTCGGCCGTGGCGTTCGCCCAAGGCGCTCCAGCGTGGCCAGGTGCGCGCCGAGCGCACTCCGGATGGCTCGCTTGGCGCCCGAGGGCGTGTCGGCCGCGGCGTAGACGCCCGGCAGCCCGGCCACCCACGCGCTGTACGAGCCGTTGTCCTCCTGCTCGATGACGACCGCGAAGTACTGTGTCATGCGAGCCCTGCCTCCTTCAGGATGCGCTGCGCGAGGCCGGTGCCCACTTCCTTCTTCGTATGCACCGACACGGTGATCACCTTGCCACTGCCCGGGTGGACGAACTGCCGATGACTGAACCTTGCCGGCTCGGCGCTCGACGAATCCGGCCGCCTTGAGGCGCCGGATCAGCTCGCCCCACGTCACACCGATCAGGGTAGCATGAAACCCAACGCTTGGTTTCTGAACGAGGCCTGGCGACTATAGCGGACCATCACTGACCCCAGGGAGTCGAGCTTCATGCTGCCGACGAACCGTCCGCCGACCCATCCTGGTGAGATGTTGCTCAAGGAGTTCCTGGAGCCGCTCGGGGTCTCCCAGGTGGAGACGGCCGGGCGGATGGGCATCCCGTTCGGCTGAACGCCATCGTGAAGGGGCGGCGGGGCGTCAGCGCCGATACGGCGCTCCAGGCTGATGGTCGTCGCCGCCCACACGGATCCTGTGCTCCGGCTCGAGCCGTCGGAAAAGGTGTTCAGCGGGCAGTTCTTTCGGGATGCCTCCCCGGTCCCGCAGTACGACGTGACGGCCGACGGCCAGCGCTTCCTGATGATGCGCTCGGGCGGGCATCGGACGATGCGGGCGCGGATCGGGCGCGGATCGTGCTGATCCAGAACTTCTTCGAGGTGCTCAGGCAGCTCGCGCCCACCGAGTGACCTCGGCTGTCTCTCGGCAGCGCTAGTCTCCGGAGGTAGACTGCCCCGAGCGGTTCCTTCCGTGTCCGATCTGCTGATTCCTCTCCTCTTTGCCGCCATCGCGGCGCTCGTGGCGTGGCTCGTGATGGCCAACGTATCCGCGCGTCGGCTGGCGGAGGCACGCGCCGCCCAGGCCGCCGAGCTGGCCACCGCGCGCCAGGAGCTGAAGTCCGCGCGCGAGGACGCCGAGCGGCAGCGGCAGGCGGTGACCTCGGCGCAGGAGCTGCTCGAGGCTACTGAGAAGCGCCTTCGCGACAGCTTCCAGTCGCTCGCGTCGCAGGCGCTCAAGGACAGCCGGGCGTCGTTCATGGACCTCGCCAAGGTGTCCTTCGAGGGGTACCAGCGCCCCATCGCCGAGACCCTCCAGCGCGTCGATCAGAAGCTCGCCGCAGCCGAGCGCGAGCGCGTCGAGGCCTACTCGCGACTCTCGGAGCAGGTGATAGCGCTCGGCGCCACCGCCAACACCCTGTCGCGGGCGCTCAGGACGCCGGCCGTGCGGGGGCGGTGGGGTGAGATGCAGCTCCGGCGCGTGGTCGAGATCGCGGGCATGCTGCAGCGGTGTGATTTCGACGAGCAGCCGGGCCTGGTCACCGAGGACGGACGGCTGCGTCCGGACCTGATCGTCCACCTGCCGGGGGGGCGGCAGATCGTCGTCGACGCCAAGACGCCGCTCGAGGCCTTCCTGGACGCGCAGGAGTGCACCGAGGAAGAGGCGCGCGTGCAGCGTCTCCAGGCGCACGCGCGTCAGGTCCGCGATCACATGGACCGGCTCGGCGGCAAGGCCTACTGGGAGCAGCTCGCGAGCTCGCCCGAGATGGTGGTCATGTTCCTGCCCGGCGAGACGCTCTTCAGCTCGGCGCTGCAGCAGGACCTCACGCTCATCGAGCGCGGCCTCGAGCAGCGCGTGCTGCTGGCGAGCCCCATCACGCTCATCGCGCTGCTGACGACGATTGCCCACTCCTGGCGTCAGGAGGCGCTGACCGAGAACTACCGGGAGGTGGCGCGGCTCGGCAAGGAATTCTATGAGCGGCTGGCGACCTTCGCCGACCGGTTCGACGACGTCCGCAAGCGGCTCGACGGCGCCGTCCAGGCCTACAACGAGGCGGCCGGCTCCTTCGAGGCGCGCGTGCTCGTGAGCGCCCGGCGCCTGCGGGACCTGAAGGTCACCACCGCCGAGGAGCTCCCTCCCGCCGAGCCCATCGAGCGCGTGCCGCGCGTGCTGAAGCAGGCCGGGCTGATGGGGCTGCCCGAGGGCGCAACCACCGACGACGAGACGGAATCGTAGTCGGGCGTGATTGCAGGATCGTAATGGGGTCGGGCGTCG
>Ga0299906_10002623_pt1 | contig 14882 bp, 12 predicted proteins | sample RVTome_14_FD_200259 | JGI IMG/M metagenome (GOLD analysis project Ga0299906, IMG submission 200259) | Soil microbial communities from uranium-contaminated site in the Upper Colorado River Basin, Wyoming, United States - RVT145D125 (version 2) ... | reverse complement strand
AACTTTTGTTCTGAGTGTTTTTCAAACTCGATTCTAAGAAAGGCTGCAAAAACCATCTCAAAATACAACATGATACAGAATGGTGAGCTGGTATGTGTTGCTGTGTCTGGCGGAAAGGACTCACTTGCCTTATTGGACGTATTATCAAAGATGTCAAAAAACCACAACTTTGGAATTCATGCGATAACAATTGATGAGGGAATTGCCGGATATAGAGAAGAGGCGCTGGAAATTGTAAAAAAATTCTGCACCAGTCTTGGTGTAAGCCATAGCGTATACTCGTACAAAGAACTCTTTGATCAGACTTTGGATGAGTCATTGAAATTGCGAGAAGATGAAAAGATTTCTTCTTGTTCGATTTGCGGCACATTAAGGAGGCGTGCAATGGATCATGCAGCAAAAGACATTGGTGCCAATGTCATCGCAACAGGCCACAACCTTGATGATACGCTGCAGACTTTTATCATAAATACGCTTTCTGGCGACACAAACAAGATTGGCTGGATGGATCCAGACACTTCGGATAACTCGCTGCGAAAAGTAAAGCCGTTTTGCGAAATTTACGAGTCTGAAATTGTGTTTTACGCATTTACCAACGGGTTGCCATTTCAAACAGAGCCCTGCCCGCACATGAACGAGGGAATTCGAACCGAGATTCGTGAATTTCTAAACAAGTTGGAAAACAGTCATGGTGGAATAAAAAACAGCATGTACCGTTCTGTCTTGAAAATTTCACAGATTATGCGAGAATCAAACTACAAAGAAAGGACAAAATGCACAAACTGCGGCGCTGAGTGCACTGGAAAAATTTGCTCTGTGTGCAAAATGCTTGTAGATCTGAGAAAATAATCCAAATATAGCATTAGTTTGTAATGGTATGTGGTAGTAGGTAGGATCGGGGCGCTAGCCGTGCCCCATTCTGAAACCGGCTCTATGCAGAGATCAGTAACTGCTGGATAAATCTCTAGGTGGATAATTCCCGCTTGATGTACTGAAATGAAATCACGCCGAAGCGGGTGGTTGCAGGTCTGAGATTGTCCGAAGGGATAACTCTTTAGACCGAGTTGCCGAAATGGATGAGGTCCGGGAGGGAGCAATCCTAAGGCAAAGCATCCACGCTACTTCGTCAACGTGGCGGATCTTGTGCATCTTGAGATGGGGCTACCTGTCTAGACTGGAACTAGCAGGTCTACTACCACTTGATCTTTTTTCAAAAATATATAGCATTAACAAAAAGAAATACACATGGATGATTTATTCTTAGGACCAAAAAGAACCTATGAAGATTTTAAAAAACAAATCCCTACTGATTTGCTACCTGTTTTTGATTCACTAAGAGAGTTTTGCTTGTCTTTGGGCAGCAATGTAGTACAAGACATTCGTGCACACAGAGTTGTTTTTGGCAAGTCACTTTCGTTTAGGTGGTTTGCAGATTTAGAGCCAGACCAACAAGGCATAATTGTGAAAATCCAGCGAGACAGAAAGGAACCATTTAACACAATATCAATAAAACCAGATCAAGACTCAGATGAGCTCAAAAAGCTAATACTTGATGCATACAATACGATTCGCTAGTACAAGACTTCGAATTTTGCAAATTCCTCTTTAAATTTTTCATTTCTTATTTCAATGTCTTCGACGCGTGCGTTTGCAGGTCCTGCATGACACCACTCAACCATATTGCTCACACCGGCATCTTCGCCTTCTATGATTGCCTCAACCCTGCCATCCTTTAGATTTTTAACCCAGCCCGATACACGGTTCTTTTTTGCTGCGACCTTCATTGCCTGGCGAAAAAAAACTCCCTGTACCTTACCCTTTATGAAAAGATGGACGCGCTGCTTTACCATTTGAAAAGAGTCTCGTCTTGGGATTAATCAATTTTAGGATTTATGAAATTTTTATAGAATTACACTCTTTCTTTTAGTCTGGCTCGCCCAGTCTTTCTTGCAGCTATGCTTCCAACTTTGGCACCAGGCGGCGCGTCTCGTGAAACCGTTCCGCTCTGACCCATGTGTTGGTGTCTTCCTCCGCCGTGTGGGTGAGCATATGCTGCTTGTGCAACTCCTCTGACTATTGGATATTTGTGGCCCTTTGATTGGTATCTGCGCCATTTGTTTCCTGCATTAAGAAAAGGCCTATCTGATACTCCACCGCCTGCCAAAATTCCAACCATCGCTCTGTTTTTTGGATTCAGCGTAGTAAAACTTCCAGATGGAAGCTTTATTGTAACTCCATCCACGCCGTGTGAAAATACTGTCGCAGAATTCCCAGCAGTTTTTGCAATTGCACCGCCATCCCCAAAGTGTTTTTCGATATTGCAGACTATGGTTCCATCTGGGATGTTTTGGATACTGATAACATTTCCATTTGTGATTTCTGCGTTAAGACCAAACTTTACTGTTGAGCCAATTTTAGTTCCTAAAATCGCCGGCACCAAAGAAACTGAGCCGTCCTCAAATCTGACCTTTGCAAGTGGTGCATCTCTGCCTCTTTCATGAATCAGATCTATGACTGTGCCTGTGTGATCTTCGGACAGATCAAAATGTGGGTACTTGGCTGGTGCTAACTTGCCAGTCGAAGCTGCTCTAAATTGCATGCCTCCTCGGCCACGCCTTCTAACTAGTGGTCGTTTACCCATTTTCGATGATGGCTTGGCTTTAAGATTTTAAGCTTTGTATTGTATGAACAAAATCTGACAAAGATATAAAAAATACGCTGAGATGTTAATTCTATGAGCCAAAGCGCACTCTCCCTTAAAGTACTTGAGGCATATACGAGAGACGTTGGCCGCGGTGTGGCTCGAATTGATTACGATTCTATGGATACATTAAATGCATCAACTGGAGATGTAATAGAAATCAAAGGCAAGCGCAGGACCGTTGCAAAGTGTCTCCCATTATACCCATCCGATGAGGGCAAAGGAATTATCAGGATTGACGGACTGGGAAGAAACAACGCAGGTATTGCAATAGGAGATACAATTTCTGTTAGGAAGATCAAGGCAGTTGCAGCTGAAAAAGTAGTTGTTGCCCCACTTGAGGCAATCCCCCCAATCGATGAGCGTTATTTGGCGGACGCCCTAGAAAGCGTTCCTTTGATCAAAGGCGATAACGTCATGGTGCCTTATTTTGGCGGACGATTGACATTTCAGGTAATTGGTGTAACGCCTGCAGCTGATGCAGTCCTAGTTACGCAAAAAACTGTATTTCACATAGCGGAAAAGGGCGAAACGTTACGAGGCGTTCCTCAAGTAACATATGAAGACATTGGTGGCCTCACTGACGAAATCAAAAAGGTAAGAGAGATGATCGAGCTTCCACTAAGGCATCCAGAAATCTTTGAAAAGTTGGGAGTAGAGGCACCAAAGGGGGTACTCTTGTATGGCCCACCTGGCACTGGAAAGACACTACTAGCAAAGGCAGTGGCAAACGAAAGCAACGCTCACTTTATCAGCATATCAGGACCGGAAATTATGAGCAAGTTTTATGGCGAAAGCGAGGCAAGGCTACGTGAGATCTTTAAAGAGGCAAGAGAGAAATCACCATCAATAATTTTCGTAGATGAAATAGATTCCATTGCACCAAAAAGAGAAGAGGTGACAGGAGAAGTAGAGCGAAGAGTAGTTTCGCAAATGCTTTCACTCATGGACGGCCTAGAGGCAAGGGGCAAGGTAATTGTCATTGCGGCAACAAACAGGCCAAACGCAATTGATCCTGCACTAAGAAGGCCAGGACGATTTGACAGAGAAATTGAGATCAAGGTTCCTGACAAAAAGGGCAGAAAAGACATACTCAACATTCACACAAGAAACATGCCGCTTGTTACTGATGAAAACGATTCCAACTATGTTAACGTGGATAAAATTTCCGCAGTGAGCCACGGCTATGTTGGTGCTGACCTAGAATACTTGTGCAAAGAAGCGGCAATGAAGTGCCTGAGAAGACTTTTGCCGGAATTGACCCTTGAGGATGAAAAGGTTCCACCTGAAACACTTGATAAGCTCATAGTAAACAATGATGATTTCCAAAAAGCCCTAATTGAGATAACGCCTTCTGGAATGCGCGAAGTATTCATTGAAAATCCCGACGTAAAATGGGACGACATTGGTGGACTAAAGGAAGTAAAGCAGCAACTACAAGAAGCGGTAGAATGGCCCATGAAGTATCCAGGACTATATGACAAACTAGGGCACAAAATGCCTCGCGGAATTTTGTTGCATGGTCCTAGCGGTGTTGGTAAGACATTACTAGCAAAGGCAGTCGCAACTGAAAGTGAGGCAAACTTTGTATCAGTAAGAGGGCCTGAGCTCCTATCAAAGTGGGTAGGAGAATCTGAAAGAGGAATCAGAGAAATTTTCAGACGGGCAAGACAGGCATCGCCATGTGTAATATTTTTTGATGAGGTTGACTCTATTGCGCCAATTAGGGGTGCAGGTTCGGAAACGGCAGTAACTGAGCGTGTAGTAAGCCAGCTCCTAACTGAACTCGATGGAATGGAAAACATGCATGGAGTAATAGTTCTTGCAGCCACAAACAGAGCAGACATGATCGACCCGGCACTCCTCAGACCTGGCAGATTTGATAAAATTGTTCAGATTCCAATGCCAGACAAGGACAGCCGAAGACAAATCTTGCAGATAAATGCAAAGGACATACCAATAGTTAGCGACAAAAATGATCCTGGCTATGTCAACTTGGATAAAATTGCCGAAATTACAGATGGAATGAGTGGAGCAGACGTAGCTGCAATCGGAAACACTGCAGTTTCCTTAGTCATACACGAATACTTAGACAAGCATCCAACCAAAGAAGAATTGGATAATGCGGCAAGCAACGCCAAGGTTACGATGAGGCACTTTGAAGAAGCAGTCAAGAAGGTAAAGACGCAAAAAGACCTAAAGATAGGCCAAAAGATAGCAGTGCCCTACTACAGATAGTATTAAAATAATAACAAAACTAGCTCCTTCATAAATGTCAGAATATCGTGGTTACTCTGGAAGGGCACTCGAATTTCTAAAGCAAAACAAGGTCAAAGTCGGCGACACAATCAAGATAACAACCGACTCTGATTACACTGGAACAATTATGCCGCGATACGAGCACACAGACGACAAGCATATTGTTCTGAAATTCAAAAACGGATACAATGTAGGGCTAGAAATAACTCAGGTAAAAAAAGTCGAATACATCTCAACTATTGAGCCCAATCAAGAAAAAAATACTACGACTGTGTTTAATCCTTCGTTGCCCAAAGTTTTGCTTCTCTCCACAGGCGGAACGATTGCAAGCAGGGTTGACTACCGAACTGGCAGTGTTACTCCCGCCTTGTCCGCACAAGACCTTAACGCATCTGTGCCAGAGCTTTCAGAGATTGCAAACATTGATGCCGAAGTGTTATTTTCAGAATATTCAGAAAACCTGACTCCCGAACACTGGATAAAGATTGCTCAAAGGCTTGACTCTTTGGCAAAATCCGATTACAAAGGAATCATTGTGGCGCATGGAACAGACACCATGCAGTATACAGCAGCCTTTCTTTCGTTTTCGCTGGCAGGTTTCCCAAAGCCAATAGTTCTAGTCGGCTCACAGCGATCATCGGACAGACCATCGTCAGATGCTGCAACAAATTTGATTTCTGCAACAAGATTCATTGTAGATTGTAAAGTAAATGGAGTTTTTGTTGTCATGCACAATACCGAAAGTGATGATGAGATTGCTTGCCATCTTGGAACCCGTGTTAGAAAAAACCACACAAGCAAAAGAAACGCCTTTGAAACCATGGGTGGAAAACCCGCATTCATCATCACACAAAATGAGATAATTCAGAACTTTTCAGGCTCGTATTTCAAAGAAGCACAATACACGCCCAACATAAAAATTGACACAAAAGTTGCGCTCATCAAGTATCATCCAGGCTATGACCCAAAGCTAGTAGATGAGATGATTAATCTTGGATACAGGGCCATAATTTTTGAAGGAACCGGTCTTGGCCACATTGGAAAAACCATGTACGATGCCATCAAAAAAGCAAGAGAAAAGAAGATTTTCCTTGGCATGACCTCACAGTGCCTTGATGGCCGAGTCAACATGGCAGTTTATGAGAGTGGAAGAGACCTGCTACACCTTGGCATAGTGCCGTTATCTGATATTATTTCAGAGACTGCACTGGTAAAGGCAATGTGGGCTGTTGCCACACACGACAAAAATATCGAAGAGATAATGCTCAAAAACATTGCATCTGAGATCACAGAATAAAATTTAAAGTGACTTCCGCAAAGGACGAGTGTGTCAGAGATACAGCCAGACAAAATTGGATTAAAGGTTGGCCTAGAAATACATCAACAGTTAGCAACAAACAAGAAGCTGTTTTGTGGCTGCAGGCCAGTCGAATCAGCAGAGTTTCCAATCAGGTTTGCAAGAAAACTGAGATTGACAAAAAGCGAGCTTGGAAAATACGATCCTGCCGCCATGTTCGAGGCTTCAAAGTCAAAGATGATTTACTATAATGCAAATCCAGAGAGCAGCTGTCTTGTTGAATACGACGAGGAGCCTCCACATAGTCTTGATTCTGATGCAAAACTATCAGCTTTAATTTTTGCGTCTGCATTGCACTCCAATGTTTTCAATGAGGGCTACGTTATGAGAAAAATTGTCATTGATGGCTCCAACACGTCTGGCTTTCAGCGAACCATGCTTGTCTCGCAGGGAGGCTACATAGATGTTGAGGGCAACAAGATCGGAGTGCAAACGATATGCCTAGAAGAAGATGCCGCAAAGCTTCTCAAAGACAACGAAAGTACACGAGAATACGCCTTAGATCGACTAGGAATACCACTTGTAGAGATAGCCCTAGAGCCAGTTAGCGGCTCACCTGCACAAGTAAAAAAAATCGCACTTACCTTGGGAAGACTGCTTCGAGTCACCCATCGTGTTGCAAGGGGCCTAGGCTCAATTCGACAGGATGTCAACGTTTCAGTTAGCGGCGGCGGTATTGTTGAGGTAAAAGGAGTCCAGCAGCTAGACCAGTTAGAAAAAGTGATTCATTATGAGGCAAAGCGACAACACGGCTTGCAGCTAATTGCTGAAAAATTGCAAAAAATCAATCTTGATTCAATATCAAAAGATGACGTTTTAGATGTGACGCCGCAATTTGCAAGCTGCAAATCAAAAATAATCCAAAAATCACTCAAGGATGGCGCAGCAATCAAAGCATTAAGAATCAAAAACTTTGCAGGAATGTTTGGCTACGAGCCATACGAGGGAATAAGGCTTGGAAGAGAGCTTGGACAGCAAGTTAGATTCTTTGGCATTGGGGGGGTTTTCCACTCTGATGAGCTCCCAAATTATGGAATCGAGCAAAGTGATGTTGATCAGCTCAGAGACATTCTAAAGCTGGAACCAAACGACGGGTTTTTGATCATTTCAGGATCAAAAGAAAAAATTGATTTTGCCGTTGATGCTACCATAAACAGAATAAAGAATGCAAAGAATGGGGTTCCTGCAGAGACTCGTGCAGCCACACCAACAGGAGAAACTGTCTTTTTGAGGCCTAGGCCTGGCTCATCTAGAATGTATCCTGAGACAGACATACCGCCAGTAATAATAACTGATGAGGAGATTGCATTTGCAAAAAACAACATTCCAAGATCATGGGATGAGACAATTTTAGAGCTTCAGAAAAAATATGGTATTAACGCGCAGCTAGCCGAGCAAATCTTTGACTCTGATTATTTGGATTTGTTCGAGTCGATTTGTGCCTATAAAAAGAATAATCCGAACTTTGTTGCATCTATACTATGTTCAACAATAACGAATCTACAAAGGCAAGGACTAGATTCGTCATTGCTCAAAGCGGAGCACATTTTGAGGTCCTTTGAGCTTTTAGCACAAGACAAAATAACAAAAGAATCACTTGAGATGATTTTTGAGAGCATAATGTCATCTAAAATAAGGTCGCCAGACGAGTTTGTTCAAAAACATTCAGGTTCATTTGATGAAAACGAGTTAGAGCAGATCCTCGATGAGCTGATAAAAAAGAATTTAGAGATGATCCAAAAACAAGGTCTTCACTCGACAGGATTTTTGATGGGACTTGCAATGAAGACTCTTCGTGGCAAGGTTTCAGGTGAAAAGATAAGCAAGTTGCTGGAATCAAAGATTACAAAAATAATAGAAAAATAAAAACTCGTAGAAAACTAGTCTAGTCTAATTTTCTTCTTCCTGTTCCTCTGCCTGATGATACGTATCGACCTTTTGCTGAGGGTCTGGTGGTTTCTGGGGTGTCACCTAGTTTTCTTTTGCCAGTGCCGCGTCCGGAAACAACATATTCGTCTTTTGCTTTTTCCTTCATTTTCTTCTGGTATTCTTTGAATTTTTCGCCGGCCCAAGTCTCATCTTCAGATTCGGCTACTCTTCGTGAGGTACCTCTTCCACCCACTTTAACAATTTTTCCCATTATTGATACTAGAACTCACTATGGTTTAAAGTTGTTCCTGAATTTTAATTTGATAAAATGCGGGAGGTGGGATTTGAACCCACGAACTCCTAGGAGATAAGGATCTGAACCTTACGCCGTTGACCGGGCTTGGCGACTCCCGCAATCAAGGGTTTTTAGTGCCAAAATAAGTTCTTTATTGAATCTGCAAAGAGAGAAATATCATTCATTTTCTACTGTCGTATTGGAGTTTAAGGAAATTTATTGTAACAATTGCAAGCAGACATTGGGTCAATACAATGTCAAATATTTTACAGACGCCAAAATAGCAGAACTGATAAAATCAAATCACGCCTTGCATTATAGAAATGGCCACCAGTTATCCATTCGGAAAATCACGAAATAGTCTATTCCAATGCTTGTCCAAACTTTTGTAGCAATTCTTTTTGGTGTTTGCTAAGCTTGCTTGGGACTTCCACTACAAATCTTACGTATTGGTCTCCGCGTCCTCGTGAGCCAGAATAAGGCAACCCCTTTCCTTTTAGTTTTATTATGGTGTTAGGCTGAGTTCCCTCTTCTACTTTGACCTTTTCACTTTTTTCTAGTGTAGGAACCTCGATTGTTTTTCCAAGACAGGCATCAACAATTGAGATTTTTGCATCGTAAAATATGTCGGCTCCATCCCTTTTGAAAAATTGATGCGGCTTGACTCGTATTCGCACAATTAGATCTCCGTTTATCCCTCCACGTATTGGTTCTCCTTCTCCGCTAATCACATAATCGCCATTATCAATTCCAGGCGGGATATCAAATGACAGTGGTTTTGTGCCCTTTGTCTTTCCTGTGCCTTTGCAATTAGAACAGGGTTTTGGTATGAATTTTCCCTCTCCACGACATTTGGTGCATGGCTGCACTGTGACAAATGTTGAGAATCCCATGTTGCGTGTTATTCTTATCTGACCTTGTCCCCTACAGTTAGGACAAGTTTCGGAGCTAGTACCCGGTGCACAACCGCTTCCTTTGCAATTATTGCAATCAATGTTTTTTTTGACATCAATTTCGAGTCTTTTGCCAGAAAATACATCCTCAAGTGTTATGCTCGTCTCATAGAGAATGTCTTGTCCCTTTTGTCTTGCAAAGCCAAACCCACCAGACCTCCCAAAAAGCGATTCAAAAATTGAATCAAAGCTGCCAAAGCCAAAGTTAGAAAAGACATCATCAAAGTTACCTCTTGCTCCCTGAAAGATGTCTTCAGTAGAGTATCTCCCCCCAAGACCTTCATGCCCATACTGATCATAGACTTTACGTTTTTCTGGATCAGCCAAAACGGCATATGCCTCAGAAATTTCCTTAAAGTGCTCTGCAGCCTCCGGGGACTTGTTTCTATCAGGATGGAATTTTAGTGCTAATTTTCGATATTGGGATTTTATGGTGTCTACAGAATCGGTTTTAGATACTCCTAATACCTCATAATAGTCTCTTTTTGCAGACATTTTCCCATTTTAGTGAAATCGTCGTATATGCATAAATTAGCTTGTCGTTCCTGTGCCCTGCGTTTTTTGATCCGCAGTCCCGTCTTGGGTGTTTTGGTCTGAGGGTCCGCTCTGCGATTGTTGTTCTTCTGTGTTTGGCGGTGGGGCTGCGTTCTTGTAGAGTTCTGTTGATATTTGGTTGACAATTGTTTTTAGCGCATCAAGTTTTGGTCGAATTTGTTCTGAATCTTTGTCCAGCACTTCTTTGAGCTCCTTTATTGCCTCTGATATTTTGATTCCTTGCTCCTGTGTAAGCTTGTCTTTTAGGTCCTGGGTTAGCAGCTTTTCAGCTGTATAGACGAAGCTTTCCGCTTCGTTTTTGATGTCTACTGTTTCCTTTTTCTTTTTGTCCTCATCGGCAAACTTTTCTGCATCTTGTTTTAGCTTTTCAATTTCTTCTTTTGATAGCTTGGAGCCTGCTTGGATTGTTATTTTTGCCTCCTTTTTGGTGCCTAGGTCCTTTGCGGTGACATTCAGAATTCCGTTTGCATCAATGTCAAATTTGACTTCGATTTGTGGGATTCCTCTTGGTGCTGGAGGAAGTCCAGTGAGATTAAAGCTTCCAAGGGAAACGTTGTCTGCTGCCATGGGTCTTTCGCCCTGTACTACGTGAATTGTAACGGCGGTTTGATTATCTGCTGCTGTTGTAAAGATTTTTGTCTTTGAGGTTGGAATTGTAGTGTTTCTCTCAATTAGCGGCTCTCGCAAGCCACCAAGTGTCTCAACTCCCAAAGTAAGTGGAGTTACATCTAAGAGTACGATGTCGCTGGTCACATCACCTGCAATTATTCCTGCCTGAATTGCGGCACCTACTGCAACTGCCTCCATTGGATCCACACCAGACTCTGGGCTTTTGCCTATTACGTCGCCGACAAATTTTTTGACTAGAGGAATTCTTGTTGGTCCGCCAACTAGGACTATTTTTGAGACGTCTGATGGAGCAAGTTTTGCATCGCGAAGAGCATTGTCAACTGAGCCGCGACATTTTTCTACTATTGGCCTGATGAGCTCCTCAAATTTTGCCCTCGTTAGCTTGATTTCCAGATTTTTTGGTCCAGCAGATTGGTCATACGATAGGAATGGAAGATTAATGTCAGTTTCCATTACCGTTGAAAGTTCTATCTTTGCCTTTTCGGAAGCCTCCCTGATTCTTGTCATTGCAGTGCTGTCCTTTGTAAGATCTACGCCCGTAGTCTTGCGGAATTCGTTGACAACATAATCAATGAGAATCTTATCCATATCGGTGCCCCCAAGCTGTGTATCTCCGGATGTGCTCAAAACTTCAAAAACGCCACCTCCCATTTCCATAATAGTAACATCAAGTGTTCCCCCGCCAAAATCAAAGACCAAAATTTTCATGTCTTGGCCCACCTTGTCTAGTCCAAATGCAAGCGAGGCAGCAGTTGGCTCGTTAATTATTCTTACAACATCAAGGCCGGCAATTGTTCCTGCGTCCTTTGTTGCCTGCCTTTGGTTATCATCAAAATAGGCAGGAACCGTTATGACTGCTTTATCGATTTTTTCGCCTAGGAATGCTTCGGCGTCTTTTTTGATTTTTTGTAGTATAAAAGCGGAAATTTGTTGAGGTTTGTAGTCTTTGCCTTGAATTTTGAAAACATAGTCACTTCCCATCTTTCTTTTTGCTGCAACAATCGTATTGTCTGGATTGGTAATTGCCTGTCTTCTTGCAGGCTCGCCAACTATGAGCTGACCATCTTTTGTAAAGGCAACCACAGAAGGAAATGCCTTACCGCCAATAGATGTCCCTTCAGCAGCAGGAATAAGGACAGGTTTTCCACCCATCACTACTGCTGCAGCAGAGTTACTCGTTCCCAAATCAATTCCAATTATTTTTGCCATTTTTTTCACTTTAGATTATTTTGTTGTGGTTTTTTAGATATTTCAACTAGTGTCGGTCTAAGCGTCCTTTTATGAGAAATATATCCTTTCCTGATTTCCTTTGTAATTGTGTTCTCATCCAGATTTTCGTCCTCCATTACCGATATTGCTTCATGCAGGTTGGGATCAAATATTTCTCCTAGTGCGTTAATTGGGGCAATTCCATATTCTGAGAGAAGTGCTTCAATGTTTTTCAAAATAAAGTCAAGGCCCCGTGCGTTTGGATTTTCTTTTTTGAGAATTTCCTTTGCTCTGACCAGATCATCGTAAATTGTTAGAAACGTTATCATGAATTTGTCTAGTTTTTGATTAACGCCGTTTTCTATATCACTTTTAGTTTTTCTTTCCAAGTTTACAAAATCAGCAAGTGAGCGTTTGAGCTTATCCTCACACGATACAAGACTTTGTTGTAATTCGATTATTTTGTTATCTAGTTCTTTTATCAGCTGATCAGCTAATTTTGGTTCAGCGACTATTTCCAGATCCTCTTCTGTTGGTAGTGATTGTGAATTTTCTAATTTGTTTTCGTCGTTGTTGTTTTCTGACAAGACAAGTAATTTTTTTTCTATTCTAGTTTTAATCTTTGTGCAAGATTTCGCAGAGTGGGTTTCCCTTTATTATAATGAGGTCGTTGTCATACTTTTTGTGAAGGCGCTCATAATCAGACTTTGAGCATATGACCAAAATTGTAGTCTTGTCGTTGTGGAACAGATCCAGATTTGGATCCGCAAATGCCTCAACATCACCGATATAGTCCCGAAGCTTAGTGATTAGATTTTGTAGCATCTCGATTTTGTCTCCTCGCATCTCGTGTTGATCCAAAGACCATGATAGTGCAATTTTCGTACGACTTGCCTTCAAGTCATTTTTTTTCAGAGTTGTCCTGATTTCATCAATTAGTCTTTTGATGTAGCCATCTATTCCTTTGAGACTTCCGTTTATTAGATACATCAGGGTGTTGACTCCCTCAAACGACGTACCCAGTGAGCGCAAGTCGTACAAGCCATTTACCATATCATCTAAGAATATGTTTTGAAAGTCATCTGATTGGAGATCTGTCTTTGTATTATCATCCTGTGCAAACTTGCATACCTCCAGAACGCTACACAATGATGAAAATCTGGAAAGTACATTTATTGCATGAAAATGCTCAGCTGAAGAAATGCCAACAAACGAGATTTCTTTTTTATTCCCAGTTAGCAGGTTTGCAAGACTTTGATCCTGCTTGCTGTTGTATGAGCCAATTACTTTGGGTGGTTGATTCCCGCCCCCCAGTGGATAATAATAGTAAAAAATTGATTTGCCTACTTCAAGTCCTGTCACATGTTCTAAAAGCGATATGTTTTCGCCGTTTCCTCCAATTCCTGTAGGAAGTATATAGATCACAGAGCTCCCCTTTTTGAGGGAGGACGTAGCATCCTTGAATTTTGAATGAACCTCGGTTTTTGTTTCCTGACCAATTTTTCTAATTCTTGGTGCAAAAAACAGGTACTGGGCCTTTGATATTGCCACATCAATTGGCTCCATTGCCAACAATGGCTCATCTTCTTTTAGTGAGGAAACGTTAGGATAGGTCTTTGCAATTTCTGCCTTTAGTGATATGGCTGACTGCGAGGATTCGTCGATAATGAACACATTTGCACCGCGTATTGCCATCTGGCATGCAATAGCGTATCCCTCTGTACTAAGACCATAAACAACCACTCTATCCGCTACCAATTCATTGGTGCTAGGTAAAAGGACTAAGAAAAACTTATTGCATCAGTTATCACATAGCACCTATCTTGAAGATTTGGTTTGACATTTTGACACCAAAACAGATCTTATTTTTTGAGCCAATGATAAAACAGCTGCAAAAGAGCAACCAAATTCTTTGCACCTCAAGAAATTATCGAGAGGTAACACACCTTGCAAAGCTCAGAAAAATGAAGATTGCATTAATTGGAAAGCATGGTGGTCAGAGCAAAATTGACAAGCTAAATGCCAGTTTGAGTAGAATGACTGCACTGGCCAGACAGATTCAGAAATTCAAACCAGACCTTACAATTAGCTTCTGCTCACCTGAAGCGGCAAGGATTTCCTTTGGATTGGGAATAAGACACATTGCTTTCTGCGACTCACCACACGCAGAGGCAGTAATGCGCCTTTCCGTGCCACTTGTCCAAAAACTGCTAATTCCTTGGATAATACCAAAAAACGAATTTACAAAATACGGCATAGATGTAAAAAACATCATACCATACAAGGCAATTGATGCTTCCGTAATTGTAAAAAATACTAGCTCTAAAAAAACTGGATTGCGACAAAAAGGCAGTAAAAAGAATATCCTAATAAGAGTTGAAGAAGCACAAGCCGCTTACGTGCAAAAAAAACAAGGCCAGATTTTGCCAATCATAAAAGAAATAGCTAAAAGATTTCCTGATGAGAATGTCTTGGTATTGCCACGATACAGCTCACAGATCGTTATGCTAAGGCAAACTTTGGGATCCAAAGTAAAAATTCTAGGCAAAGTGGTAGTTGGCAAGACCTTGTTACAAAATACCGATGTTTTTGTAGGCTCTGGCGGAACAATGACAGCAGAAGCTGCCTTGCTTGGAATTCCGACGATTTCGTACGATGCCGTACCCAACTTGGTTCAAGATTATCTTGTAAGAAAGAAATTAGTCATACGAGAGTCAAACCCAAAGAAGATCGTTTCAATTATTGAGAAAATGTTACGCGGTGATAACAAATACTTGCGAGCAAATGCAAAAAAAACATTGGCATCAATGGAGGATCCGCTAAAAAAACTCATTTATGCAATCAAAATGAGATAGTCAACAAACAGAAAATATCAATAATAGGAGTTTTTGAAGGTGGTTAACAGGAAGCCCGGTAGTGTAGCGGTCAAGCATAGGGGCCTTTGGAGCCCTTGACCCCAGTTCGAATCTGGGCCGGGCTACTTTGATTTTACAGATCAAGTTTTGTGAGAAGCTTAATTGCAATAATGAACAGGCTTGTAGCTGCCACTATGAG
>Ga0299906_10002622_pt1 | contig 14884 bp, 17 predicted proteins | sample RVTome_14_FD_200259 | JGI IMG/M metagenome (GOLD analysis project Ga0299906, IMG submission 200259) | Soil microbial communities from uranium-contaminated site in the Upper Colorado River Basin, Wyoming, United States - RVT145D125 (version 2) ... | reverse complement strand
ACCGCCGTCACGGTGGTCGCCGAACTCGGCGACCTGCGCCGCTTCGATCAGCCGCGCCAGCTCATGAGCTACCTCGGGCTCATCCCCAGCGAGCACTCCAGCGGCGCCCGTCGCCGCCAGGGCGGCATCACCAAGACCGGCAACACCCATGCCCGCCGTGCGCTGGTCGAGGGCGCCTGGGCCTATCGGTATCCCGCGAAGGTCAGCCGCCATCTGCAGCTGCGCCTCGAGTCGCAGCCCAAGCCGATCCAGAACCTCGCCTGGAAGGCGCAGGTGCGCCTGTGCAAGCGCTTTCGCGCCCTCGCCGCGCGCGGCAAGCACCGCAACGAGATCGTCGTGGCCGTGGCCCGTGAGATGGCGGCCTTCATCTGGGCGATCGCTCGCGAAGTGCCACTCGTGCACTGAGCACCGCCCCTGATCAAACCTCGATGCAAGCCCTCCGCACAGACGCAGCCCCGGTTTACCGCGCAACCTTCGTCGACGTTATGAGGTTCCGACCCTCGACCCTAGACCGAAGCAGGCGCTCGACGGACACGAGTAAGGTGGTAGCCAATCCACGGATATCAGCATGATCAACCGTCGCACTTACTGGCTGCGTCTGTGCGGAGGGCTCGCGCGACCGCCGTAGCTCGCCGCCTTGAGCCAAACAAAGCAGTTGACGACGGAAGTCATATCAACGCCTGCGATCAGCGGCGGCGTGAAGGCGGCGCGCGGCTTGCGAACTCTGCGAGCCGCGTGACGCCGAGCGACGACCGCTGCATCGCATTGTTATGCCGCTTGGAGAACGGCCCTTCGGATGGGCTGAGGCAGCGCTATTGCGACGAAATACTCCTCGGGATACAGGTAGTCCTCGCCCGATTCGTCTATGACCCGGATCTGACCGAGCTTGGCCGCGCCCGCGTCGGGCAAGGCAACGTAGATCTTGCGACGCTCAAGGGAGACTTCGTAGCCGGAATTGTCGATACAGACCACCAACTGCCGTGTTCTTTTGGCCATGATTGTTCGCCTCAAAGGAAGCGCTTGATCTTGAATTCTCGTTTGCCAATGCCACTAGCCTCGTACCAGTGTAAACCGCCCGCACGATCTCGCCGTCCGGCAGCCGAATATCTGCGACACCCTGGCGTTTCCGCCAGCGGGCACGGCCATAACGCTTGCGCAGGCGGGCAATTTCTCTGATTCCGGAACTCGTCGCGATCGATTCGGCGCCGGCAATCTCACCAACGATCTCAAAGTGCATGGCCCATCGTTCCAGAGCCGCAGCGGCCGGTCAAACTCCGAGGCGAAGAGCGGCGTAACTACAATTAGGCCGCAGAAATGCGGCAAAGAATTGCCGCAATTGTGCGGCATAAGCCGGTCGAAGCGACCCTAACCCCATGATTCGACGAAACCGCCGGGTGTCTTATACGTCAATAAGCCCACTGGCAAATACCGCACTTCAAAACCGCCGGCCGGAAATGAAGCCTTCGCGGCGAGAGCAATCCCGCGCTACTTCAGCTCCCCGCCAACGACCCGGTTCCCACCATCCGCCTTCGCCTTGATCAGCGCCTTCGTCGCCGCCTCGAGGATTGATTCGCAGTCGGAGTTGCGCGCCGGGCCGGCGGTGACGATCCCGCAGCTCATCGTCAGGTAGCGGCCGGTCGGTGAGCGCGGGTGGTGGACGGCCAGTGCACGTACCCGGCCAAGAATCTGCTCCGCATGAAGTAGCGCGCTCGGCGGCTCCATGTTGACGCCGAGCACGACGAACTCGTCGTCGTCGAACCGAGCCACGATGTCGCTCGCGCGACGCATGGCCGCGGCAATCGTCTTGCCGACCTGACGCAGCACATTTTCGGCCGCCATGCGACCGAAAATCTCGGAGTAGCTTCGATAGGCATCGAAGTCGAAGCGCATCAATGTAATCCTGCCGGAATCGCGCTGTGCGATCGACCAGTCGCGCCGCAGCACCTCCATCAGGTGCTCACGCGTCGCGAGCCCGCTGCTGTTCCCGGCCAGGTTGGGGATCGCCTGGGTCGCTTCGAAGGCGAGCTTCGGCATCGGCCGGTAGAACACGACCCGCTTGTCGCCCGACAGCCGCGACTCGAATCGCTCGCAGCCGATCTTCGATCCGTCCGCGCAGACCAGCGACACCGGCGCGCTGCTGACCTTGGCCGCACCGCAGCCGCCGTTGGTCTCGATCTCGCTCAGCTTGCGGCCGACGGCCCAGTCGTCCGGACGCTGCAGCAGCATCGTCAGCGTCGTGTTCGCATAGACGACGCGCTCGGCCGACTCCGAATCGTCCACGACGGCGACGGCGTCAGGGGCGTGTCGCAGCACCTCAGCCAGCAGTTCCGAATCTTTCGCGCTCATTCCGGAAATTCACTGCCTCGTCAGGCGTTGAGTTGCAGTTCGGGGGCGTCGCGGCAGTGGTCCACGGCGCTGCGGCATTCGCGCCAGCGCGGCAGATCGGCCAGCTCGCGGCGGTCGGGGGTCGACCGGCCGTGCAAGCGCACCAGGCGCACCTGGCTCAAGGGATCCGTTTCGCCCGCCAGCTCCTCGAGTGTGGCCAGTACGCCGGGGCGGTCGTTGCAGATTGCGAGCACATCGCAACCCGCGACGAGCGCAAGACGGGCGCGCTCGGGCACCGAACCGGCCAACGCGGCGCCGGCCATGCTGAGATCATCCGAGAACACCGCGCCGGTGAAGCCGAGGCTCCCGCGCAGCTCGCGCTGCACCCAGCGACGCGACAGGCTGGCGGGCGCGTCGTCGACCTCGGGGAACGAGACATGCGCGACCATGATCGAGGGCAGCCCGTTCGCGATCATCCGGCGATACGGCAGCAGGTCGTCGCCGAGCTCCTCGAGCGGGCGGCGGTCGACCGGCAAGGCACGATGCGAATCCGCGACGACGGCACCGTGGCCGGGGAAGTGCTTGGCGGTCGCGGCCATGCCAGCCTCGCGCATCCCCTGCATGGCGGACACGGCAAGCCGGGCGACGATCTCGGGGTCGCGGTGATAGGCGCGGTCGCCAATCACTTCGCTCACGCCGTAGTCGAGATCGACACAGGGCGCGAAACTCAGGTCCACGCCGATCGAGCGCAGTTCCGCCGCAAGCAGCCAACCGCACTGCGCGGCGAGCCGCCGTCCGCTTTCGGGATCGAGATCGTAGACGCGGCCGATCGCGCGCTGCGGCGGCAGCTCGGTGAACCCGGTGCGGAAGCGCTGCACCCGGCCACCCTCATGATCGACCGTTACGAGCAGCGGCGGCGTGCGCACCGCCCGGATCTCGCGGACGAGCTCCTCGAGTTGGCCCAGGCTCTCGAAATTGCGGGTGAACAGGATCACGGCACCCACCAGCCCGTGGCTCAGCACGTGCCGGTCCTCGGCCGTGAGGCCGGTGCCTGCAACATCGACCATGAGCGGGCCCAGCGTCATTGCGTGACGGGCCTCACAAAATGTGCCATGGCTTCGACGTGTGTCGTGTGCGGAAACATGTCCATCACGCCGGCTGAAACCAGCGTATAGCCGTACTCCCGCACGAGGATGCCAGCATCCCGCGCCAGACTGCCAGCGTGACACGATATATACACGACGCACCTCGCATCACTGCGCGCGACGACCGGCAGAATCTCCCTCGCGCCGGCCCGCGGCGGGTCGAGCAGCACCCGGTCGTAGCGTTGCGCGGCCCAGGGCCAGGCCTCGCACGAGGCAGTCAGATCGGCCGCGTGGAACGCTGCGTTCCCGATTCTGTTCAATTCGGCGTTGCGCGCGGCCCGCCGGACGAGCCCGGCATCGCCCTCCACGCCCGCCACGTGCGCTGCGCGGCGCGCCGCGGCGAGGGAGAAGTTACCGAGGCCGCAGAAGAGGTCGAGCACAGCGTCCCCGGGCGCGGGATCAAGCAGTTCCATCGCACGCCCCACCATCCGCGCGTTGAGCTCGGCGTTCACCTGGATGAAATCGGTCGGCAGGAACTCGAGCCGCAGGTCGAACTCGGGGAGCGTGTAGCCGAGCGGGGACGCTTCGCCTGATAGCGGCGCCACCGTGTCGATGCCACCCGGCTGCAGGTACAGGCGCACGCCGCGTTCGCGTTCGAAGACCCGCAGCCGTTCGAGATCATCCGCCGACGGCGGCGCCAGCACCCGCAACACCAGCGCGCATGCATCGTCCGCGACGGCCACCTCGACCTGCGGCAGCCGGTCCGAAATCGACAGCGACTGCACCAGCGCCGCCAGTGGATCGATCAGCTCGCCCGCGGGCGCCGCGAGCACCCGGCACTCGTGGAGGTCGGCAACGTATGGCGCCGACCGCTCGCGGAAACCGACCAGCACGCGGCCTTTCTTCACGACGTGCTTGACGCCGAGCCGCGCGCGGCGGCGGTACTGCCACACAGGACCCCTGAGCGGCTCCAAGACCCGCGTCGGCGCGACGCCGCCGATGCGGGCGAGGCTCTCGAGCAGCTGCGCCTGTTTGAAGCCGAGCTGCGCCTCAGGGGACAGGTGCTGCAGGGCGCAACCGCCGCAGATGCCGAAGTGCGGGCACGCGGGCACGACGCGGTCTGCGCTCGCCTCGAGCACCTGCTCGAGCTCGGCCTCATCGAAGCTGCGCTGCTGGCCGACACGGCGCAGCATCACGCGTTCGCCCGGCAGCGCGTCCGCCACGAACACGGTCTTGCCGTCGATGCGCGCCACGCCACGCCCATCGTGCGTCAAGTCGACGATCCGCGCCGCCTCGGGCGCGGAGGAGATACGCCGGGTCCTCACGCTGCGGGCCAGGCCTCGCGATACTGCACGAGATGTGGCTTGTCCGTCGCGGCGAGCCAGTTGCGTACCAGGCCGCACTCGTGCTCGTGTTCCTCGCGCGACAGTCGCCCGCGCAGCAGCTCGAAGCGCAGGTAGATCAGATAGGTGTTGATGACGTCGGTCTCGCAGTAGTTGCGGATATCGGCGCCGCGGCCCTCGAGCCACGCGTCCCAGACCGCCTCGCCCGACATGCCGAGCTTGCCCGGCAGCCCGAGCAGCTGCGCCATCCTGTCGAGCCCGACGCGGCCCCGGCCCTGGTAGCCTGACAGCACGTCCATCAGGTCGATGTGCCGCCAATGGAAGCGGCCCAGGTAGCTGTTCCAGCGGAAGCTCTGGTCTTCGTCACCGGTTTCCCAGTAGCGCGGCGCTTGCACGCGGTGGCGCAGTGCGCGGTAGTTGAGCACCGGCAGGTCGAAGCCACTGCCGTTCCAGCTCACGAGCACGGGCGTGAACTTCTCGATGCCGTCGAAGAAGCGCTGCACGAGCTCGACCTCGGGAGACTCGACCTCCCCGAGGCTCCAGGCACGAAACCCCTCGCGCGTGCGCATTGCCACCGAGATCGCGACGATGTGGTGCTGTTCGAGCGACAGGAACTCCGACCCGGTCTGCTCGCGCTGGCGGGTCTGCATGACGTAGCCGACCTGCTTGTCCGACAGCCCCTCGAGACCGTGCAGGCGGCGGCCGAACTCGACGTCGGGGATGGTCTCGATGTCGAAGGCGAACACGTGGCTCAGGCTCATGGCGTAGCCTCCGCACGGCGCATGAGCACCGCGACGGCGACGATGAGCCCCGCTTCGTCGGTCAGCGTAACGTGGCCCTCGCCCGCCCCGAGCTCGTCCCGGCGCCGCCGCCCGCGGTCCGACCAGATCACCTCGGGCCGGCCCCAGGCGTTCGCGGCGATGCCGATGTCGCGGATCCAGATGCCGTGCGCGAAGCCGGTGCCGAGCGCCTTCGCAATCGCTTCCTTGGCGGCAAAGCGCATGGCGAGGAAACGCACCGGCCGTTTGTAGCGGCGAAACGCCGCCTCTTCCTCGGGCAGCAGCAGCCGGCGCACGAAATGCTCGCCGTGGCGCGCGTAGACGGTCTCGACGCGCGAGAGCTGGACGACGTCGGTGCCGATGCCGAAGATCATCCGCGCGCCCGGCCGCCCGGCGCTGCAGGCCGGTGCGCCTCGATCATCAGCGCCTTCATTTCCGCCACGGCCGGCCCGATGCCGGTGGTGATCGCCCGCGCAACGATCGAGTGCCCGATGTTGAGCTCGACGATCTCGGCGATGGCGGCCACCGGCTGGACGTTGTGATAGTGCAGACCGTGGCCGGCGTGGATGGTGAGTCCCAGCGACGAGCCGAGCCGCGCGGCGTCCGCGATACGCGCGAGCTCCATCGCCTGGCGTTCGCCGGTCGCCTCGGCGTAAGCCCCGGTGTGCAGCTCGACCACCGGCGCGCCCGCGGCGCGCGCCGCTTCGAGCTGCCGCGCCTCCGGGTCGATGAACAGCGACACGCGCATGCCTTCCCCGGCCAGCGCCCGGCAGACCTCGCGCAGGCGCGCCAGCTGCCCCGCCACGTCGAGGCCGCCCTCGGTGGTCAGCTCCTCGCGGCGTTCCGGCACCAGGCAGCAATCCTGCGGCTTGACCTCACGGGCGAGCGCCACCATCGCGTCGGTCGCGGCCATTTCGAGATTCATGCGTGTCTGCAGCGCCGCTCGCATCCGGTGCACATCGTCGTCCTGGATGTGGCGGCGATCCTCGCGCAGGTGCAGCGTGATGCTGTCGGCGCCGGACTGCTCGGCGATCAATGCTGCTAGCAGCGGATCCGGATACGAGGCATGGCGCACCTGGCGCAGGGTCGCCACGTGATCGATGTTGAGCCCGAGGTGTATCGCATGCATGTTCACGGATCCTGTCGGGCGACGCCCGCATCGCGGCCATGGGCCCGCATGGCGAGCGCCACCTCGCGGGTGCGCAGTTCGCGGCCGTCGAGACACTGGTCGAGCGCGGCGCGCAGCAGTCGCTTTGCGTCGGCCAGGCTGCGGGCTTCGACCAGCGTCTCAGCGGCGAGCGCGAGCAACGAGGCACCGCAAAATACCAAGCTTCCCTCGGCGACTCCATCGAGCAGCTCGGGCCCGCTGTCCACGCGAAATCGATAGCTGCGCGCGGCGTCCACGGGCCGGCCGCTGCCCGGCTCGGTCTCGAGATGCAGCCCGTAGCCGAGTTCCTCGAGCAGCCGCTTCTCGAAGACGCGCAGCCCGCGCGCCGGTTCCGACGCCGGCGCAGCGAGATCCGCGAGCAGTGCCGAATAGGCGGCGTAGAGCCGCGGGTGGGGGTCGCCCCGCGGCAGGAGCTTGATCAGCAGCTCGTTCGCGTAGAAGCCGCTCATCAGGCGCTCGCCCGCGAGTGGCGCCGCGCTTGCGGCGCTCCGCTCCGCACCGGTGAGCTGCCCAGCCTCGGCGCGCAGGCTGAAGGACACGAGCAGCTCGGCAAAAGGCTGCAGCGCGGCTGGCAGCGTCGAGCCGCCGCGCCGCGCCGCCCGCGCGAATACCGACACGCGCCCGTGCGAGCGCGTCAGGAGCTCCAGGATGCGGCTCGAGTCCCGCCAGGGATAGTGATGCAGCAGGTAGGCGGGTTCGAGGCTGATGCGTCGTGCGCTGCCGCTCACGTGTCGTACCCGAATTTCCGCAGCGCCGCCTCGCTGTCCGACCAGTCCTCCTTGACCTTGACCCACAGCTCGAGATGGACCGGCTGCCCGAAATGCCCCTTGAGGTCCAGCCGCGCGGCGCGGCCGATTTCCTTGAGCCGCTCGCCGCCCTTGCCGATCACGATGGCTTTCTGCCCGGTGCGCTCGACCCAGATCACCGCCTGCACCAGCAGCTTCCCGGGCTCGTCTTCGAGCGGCCCCATGTTCTCGATCTCGACGATCAAGCCGTACGGCAGTTCGTCCTGCAGCCGCAGGGTCAGCTTCTCGCGGACGATCTCTGCCGCCATGAAACGCTCGCTGGCGTCGGTGAGCTGGTCCGGCGGATACAGCAGCGGCGACTCCGGCAGGTATTTCGAGATCAGCTCCGGCAAGCGTTCGATGCCGTCGCGCTTCAGCGCGGACAGGAGCAGTACGTCGGCGAAGTCGGCCTTGGCCGAGATGTCGGTGATGAACGGCAACAGCCGCTCGCGCGGTTTCGCCCGGTCCACCTTGTTGACCAGCAGGATGATCGGCCGCCCCGCCTCCTTGAGGCGTTCGAGCGCACGCTCGTCCTCCTCCGTAAACCGCAGCGCCTCGATGACGAACAGGTTCACGTCGGAATCCGCCAGCGAGGCGAGCGCGGTACGGTTCATGTAGCGGTTGATCGCGCGGCTCTGGTTGATGTGCAGGCCCGGCAGGTCCACGAACACGATCTGGAGCCCCGGGCGCGTCAGCACGCCGTGGATCCGGTTGCGCGTCGTCTGAGGCTTGGGGCTGACGATGCTCAACTTGCGCCCGAGCAGCGCGTTCAGCAAGGTCGATTTGCCGACGTTCGGGCGGCCAACGAGCGCCGCAAATCCGCAGCGATTCGATTTGCGCGGCCGCTCCCCGTCATCCGCAGTCCCGGTCACGCCCGTGCCTCGCTCGCCAGTTCCTCGAGCACGCGTTGCGCGGCCTCCTGTTCCGCCCGGCGCCGGCTCGAGCCCTCGCCGCGCGCCTTGAGCCCAAGCGAAGCGATCTCGCAGGCGACGGCAAAGTACTGCATGTGCGGCTCACCGGTGACGCTTTCCACGGTATACACCGGAAGTGCGAGCCCGCGGCGCTGCAGTTCCTCCTGCAGGCGGGTCTTCGGGTCCTTGAGGTCGTGCGCCACCGGCAATCGTTGCAGGCGGTCGGCGATGAGCTGCTCGATCACGCCGCGCGCCGCCTCGAACCCGCCGTCCACGAAGATGGCACCGATGACACCCTCGAAGGCGTCGGCGAGGATCGAGCCGCGCCGGAAGCCGCCGGACTTGAGCTCTCCTCCGCCGAGCCGCAACTGCTCCCCGAGACCGAGCTCCGACGCGAGCGCCGCGAGCGTCGAACCGCTCACCAGCGCCGCTCGGTAACGGCTCAGGTCGCCTTCGTCTGCCACGGGAAATTCGCGATACAGCAGCGCGGTCACGACCAGGGTCAGCACCGCGTCGCCAAGGAACTCGAGCCGCTCATAGTTGGTCTTGCCGGCGCTGCGATGCGTCAGGGCGGCCTCCAGCACTGCCGGATCGGCAAACCGGTGGCCCAGCCGCGCTGCCGCCCAGGACTCCGGCGTCAGCACGGGTCGATCACTGCGGGATCGTGACCGTCTTGTCGAACTTGGCCATGAGGTAGAGGTTCGAGATGAATGGCTGCTCCACCGCATACTCGGAACGGACGTCGAAGCCATCGCTGGTCTTCTTGATCACGACGTCCTTCCAGCTCAGGCCCTTGATGTCCTCGACGTCCCAGCGACGTTCGAGCGAGTTGCGGATCATCTGGGCGCTGGTCTCGATCGCCGCGTGTTCGTCGCGCACCTGCTCCATCGCGCGCGCCACTTCCATGTACTCGAGGTACACGGGCACGATGCGGATGGCTCCGTAGAAGGCGAACCCGAGGATGAGCAGGATCGTGACGATCCCGAGAAAGGTCATGCCACGCTGACGCTGCTTCATGCTTGAACTCCGGGTGGGTCAGTGAATCGCGTCGCCGATGCGGTTCCAGATCGGCGCGTTGGGAAGGTTCCAGTTGAGCCAGATGCGCACGGCCTTGCCGACCACGTTGCCTGCCGGTACGTAACCGACCTCGGGAAATCGGCTGTCGCGGCTGTTGTCGCGGTTGTCACCCATGAAGTAGAAGTGGCCGTCCGGAACCACGCCCTCGAAGTCCTGGGACGGCCGCTCGGGGATGTAGAGCACGCGGTGCGCGACGCTGCCGAGCGTCTCGAGCCCGATCTGCGCGCCGGTGTGGCCGAAGCCTTCGTAGGCGCCGTCGAGGACCACGGGCTGCAGCTCGTCATTGACGTAGACGCGCTTGTTGCGCACCGAAATCCGGTCCCCCGGCAAACCCACGAGGCGCTTGATGTAGTTGGTCGACGGCTCGGAGGGCAGCCGGAAGACGACCACGTCGCCGCGTTGCGGCTCGCTGAGGTCGATTAGTTCGCTGTTCAACACCGGCAGGCGCAGCCCGTAGGTGAACTTGTTGACGAAGATGAAGTCGCCGTCGAGCAGCGTCGGCATCATCGAGTCCGACGGAATGCGGAACGGCTCGAACAGGAAGGAGCGGATGAGCAGCACGATCAGGATGATCGGAAAGAATGACCGCGCATACTCGACGAGCACCGGCTCGCGCAGCGTCGCCCCGCTTGCCACCGCGCCTGCGCGCTGCACGCGTATCGGCCGGAAATACCAGGCGTCCGCGGCCCAGATGAGGCCGGTGACGAGCGTCGCCACGACGAGTGCGAAAGAGAAGTCCAGGATCAAGCTTCACCTCGGGATCGGGCGCGAGTATTGTTCATTTCCCGCGCTGCATCAATGTCTTGCGTCAAACTCCGGGCGCCGGGCGCCCCTCAGTCCTTGCGGCCGACCTGCAGGACGGCAAGAAACGCCTCCTGCGGGATCTCGACCTGGCCGAGCTGCTTCATGCGCTTCTTACCCTCTTTCTGCTTCTCGAGGAGCTTGCGCTTGCGCGTGATGTCGCCGCCATAGCACTTGGCCGTCACGTTCTTGCGCAGCGCCTTGACGGTGGAGCGCGCGATGACGTGCGACCCGATCGCCGCCTGGATCGCGACTTCGAACATCTGCCGCGGGATCAGTTCCTGCATCTTGTCGACGAGTTCGCGCCCGCGCTGGTAGGCGCTGTCGCGGTGGCTGATGATGGACAGCGCATCGACGGGATCGCCGTTGATCAGGATATCGAGCTTCGCGAGCGGCGCGGCCTGGAAGCGGTCGAACTCGTAGTCGAAGGACGCGTAGCCGCGGCTCACGGACTTCAGCCGGTCGAAGAAGTCGAGCACGACCTCGGCCATTGGCAGTTCGTACTGCATCGAGACCTGGTTGCCCAGGTACTGGAGCTTCTTCTGCACTCCCCGCTTATCGAGGCAGAGCTTCATTACCGGGCCGACGTAATCGGGCGGCAACAGCAGGTTCGCGATGATGATCGGCTCGCGGATCTCATCGATCTTGTCCGGCGGGGGCAATTTTGCCGGGTTGTCGACGGAGACCGTGTTGCCATCCGTGGTAGCCACCTCGTAGACGACGGTGGGCGCGCTCGTGACCAGGTCGAGCTGGTATTCGCGCTCGAGACGCTCCTGCACGATGTCCATGTGCAGCAGGCCGAGAAACCCGCAGCGGAAGCCGAAGCCGAGCGCGGTCGAGACCTCGGGTTCGTAGTGCAGCGCCGAATCGTTGAGCTTGAGCTTCTGCAGCGCGTCGCGGAACGACTCATAGTCGTCCGAACGGACCGGGAACAGGCCCGCAAACACCCGCGGCTTGATCTGCTTGAACCCGGGCAGCGGCGCGCTGGCGGGCTGGTTGTCCGAGGTGATGGTGTCGCCGACCGGCGCGCCGTCGATCTCCCTGACCCCGGCGATGACGAAGCCGACCTCGCCGGTGTAGAGCGCGTCGGTCGCCAGCGACTTGGGTGTGAAGCGGCCGAGCTTGTCGACCTGGTGGGCGCGGCCGGTCGACCAGATGCGGATCTTCTGGCCGGTCTTGAGCGAGCCGTTCATCACCCGGACCAGCGACACGACGCCCACGTAGTTGTCGAACCAGGAATCGATGATCAGCGCCTGCAGCGGCGCGTCTTCCTGGCCGGACGGCGGCGGCACGCGCGCGACCAGCATCTCGAGGAGTTCCTCGACGTTCTCGCCGGTCTTGGCGCTGACGCGCATCGCGTCCTGCGCCTCGATGCCGATGATCTCCTCGATCTCCTTGATCACCTTGTCGGCGTCGGCCGAGGGCAGGTCGATCTTGTTCAGCACCGGCACGACCTCTAACCCCTGCTCGAGCGCCGTGTAGCAATTGGCGACGCTCTGCGCCTCCACGCCCTGGGCTGCGTCGACCACCAGCAAGGCGCCCTCGCAGGCGGCGAGCGAGCGCGAGACCTCGTAGGAGAAGTCCACGTGCCCCGGCGTGTCGATCATGTTCAGCTGGTAGGTCTGCCCGTCGCGGGCGGCGTAGCGCAGCGATACGCTCTGCGCCTTGATCGTGATGCCGCGCTCGCGCTCGAGGGCCATCGAGTCGAGGACCTGGGCCTGCATCTCGCGCGCTTCCAGTCCGCCGCACAGCTGGATGAAACGGTCGGCCAGGGTGGATTTGCCGTGATCGATGTGCGCGATGATCGAGAAGTTGCGGATCAGTTTCATGGGGCAGGGCTGGATTCAGCCCGGCGCGGGCGAAAGCGCGCGATTATAGCCGCAATGCCTGGCGCAGCCGGGCCGCGTCGAGCACGCCCTCGCACAGGAGCTCCTCGTCGAGCGTGAGCACCGGAACCCGCAGGCCGTAGCGGATGGCCAGGTCCGCGTCGTCGTCCACGTCCACCACCGCCAGGCGCTCGACGGCGGGGCCGATCTCGAGCGACAGCTCCATCAGGAACTGCTCGCACAGGTGGCAGCCCTCCCGCACGAACAGGACCAGACGGGAGGCCGGCTCAGCCATGCGGCGGGCCCGTGGAAGGCTGCCCGGCGACGACCGGCCGGAAGCGGTATGGCCCCAGGCGGCGGCCCATCAGGACGCCTAGCCACGCGCCGGCAAGCGCGGCTGCGAGCGCAAGAGCCTCGCCCCCGGCCCCGAACAGCCGGGCCAGGGCCGCCCCCGCCAGGAGCCCCGCGACCGGCGGCAGATAGACGGCGGCCGCGGCACGAACGATCGCCCCGTCGGCTACGGAGAGGGACACGGAATCCCCTGTTTCGAGCGGCGGAGCGGTCCCCTGGCGGCGCGGCACATCGACCGAGCGGACCGTTGCGCCGCCGAACAGGCGCATGCCACAGGCGCGGCCCGTCGTGCAGAGGCCACAGTGCCCGGCGTCCTCGCAGACCAGGCGAGCCATGTCGCCGCGGATCTCCAGCACCCGGGCCCGGATTTCCATGGCGCCGCGATTACTGGGCTGGCGGCGACACCGGGCTGCCGTCGGCCGCCGGCGCAAGCGACGTGGCGATGTCGCGCACGGTGGTCGGCGGCACCTCGCCGACCACCGTGATCACGTGGCCGCGAACGGTGGTCGTGAACGTGCTCGCCGCACCCATGCGCGAGGCCTCGGGCGGCGCCGGCGCATTGCGCGAGCCCGGCTCGATGAACACCGACACCGACGCGAACCCGTCCGAGAAAACGAGGTGTTGCACCGGCATCGGGTGCCCCGGCAGCGATTGCAGGCGGCTGCCGACCAGCCGGAAGCCCGGCGGCACTTTGAGTGGCCGCCATCCGGACACCACCACGCGCTGGTCGATCACCCGACGCGCCGAACGCACCCATTGGAACCCGCTCGCGTCCACCGAGGGCTCGGTTTCGTGCGCCGGCAGGCTCGTATGCATGTCGAGCTTGGAGAACTGGATGCGCTCGACCGGGCGACCTTCCTGGTCGCAGACCTCGGAGCGCAGCGGCATCGCGGTCTGCTCGTCGAGCCAGAGCCGGTAACCGTAGCGGTACGCGTCCCGCGGGCGAATCTCGATGATGCGGACGTCGCGGCCCAGCAGGCGGCTGCCCTTGCGTACTTCGAGGAGATACTGCGCCTCGAGCTGGGCGCCCGGCGCCGGCAGCGCCTTGAGCAGCGACCCCTCGTCGGTGCGCGGCTCGACGAGCACCACGCGCCGGTCCGGCAGGTACGCGTGCACTTCCTGCGGCGTGCGGACGATCTCGCGACCGCTGCCGTCGAGCGAGACCAGGCGCTCGACGCTGCGCTTCCCGTCCATGCGATGGACGATGCGCATCGTCTCGCTCTGCCGCCGGTTCGTATGCGTGAAGAGACCGTCGTAGTCGCGCGTCGCCAGCGCCTCGGTCATGCGCGCGAGCCAAGCCTGCGCGTCCTCCGACGACGCCTGCACCGGGGCGGTGAATGCTCCCAAGAGACCGCAGGCGAGGGCCAGCGTCGCGTGTCGCATCAGGGCCCCTCGGCCGTCTCGTAGGCGACGAGCGCGATGCCTGGATCCTGTGCGAGGACGCTGGTCCAGACGCTGCGCCGACCGATGGGCGAGGCGAACTGGCTGTGCGCGACCAGGTAGCCGGCGAGCCGCTGGCTCTGCGCGGGCGTCGGGCTTGCGCTGTCAGGCAGCGCCAGGTCGAGCGCGACCGGCGCCGGCATCTCGACGCTGGCCAGCGATGGTGCGCTCTGGCGTTCGCCCGGGCCGATCAGCAGTACCGCGGCCACGGCGGCGCCGGCGGCGATCGCCGTCGCAGCCGCAGGCCGGGCCCAGCTGGCGCGGGTGCTCGCCCGCGGCTCGAGCACGGCCGGCAGCGAGGCATTGCCTGCTTCGATGACGGCCTGGACACGCGCGGCGAAGACGTGGCTGGCCGTGCGTCCGCCCGGCGCGCGCAGTGTCTCGCCGACCAGCACATAACTGCCGAACGCGCGGCGCAACTCGGTGTCGCGCTCCATGCGCCGCACCAGCAGCCCGATCTGGTCCTGGGGCAGTTCGCCGTCGAGCAATGCGGACATCTGTTCGCGGATCTGGTCTGTCATACAGGTGTACTCAATCCAGTAATGGCTTCAGGCTTCGGTCGATGGCCTCGCGGGCCCGAAAAATTCTCGAACGAACGGTGCCTACCGGACAATCCATGGCTTCGGCGATCTCCTCGTAACTCAAGCCTTCCACCTCGCGGAGGATGATCGCCGTGCGCAGATCCTCCGGAAGTTGCTCGACCGCACGGTTTACCGTCGTGCGAATTTCCTCGGACAACACCGACGCCTCGGGAGTGTCCGTGTGGCGCAGGCGAGCCTCCATCACGGATTGCTCGCCGTCGCTCAGCCCGCCCTCGTATTCGAGCGGTCGGCGCTGCCGCGACGCCATCGCATTGCGCGCGGTGTTGACCGCGATGCGGTACAGCCACGTGTAGAACGCGCTGTCGCCGCGGAACGAACCCAGTGCCCGGTACGCCTTGACGAAGGCTTCCTGGGCCACATCCTCGGCTTCCGTCGGATCGCGCAGCAGTCG
>Ga0299906_10002621_pt1 | contig 14885 bp, 17 predicted proteins | sample RVTome_14_FD_200259 | JGI IMG/M metagenome (GOLD analysis project Ga0299906, IMG submission 200259) | Soil microbial communities from uranium-contaminated site in the Upper Colorado River Basin, Wyoming, United States - RVT145D125 (version 2) ... | reverse complement strand
GAGCTGGCGGCGGCAGAGGCCGCACGGGCCGAAGCGGCCGCGGCGAGAGCCACCGAAGAAGCGGCGGCGGCGGAGCAGGCGCGCAATGCGACGCCCGCCACGCCACCCCCGCCGGCCGAGGTCGCAATGCCCGAGGAAGCCTTGCCTGCACCCACGCGCCCGGCGGTGACCGACCGGACGCCGGCGATCAAGACCGTGTCGCTCGACACGCAGACACTGTTCGCCTTCGACCGCTCGGTCCTCGAGCCCGCCGGCCGCCAGAAGCTCGACGCCTTCATCGCCGAGGTGGCAGACCTCGAGTACGGAACGATCCATGTCACCGGCCACGCAGATCGCATCGGCGCCGACCACTACAACGTCGAGCTGTCGCGCGACCGCGCAGAGGCCGTGAAGCGCTACCTCGCAGAGCAAGGCATCGATGCGGGGAAGATCGAGGCGCGCGGCGTCGGATCGAGCGAACCCGTCACCCGGGCGGACGCCTGCGAGGGCCTGAAGCGGACCCGCCTGATCGATTGCCTGCACCCCGACCGGCGCGTCGAAGTGGAGGTCGTTGCGCAGCGGGAAGAATAGCCACAGCCGCAAGCTTCAGCCGGTCGCCGCCGCGATGGCGGCGGCCGGCGAAGCGCCCCGTTGTTCCTCATCGTCCGGGGCGGAGCCGCGCCCCGCTCCTGCGGTCGAACACGTACACCCGCTCTAGCGGCAGCGAGAACCAGGCCGTGCTGTGAGGCCGAACTCGAGCGCCGGACGCCGTGCGCCCCTTGATCTTCTGATCGCGCCAGCGCCCCACCGCCCAAAGGTCGCTCCCGGCCGGCTCGGTGACCAGCACCTCGGCTTCCACCGCACCCGCCACCGATTCGGAGTGAACTGTCACGTCCGCGGGCCGCACGCCGAGCACTGCGGAGGCGCTCGTTGCGGTGGCCAGCACGTTGCCGAATATCTCGGCTCCGGCCAGCGCTGCACCGTCCAGCAGATTCATCGGCGGACTGCCCACGAACCGCGCGACGAACAAGGTGGCCGGGTCCTCGTACAGCGCTTGCGGCGTGCCGCACTGCTCGATGCGCCCGGCGTTTACCACCGCGATGCGATCGGACAACGCCATCGCCTCCTCCTGGTCGTGGGTGACGTAGACCGTAGTCACGCCAAACTGTTCGTGCAAGCGCTTGAGCTCTTCGCGCATCTCCAATCGCAGGCCTGCATCGAGATTGGACAGCGGCTCGTCCATGAGAAACGCCTTGGGCCGGCGCACGAGCGCGCGGCCCAAGGCAACCCGTTGCCGCTGGCCGCCCGAGAGCTGGCGCGGCTTGCGCTCCAGCAGCGCAGCGAGGCCCAGGGTCTCGGCGACGCGCTCGACCTCGCTCCGAATGCGAGCGGCCGGCACTCTGCGGGCGCGCAGCGGGAACGCGATGTTGTCTCGCACGCTGAGGTGGGGATACAGCGCGTAGCTCTGGAACACCATGGCGACATCGCGCTGCGCCGGATCGAGGCGATCCACGCGCGCATCGTCGAACCAGATGGCGCCCGCGCTCGGCGTCTCAATTCCAGCGATGAGATGCAGCAGCGTGGACTTGCCGCAACCGCTGGGGCCGACGAACGTGAAGAACTCCCCTTCTTCGATGGCGAGATCCACGCCGCTCAGCACGACCTGAGCGTCGAAGCGCTTCTCGAGGGCCTGCAGCCGGATGCGCGCCATGCGCTTCAGCCCTTTACCGCGCCGGCGGTGAGCCCCTCGACGATGCGCCGCTGGAAGGCGAACGCCAGCACGGCGAGTGGCAAGGTCGCGACCAGGGAGGCCGCGGCGATCTCGCCGTACGGGATCTCGTGCAACCCCGGAAACAGCGCGATCGCCACCGGTACCGTGCGCGAAGCTTCCGTGGCGGTGAAAGTCAACGCCAGGAGGAACTCGTTCCAGGCGAAGATAAAGATCAGCAACCCCGCCGCGACCAGCGCCGGAGCGGCCAGGGGGACGATCACCCGCAGCAGCGCCTGCAACGGGCTCCAGCCATCGACGCGCGCGGCGAGATACAGCTCACGTGGCAGGTCGCGAAAGAAATTGGTCAAGAGCCACACCGCGAGCGGCAGCGAGAAGCTGGTGTAGGTTACGATGAGCGCCGTGAGCGTGTCGTGCAAGCCGAGCGCGCTCACCACCAGGAACAACGGGCTCACGACGGCGATCGGCGGAAACATCGAAACCGACAGGACCGCAGCCAGAATCAGCGCCCGTCCGCGCACCCGGAGCGTGGCCAGAGCGAAAGCGGCGAGAGCCCCCAGCGCCAGCGCAAGCAGCGTCGTCACGCCGGCCACGATGGCGCTGTTCAGCATGATGCGCAGAAACGGATGCCCGGTGAAAAGCGCTGCGTAGTGCGCGGCGGTGAGTCGCGTGGGCAGCAGCGGCGGCAGCGACACCAGTTCGGCGGCCGGCTTGATCGATGTAACTGCCTGCCACAGCAGCGGCGCCAGGCAGTAGGCGACCAGCAGGATCAATCCGATCCCGCGCAACCCCGCGGCGATCACAGCCGCCTCCGCAGCAACAGCCCGTACACCAGGGTGGCAAAGGCAACGCACAAGAACATGCAGACCGCGAGTGCCGACCCGTAGCCGAGGTCGAGCGACTGGAACAGCGTCTTGTAGGCGTAGATCGACAGCGTCTCCGTGCTGTTGCCCGGCCCCCCGCCGGTCAGCACATAGATCGCGTCGAACACGCGCATCGCATCGATGGTGCGAAACACCAGCGCCACCAGCACCAGCGGGACGAGCAGCGGCAGCGTGATCCGGCGCAGCATCATGGCGCGCGACGCGCCGTCCACGGCGGCCGCGTGGTAGAGTTCGCGCGGAATCGTCTGCAGCCCGGCGATGAGCAGCAGGGCGACGAAGGGGGTGGACTTCCACACATCCATCGCGATGGCCGCATGCAAGGCGACCGTCGGACTGCCGAGCCAGTTGATGTGCGTGCCGAGCAGGTAGTTCAGCACGCCGATGTCCGCGTTGTACATCCATTCCCACATGCGCGCCGACACCGCGGTGGGCACGGCCCACGGCAGCAGAATCACGCCATAGAGCAAGGCTCGGCCCCGTTTCTGCGCATGCACGAGGAGCGCGATGGCGAGCCCGAGAGCCAGCTCGAGGGCGACCGATACGGCCGTGAAGTAAAGGGTGTTCCACAGCGCATTCCAGAACTGCGCGTCGGCCGCAAGGCGCAGATAGTTGCCCGTGCCGACGAAGAGAGGAGCAGCCTCGAGCAGCGAGCGCCGCTGCAAGCTGAGCACGACGGTGTAGAGGATCGGGAACAGCGTGACTCCAGCCAGCAGCAGCCCCGCCGGCGCGAGAAACCCCCACGGACGATCGAAGCTGCGCTCAGCGCGCATGGCCGAGGATGGCGTCCACCGCGCGCTGCGCCTGGGGCAGTGCCTGCTCGGCGCTCTTCATGCCGGAGATCACGGCGCTGAACTCGGCTTGCAGCACCTGGGATACGCGCACGTAATGGGGTGTGACGGGGCGCGGGCGCGCACTGGCGAACACTTGCTCGAGCTGCGCCAGGAACGGATGCGCGGCGGTGAGCTCGGCGTCGCGATAGAGCGCGGTTCGGGACGGTTGGAACGCATACGCGAGAGCGAGCGCTTTCTGCGCCTGCGCCGAAGTCAGGAACTGCACGAGCCTCTCGGCCGCCTCGGGATGAGCGGAATAGCGATTGACCCCGAGTTGCCACCCGCCCAACGTGGCGGCCGGCCTGCCTCCCTCGAAATGCGGCAACACCGTCACGCCGACCTTGTCCTTGACCGCCGACCCCTCGGCTTGAAACGGGCGCCACGCGTAGGGCCAATTGCGCAGGAACAGCGCACGCCCCTGTCCGAACACATGACGGCTTGGCTCCTCGGTCGCCGTAGTGACGGATGCCGGCGTCACCCGATGACGATAGATCAGGTCGGCCATGAAGCCCAGCGCGGTGCGGTTGGCCGGGCTATCGAGCGTGAGGCGGCCGTCCTCCAGCACCTCGCCGCCGTTGCTCCAGATGTACTCGAGCGCGTTGCAGACCAGGCCCTCGTACTGCTTGCCCTGCCAGACGAAGCCCTCCAGCCCGGGCTCGCGTGCCATGACGGCCTGCGCGATGCGCACCAGCTCGAACCAGGTGCGCGGGGTCGCAAAGCCATGCTTGTCCAGTAGATCCTTGCGGTAGTAGAGCAGGCCCGCATCGACGAACCACGGAATCGCATAGCTCCGGCCGGCGTACGTGACCGCTTCGATGGGACCGGAAAAGAAGCCGCTGCGCTCCTGCGCGGGCAACAGATGCGAGAGGTCGCGCAGCCACCCCGCGGCGGCGAACTCGGCGACCCAGATGACATCCACGGCCAACACGTCGAAAGAGGCGGACTTCGCCTGCAGGTTGACGGCGTAGAACTGATGCTGCTCGTCGCTGGAAGATGGCAGAGTCTCTTCTCGCACCGCCAGATCGGGATGGTGCCGCTCGAACTCCGCCAGCAGCGAGCGGAACGGTGCCGGATCGCCGAACAGCTTGCTGTGCTTCAGCACCACCGTGGTGCGCGGATCCTGTTGCTGCCCGCAGCTCGCAAGCAAGGGCAGCGTGCACAGCGCGCCCAGCATCCCCGCCCACCGCACGAAGCGCAACAGCGAGAAGAACCGGGACACACGCCGCATCGTCAAGCAGGCATAGCCGGGTAGCGCAGATAATGCGAGCGCAGCTGCGACGAAGCTTTGCCGAATGCAAAGCGGGTAGCGTCGCGTCACCAGCTCAGGCCCGCTGTTGCGCTTGCCACTCCACCCACAGATTGGCCGGTCCGCGAAACGAAGTGTTGGGCGGAAACCGCCACGGTTGGTCGGGCATCAGCCGCAGGGACGGCAGCCGCCGTGTCAGTTCTTCGAGAATGACCTTGAGCTCCAGCCGCGCCAGCGGCGCGCCGAGACAGTAGTGGATGCCAAAGCCGAACGACAAGTGGGTCTTGGCGTTCTCCCGATCGAGGTCGAGCCGCTCCGGCACAGGGAAGTGCGCATCGTCGCGATTGCCCGAGCACAGCGCGAGCAGCAGTTTGGCCCCTTCCGGAATCGGCACACCGGCCACTTCGATCGGCTTCAGCGCCTTGCGCCGCCAGGTGATGACCGACGAGTCGAAGCGCAGCAACTCCTCGACCGCGTTCGGAATCAGCGCCGGGTCGGCACACATCCGGTCCCAGGCGTCGCGATGCCGCATCAGCGTCACGATTGCATTGGCGGACATGCTGGTGGTGGTCTCGTGGCCGGCGATAAGCAGACCATACACCACGTTCTCGATCTCGTGGATGGTCAGGTCGTTCTCGTTCTGCCGGCTGATGCGGAGGAGATCGCCGACATAGTTGTCCGGCGGCTTGGCCACGAGCCCCTGGACGTACGCTTCGGTGTATTTCCAGTATTCCAGCAGGCCCTCCGCCTCGATCATCTGCTGGTCGTCGGACAGCCTTCCCCAGGTCAGCATCAGGCGGTTGCGGGCCCAGGCCTTGACCCGGGCGACATCCTCCTCCGGCATGCCGAGAAAGATGAACAGCACCAGAACGGGGAGTTCGTAGAACACCTGGCGCACGAGGTCCGCCCTGCCCTGGCCTTCGATCTGGTCGATGAACCGGGTGACCAGCCGGCGCACGTCGGGTTCGAGCTGGGCGATACGCTTGGGCGTGAACGCCTGCCAAGTGAACTTGCGAATGCGGGTGTGCTCGGGCGGGTCGGCATTCGACATCACCGGCTTGGTTCGCAAGCCGCCGGTCTGCAGCCTCTGCACCACTTGCGGTGCGAGCGGCTTGATGGGCGTTTGCGCGATGCTGGCGGAAAAGGTCTTCGGGTCGGAGAAGATCGCTTTGATGTCCTCGTAACGCGTCACCACCCAGTAGTCCAGCTCGGGGCTGTAGAACACCCGCTCCGCCTGCCGCGCCCGCAACCAGAAGGCGTACGGATCGGCGAGATAGGGATCGACGAAAGGATTGAAGTCGCGCCCGACACCCGTTACCGGGCATTGGCTGGCGTTGGCGCTTAGCCTGGGGTCACTGTCGATTTGCATGTCTGCCCGCGTCCCGGCCGATTCCCGCTCGGCCCTCCACCGCGCAACAAGCTACGCCTGCATGAGGGGCCTGTCCAGCGGCGCTCAAGGACGGCTATCCTGTTCAGGGCAGGTCATACGCCGAGGATTGACCGGCCGACGCCGGACGCGGATGTTGCGCCCGCACGCCGCCGTGCTGGACGTCCATCGTCTCACGGGCTCGGCCCAACAACGAATGGAGCGAAGCCATGTCACTGATCCGCAAGATTCCAACCAACGTCGCGCCGCCCATGCCCGCGGCCAAGTACAGCCACAGCGTCGAGGTGCCGGCCAACGCCCGCTGGCTCTACCTCTCCGGCCAGCTTGGCGCGCATCCCGACGGCTCGGTGCCCGATACCTTCGACGAGCAGATCGAATGGTGTTGGAAGAACATCGTGGCGGTGCTGAGGGCCTCGGACATGGAGATCAAGGACTTGGTCAAGGTCACCACGTTTCTCACCGATCGGGCCCAGCGCGAGAAGAATGCCGAGGTCCGTGGCCGGTACCTCGGCGAGACGCGACCCGCTCAGACCCTGCTGTTCGTCTCGGGGCTGACCCTCCCGCCTTATCTGTGCGAGGTCGAGGCGGTCGCGGCTAAGGTCTGACAAGGCCGGCATGGGGCCCAGGTCACGCGGACCTTCACGCCGTAGGCCGTCTCGTCTGGGCCTGCTTTCTCCCAAGCATGGGACCGGTCCAACGGGCGCGCCGCAAGCTACCGGGCCGCATCGCCCATGCGGAACTCGTGGGTCAGCTCGTCGAGCCTCGCCTTCAGAGAGGCATCGAGCTTGAGCTCGACTGCCGCAACGCTGGCCTTGAGTTGCTCCGGCTTGCTCGCGCCGACGATCGCCGCGGTGATCGCTGGATTGGCGAGCACCCAGGCCAGGGCGAGGGTGGTGAGCTCGATGCCCCGCTCCTTCGCGAGCGCGGCCAGCGCTTCGACGGTGTCGAACTCGCGCTCTTTCCAGTAGCGCTCGGTGTACATGCCGCCGGCGGTTCCAAGCGTGAATCGCGTGCCTGCCGCGGGCGCAGCGGCGCGTTTATGCTTGCCGGTGAGCAGCCCGCCGGCGAGCGGGTTGTACGGGATGACGGCCAGCTTGTCTTCCTCGCAGAGCGGCAGCAGTTCGCGCTCGATCTGGCGAAACAGCAGGTTGTAGCGCGGCTGCACGGAAGCGAACTTCGCGAGGCCGAGCGCCTCGCTGCGCCCGAGCGCGCGTGCGACGCGGTAGGCGTGGTAGTTGGAGCAGCCGATGTAGCGCGCCTTGCCGCTGCGCACTACCGCGTCGAACGCCTCCAGCGTCTCGTCCGTCGGCGTCGCGGGATCGTGCATATGGGCTTGATACAGGTCCACGTAATCGGTGCCGAGGCGCTTGAGCGATGCGTCGATCGCATCCAGCACGTGCTTGCGCGACGTGCCCTGCTGCCAGGGCGCGGGGCCCATCTTGCCGTTGCACTTGGTCGCGACGATGAACCGGTCGCGGCGGCCGCGCAGCCATTTCCCGGCGATCTGCTCGGTCCGCCCAACCGCCTCGAGCGTGCCGCCGAGCGGATAGACGTCGGCGGTATCCAGAAAGGTGATGCCCGCCTCGGCGGCGGCATCCATGATCGCAAACGACGTGGGCTCGTCGCACTGCAGGCCGAAGGTCATCGTGCCGAGGCACAGGCGCGACACCTGCAATCCGGTGCCGCCGAAGCGTACGTGTTGCATGTTGTTTCTTCCTCCGTGGCAGTTTGCCGCCGATCACGTCTGTTTCGGCGGCCACAATCCGGCGCGCTCCAGCTCGCGCATCGACTCGGGGGTGAATTCCGCTTTCGGCGCGTCGCCGCCGATCACGAACATCAGAATCGAGTACTCGGCCGGGTCGTTGCGGTCGTTGGCCAGGTTCATGAAGCGTCTCGAAACGCCCGCGGGAAACGAGATCACGTCGAGCGGCTTCAGGTCGACGTGCTCGGCCTCCCCCCGCTCATTCTCCCAGCTCGCGCGCCAAGTGCCGGTCATCGGGATGAAGGTTTCGTTCGTATCGTGGTTGTGCATCATCGGTCCGTGCCCGGGGCAGGCGCGGCAGTAACCGAGGTTGAAGCCTTCCGAGATCTTGATCGCCGCGAGCCGCGACGCCTCGTCCCCCACGGGAGAAGTCAGCGCTCCGCCCCCGCCTTGCGGCGGCCGGAAGCCGATCACGTTGTATAGAATCCGCTCGCTGCCCGGCATATGGCTGTCCGGCAGTCCGCCGTCGAAGCCGACCAGCCCCTCGAACCGCGCGACCCGCTGCATCATCTCGAGCCGCGAGACGCGGATGCGAGGCAGGGTATCGTGGTAGTCGCTCATGGATCTCACTCCTTGGGTGGTGTCGCGGCGGGCTGTGCAAGGTACCAGTCGAGGATCTGCTCGCCGGTCCAGAACAGCACGCCCGGCTTCGCGCGGATGTGCTCGTAGAGCCGTTCGATGTAGGCGATCCGGTGGGGAACGCCGGAGATGTAGGGGTGGAGGCTGATCGCCATCACCCGCGTGATGGTCGCGCTCTCCAGGTACAGCCGCTCGAACTGGTCGATCCCGCGCCGCAGCGCCTCCTCGGCCGCATGGTGCTGGATCATCATCGTCGGAATGTCGTTCGTTTCGAGCGTGTACGGGATCGACACGACCGGCCGGGTGGAGGTGGCGATGCGGCACGGCTGATCGTCGAGCACCCAATTGGCGACGTACTCGATGCCTTCCTCGGCGAGCACGTCGATGGTGCCGTAAGTCTCGGTCAGCCCCGGACTCTCCCATCCGCGCGGGGCGCGCCCGGTGAACGCGCGGATCGCCGCGACGGTTTCGCGGATCGCCTGCCGCTCGTCCTCGAGTTGATGCATCGGGCGCTGCACATAGCCGTGGGCCATGAATTCCCATCCGGCTTCGAGCGCAGCCTGTGCGACACGCGGATAAGTGCGGCAGACGATGCCGTTCACGGCGCAGGTGGCGGTCACCTCGAAGCGCCGCAGGCAGTCGAGCAGACGCCAGAAGCCCACGCGCATGCCGTATTCGTGCCATGCCCAATTCGGCAGATCGGGCAACAGCGGCTGACCCATCGGCGGCGGCAGCACGGCGCGCGGCATCGGCCGCTCGATGCTCCAGTCCTCGACGTTCACGACCGTCCACACCACCATGCGCGCGCCGCCGGGTAGCGCGAGCGGCGCTCGGTCGACGATCGCGGAATAGGGGATGCGCTCGCGCGGGATCGGGGTGTCGCTCATGGGTTTTCCGCCATGCCGAGGTGTCTGCCGCGCCGGCTACTGGCGCGCCTTCTCGAACGGCGCCACCAGCTTGCCGGTCTGGAACTGCGCCGGCTCCAGAATAACCTGTTTGCCGGGCTGGCGGAATTGTTCCAAGTTCTTGTCCACGACCCCGCGGAACTGGATCATCACGATGCGCGAAGTCGCCCACTCGCCGTCCTTTCCGTACCGGATCGGCCCGACGATGGTGTTCATTTCATTGCTGCGCAGGTAATCCGCCAGGACCTTGTGGTCGAGGCTCCTGGTTGCAGTGATCGCCTGCTCCAGCATCTGCCCGATGGCGTAGTTGAAGGGCGGCAGATAATACCCCAGCAGATCGACTTTCTCCCGGGCGGCACGCTGCGAGTAGCGCGCGAGGAAGTCCTTCACACCCGGAAACTCCATGGTCTTTTCGGGCACGTAGGTGTTGTAGTTCACGATCCCGTTCAGCTTCGAGCCGAGCGCATCCATGATGGTGGTGAACTGCAGGCCCACCATGCCGCCGCCGAAGAGCTTCACCGAATCGCCCACTCCGATCTCGTTCACCGCGCGCACGATCGCGACAGAGTCGTTCGGATAGGACATCACGAACACCATGTCCGGCTTCGCCGCACGGATCGCCCGGATCATCGACGAGAAATCCACCGTTGCGGGCGGATAGTTCTGCTCGTACACCGTGCTCAGGCCGAGATTCTTGGCGATCGCCTTGGCGCCGCTCGCCAGGCTCTGCGCGAATTCCTGGTCGGCGACGAGGAAGGCCACGGTCTTCGCACCCACGTTCTTGGCCAGCTTGAAGAAACCGTCGGACCAGCTCGCGGCATCGCTCCAGGGCGCGTTGTTGAACCACCTGTCGTGGCGGAGGCTGTGATTCGCCTGGAACGCGAAGTTGCCCATCAGCAGCAAGCCGCGCTGCTTCACCAGCGGCATGATCGGTGCGGTCGGCACGGTGCCGTACGGGGCGATGAGCAGATCCACCTTGTCGACGTCCAGGAGCTTGGTGTAGATGCCCGGCGTGGTCGCCGGACTGGACTGATCGTCGTAGGCGATCAGCTCCACCTTCCGGCCGAGCAGGCCGCCCTTGGCGTTGACGTCGTCGCGCCACATCTGCAGCGCGAGCAGCGCGGCCTTGCCACCGCCGGCGAGCGGGCCGGTGTGAGCGATGCCGATGCCGATCTTGATCGGCTTCTGCGCCGCGGCGATGGGCGAAGAAAGCGCCGCCGCGGCGGCGAGCGCGAGGGCGAACCACCGCAGGCGTCTCCTCATGGGCTTCTCCTCCCGAATGGGGTTGCATCGTCAGCCGATGTTCTCCCGGGATGGTAACCGTTGGCGAGGCCCGCCGCTACGGCGGGCGATCCACGGGGAGTAGGTTCCATCCGCTTCTTTCCCGGATTCCGCTGCGCTGCATCCGGGCTACGGCGGGACCAACAAAAAAGGCCGGCATGCAAGCCGGCCCTTTCGCGTGCAGATCAAGCTCTGCTACCCGGCCTTGCCTTCGCCTTAACCTCGCGTGGCGAGGTTAGCCTTCACCGCAACGCGCTGCGGTCATTTCGCGGCAGCACCCTGCGACACGCCTTCTGGCCTGTCCATCAACTCCACCAATGCCATCGGCGCGTTGTCACCCAGGCGGAAGCCGAACTTGAGGATGCGCAGGTAGCCGCCGTGGCGCTTGGCGTAGCGCGGGCCCAGCTCGTCGAACAGCTTGGTGACCATGTCGCGGTCGCGCAGGCGGTTGAAGGCCAGGCGCCGGTTGGACAGGCTCGGGGTCTTGCCGAGGTTGATGATGGGCTCGGCCACGCGCCGCAGCTCCTTGGCCTTGGGCAGCGTGGTCTTGATCGCCTCGTGCCGCAGCAGGGAGTTGGTCATGTTGCGCAGCATCGCCAAGCGGTGGGCGCTGGTGCGGTTGAGCTTGCGAAGTCCGTGACGGTGACGCATCGTTGTATCTCCTTGCCGGCCCTCAGACCTTCTCGCGCTCCAGACCCACGGGCGGCCAGTTCTCGAGTTTCATGCCCAGCGTGAGCCCGCGCGAAGCCAGCACTTCTTTGATCTCGTTGAGCGACTTGCGCCCCAGGTTGGGAGTCTTCAGCAGCTCGGTCTCGGTGCGCTGGATCAGGTCGCCGATGTAGTAGATGTTCTCCGCCTTCAGGCAGTTGGCCGAGCGCACGGTGAGCTCGAGGTCGTCAACCGGGCGCAGCAGGATGGGATCGACCTGCGGCGTCTTCATCTGCTCGGCCTGGGCGGGCGTGCCCTTGAGGTCCGCGAACAGCACCAGCTGGTCGACCAGCACGCGGGCCGCGTAGCGGATCGCCTCCTCCGGCTCGATCACGCCGTTGGTCTCCACGTCCATGATCAGCTTGTCGAGGTCGGTGCGCTGTTCCACGCGCGCGCTCTCGACCGCGTAGCTGACGCGCTTGACCGGGCTGAAAGAGGCGTCCAGCACGATGCTGCCGATGGGCCGGCCGTCCTTGGCGCCCGCGTGCACCGTGGCCGGCACGTAGCCGCGGCCCTGCTCGACCTTGATCTGCATGTCGATCTTGCCGCCCGGCGCGAGATGCGCGATCACGTGCTCGGGATTGATGATCTCGACGTCGTGAGTGCCCTCGATGTCGCCCGCGGTGACCACGCCCTCGCCCTGCTTGCGCAGGTTGAGCATAGCTTCCTCGCGGTTGTGCATCTTGAGCACCACGCCCTTCAGGTTGAGCAGGAGGTCCACCACGTCTTCCTGCACGCCGTCGATGGTCGAGTACTCGTGCAGCACGCCGTTGATCTTGACCTCCGTAGGCGCGAACCCCGACAGGGAGGACAGCAGTATGCGGCGCAGCGCGTTGCCCAGCGTGTGGCCGTAGCCCCGCTCGAACGGCTCCATCGTGATCTTGGCATGGAACGGCCCGACGCTCTGCACGTCGACGATGCGGGGTTTGAGAAGAGTGCTGCTGCTTTGCATAGGATTCTAGCCTCGGAAGGTCTTACTTCGAGTACAGCTCCACGACCAGCGATTCGTTGATGTTGGCCGGCAGGTCGGAGCGCTGCGGCATCGCCTTGAACACGCCCTTCATGTTCTTGGCATCGACCTCCAGCCACTCCGGAAAACCGCGCTGCTCGGCGGCCTCGACCGCGGCCTTGATGCGCAGCTGCGCCTTGGCCTTCTCCGCCACCTCGACCACGTCGCCCTGGCGCACCTGGAAGGACGGGATGTTCACGCGCTTGCCGTTCACCAGGATGCCGTTGTGGCGCACGATCTGCCGCGCCTCCGAGCGCGAGGCCCCGAAACCCATGCGGTAGGTCACGGTGTCCAGGCGGCTTTCCAGGAACTGCAGCAGGTTCTCCCCGGTTACGCCCTTGCGCCGGTCGGCCTCCGCGTAGCTGTTGCGGAACTGCCCCTCGAGCAGACCGTAGATGCGCCGCACCTTCTGCTTCTCGCGCAGCTGGGTGCCGTAGTTCGACATGCGGGTCTGCCGCTGGCCGTGCTGGCCGGGGGCGTAGCTGCGCCGCTCCACCGCGCACTTATCGGTAAAGCACTTCTCCCCCTTGAGGAAAAGCTTCTCGCCCTCGCGCCGGCATTGGCGGCACTTCGCGTCCAGGTTTCTTGCCATGACTTGACTTCCTCGTCAGATACGCCGCTTCTTGGGCGGGCGGCAGCCGTTGTGCGGAATCGGGGTCACATCCGCGATGCTGGTGATCTTGAAGCCGACGTTGTTCAACGCGCGCACCGCCGACTCCCGGCCCGGGCCGGGGCCCTTGATGCGCACCTCCAGGTTCTTGACGCCGCATTCCTGGGCTTGGCGGCCGGCCGCCTCGGCCGCGACCTGGGCGGCGAAGGGCGTGCTCTTGCGCGAGCCCTTGAAGCCCGAGCTGCCGGAGGTGGCCCAGGCGAGCGCGTTGCCCTGGCGGTCCGTGATGGTCACGATGGTGTTGTTGAAGGACGCGTGGATGTGGGCGATGCCCTCGGCTACGTTCTTCTTGACCTTCTTGCGAACCCGGGTCGGTGCTTTAGCCATGTGTGTCTCGGTCGTTGCGGTTGCGGCTGCCCATCAGACCTTGCCGGGCTGGACGCCGGCCCTGATGGCGGCCTTGCGCGGGCCCTTGCGGGTGCGGGCGTTGGTGCGCGTGCGCTGCCCGCGCACCGGGAGTCCCCGGCGGTGGCGCACCCCGCGATAGCAGCTCAGGTCCATCAGGCGCTTGATGTTCATCGATACTTCCCGGCGCAGGTCGCCCTCCACCGTGAGCTTGCCCACCTGGTCGCGCAGCTTGTCCATGTCCGTATCGGACAGGTCCTTGATCTTGGCGGTGGCGGTGACCCCCGCCGCGGCGCACAGCTTGCGCGCGGTCGAGCGGCCGATGCCGAAGATCGCGGTCAGCGCGATCTCCGCATGCTGCTGGTTGGGAATGTTGACGCCGGCGATACGTGCCATGGCAATGCCTCGAGTTGTCCTGAAGTAAAACCCCGATTGTCCTGATGAACCCCGATTAACCCCGGCGCCTCAGCCCTGACGCTGCTTGTGGCGCGGGTCGGTGCAGATCACCCGCACCACGCGGTTGCGCCGGACGATCTTGCAGTTCCGGCACAGCTTCTTGACCGATGCCCGTACTTTCATTGTCGCGTTCTCCTTCTACTTCGCGCGGAAGATGATCCGCCCGCGCGACAGGTCGTAGGGGGTCAGCTCCACCGTGACCTTGTCTCCCGGCAGGATGCGGATGTAGTGCATGCGCATCTTGCCGGAGATGTGCCCCAGGACCACGTGCCCGTTCTCCAGCTTCACCCGGAAGGTGGCGTTGGGCAGGGTCTCGAGGATCTCGCCCTGCATCTGGATGGTGTCTTCCTTTGACATGCCTCTAGCGCGTAGGAAGGACTCCACCCTTGAAGTTCGCTTTCTTCAGCAGGCTCTCATACTGGTGCGACATCACGTAGGCCTTGACCTGGGCCATGAAGTCCATGGTCACCACCACGATGATCAGCAGCGAGGTGCCGCCGAAGTAGAACGGCACGTTCCACTTCACGATCAGGAACTCGGGCAGCAGGCACACCAGGGTGACGTAGGCCGCCCCGACCAGGGTCAGGCGCAGGATGATCTTTTCCACGTAGCGCGCGGTCTGCTCGCCGGGACGGATACCCGGCACGAACGCGCCGCTCTTCTTCAGGTTCTCCGCCGTCTCCTTGGGGTTGAACATCAGGGCCGTGTAGAAGTAGCAGAAGAACACGATCGCCGAGGCGTACAGGATCACGTACACCGGCTGCCCCGGCGACAGCACCTGCGACAGGTCGCGCAGCCAGGTGGCGCCCTCGCTCTGGCCGAACCAGCCGGCCAGCGTGGCCGGGAACAGGATCAGGCTGGAGGCGAAGATCGGCGGGATCACACCCGACATGTTCAGCTTCAGCGGCAGGAACGAGCTCTGCCCGCCATATACCTTGCGGCCCACCTGGCGCTTGGCGTAGTGCACCGGGATGCGGCGCTGCCCGCTCTCCACGAACACCACCAGCGCCGTCACCAGGACCGCACCCGCGAACAGCACCAGCACCAGCGGAATCGAGAACGCGCCGGTGCGCACCAGCTCGAGCGTGCCGCCGATGGCCTGCGGCAGCCCCGCG
>Ga0299906_10002620_pt1 | contig 14886 bp, 11 predicted proteins | sample RVTome_14_FD_200259 | JGI IMG/M metagenome (GOLD analysis project Ga0299906, IMG submission 200259) | Soil microbial communities from uranium-contaminated site in the Upper Colorado River Basin, Wyoming, United States - RVT145D125 (version 2) ... | reverse complement strand
GCCGTTCGATATTGCGATCGTCGATTACTACATGCCCGGCGGCAACGGCGATGAATTGTGCCGGCGTCTGCACGCGGACCCGCGCACATCGGAAATCACGACCGCCGTGATCACCGGTACCTATCTCGATCGGGTCATCAAGGATTCCCTCGATGCCGGTGCGATCGAATGCATGTTCAAGAATGAATCGCATGAGCTGTTCCTTGCGCGAATCGCCGCGATGGCGCGCGGCGTAGGCGCCAAGAAAGCGATCGACGCCGAGCATCACCGACTCGCCGGCATCCTTGCCTCGGTCGGCGACGGCGTATACGGCGTGAATCAAGCCGGGCAGATCACGTTCATCAATCCGGCCGCGCGCGACATCCTCGGTATCGAGGAATCGGAGAACGTGATCGGCGCGTCGGCGCACGACCTATTCCACTACGCCGACGAGGACGGCAGCCCGAATCCGACCGACACTTGTTTCCTGCAGCAGGCGTATGCCATCGGCGACGAGCTGCGCGGCTGGGACACGGTGTTCTGGACCCGGGCCGGGCGGCCGGTTTCCGTCGAATGCACGGTGTTTCCGCTGCGCGTCAACGAAAACCTCGAAGGTTCCGTGGTCGCGATTCGCGACGTGTCCGACCGCCGCGCGTTGGAGCGCGAACTGGTATGGCAGGTGAACCACGACACCGTGACGCGCCTCTGCAACCGCAACCATTTCGAGCGCGCGCTCGAAGCCGAGGTGTCGCGGCTGAAGCGCAGCGACGAGCGCAGCGCGCTGCTCTACATCGATCTCGACCGCTTCAAGTACATCAACGACACCGCGGGGCACGCCGCCGGCGACCGGTTGCTGTTCGAAATCGGCAACCAGTTGAAAACACGATTGCGCGAGGCAGACACGCTGGCGCGGCTCGGCGGCGATGAGTTCGCCATCATTTTGCGCAACGTCGACGACGACGGCGTGCGCGCCGCGGCCGACGGCTTTCGCGAGGTGCTGGAGCGGTTCAATTTCGTTTACCGCGACAAGCCGTACAAGATCAACGGCAGTATCGGGGTGGCGTTGATCGATCGCGATTCGCAGTCGCCCGGGGAGGTACTGGCGAACGCCGACATCGCTTGCCATATCGCCAAGGGCCGGGGGCGCAATCTCACGCATCTGTATCGGGCCGAAAGCGACGAGAAGATGGCGATGCAGTTCGAACTCGGCTGGTCGGTGCGGCTCCAGGACGCGTTGAAGGAAGACGGCTTCGCGCTTGCGTTTCAGCCGATTTTGCCGCTGCCGATGCTCGACGCCGCCGAGCTGCGGAGCGAGCGCGGGCGCGTATGGCGGCAGTACCTCGGTGGCGGCACGGCGAGCGAGCGCCAGTACGAAGTGTTGGTGCGGTTCGCCGATCGCGGCGGTGCACTTGTCGCGCCGGCGGCGTTCTTGCCGTCGGCCGAACGTTTCGGCCTGATGCCGCAGCTCGACGCCTGGATTGTCGGACACGCTCTGGCGAAACTCGGGCAACTGCATCGCGCGGGCGACCGCGTGACGTTCACGATCAATCTTTCCGGCCAGACCATCGCCGCCGAAACGCTGGTACCGCTGTTCAAACGCAGCGTGAACGAGTACGCGATCGACCCGCGCTTCGTGATTTTCGAGATCACCGAGACCAGCGCCATCGCCAACGTGCAAGCCGCGAAACGGCTGATCGATGAAATGCGCGATATGGGTTGCCGATTCGCGCTCGACGATTTCGGCATCGGTTTTAGTTCGCTCTATCACCTGAAGCACCTGCCGATCGATTTCATCAAGATCGACGGCCAGTTTGTGCAAGACATGGTGGCCGACTCCATCGATCGCACCATCGTGGCGTCGATCAACGACATTGCGCACTCGCTCGGCAAGCAAACGGTCGCCGAGTTCGTCGAAAGCCGGGAAATTCTGGCGATGTTGCACCAGCAGGGGGTCGACTACGCGCAGGGGCACTACATCGCCTCGCCCCAACCCGAGCCGCGTTAGCGCGGCGAGCCGTTCGGTATCGCGAAGCAGTCGAGATCGTCGGCGAACGCCAGGGGGCCGCCGTAGTCCTTGCGAACGGCCGTTTGCATCATTTCCCGTGCCTCGCGCGTTGCGCGCGGGCGTTGCGTTAGCACCAGTCGCTTTGCTTTCGCCTGCGCGGCGAAGCGGCCGACGGTGGAGATTCCGTTGTTCGCCGCCGCGCCGATGTCGTCGGCGATCAGCAGATCGGCCGCTTGCGCCAAGCGTTTCAAATGCTCGCTGTCGTCGGCGAGAGCGCCGCCGATTACGATGCCGCGATCACCGACCCGCAGGCGCCAGGCAAGCACCGGCCGGCCCTCCTCGACCACGTAGGTCGCGGCGGCACGCACCCGCGGGGGCACTGAAATTTCCACGATCTCTTTTTCGCCGCGGCGCACTCCGACGCTGGGCGCGCGCGTTCGCACGTCGTGCGGCTGAAGCTTGAAACCGTCCTTCGCGAGCGGGTTCAAAACCCCGCTCAGCTCACGATATGCGCCGCGCGTCCCATCGAGCAGCGTACGCACGAAGGAGACCGTCGACGGCGCCAAGCGACTGCCGGTCGGACCGTACAGCGGCAGCGCGCGCGCGCGTCCTTCGCGCTGAGCCGCCGCGATGACCGCGGGAAAATCGAGCGCATGCGCGGCATCCAGCCGCGTGAATAGAATCACGTCGACATCGGTGGCGCGCGCGCCGCTCTCGCCGAAGCGCAGGGCGCTGCCGGTGCCGGCGTCAACGAGTACACGCGCTTTGCCGTCGATCCAGATGAGGTAGCTACTCGCGGCGCGACCGTCGGTGAGGTCGGCGTCGCCCGATCCGAGCACTTGCAGGCGCACGCCCGCGCCGTCGCAGGTGTCCGGGTACAAGACCTCGTCCGCCGCCGCGGGTAGCGCCGCGAGCGCAGCGGCTAGGATCGCCGCCCCCCGAAAAATCACGCGGGCCCCACGCGATCGATGCGGTCGAGCCGAATGCGTCCGATCTCGCCGGTCGAGAAGCGGTAATGCAGAAATTCCTTTCCGGCTTCGGTTTCGAGGTCGAGCGGCAGGAGCGTGCGGGTAAAGCTGACGTTTTCCTCGTGCCAGACGACGTGGAGCCGCTGACGGTGCAATATCGCGAGCTCGAGTTCCGAGTAAACGTCGCAGGCGATCGGACGGTACGGCGTCTCTCCGCCCTCAATCTTCTTCACGGCGCGTCTCCACGGTGGTCAAGTTGCCGTCGGCGTCGGCGGCGATTCGAAAGACAATCGGGCGGCAACAAACATAACAGTCCTCGGTATACGTTTGACCGCCGGCGCTTGTATCGATACCGGTGTCGAACGCTTCGCCGCAATACGGGCACTGCACGGCGCGCCAGTTCAGCATGACACTGGTGTGCTGTCCCGAAAGTAACCTGCCAAATTCGAGCGCCGCATCGCTCGACTCGCCGCCCCTCATCCCTGGCCCTTCTCCCGAAGGGAGAAGGGAATTCGCGTCCCTCTCCCTTCGGGAGAGGGGATGGGGTGAGGGAGATTCTCGTAAAGATATTTTCGGGACACCACACTAGTCTACCAGCGGTGGACGCAACGAATGCAATCGGCGGTCGCCGTTGCGGGCGCAAAAAAAGCGCCCCCTTGGCGGGGGCGCTGCTACGTATCGACGAAATGAGGAAGTATCGTCCTTTTACGCGGTGGTGTTACTTCTTCTCCTTTTTTGGCTTCGGACACTTCACGTCCTTGCCGCCTACTTGGACCATCTCACCCGGCTTCTTGTCCTTGCACGCGGCCATGAGCTCTTTTTCATGTTTCGCGGCGAAGGCGGAACCGCTGGCGGCGGCGACGAAGGCAACGGCGATCAAGCTCAACAACGTCTTTTTCATTTGGAACTCCTCGATCATTGTGTAACTGTTAATGTTACTAAGCCGATTCCTGGCTGAATTTAAGCGGCGCATCCTGCGCAGCCGCTGACGAGCAATCGCTGTGCCACGACCGCCGTGGCCGCGCGCGCGAGTCGTTTATTGTCGAAACCGGCTTGCATACAATGGTTTCAACGGATGCCACGCACGCGATCGAATCCGGCGCGGGTGGCGCCACCTACAATATTTGCAGCTTGTCTCCTTTTTTCGAGGTTGACGCGTGCCCATGCTACCGGGGCGATTGCAGCGCAAGGTCTTGCTGATCATCTCGGCAATCGTCGTCATTCCGATGTTGGTTGCGGGCTGGCTCGCCGCCGAGTGGGTGTCGACCAATTTCGAAAAGCGGCTCGAAGCCTGGATCGTCGAAGTGGCGCGCACCAATCAGAACTGGGTGCTCGCCTATCAAACGGACGCCGCCATGCTCGGGCGCGTTCTCGCGGACGATCCGGTTTACGTCCCCGAACTCGTTTCCGATCCGGAGGCGACGCTCCCCACGCCAGTCGCCAAAATCGCGCAAGAGTTGGGGCTGAGCCTGATTCAGATTTACTCGCTGCGCGGCAAGCTCCTGTACTCGTCGATCCCGGTTCAGGTTCATTCCCGCTGGGAGTCCGGACAAACCGGCGCGGTGCTGCGCGTGGTGCGCGACGGCCGCAGCATGCTCGCCGCCGTCGGCATTACGCCGGTGCCGCGCCAAGGTAAACCGCGGTATTACCTGGTCGTCGGGAGTCTGCTAGGCAGGGACTTCGCGAACGAGTTGGCGCAACTAACCGGGCTCGACACCCGCATCTACTATCGCGACGGGCCCGCATACTACGACTTGTTTTCACATCCGGATCAACCGATGGGACTCAGCCTTCCGAGTGCGGATTCGCTGTGGCGCCTGGAGGTTGAGCAAAAGCCGTACTACAGCGGACACGCGGAAAACGGCGAATATCGCGGCGTGTACACGCCGTTGGTCGACTCGACCGGCCGCGTCGAAGCCGTGATGTTCAGCGGGCTCGCGCGCCGCACCGTTCAGGACGTTCTGACCAACCAGATTGCATTGTTCTCTTGGATCGCACTGCTTGGCGTTGTCATCGGCGGGCTGACCGGTTGGCTGGTGAGCCGGTTGGTCCTGAAGCCGATCGCTTATTTGCGTAACGTCGTGCTGCAATTGGCCGGGCGCAATTACAACGCCAACGTGCCGATCCACTCGGACGACGAACTCGGCGACTTGGCCAAGGCGTTCAACGCCATGGCCGCGCGGCTGCGCGCCGCGCACAGCGAGGAGCAGCGGCGCTTTCAGCGCGACAAACTCGCCGCCATGGGGGAACTGTCCGCCGCGCTCGCGCACGAAATTCGCAATCCGATCGGCGTCATCAACACGTCGGCGGCGATGCTCGACAAGCCCGGACTCGACAGCGCGAAGAAATCGGAGTTGACGCGCATGCTGCGCGAAGAGAGCATGCGGGTGGCGCGTCTCGTGCAGGATTTCCTGCAACTGTCGAGACATCGTCCGCCGAAGCTCGAAACGATCGATCCGGCGCTTCCGCTCGAGCGTGCCTTGGCCGCGAGCCTGGCCGGCAACGACAGGGTCGTGGCGCACCGGGACTTCCAGCACGGGGGCGCCTGTATTCAGGCGGACCTGTCGTTGCTGCAGCAGGCATGGAACAACATCCTCGCGAATTCAATCGACGCGATGGCCCAGACCGCCGGCGCCGAATTGCGCCTGACGTCTCGAATCGAGGAGCGAAACGTGTTATTGACCGTCGAAGATAACGGGCCCGGCATCGCGGCGGAAATTCTGCCGCGTTTGTTCGAGCCGTTCTTTACGACGAAAACCTCCGGAACCGGTCTTGGCTTATCGATCGCTTACAGTCTGGTCGAGGCAAACGGCGGGCAGCTCGAAGCGCTGCCGCGGACGCGCGGCGGCGCGCGATTCGTAATGCGGTTTCCGGTGAGCGAAGCATCGTTGGAGGCGGCGTAGCGCGCTGGCCCGAGACATGAAGGTCAAACAAACGTGAAACGGACCGTAATGGTCGTCGACGACGAGCAGAACATGCAAGCGGTCATGCGCATGGTTCTGGAGGAAGCCGGCTACGACGTCATCGCGGCCGAGAGCGCCGAAGCGGCGTTGACACAGCTGAAGAGTCCGGCGCTCGACGTGATCGTCACCGACTTGAAGATGCCCGGCATCGGCGGCGAAGAACTCGTGCGCCGCTGTCGCGGCGCGCGTCCGGATGTGCCGGTCATCATCGTGACCGCGCACGGAACCATCCGATCCGCGGTCGCGAGCATCCGCGACGGTGCCGCCGACTACCTGGCGAAGCCGTTTGAGCCGGAGCAACTGGAAATATCGGTGCACAACGCGGTGAAGCTGCGCGACATCCTGCGCGAGAACGAGCGCCTACGCGCCGCCGTGGCCGAGCCCCGCGCTCACCGGCTGATCGGCGTCAGCGCCGCGGCCCAGCGGTTGTTGGCGCAAATCAATCAAGTCGCGCCGTACCGGACCAGTGTTTTAATTACCGGCGAATCGGGCACGGGCAAGGAGCTGGTCGCGCGCGCGATTCACGAGCTGTCGCCGCGAGGGGACGGTCCGTGGGTCGCGATCAACTGCTCGGCCATTCCACGCGACCTGTTGGAAAGCGAATTGTTCGGCTACGTCAAAGGCGCCTTTTCCGGCGCGGCGCAGAATCGTTCGGGCCGTCTGGAGCAAGCGCGCGGCGGAACGCTGTTCCTCGACGAGATCGGCGAACTCGACCCCGCGCTGCAAGCAAAGCTGCTGCGCGTGCTGCAGGAGCGCGAGTATTCGCCGCTCGGAGCCGACGACGTGCGCACGTTCGACGGGCGTTTTCTCGCCGCCAGCAACCGCGACCTCAAAGCGCTGGTGGCGGCGGGGAGGTTTCGCGAAGATCTCTTTTACCGTCTCGATGTTTACAACATCCACGTGCCGCCGCTGCGCGAGCGACGCGACGACATCACGCTGCTCGCAAGCACTTTTCTGGAAGAACTCGCGGCGGAGATGAACAAGCACGTCGCCAAAATCAGTCCGGCCGCGCTTGACGCGCTCGCTCGCCACGATTGGCCGGGCAATATTCGGGAACTGCGCAATTCACTCGAGCGCGCGATACTTTCGTGTGCCGGCGATTCCATCGACGTGCTCGATTTGCCGCCCGGTCTGCACGCGCGGACCGCGAACGCCGCGCGCGCGCCGGTCGCGGAACTCGCCGCGTCGCAGGGGCTCGATCAGTGGTTGGAAGAGGTGGAGCGAGGCGCTATCCTCCGCGCCTTGGCGCAAACCAACGGCGTGCAGGCACAAGCGGCGAAAATTCTCGGTATTGCCGAACGCAGTTTGTGGCACCGGGTGAAGAAACTCGGAATTCAAATCGGCCGCACCGTGGCTTGACGCGTCAACGCGCGGCCGGCACGCGCAAGGAGACCCCATGGTGCTTTCGGCGGCGACTTCCGCCTGGCTGCAATTCGCGATCTGTGCGCTTCTGATCGGCGTCGCCGGTACGCGGCTGTCGCGCTACGGCGACGTGATCGCGGAAAAAACCGGCATGAGCGCCACCTGGGTCGGGTTACTGTTGATGGCGACCGTCACGTCGCTGCCGGAGCTGGTGACCGGCGTCAGCGCGGTGTCGCTGGCCGACGCGCCGGATATCGCCGTCGGCAACGTCCTCGGCGCGTGCGTCATCAATCTGTCGATGCTGGTGGTGCTCGATCTGCTCGATCGCGGCGAATCGGTCTACACGCGCGCGAGCCAGGGACACATACTTTCCGCGGGCTTCGGCGTGATTCTCGCGGGCTTCGTCGGCGCCAATCTCTTGTTCGCGCAACACGAATGGGTCCCGGCGATCGGTTTCATCGGTCTGTACAGTCCCTTTATCGTGCTCGTCTATCTGGTCGCCATGCGCACGCTGTTTCGCTACGAGCGTCGCAAGCGCGCCGAGTTCGTCGAAGAGAAAGTCGAGCGCTATCCGCACGTCTCGCTGCGACAAGCCTACCTGCGCTACGCCGTCGCGGCGTTGATCGTGGTGGGCGCCGGCGTCTGGCTGCCTTATATCGGCGAACAGCTCGCGGTCGCGATGCAGTGGCGGCAAAGCTTCGTCGGTTCGCTGTTCATCGCGCTCGCGACAACCCTGCCCGAAATCACCGTGACCATCGCGGCGCTGCGCCTCGGCGCGGTCGATTTGGCCGTGAGCAACCTGCTTGGCAGCAATTTGTTCAATCTACTGATTCTCGCGATCGACGACGTTGCGTACGTCAAGGGCGCGCTGTTATCGCACGTGTCGGCGGTGCACGCGGTGTCCGCGTTTTCCATGGTCATGATGAACGGCGTTGTCGTCGTCGGCTTGCTGTATCAGCCGCGCGGCCGCGTGTTTCGCACGGTCGGTTGGGCCAGCCTGGTGCTGCTCTCGATTTATTTGATCAATGCTTCGTTTCTTTATCTCTATCGCGGCTAGCGGGAATGACGAACGCGGTTAGCGCGCCGGACGATCGCACGTGGCATCGTCGCACGGTCGAGGACGCGGCCCGCGATCTCGGCACCGACGTGCATCGTGGTTTGGCGCCGGCGGAAGCGGCGCGACGATTGGCCGAACACGGGCCGAACGCCATCGTCGAAGGCCGGCGCCGCGGGTGGCCGCGCATGCTGCTCGATCAGTTCACCGATCTGATGATCCTGATTCTACTGGCCGCGGCCGTGATTTCGGGCTTTATCGGCGATGTCGTCGACACCGTCGTGATTCTCGCCATCGTCGCGTTGAATGCGATCGTCGGTTTCGTGCAGGAGTTTCGCGCCGAACGCGCGATCACGGCGCTGAAGCAGATGGCGGCGCCGAGCGCGCGCGTCGTGCGGGGCGGCCAGACGTTCACCGTCGCCGCATCGGCGCTGGTGCCCGGCGACGTCGTGTTGCTCGAGGCCGGCAACATCGTGCCGGCGGACTTGCGCCTGGTCGAGGCTCATACGCTCAAGACCGAGGAAGCGGCGCTGACCGGCGAGTCGCAGCCGGTCGACAAGCGCGTTAGCGCGTTGCACGAAGCCGATCTCCCGCTCGGTGATCGCCGCAACATGGCGTACAAAGGCACGCTCGTCACCTACGGTCGGGGGCGCGCCATCGTGGCGGCGACCGGGATGCACACCGAGCTCGGACGAATCGCCGATTTGCTCGCGCAGGCGGAAGAAATGAGAACGCCGCTGCAACGCCGCCTGGAGCGCTTCGGCCGCGCGATCGCCGCGGCGGTACTGGTCTTATGCGCGATCTTGTTCGGCGTCGGCGTGCTGCGCGGCGAGCCGATTTTGCTGATGGCGCTGACCGCGATCAGTCTCGCGGTCGCCGCTATTCCGGAGGCGCTGCCCGCGGTGGTTACCGTGGCGCTCGCGTTCGGCGCGCGAAAGATGGCGCGCGCAAACGCGCTGATCCGCCGGCTGCCGGCGGTGGAAACGCTCGGCTCGGTGACCTACATCTGCTCCGACAAGACCGGGACGCTCACGGAAAACCGCATGCGCGTCGAGGAGGCGTGGTGCGACGGCGAGCGCGTGACGCGCATCGATGCTTCGCGGCGTGATCAACCCGCGTGGTCGACGCTTCTTTCGGCGCTCGCGCTCAGCAACGATGCGCACGCCGGTGGATCGGGCGAGGTACTCGGCGATCCGACCGAGGTGGCGCTGTACGAATCGGCCGCGCGGGCCGGCGTTCACAAAGCCGAGTTGCTGAAGACCGCGCCGCGCGTTGCCGAGCTTCCGTTCGATTCCGAGCGCAGCCGCATGACCACGATCCATGAATTGCGTGAGCGATCCGACCCCCCCTCTCCCTCCGGTGACGTGCAGGGATGCACTAAGATCGCGAGAGACAGGATGTCGGAAGCGATCAGAGGGCAAGGGGTGAGGGAAAAGCCGGCTCGCTTCGTCGCCTACACCAAGGGTGCGCCGGAAAGCGTGCTGCCGCTCTGCCATCAGGCGATGAGCGGCGATGGCAACGTCGAGTTTCATCCGGCTGAAACGGAGCGGGCCGCGGAGCAAATGGCCGGCGACGGACTGCGCGTGCTGGCCGTGGCGAAACGCGATTGGTCGCATCTGCCCGAGTCGCTCGATCCGAAACACGTGGAGCGCCACCTGACGTTCATCGGCCTCGTCGGGCTGCTCGATCCGCCGCGCGCGGAAGCGAAGGAAGCGGTGCGGCTGTGCCGCACCGCCGGGATCACGCCGGTGATGATTACCGGCGACCATCCGGCGACCGCGCGCGCGATCGCCGAGCGTTTGGAAATCGCCGCGCCGGGCGCGAAAGTGCTGACGGGTCGGGAACTCGAACGCTTGTCACTGGAGGAATTCGAAGCGCAGGTCGAGCACGTGCGCGTGTACGCGCGCGTCGCGCCGCAGCAAAAGATAAAAATCGTTCAGGCGCTGCAAGACAAGGGCGAGTTCGTCGCCATGACCGGCGACGGCGTAAACGACGCGCCGGCTTTGAAGCGCGCCGACATCGGCGTCGCGATGGGCATTACCGGCACCGACGTCGCCAAGGAAGCCGGGCACATGATTCTGCTCGACGACAACTTCGCCACCATCGTCAAAGCAGTGCGCGAGGGTCGGCGCATCTTCGACAACATCCGCAAGTTCATCAAGTTCGTCATGACCGGAAATTCCGGCGAGTTGACGACGCTGATCCTGGCGCCATTTCTGGGGCTGCCGATTCCGCTGCTGCCAATCCACATTCTTTGGGTCAATCTCGTGACCGACGGCTTGCCCGGTTTGGCGCTCGCGGTCGAGCCGGCCGAGCGCGGTATCATGCAACGCCCGCCGCGCCCGCCGCGCGAGAGCATCTTCGCGCACGGCATGTGGCAGCATATCGTATGGGTGGGTTTGTTGATCGGCGCGCTCTGTTTGTTCACCCAGGCGTGGGCGCTGCGCCAGGGTGCCGCGCACTGGCAAACGATGGTGTTCACGGTGCTGACGCTGGCGCAGATGTTTCATGTCGTCGCCATCCGCTCGGAGCGCGACTCGCTGGTGCGGCAGGGGTTGCGGTCGAACCTGCCGTTGCTCGCCGCCGTGATGTTAACGTTTCTGTTGCAGCTCGCGCTTATTTACGTGCCCTGGCTGAACGCCATATTTCAGACGGCACCGCTCACGGCGATGGAATTGGGATTCTGTATCGCCGCCTCCGCGATCATCTTGCTGGCCGTCGAAATCGAAAAGGCGCTGATTCGCGCCGGAGTACTGTACCGCCCGCAGACAGCCGCGGTCTCCATGCGCTAGGATACACGCGCCGATAGACGGCGAGCGGTTCGCACCCGAGGAGTGACCCAATGTACAAGATCCTGGTTCCGGTCGATGGCTCCGACAACGCGCTGCGCGCGTTGCAGTACGCCGTGGGCACCGCTAAAGATCACAAGTCCCCGAGCATCCATCTGCTCACGGTTCATCCCGAGCCGGTGCTGCAGGGCTCGGTCACCGTCTACCTCGACAGCGATAAGCTGAAGGAGGTTTACCGCGAGCAGGGCGCGGTCCGGCTCAAGCGCGCCGCCGCTCTGGTCGAACCGTCCGGCGTGCCGTGCACGCAGGAAATGATATTCGGCGACATCGCGCCGACGATCGCCGGTCGCGCCGACGAGCTCGGCTGCGACGTTATCGTGATGGGCACGCGCGGGTTGAGCGCGCTCGGGAGCCTCGTCCTGGGTTCGATCGCGAACAAGGTCGTGCATCTCGCGCAGCGTCCGGTCACGCTGGTCAAATAGCGCGCGCGCCTCAGAGCACGATCGTCTGCGCCGGCTCGGCCGCGGTCGCGGGGAGGCCGAGTTGCCGCGTCAGTCGTGTTTGCAGCGCCGTCATCTTCTCCGGTTCACCGTGCACGAGGTAGACGCGCGGTCGACGTTCGGTGAATCGGCCGGCCCATTCCACGAGTTGCGACTGGCCGGCATGGGCGGAGAAACCTCCCAAGGTGTGGATCTTCGCCCGGACCACGATGTCCTCGCCGAGCAGCCGCACCGTTTTCGCGCCGTCGACGAGCGCGCGGCCGAGCGTACCCCGCGCCTGAAACCCGACGATCACGACCTGCGCCTCATTGCGCCAGAGGTTGTATTTCAGATGGTGGCGCACGCGCCCGCCGGTGCACATGCCGCTGCCGGCAATGACGATGGCGCCCGCGGTGATTCGGTTGATCGCCATCGACTCTTCGGTCGAGGGCGTGAATTGCAGCGGCGGCAGCACCCGATGTTTGCCGCCGTGCGCGCGAGTACCGGGGATTTGGCCGTTCAGCAGCGCCTCGTGCTTTCGGTACACCTCGGTCGCCGCGATCGCCATCGGGCTGTCGAGAAAGACCCGCTGCTGTTTCAGCTTTCCGGACTCGTACAAATCGCCGAGAAAGTATAGGACCTCCTGCGTACGTTCGACCGCAAAGGCGGGGATGATCACGTTGCCGGTTGCGGCGGCGAGGATTTCTTCGAACTCCTCAAGCGTTGCGACAAGCGAGCGGTGATCGCGGTCGCCGTAGGTCGACTCGAGCAACAGCACGTCGGCCGCGCGAACCGTCGCGGGATCGCGCAACAAGAGGCTGTCCTTGTTACCGAGATCGCCGGAAAAGACGAGCTTGCGGCTACCCACCCACAGTTCGACGATGGCCGAGCCGACGATGTGTCCGGCGTCGCGAAAACAGACCTCGACGTCGGGTGCCGCCTGGAACCGCTGACCGTAGCCCTGTGTGCGGCATTGCGATAGTGCCTGCGTAACGTCCTCTTCCGTGAAAAGCGGGGTCAATAATTCGCGCCCGGAGCGCACACGCCGGCGGTTCTCCCATTCGATGTCGCGCGTATGCAGGAAGGCGGCGTCCTTCAAGATGATTTCGAGCAGATCGCGCGTCGGCGGCGTGGCGAATATCGGACCGCGAAAACCTTCGCGAACGAGTAGCGGCAATCTTCCCGAGTGGTCGAGATGCGCGTGCGATAGCACCACGGCGTGAAGCATTCTCGGATCGAAAGGAAACGGGCGGTCGTTCCGGCGCTCGGTTTCGTCATCGCCTTGGAACATGCCGCATTCGAGAAGCACGCGGCTCGCGCCGCTATCGATCAAGTAGCAAGAGCCGGTGACTTGTTGGGCGGCACCGTGGAAGGTGAGGGTGGGTTTCATTTGGACGAGTTTAACAGGATGCGATGTGCGGCTCTTTGACGTTACATGGTTGGTCGCGCTACACGCGATCGTCGATGCAAGAATTCATACTTGCGGTTCCCGAACCGCGGTCGGGGTACTTTTCTTTGCACGAACAAAGAAAAGTCACTTGCCGTGGGTCAACCACCCACAAGGTTTGATTAATACATCGACAATCGCGCGGTAGCGCGACCTATGTAATCTTTCTGACGCCGCTATCACCGGCGACAAGCAAAACATCCGCCGGTCGCCGCGCAAACAAGCCATTCGTCACCACCCCGGCAATGTGATCGAGCTTACTTTCGAGTTCGACCGGATTCAGGATATCGAGATTGTGCACGTCGAGGATCACATTCCCGTTGTCGGTGACGAAGCCCTGACGCCATGCTGGCTGGCCGCCGAGCAGCACGATCTGCCGCGCCACGTAGGAACGCGCCATCGGAATCACTTCGATCGGCAACGGAAACTTACCGAGTCGGCCGACAAGTTTGGAATCGTCGACGATGCAGACGAAGCGCTCGGCAGTCGCCGCGACGATCTTCTCGCGGGTCAGCGCGCCGCCGCCGCCCTTGATGAGATGGCGCTGTTCGGTGGCTTCGTCGGCGCCGTCGACGTACAGCGGCAGATCGCCGGCGGCATTGGGGTCGAGCACGGCGATGCCGGCTTGTTTCAGACGCGCCTCGGTGGCTTTGGAGCTTGCGACCGCGCCGTCGATCTTGCCTTTCATCTTGGCCAACAAGTCGATGAAGTGGTTGGCGGTGGAGCCGGTGCCGACGCCGACGACCATGTCGGCTTCGACGAATTCCAGCGCCGCCGCCGCCGCTGCTTTTTTCTTTTCGTCCGCGTTCATGCTGTCGTCTTGCCTCGTTGAAGTCGATCGAGAATAGCGAGTCTCGATGTATTTATAAAGGTCGAACTGTTAGATTAAGCGTGCCTCGGTCGCCGACCCGAAAAAAGATATTCGGCACCGAGGCAATCGGGAACAGCGCAATTGTCGCAACGCTACATCAAGAAAATCCTATCCGCGCGCGTCTACGAGCTGGCGAAGGAAACGCCGCTCGAACACGCGCCGGTGTTGTCGCGCCGTTTGGGAAACCAGGTGTGGATCAAGCGCGAGGACGAATCGCCGGTGTTCTCGTTCAAGTGGCGCGGCGCGTACAACAAAATGGCGGGGCTGTCGCCGGCGGTGCTTAAGCACGGCGTTATCGCCTCATCCGCCGGTAATCACGCACAAGGCGTGGCGCTCGGCGCCAAGCGGCTTGGCGCCACGGCCGTCATCGTCATGCCTCGCACGACACCGCAGATTAAGGTCGATGCGGTGCGCAGTTTCGGCGGCGAGGTGGTGTTGCATGGCGATAACTACGACGCCGCGTATGCCCACGCGTGCACGCTGGCGCGCGCGAAGCGTCTGACCTTCGTCCATCCGTACGACGATCCGGACGTCATCGCCGGGCAGGGCACCATCGGCCTCGAGATTCTCAAGCAGCACACCGCCGGGCTGGACGCGATCTTCGTTCCGGTGGGCGGCGGCGGCCTCATTTCCGGGATCGCGGTCTACGTAAAGCATTTGCGCCCGGAGATAAAAATCATCGGCGTCGAGCCGGAGGATGCCGACGCCATGGAACGCTCGCTCAAGCTCGGCCGGCGGATCACGCTCGATCACGTCGGCATCTTCGCCGATGGCGTGGCGGTGCGCCAAGTGGGGAAGGAAACGTTCAGGCTCTGCAAAAAATACGTCGATGAAATTCTCATTGTCAGCAACGACGAAATCTGCGCGGCGATAAAGGATATCTTCGAGGACCGCCGCTGCGTGCTCGAACCCGCCGGTGCCCTCGGTTACGCCGGTCTCAAGCGCTACGTCGAGCGCGAAAAACTTAAG
>Ga0299906_10002619_pt1 | contig 14887 bp, 16 predicted proteins | sample RVTome_14_FD_200259 | JGI IMG/M metagenome (GOLD analysis project Ga0299906, IMG submission 200259) | Soil microbial communities from uranium-contaminated site in the Upper Colorado River Basin, Wyoming, United States - RVT145D125 (version 2) ... | reverse complement strand
TGCTTCTACGAGGATCCCTGCCTTGCCCCGGCCACTCCCGAAGAGGTCCGAGATCGCCTTAGGACCGCGTACAACCAACCACGGACTCAATGAACCAAGAATGAGGTGCAGTATGAAGCGTAGCCTTGCGCGAGCAGGTACTTGAGGCGGTGCCGCTGGACTTCCGGCTCGTCGCTGACGACGATGGCGTCGTAGCGCCGAGCCCACAGAGCGCCGGTCCAGTCTCGGAGACGTCCTACCTCCTTCGAGATGTTGCAGGCCAGGTGCTGCATGAAGCGCGAGAGCTCCTGCTGCTCGTGGGCGACCACGAGCAGGTGGTAGTGGTTCGAGGCCCAGACGCAGGCGCAGACCTCGAGGGGCGAGACCTCCAAGGCCCGGCCCATCACCCCGACGACGATCTCGTTGAACGTCCTCGGGTCAGGGCCGGGCGTCAGGAGGGCTCGGGCGCCGATCGTGCGTGCGGTGATCTCGGCGAGGGCACCGCCCGTCCTCTTGGGCCAGAACCGCGGCGACGCCTTCATGGCGCCAGCCTCGATCCGTTCGCTTGCCGTCGCCGCCGTCTTCGTCGTCGCATCTACCTTCCTCCAGGTTGTCGGTGGCGCGGATCGCAAGCTCGGCAGGCGGCACAGGCTCGCCCACCGGGCCGGCGGATCCGGACGCACCAAGTCCTCTAAAGGGGGTGTAGACGTACGAGAGCCTCGAATTCTGACACTGACTGTCAGATCTCGGCGGAAAATCCTCGCCGAGATTGAACCTGCTCAGTCAGCCGGGCGGGGAGAGGGGAGTCAGGACGTCCGCGATCGAGCCCCTCTCCCCTGGAGCCGCGCGACCCGGCGACTTAAGCGGCACTGTGCCCTACAATCCCCTCCGTGGGCGGACGATCCGTGAATCGACTCTCCGGCTGGGGACGACTCGCCGTTCCCGGACGCGAGATCCTCTCCGAAGACCTCGAACGCATCACCCGTGACGTGCCCCTCTCCCGCGGGCTCGGACGCTCGTACGGCGACTCCTCGCTGCCGCCGCCTGACCGGCCGCGGGTCGCCGGCTCGCGCCTCGCCGACCGCATCCTCGGCTTCGACCCCGAGAGCGGCCTGCTGCGCGCCGAGGCGGGCTTCTCGCTCTACGAGCTCAACCGCCTCTTCCTGCCCCGCGGCTGGAGCTCGCCGGTCCTCACCGGGACCCAGTACGTCACCCTCGGCGGGATGGTGGCCGCCGACGTCCACGGCAAGAACCACCACGTCGACGGCACCTTCGGCGCCCACGTCGAGCGCCTGCGCCTGCGCCTCGCCGACGGCCGCGTGCTGTGGGCCTCCCGCGGCGAGGAGCCCGACCTCTTCCGCGCCACCCTCGGCGGCATGGGCCTGACCGGCCACGTCCTCGAGGTCGAGGTGCGGCTGCAGCGGATCCCGTCGCCCTGGGTGTGGGTCGAGAGCGAGCGCGTCGACGACCTCGACGCCCTTCTCGCCGGCCTGGCGTCGGCGGCCCGCGACTGGCCGCTGACCATGGGCTGGATCGACTGCCTGACCCGCGGCCGTCACATGGGCCGGGGCATCCTCTTCCGCGGACGCTGGGCGCAGCCCGGCGAGGCCCCGGCGGCGCCGCCGGCGCCCAAGCGTCGCCTGCGGGTGCCGTTCGACTTCCCGGGCTGGGCCTTGAACCCGCTCTCGATGCGCCTCTTCAACGCCGGCTACTACTGGAAGCAGGTCCCGCGCCACAAGGCCGGCGTCTCCCATCCCGAGCCCTTTTTCCACCCCCTCGACGCCGTCCTCGACTGGAACCGAATCTACGGCCGCCGCGGCTTCACCCAGCACCAGAGCGTGATCCCGGAGGAGAGCGGCGCGGCCGGCGTGCGCCGTTTCCTCGACCTGCTGACGCGCCTGGGCGCCGCCTCCTTCCTGTGCGTGATCAAGGACTGCGGCAAAGAGGGCGAGGGCCTGCTCTCCTTCCCCATGCCCGGAATCTCGATCGCCCTCGACGTTCCGGTGCGCCGCGACACGCCGGGGGTCGTCGCGCGCCTCAACGAGCGGGTGATCGAGGAGGGCGGACGCGTCTACCTGGCCAAGGACGCCTTCACCACCGCCGAGCACTTCCGGGCCATGGAGCCGCGCCTGGACGCCTGGCTCGCGGTCAAGCGCCGCTATGATCCGGAAGGGTGCCTGAGGAGCGCACAGTCGGAGCGCTTGTTCGGAGGAGCCGGAGGACCCAAGTAGGATAGGATCCAAGTAGCGGTGAAGGAGTCCCGGCCATGTACAAGATCACCCTCGAAATCAACCAGTTGCCGGAGGGTCCGTTTCTGGGAACGAGCGCCGACCTTCCGGGCCTCGTGGTTCAAGCCGACAGCGTGCAAGCGGTCCTGCAACTTGCTCCGGACGTCGCCCATGACCTCATTGAGGTCATGATCGAGACCGGCCAGCCGTTGCCTGGCGGCATCGAGACGGTGAAGGCTCCGAGCCGGCGTGACCTACCGTGAGCTCGCCCGCAAGCTGCGCCGTCGGGTGCGAGCTGAAGCGCCGGAGCAAAGGCAGCCACGAGGTGTGGCACAATCCTCAGCAGAACCGATCGGCGGCAATTCACCGTCACCGTGGAGACATCCCCGCCGGTACGCTTCGAGCCATTCTTCAAAGCCTGGGCCTGAGCCGCGAAGACCTGGGCTCCGCGCCATGAAGACCGTCTTGCTGGGGGCCACCAAAGGCATGGGACGGGCGCTCGCCCGCCGGATGGCGGAACGCGGCGACGACCTCTTCCTGCTCGGGCGCGACGCGGCGGACCTGGAGAGGAGCGCGCGCGACCTGGAGGCCCGCGCCGGCCGCGGGACGGTCGCCACGGCGCGCTGCGACCTCGAGGAACCGGGGACCTTCGCGACGGCCCTCGACGCGGCCGTCGACGGCCTCAGCGGGCTCGACGCCGTCGTCGTGACGGCCGGGCTCTTCGCCCCCCAGGAGGAGCTGGAGGAGGACGTCGACGCTGCGCGCCGTCTGCTCACCGTCAACTTCGCTCACACCGTAGTCTTCTGTGAGGAAGCGCGCAAGCGTCTGCTCGCCGGGGGAGGCGGAACGCTCTGCGTCTTCAGCTCGGTGGCCGGCGAGCGGGGGCGCAAGCCGGTGGCGATCTACGGCGCGTCCAAGGCTGGGCTCACGCGTTACCTCGAGGCCCTCGACCACAAGTTCCGCGCCGCCGGCCTCAGGACGGTCTGCGTCAAGCCGGGCTTCGTCAAGACCGGGATGACGGCGGGGCTCGACCCGCCGCCCTTCGCCGGCGAGCCGGACGACGTGGCCCGCCGGGTGCTGAAGGCGATCGACCGCGGCACGCCGGTCGTCTACGCGCCCGGCGTCTGGCGGTGGATCATGCTGGTGATCCGGATGCTGCCGCGGTTCGTCATGCGTCGCATCGGCTTCTGAACTAGAGCGTCATTCGTACTCTAACCATCAAGCAAGGTCAAGAGAAGTGATACTCCGGCCATTGAGATTTCAGCTCATTGAACCAAATCCACCAAAGTGATGCCGCATTTCTCTCGCTAATGCTCTGGGTTGCTCTGGGAAAAACCTTCTCCATTTATCGTTCCCCTCCTCTCCAGGCGTGAGCCTCAACATGCTCATCTATACCCCAACCATAGGCTGAAATCATCTCGCCCAACTCGCGCGTAGATTGCTCAAAGCTATAATACAGGCACGATGTATCGCCCTTGTCTACGGCTGTCGCTGCAAGCTGAAGGGCAAGTGTGGTTTTACCAAGTCCTGCGTCTCCCTCAATCAAGATGGAGGTACCTTCTTTCTTGTGAACACGAATTCCCTCGCCGTAGAATAACTGTTCAAAAGCTGGGGTTCCTGTGGTGAGAAAGAATTCCTTTTCGGCATCTGCGACTTGCTGGTGGTCGGGCATTAGGTTTCTCCTCTTCATAGCGGTTACGGCGACGCAAATCCTTGCGTGGCACACTACTATCCATGGATAGTGTCGAGGGAAGATCGGTGCCCGTGACGGTCTCAAGAGCGTTGGCTGGCGTGGGTTTGAGCCCCATCAAGTCCTCCTGAAGTTCCAACTCGTGATTCCCGCCCTGGCGACCGCATCTGCGGGCTTCAGGTCAACGAGTATACACGATTTCGTCATTGGCGGCGCACGAGTTCCGGAGTATCGCCCCATACGGGCGCACCGAGGGGCGTGCCAGATGGCCGCAGCGACGCCCTCTTCCTGCTCGGACGCGACGCGGAGGACTTGGAGGGAAGCGCGCCGCGACCCGGAGGCCCGCGCCAGCCGCGGGACGGTCGCCACGGCGCACTGCGTGCGGCCTCGAGGATCCCGGGACCTTCGCGCCCGCCCTCGACGGGCCGTCGACGGCCTCGGCGGGCTCGACATCGTCGCCGCCACCGCCGGGCTCTTCGCGCCCCAGGAGGAGCTCGAGGAGGACGTCGACGCGGCGCGTCGTCTGCTGACCGTCAACTTCGCCCACACCGTAGTCTTCTGCGAGGAAGCTCGGAAGCGCCTGCTCGCCGGCGGGGGCGGGACGCTCTGCGTCTTCAGCTCGGTGGCCGGCGAGCGTGGACGCAAGCCGGTGGCCATCTACGGCGCGTCGAAGGCCGGACTGACGCGTTACCTCGAGGCCCTCGACCACAAGTTCCGCGCCGCCGGTCTCCGGACCGTCTGCGTCAAGCCGGGCTTCGTCAAGACCGGGATGACGGCGGGCCTCGACCCGCCGCCCTTCGCCGGCGAGCCGGACGATGTGGCCCGCCGGGTCCTGAAGGCGATCGACCGCGGCACGCCGGTCGTCTACGCGCCGGGCGTCTGGCGGTGGATCATGCTGGTGATCCGGATGCTGCCACGGTTCGTCATGCGTCGCATCGGCTTCTGATACTTGGAGGGGACGAGCAGACCAAGAAAGGGCCGTGGACGGCCCGAAGACCGTCAGCGTCGCTCGGCCAATGGACCCGCCTCAGCCTGATGGGCCCCGGTGTGTTGAGCGTACTTGACAGCGTTCGAAGAGCCCTGTAGACTCACGACTGCGGCGAGGAATGCGGAGGACTCGTGCGGTACAGCAGGCCGAGGGTAGCGCAACTCGAGCACCACTGGAGACAGGCGATGGTTGCGAGAGAGTATAAAACTGTTATCGTCACGCGGCCAAGTGGCTTCTCAGTTCGCTACCAGCCGCCGGATATCGCGGGTGTACTCAATCGGGAGGCGGAGGACGGCTGGCGGCTTGCTCAGGCTTTTCCTGGCTGGCTGAGCTTCTGGGACAAAGTCTTGCTGATTCTGGAACGAGAGCGGCCTCAGAAATGAGAGCGAGAAGCTGGAGCTTGCCGGGAATCGGTACTGGACTTCATGGAGCTCAAGGCGGAGCGAGTGTGCCGGGCAGATGCCGCACCTGCCGGTCCTTCCAGGCGCGGCGCCATTCCCGGACCTCCTCCTCAGGATCGGCTCGACCCTCCGCGCTCCACGTCCCCGCACCGGCTCGAACGGCACGTTCCTGCTTGAGGTGATCCAGCTTGTCCCGGACGGCTTCCGCGATGAAGAGACTGCGCTGCCGTACGGGAACGAAGCGGCGGAGCTCCTCGACCAGGGACTCCTTGATGGACACATTCATGCGTGTCATAGGCTCCTCCACGGATACACACTCTCATGGTACCTCATAGCTTGCCGGTCGGGTGGCTCTTGATGCTCGAGCCGCTCGAGCAGGGTCGCCGGCGTCGACGAAGCGGTTGACCGTCCCCTCTCCGTGATAACATCCTGTCCACCCCGCACGACCGCAACCGAGGACCGCCAAATGAACCAGCGTCACGCTTCCGACACCAACCCCGACGCGACGACCGTGATCGGCAAGGGCATCCACATCCGCGGCGAGCTCACCGGCTCGGCCCCGATCGAGGTCTGGGGCACGCTCGAGGGCACCACCGGCACCGAGGGGCAGTTCTGGGTGCGCGAAGGCGGCAAGGTGGGCGGCGAGATCGCCGCTTCCCAGGTCATCATCGAGGGCGAGGTGGAGGGCAAGATCAGCGCCGAGACCAAAGTCGAGTTCCGCCCGACCTGCCGGGTGCAGGGCGACGTGGTGGCCAAGAAGATCGCGATCGCCGAGGGGGCGTTCTTCGAAGGCCGCATCCGCATGAGCCCGCAGGAAGGCGGCGGCAAGAAGTAGGTCCCACCCATGTTCAACATCGAAGAGCTCATCGCTCGCGAGATCCTCGATTCGCGAGGTCATCCGACGATCGAGGTCGACTGCGTTCTCGCCGACGGCACCCTGGGCCGCGCCGCGGTGCCTTCGGGCGCCTCGACCGGGAGCCGCGAGGCGCTCGAGCTGCGCGACGGCGGCGAGCGTTTCCACGGCAAGGGCGTGACCCGGGCGGTCGACGCCGTACACACCGAGATCGTTCCGGCGATCCTGGGCATGGACGCCCGCGACCAGGTGCTGGTGGACCGCGCCCTGATCGAGCTCGACGGCACGAGCGACAAGAGCCGTCTCGGCGCCAACGCCATCCTCGGCGTGTCGCTGGCGGTGGCCAAGGCGGCGGCCGAGTCCGCCGGCCTGCCCCTCTACACCTACCTCGGCGGTCCCACCGCCAGCGTACTGCCGGTGCCGCAGCTCAACGTCCTCAACGGCGGCGCCCACGCCGACAATTCGGTCGACGTCCAGGAGTTCATGCTGGTGCCGCTGGGCTTCGACGCCTTCTCGGAGGCGTTGCGGGCGGGCGCGGAGATCTACCACACGCTGAAGAAGCTGCTGCAGCGCCAGAAGCTGACCACCGCGGTGGGCGACGAAGGGGGCTTCGCCCCCGACCTGCCCAACAACCGCGCCGCCCTCGACCTGCTGGTGCAGGCGATCGAGGCCGCCGGCTACCGGCCCGGCGAGCAGGTGGCGCTCGCCATCGACGTGGCGGCCAGCGAGCTGGTGGAGGGAGCGGGCGGCCAGGGGACGCGCTACTCACTGGCCGGCGAGGGCCGCCGCGGGCTCGAGTCCGGCGACCTGATCGCCCTCTACCGCGAGTGGATCGCCGCCTACCCCCTGGTGTCGATCGAGGACGGCCTCGCCGAGAACGACCACGAGGGCTGGCGGCGCCTCACCGCCGAGCTCGGCGACGCGGTGCAGCTCGTGGGCGACGACGTCTTCGTGACCAACCCGGCGATCCTGACCGCGGGCATCCGCGACGGCCTCGCCAACGCGCTGCTGGTGAAGGTCAACCAGATCGGCACCCTGACGGAGACGATGAGGGCGGTGGAGACGGCCAAGGTTCACGCCTATGCCAACGTGATCAGCCACCGCTCGGGGGAGACCGAAGACACCACCATCGCCGACCTCGCGGTCGCCACCCAGGCGGGCCAGATCAAGACCGGGGCCCCCTGCCGCAGCGACCGGGTGGCCAAGTACAATCGCCTGCTGCGGATCGAGGAGGAGCTGGAAGAGGCGGCGACCTATCCCGGAGCTTCCGCCTTCCCGCGCTGGGAGAGGTGAAGAGCCGCGCGGACGGCGACGTCGCGCACTCGGATCGAGCGGTCCCGGATCCTCTCCCACAGCCTCTCGGCGGCCATCCGCTCGTGATCGCTCCCCGCCGCCGGATGACCGCGCCGCCAAGCGAGTTCCACGAGCCAGCCGTAGAGCTCCCGCGCCGCGGCCGGCTCGAGCTTGCCGGCGTGCGCTCTCGCCAGGACAGCCCGCTCGTGGAAGCGCTCGGGCAAAGGACCGAGCTCGGCCGCCAGGCGACGCGCGTGCTCGCGGTACCCATCCGGCGTGAGCCCCGACCACTGCCCGAAGGCCGTGACGAAGGACGCCTCGTCGGCGAACTCGAGGAGCAGGCCGACATCGTCCGCCGAGAGGTCCGTCTCGCGGAGCAGACGGGCGGCGATCTCGAGCCGGACGTCCCACAGGTAGAGGCCCACGGGCACGCCGACGCTGTCGTGGAACTCCATTTCCATGGTGCCTGAGCGCACGCCGCAGGCGGCGAGCCAGGCGCGGCTGTCGAGGTCCGGGTCGAGCAGGTGACGCTCCAGGTAGGTGAGCAGCCGGGCGCTGACGCCGCGCACCGCGGCGCGCTCGGCGCGGATCCGCGCCAGCGTGGGAGCGGCGGCGCGGGACAGCAGAGCTTCGGCGTCGGACGGCAGCATGACGTCTCTCCTCCCTCGGTGCCGGCGGCGGGGACAGACGAATCGTACCATCCGAGTCCTCCACCGACCAAGGACGGCCCGCGAAAGCCCGGATTTCACCCGGATCATGGCCGGTTCACCTGATCGACCGGCCGTCAGGGGGGCGATTTCTGGGGATTTCGCCCTGCCGGCGCTAGCTTCTTCGGAGGGCGGGTACGTTCCGGCCATGGAGGCCGGGGTCGAAGGCCCGCCGGAAGGAGTCGGCATGTCGACTGGAACTGAGACCAGGCGCAAACCTCTGGCTGGCGCGTCCTCCATCGATCCAGTGGGCGATGTCGGTCATGGACCAGGCATCGATCCCCTGGGGTTTGCGTTTGAGCAGACCGGGGCGGGACAAGATCTTGTGACGGCCGTGACCTACGGGCCCATGGTCAATCCTCTGGGCTAACGGCTGGTCCGACTATCAGCTCGCAGGGCTGGGGCGGCCCAGCCCAGCCCTGCGTTCTTGTTCTGATCGAGCTCGAGGCTGGAGATCGCCACGGCTTTTCGAAATCGCATCCCTCACACCCTGCAATACCGAGATGGATAGCTTTTCTACTGTGACCGCCTCCCGCAGCAAATGAGATGCAGTACGCGCTTCGTCGTTCAGCTTCAGGGCCTCGAGCAAGGGCAAGGCTCTGGCCGCAACCTGGACGACGGTCGCCGATCGCCCTTGCTCTGCATGGAGAAGAGCCAGATCCAGCAGGACGATCGCGGTATAGCCTAGTTCGTTTGCCTCACTGAAACCGTCTGCCGACGTGCATAGGAGCTCTTCAGCCCGTGCGCAATCGCCCTGCTCATGTCTCAGAAGCCCACTTGACCACTCGAGTTGGTGCTTCGCGAGCTCACTCCCTACCGTTTCAGCAAGCGCGAACCCTTGGGCGAGGGCCTTCTCGGCTTCTCCACGTTCTCCGATCAACCTGTGAGCTACCGTCAGACCAGAATGCGCCGATAGCGCCAGATAGGGCTTCTCTTTCTCCTCGATATGCTCGAGGCCTCTTCGAATCTCGATGACGGCCGCTTCCGGTTGGTCTGCGTAAAGGTAGATTCCGCCTTTCAAAATGACTGCATTGGCCATCAGAACTTGCTGGCGGTATTTGTAGAAAACGGGTATCGCCCGGTCCACTAGCGTCAGAGCTGTTTCGAATCGGCGTCGGTACCAATTCAAGCCTGCCTCGTGCATCCAGAGCTCCGCCTCTACCAGTGGATCGAGATGACCACTTGCTCGTCGCAACTCAATTTTCGCACTATCGAAACCGTTTTCAGCTTCGTCGTAGTCCTCCGCCAGCCAATGGGCATTCGCCAAGCAGACGAGCCCCTCCGCCTTGCGGTTCGGCAGGTCCGCTCCCAGGTCGTCGGCGATGGCGTCGAGGCTGGCGAGGGCGACGTGGGCGAGCTCGACGCCGCGGCGACGGTCGAGTCGTCCCTCCTCGAGGCTTTTCTTGCGCAGCAGGTCGAAGAGCGCCGTGGTGCGAAATCCCACCTGGAGACGCGCCAGCGTCTTCTGGTCGGCGAAGTCGTAGTCGGCGAGGTTGCGGTAGACCGTCTCCGCCAGCTCCTCCTCCAGCTTCCGCTCGAAACGACTTCCCCGATCGCGGTGCAGGAACGGATAGTCGGCGAGGAGCTTCTCCGCGAGCTTCGCGTGAAGCTCGGGCGGGGCTGCGCCCAGGGTGGCCTGGCGCCAATCGCGCATCCGCGCCAGCTCCTGCCCCAGGCGGTGCGACGGTCCCTTTCCTGATCGCCTTCCGCTTTGCCGGCGAAACCGCAGCGGCGTCGTCGCCGTCTCCTGGCGGAACGCGTCGCGAAACGCGTCCGCCCGCCGGTAGCCCACCAACTTGGCGATTTGCCACACGCCCAGATCCGAATCCGTCAACAGCCGCCGCGCCGCGAGGATCCGATGACGGCGCAGGTAGGCGAGCGGCGCGAGCTCCAGCTCGCTCTGGAAGCTCTCCCGAATCGAGTGCGCGCGCACGCCGCAGGCGCGAAACCAGCGCGTGACGTCGAGGGACTCGTCGAAGAGGTGCTCCTCGAGGTGGGCGAGAAGCCCTTGCAACCGCTCCGAGGTCCGCGCGCGATCCGCGCGGATGCGACTGTGAGCCTCGGCCGCAGCTTCGTCTCGGAGCGCGAGCTCTTCCGGGGTCGCTTCCATCCGTCTTCCCTGCTGAGCACCGGCATCCTACGCGGATCGGCCACGGGTGGCAACGGTCACGACTCCCTTTCGTCGATGTTCTCCACCTGGTCCATGAACCGTCTCAGCCAGCCGAGCACGATCTCGGGTTCGACCCGGCGGCAAACGGTTTCGAGCACGGTCAGGAGGGCGAAGTTCTCATTGCGGCCCAGAATCCGCTGGAGGGCTGTGGTCTCGTTGACCGCGGCCATGAATGGCTCTACGTCGCCGATTTCGGTCCATCCCTCGAGAGCCCGCAGGTAGACGTTGAGGGCGGCGACGGGATCGGTGAGCCTCAGCAGTCGGGCACGATTCATGAGTGCCTCGCAGAGGACGTGGGGATCGGCGTGCTCCGAGAAAAGGGATTCGGCGTCGGCGAGCTGGGAGAGCGTGTCGTCATATCCGGGCCAGGGTACGTCCGGCGCCACGGCGAGGAGCGTGACCATGGTCCTGGCGCGCGAGCAGAGGGCGTAGAGCCGGTCGACGGGATCGGCGGCCTGGCGCAGGCGATCGAGGTCGGCGAGGGCCAGGGCGAAGTGAGCCAGGCGACGCTCCTCGGGCAGAGCGGGGGGCAGGGCGGCCACCGAGCGGAGCTCGAAGCGCAAACCGGCGTGCTCGGGGCCGAGGAGGTCCGCGGCTTCCAGGAGGAGCCTCTCGGCCGCCTCGAATTGACGAGCGCACAGGCAAAGCTTGGCCGCGAGCTCCAGGGTACGAGCGTGGGGGAGGGGGTCGCCGGTCGTCTCGGGAAGCAGCGCGCGGGCTTCGCGGAGTTGGACGGCGGCCTGCTTGCGAGCACGGCGACGCAGTTGCAGATCGCCCTGCCTGCAGCTCGCGAGCACGGCGACGTCGGCGATCTCGCGACGGCCGGGGGCGGCGCGCGCGAGCGTCTCCGTGAATCGGCGCAGCCCGGTTGGCACCCAGGCCTCCTCGATCACGAGACGGGCGAACCCGAACGGACGCCGGCGGGCCGTGCGCAGGGCGTGGAGGTAGTCGTGCCGCAAGCCGGGCCACGTTCCGGGCCGGGCGAGCCGCAGCAGGGCGCCGGCGACCGGGTCGCGGGGAGCGGGCCTGGCCTGTTCGGCCGCTCGCCAGCACTGAGGGCAGTCGAGGGCGAGGTGCAAGGCGAGACGCCGCATCCGCCGCGCGACGTAAGCCCGCTCCGGCCTCGACCGCAACGAGGCCGACCGGATCTCTTCGGGGCTCAGGTGTCCGCCGAGGTCGAAGCGAAATGAAGGAATCATGACTGTCCCTCCTCGGCGCGCGACGCCGTCGTCCGGACCGGCAGCGTGGTGGCGAGCCGAAAGTACTCGGCGGGCGTGTAGCCGATGAGGTCGAGGATGGCGAAGAGCTCTTCGAAGGTGAGGATCTTCTTCCGGTTGAGCAGGTCGCTGACGTGCCGCTGCCGCCATCCCAGGCGCTGCTGCACCCGCACCTGCGTCCAGCCGCTCGCCTTGAGCACATAGCGCAACGCCTGCAGGTGACGGCTGACTTCCTCCTCGACGTCCATCTTTCACGCCTCGCCGGCCGCTGATCCCTCCATTTTTCCGGCCCGCGAGACGGCGACGGAAGCGCGGAGCTTCCTCGGAATCGGCGGCTCGCCGGCGCTTGCGGGCGGAATCGCGAGAATGCCGGGATCGGCGGGTTGGTGTGGTAGGGCTCATGCGCACATCGTTTGCGGCCGTCCCGAGATTTGACGGGCTCTCGTCGCGAGGAAGAACCGGGTCGTCGCGGAGGAACGAGCCCAGAGTCGGGCCGAGGGGACGCCTCCGTGATAACATCCCGACATACCGTAGCCCGTGAGATGGCCACCGAGGATCCGCAATGAACCAGCGCGCAGCGCCACCGAGCCCCGGTCCTCGCCGTTACCGGTCCGTCGCCGTGGTGGCCGTCTTCTCGCTGCTGGCGCTGCTGGCCACTGCCGGCGTCAAGAGCTACAGCGATCTGGCGCGGGCGCGCGCCCACGAGGCCGATCTCACCGGCCGCATCGCGGCGGCGGAGGCGCGCATCCGGGTCCTGCGCGAGGACGTCCGCAGGATGGGGGAGGATCCGTTGACCCTCGAGCGCCTGGCGCGCGAGAACCTAGGAATGGTCATGCCGGGCGACGTTGTTATCGTGTTGCCGGAGGAGGGATCCCTGACCGATGAAGCTGCTGACGCATCCGCTCGACGTGATCGCTGAAGACTGGCGAGCCGCTTCCCGCGAGATCCTCGCCAGCGCTCCCTACCAGGCGCTCGCCGAGCGGTTGGGCGAGGTGGTGCGGCTGCCGGCGGCGGCCGCCGCCTGGGTGCTGGAGCTGCTCGCCGCCGAGCTCGGCCGTCCGCTGCTGGTGGTGGCGGCCCACGAGAGCGACGCCTACGCCTGGCTCGAGGCCGCCCGCCTGGTCGCCGGCGCGGCGGCGGAGGAGCGGTGCGTCTACTTCCCGGCCCCGTCCCTGAGCGTCTACCAGGAGGCCGAGGTCTCCCTGGCGGTGCGGGCGGCCGAGGCGGTGGCGTTGCGCCGCCTCGTCGACGGCGAGGCGTCGACGGTGATCACCACGCCGCGGGCCCTTTTCCGCCGCCTGCCGCGGGCCGCGGACTTCGCCCCCGCCGTCCGCCACATCGCGGCCGGCGAGGAGCAGGCGGTCGACGACCTGGCGCGTCACCTCGTGAAGTGGGGCTACCGGCGCGCCGACCTGGTGTTCGAGGTCGGCCAGTTCGCGGTGCGCGGCGGCGTCTTCGATTTCTTTCCGCCGGGCGAGCCCTCGCCGGTGCGCCTCGACCTCTTCGGCGACACGGTCGAGAGCATCCGTGCCTTCGAGCCCGAGAGCCAGCGCTCCGAGGAGAGCCTGGAGGCGGTGGAGGCGCTGCCGCTCTCGCTCTTCCCGCAGGGCGAGGAAGCCGCCCGCCGTCTCGCCGACCTGCTGGTCGCCCGCATCGGCGCCCACAAGCTCGGCGACGACGCCGCCGGGCGCGTCGAGGCGCTGCGCGGCGAAGGGCGCTTCGACGGCTGGGAGCACTATCTGCCCTTGTTGGCGGCCGAGACCGTGACTCTCACCGAGCTGCTGCCCGAGGCGCTGGTGGTGACCCTCGACCGCGACGCCCTCGCCGCCGACGTCGAGCACCACGCCGAGGTGCTCGCCGCCGAGTACGAGGCGCGGGTGATCCGCGAGCGTCTGGCGCTGCCGCCCGCCGAGCTCGAGGTGGGACCGGCGGCGGTGCGCGCCATCCTCGAGCGGGCCGAGGTGCGGCTTGGCGACCTCCTCGTGCCGCGGCAGGGGGCGGTCGACTTCGCGGCCGGGCTCACCGACGTCTTCCACGACCAGCTTCCGCGGCTTCCGCGCGAGATCGAGACGGCGCGCGGGCGCGGCGACCGGGTGCTGGTGGTGGCCCCCGACGACCATCGGCCGCGGCTGGCCGAGATGCTCGCGTCGCTCGGCGTCGAGGTGGGGCGGGGCGGCGTGGAGCTGGTGGCCGGCGAGCTCGAGCGCGGCTTCCGGCTGCCGGCGGCGGGGCTCACCGTCTTCGGCGAGCGCCAGATCCTTCGCCGCGCGCCGCTGGTGCGCCGCGGGCGCCGCGGCGGGCGGTTCGGTCCCTTCCTGGCGTCGCTGCGCGACCTCAAGGTGGGCGACTACGTGGTGCACGGCGACCACGGCATCGGCCAGTTCGTGGGGTTGCGCACGCTCGGAGCCTCGGCCGCCGACCTCGAGGGGCTGCCGCCGGCGCTGGCGTCCGCGGCGCCCAAAGGAGACGACGGCGGCACCGAGGTGATGGAGATTGTCTACGCCGGCGGCAAGCGTCTGCTGCTGCCGCTCGCCCGTCTCGACCAGGTGCAGAAATACAGCGGCATCGAGGGCCTGGCGCCGCGCCTCGACCGTCTCGGCGGCGCCTCGTGGAACCGCACCAAGAGCCGCATCAAGCGCGGCCTGCGCGACATGGCCGAGGAGCTCCTGAAGCTCTACGCCGAGCGCCGGCTCGCGCGCGCCCCGGAGATTCCCACCGACGAGGGCAGCGAGCTGCGGCGGCAGTTCGACGCCGCGTTCGAATACGAGGAGACGCCGGACCAGCTCGCGGCGATCGCGGCGATCGAGGGCGACCTGGCGCGGGCGCAGCCGATGGACCGGCTGCTCTGCGGCGACGTCGGCTTCGGCAAGACCGAGATCGCCATGCGCGCCGCCATGACGGTGGTCGAGGGCGGCTACCAGGTGGCGGTGCTGGCGCCCACCACCATCCTCGCCGACCAGCACCTCGAGACCTTCCGCCGGCGCTTCGGCAACCTGCCGGTCCGCGTCGACATGATCTCGCGCTTTCGCTCCGCCGCCGAGGTGCGCGAGATCCAGCGGCGCACCGAGGCGGGCGAGGTCGACGTGCTCATCGGCACCCACCGGCTGCTGACCCGGGCGATCGACTTCCCGCGGCTCGGCCTGGTGATCATCGACGAGGAGCAGCGCTTCGGCGTCGCGCACAAGGAGCGGCTCAAGCAGCTCCGCAAGGACGTCCACGTGCTCGCCATGTCGGCCACGCCGGTGCCGCGCACGCTGCAGCTCTCGCTCGCCGGGGTGCGCGACCTCTCCCTGATCGAGACGCCGCCGCGCGACCGCATGGCGGTGGAGACGGCGATCCTGCCCTTCGACGCCGAGCTCGT
>Ga0299906_10002618_pt1 | contig 14888 bp, 9 predicted proteins | sample RVTome_14_FD_200259 | JGI IMG/M metagenome (GOLD analysis project Ga0299906, IMG submission 200259) | Soil microbial communities from uranium-contaminated site in the Upper Colorado River Basin, Wyoming, United States - RVT145D125 (version 2) ... | reverse complement strand
CGTGCTCGCGGGCGGGGCCCGGCTGGAGTCCGATCCGCCAGGTCAGCCAGGCGGCGCAGGAGCGGAAGCCGGTGTTCCAGCCGCCGCGGGCGTCGAACTCGCGGATGAGGTCGAGCAGGCGGGCGGTGGCGGCGTCGAGGTGGGCGGCCAGCTCGGCGATCTCGTCACCGAGGCGATCGAGCTCGGCGACGGCCTCCGGCGTGGCGACGACATCGAGCGTGCAGAGCACCATGGGCGAGTCCTCCCTTCTGCTGGGGCGACTCTACACCGGGTTTTCGAGCCCCCTGGGAGGCTCGATACGCGGCGATTCGCGCCGCGATGAGCTTTTCTCGTGGCGAGCTCACTCGCCGAGCGCCTGAAGGGCTGTGTGAGCCGCTTGGCCCGTGTCCAGCGCCCCACTCTGGATCAGCCGCCATTGCGCTCGACGAAAGCTGTCAAGAGGAAACTGTGGCCGTCATGGTGAATTCCCTTAGATACATCAATAAGATGGTGACCCTCTCCGCCGAGCTTGCTGTAGACTCGGAGCGGTGAGCAACGGATCTCGTCGCAAGCGGACGGTGGCCAGGACGGGGCGCGTCGCCGAGAGCTACGCCCACTACGAGGCCAAGAACCTCATGCGTCCCGATGTCGGGACGCAGCCGCAGTTTCGGAAGAAGAAGCCGCCGGCGACCTATCGGTACGACTCGTCTCTCTCCCCCGCGCTCAGCTGGGACGGCCAGAATCCCGCGCGCGAGCTGGGCGAGTGGCTCCTCGCCCTGATCCAGCGCGCCGCCGTCCTCCCCGCGCCACACGCGTTCGATCAGCCCCAGGAGTTCACGGCCACCGATGGCACCGTGCTGGCGTCCGTGACCACGCTCCACGAGGCGGTCGAGCTGCTGCGCCGCCTGGGCCGGCCGTTCCTCGACTGGACGGGCAAGGCCGAACGCCTGTCGTTCGACGTCCCCACGCTGCCGCTGTTCATCCACGAGCGCCTCTCCACCAAGGCCATCGTGGAGACGCTGACCGGCCACCGCCGTGACAAGCAACAGACCATGTTCGAGCTGTTCGGCGATCCCCAGCACCCCGTCGCCGACCAGATCCTGCGCGCCTACGAGTACCCCGACAAGTGGGTGAACCGCCTCGTCCTCGGCGACTCGCTGGTCGTGATGAACTCCCTCCTGCACTACGAGGGCCTCGGCGGCCAGGTCCAGATGATCTACATGGACCCGCCCTACGGCGTGAAGTTCGGTTCCAACTTCCAGCCCTTCGTCCGCCGCCGCGACGTCAGCCACAACGACGACGCCGACATGACCCGCGAGCCCGAGATGGTCAAAGCGTACCGGGACACGTGGGAGCTGGGGCTGCACTCGTACCTGACGTACATGCGCGACCGCCTGCTGCTCTGCCGCGAGCTGCTGGCGCCGAGCGGCAGCATCTTCGTGCAGATCAGCGACGAGAATCTGCATCACGTGCGTGAGCTCATGGACGAGGTGCTCGGCGCGCAGAACTGTGCGGGTGTCATTACCTTTAAGAAGACGTCTGGCGCAGGTAGCCCCTCAGGAGGGACCGATACGCTACCCGCCGTCAGCGACTATCTCCTTTGGTACGCGAAGGATCGACAACAGCTGAAGTATCGTCGTCTCTATCTTGAGAAAGGCGAAGAAGCTGGCGGCATTGATCAGTACACGTGGCCGGAGGAGAATTCTGGCTCGCGACGGCGCATGACCGCTCAGGAACGATCAGGAGTTACTCCGCTACCGTCTCGCTCTCGTGTATTTCGCCCAGACAATCTTACGGCTCAGTCTGGCGTCGAGAAGACAAAGTATCCTGTCCTCTTCGATGGGCGTGAGTTTCGCCCTCCTAAGGGTGTTTGGAAAACGAGTGAAGCTGGCATGCAACGTCTCATTCAGGCCAAGCGCCTGATTGTAGTTGGCGACACGCTCTCGTACGTGAGATACATAGACGATTTTCCGGCTCGCCCTCTCACAGCCCTCTGGGATGATACCGTGACCTCGGGCTTCAATGACCCGAAGATGTATGTAGTTCAGACGCCAACAAAGGTTGTGCAGCGATGCATCTTGATGACGACTGACCCGGGTGACTTGGTATTCGATCCCACTTGCGGGAGTGGCACGACGGTCTACGCAGCAGAACAATGGGGACGACGGTGGATTACGACTGAGGTAAGCAGAGTCCCACTTGCGCTAGCTCGCCAGAGGCTTCTTACGGCGACGTTCCCGTACTTCCAGCTTAAGGAGAGCGTCCGGGGACCTGTCGGCGGGTTCGTCTATCTTCGGAGGCAGAACAGAAAGGGCGAGGAGGTCGGTGGGATTGTTCCGCACGTCACGCTTAAGAGTATTGCGAACAACGCGCCCTCTGACGAAGAAGTACTGGTCGATCGCCCAGAGATCGACAGCAGCATCGTCCGCGTGACCGGCGCGTTCACCGTCGAAGCCACTATCCCCACCCCCGTCGACTGGGACGACGACGGGGCCTCCGACACCGGTGAGGAGGGCGCGCGGGCGTACGCCTCCTTCATCGACCGCATGCTGGAGATCCTCAGGCGGTCGCCGGTGCTGCATGTCGGCGGGGGGAAGACGGTCACCCTGCGCAACGTACGGCCGCCGGCGCGGACGCTGTCGCTCTCGGCCGAAGCGGCCGTGGTCAACGGGGACGAGCGGCCGGTGGCGTTGCTGTTCGGGCCGGAGAACGGCGGGGTCACGCAGCGGGCTGTGCACGAGGCGTTGAAGGAGGCGAGCCTCAAGGGGTATGCGCATCTCTACGTGATCGGCTTCGCCATCCAGGCCGATGCGCGGCTGCTGATCGAGAAGGCGGCTGAGATGGGGTTGCCGCCGGCCAGCTACGTGCAGGCGACGCCGGACCTCATGATGGGCGACCTGCTGAAGAACATGCGCTCGAGCCAGATCTTCAGCGTGTGCGGGTTGCCCGACGTCGATCTGCGCCGGCTGAACGACGGCAAGTACGAGGTCACGCTGGCCAAGCTGAACCTCTTCGACCCGGCCACGATGACGGCCAGCCACGTGGAGGCGGCCAACGTTCCGGCGTGGTTCCTCGACACGGACTACAACGGCCTCTGCTTCCACGTGAGCCAGGCGTTCTTTCCACGCACGGCGGCCTGGGACGACCTGCGACGGGCGCTCCGGGGCGAGTACGACGACACCGTCTGGGACCACCTGGCCGGCACCACCAGTGCGCCGTTCGAGGCCGGAGAGCACGGGCAGATTGCGGTCAAGGTCATCGACGATCGGGGCAACGAGCTGCTGGTCGTGAAGAGCCTGCGAGACGCCGCGGCGTGATCCACCGCGTTCGCCTGCGCCGCTTCAAGCGGTTCGGCGACGTGGAATTCGTCCTCCCCGGGCACGTGGTCCTCGCCGGCCCCAACAACACCGGCAAGACGACCGTCCTGCAGGCCATCGCCGCCTGGTCGCTCGCGCTCGGCCGGTGGAAGCAGCTCAACGACTACCAGCGGCACGGCGGCGTCTACACGCGTGCTCCGATCGCCCGCCAGGCCTTCTCAGCGGTGCCGCTGCGGGCGTTCGATCTCCTGTGGCGTGAGCGTGAGTACGCCGGCAGCGTCGAGATCGAGATCCAGGACACGGCGGGGTGGACGATCGCCATGGAGCTGCTCGCGGACAGCACCGAGCAGATCTACGTGCGGCCCCGCGCCACCGCTGCGCCGGACGTCGTGCGGCAGGCAGGCCTCTCGGCGGTGTTCGTGCCCGCCATGAGCGGGCTCGGGACCGAGGAGCCCCTGTACCAGCGGCCGAAGGTCGATCAGCTGCTCGGCCAGGCCAAGCCGGGGGATGTCATCCGCAACCTCCTCGTGGAGGCCGCCGGCTCCGACGCCACCTGGGCCGGCCTCCAGGACTCGATCCGGCGGCTGTTCGGCTTCGAGCTGGTGCCGCCCGACGCCACCGGCGCGCACATCCTGGCGGAGTACCGGGAGCGGCCGGAGGGGCCCCGGCTCGACATCGCCAGCGCGGGGAGCGGGTTCCAGCAGGTGCTGATGCTGCTGGCGTTCCTGCAGACCCGGCCGGGCTCGGTGCTGCTGCTGGACGAGCCCGACGCGCATCTGCACGTAATCCTCCAGGACGCCATCTACAGCGAGCTGCGGGCGGCGGCGGCGCGGCAGCGCTCGCAGCTCGTGATCGCCACGCACTCCGAGGTCATCGTGAACGCCGTCGAGCCGCGGGAACTGTGCGTGCTGCTCGACGAGCCGCGCCTGCTCGCGACCACGGAGGAGCGGGCCCGCCTTATCGACTCGCTGCGGATCCTGTCGCATACCGACGTCATGCTGGCGCGCGACGCGCCCGGAGTGCTCTATCTGGAGGACTACACGGACCTGGATATTCTGAGAGCGTGGGCCCGGGTGCTCGATCATCCGGCGAGGGATCTGCTGACCACCCGGTTGTTCTGGAGGCGCACCGTGGTCGAGCCCCGCCCCGGCGCGCCGGGCGTGCAGGCGCGCGACCACTACGAGGCCCTGCGGCTCGTCCGGGACGACCTGCCGGCGGTGGAGCTGGTGGACGGCGACGCGCGCCCCGAGATCCAGGCGACCGCGATCACCGGCCGGGGCTTTCAGCGGCTGCGCTGGCGGCGGTACGAGATCGAGAGCTACCTGGTCCACCCCGCCGCGCTGGCCCGCTTCGTCGAGCAGACCGTCGGACCGGCGGCGGCCGCGCCCCACCTGGCCGACCTGCGCCGCTACCTGGACGAGAACTTCCCTCCGGCGGTGCTGCGCGAGCCCCTCGGCGACCACGCGTTCCTCGATGCCACCAAGGCGCGGACGCAGCTCCTGCCGCCGGCGCTCGCCGCCGCCGGCCTGCCCGGGTTGCCGTACACTCGCTACCATGAGATCGCGGCCGTGATGACGCCGGCGGAAATCCACCACGAGATCGTCGAGAAGCTCGATGGGATCATGAGGGCGTTCGGGTTGTGAGCGGTTTCGAAGTCGCCGAGCCCATCATCTGTGGGCCGTACGACGAGCCGGGCGAGCACTGGCACATCGTCGAGGGCGAGACACCGTACCGGCGGGCCGGCCGGAGGCCGGCCACGTATTACTACCGCCCTCCCGGACCGGTCAGCGACAGCGCCGCCGACGATCCCGGCACGCTGATCGAGCTGAAGCTGGTCAACCGCGTTCGCGAGCGGCTGAAAGCCTGGCAGGCGGCCGGCCGGCCCGGCGTGACCCGGACGACGCTGGAATTGCTCGACTACTGGACGCGCGAGGGACGCCAGCACCGGCTGTTCTTCGCCCAGCGCGAAGCCGCCGAGACGGTCATCTTCCTGACCGAGGCGCGGGCCGATTTCCTTCAGGGGATCGAGATTCCGCCGGACACCCCGAGCGAGGACCGCCGGGCCGAGGGGTACGCCGGCTTCCGGCGGATCGCCTGCAAGATGCCACGGGCACCGGCAAGACCACCATCATGGCGATGCTGGCCGCCTGGAGCATCCTCAACAAGGTCGCCACCCGCGGGGACGCGAGATTCTCCGACGTGGTCCTCGTGGTCTGTCCCAACGTCACGATCAGGCGCCGCCTCGGAGAGCTGGATCCGCGGGAGGGTGACGCCAGCCTCTACCGCACGCGTGACCTGGTGCCGCCGCACCTCATGGCCGACCTGGTCAAGGGTCGCGTCCTGGTCACGAACTGGCACGTCTTCGAGCCGCAGAGCGTGACGCCGGGCGGGGTGAGCGCGAAGGTGACGCGCGCCGGCCTTCCGCTTCGGACGGTCGAGACCATCACCATCGGTCCCAGGACCACGACGGCCCGGGGTCGCCGCTACCTCACGCCCGAGGAGCTGGAACGCCAGATCGCCGCCACCCTCCTGAACGTGATCGAGGAGGACCGCGACCGGCAGGGCAACCTGCGCAGGGTCCGCGTCGAGTCCGTCCGTTACGTGGAGAGCGACACTGCCGTGGTCGAGCGGGTGCTGGGCCGCGAGGTGGGCGGCAAGCAGAACGTCCTGGTCTTCAACGACGAGGCGCACCACGCCTACCGCATCCGTCGCGACCCGCCGGATGGCGAGGTCGAGGATCTATACGGCGAGCCGGAGGCGCAGGACGAGTTCTACCGGGAGGCGACGGTGTGGGTCGAGGGGCTGGACCGCATCCAGAAACTCCGGGGCATCAATTTCTGCGTGGACCTCTCGGCGACGCCCTACTACCTCGGCCGTATGGGGCCGGACACGAACCGGATCTTCCCGTGGGTCGTGAGCGACTTCGGCCTCACGGACGCGATCGAGTCGGGGCTCGTGAAGATCCCGCAGCTGGCCGTGCGCGACACGACGGGCGCCGACATCCCGGGCTACTTCAACATCTGGCGGTGGATCATGCCACGGCTCAGCGCCGCCGAGCGCGGCGGCTCGCGCGGCAGCCCCAAGCCGGAGGCCATCGTGAAGTGGGCGAACACCCCCATCGCCATGCTGGGCGGGCTCTGGGAGGAGCTGCGCGCGGAGTGGGAACGGAACGCGGACGATCCTCGGCCACCCGTCTTCATCGTCGTCTGCCGCGACACCGCCATCGCGCGCGTCGTCTACGAATGGCTCGCCCTCGACCGCCCGCCCGCGGGGATTCCGCCCGCCAACATCCCGGGATTCCGCAACGCGCCCGACCAGGAGAACACGATCCGCGTCGACTCACGCGTCGTGTCCGAGACGGACAGCGACCAGGCCAAGAGCGACGAGGCAATCTGGATGCGCCTGATGCTGGACACGGTGGGCAGGCTCGCGTGGCCGCAGGACCGCCAGGGCCGGCCGGTCCACCCCGAGGGGTTCGTGGAGCTGGCGAAGAAGCTCGGAAAACCCCTGCACCCGCCGGGCCGCGACGTCCGCTGCATCGTGAGCGTGGGCATGCTGACCGAGGGCTGGGATTGCAGCACGGTCACCCACATCGTCGGGTTGCGGCCGTTCATGTCGCAGCTCCTCTGCGAGCAGGTAGTGGGCCGGGGGCTTCGACGGTCCAGCTACGAGGTCGGCGACGACGGCAAGCTGCGGGAGGAGGTCGCCAAGGTCTTCGGCGTGCCGTTCCAGGTCATCCCCTTCAAGGCCAACAAGGGCGGCCCGCGAGCGCCGGCCCTGAGGCGCCACCACGTGCACGCAGTACCGGCCAGGGCGGCGTACGAGATCCGCTTCCCGCGCGTCGAGGGTTATCGCCAGGCCATCCGCAGCCGCGTCACGCTCGACTGCTCGGCCGCGCCCACGATCCCGCTCGACCCGATGAAGATCCCGCCCGAGGTCGAGATGAAGGCCGCCCTGCCGAACAACAAGGGCCGTCCCTCGCTGGCGGGGCCGGGCCGGCTCGAGCGCGTCGATCTCAACCCGTATCGCTCGGGCTACCGGTTCCAGCAGCTCGTCTTCGACCTCGCCGCCGACCTGACCCGCGACTACGCCGCCCAGCCCGGCTGCCAGGCACCTGCCCAGGCGCTGTTCCCGCAGCTCGTCACGATCGTCGAGGGCTTCCTGCGCAAGAACGTGCGGCCGCTGCCACCTGCCGACATCCTGGACGTGGCCTTGTCGCCCTACTACGGCTGGGTGGTCGAAGCCCTCACGGGCGCCATCAAGCCCGACGCTGCGGGAGGCGAGGAGCCCGAGCTTCCGAGGTACGAGGCCCGGCGGGGGCCAGGCACGACAGCCGAGGTGGACTTCTGGACGAGCCGCGACGTCCGCGAGGTCGTCCACAGTCACCTCAACTACGTCGTGGCCGACACGGCGAGGTGGGAGCAGACGGCGGCGTACGTGCTGGACACCCACCCACTGGTCGAAGCGTTCGTCAAGAACGCCGGGCTCGGGTTCGCCGTTCCCTACGTGGCACAACGGCCAGCCGCACGACTACGTCCCCGACTTCATCGTGCGCTTGAAGTCGGATCCTCCCGTACACCTGATCCTGGAGACGAAGGGCTTCGATCCGCTCGAGGAGATCAAGGTCGGCGCGGCGAAGCGGTGGGTGGCCGCGGTGAACGCCGACGGCAGTTATGGTCGCTGGCGGTACGAGCTGACGAAACGGATCGCCGACATCCCCGCGTTGCTCGACGCCGCCGCCCGCACCAGCTGACCCTCACTCGTACCGCGGCTGGCGCTTCTCCCGGAACGCGGCCACGCCCTCCCGGAAGTGCGCGCTCGCCCGCACGCGGTCGCCGAGCTCCTGCTCCAGGGCCTCGCGCGAGCGGGCGTGGTCGGCGAGCGTCGCGCTGATCTGGTGCTTCACCGCCTGCACGGCCGAGGGGCTGTTGGCCGCGATGCGCTCGGCGGTCTCCAGCGCCCACGGCATCAGCTCCCCGGCGGGCACGACGCGGTTGATCAGCCCGAGGCGCGCGGCCTCGTCGGCGTCGATCAGCCTGGCGGTGAGCAGCAGCTCCATGGCGTGGACGTAGCCGATCTGCTGGACGAGCTTGATGGTGGCGCCGCCGAACGGGTAGATCGACCACTTCACCTCGGGCAGGCCGAAGCGCGCATGGGGCGCGGCGGCGCGGATGTCGGTGGCCAGCAGCAGCTCGACGCCGCCGCCGGCGCAGGTGCCGTTCACAGCGGCCACGATGGGCTTGGTGTAGGCGCGGTCCTTCAGCAGCGCGTGGTTGATCATCCGCGCCATCTCGGCCCGGGCCGAGAGGTCGCCGCTCATGTCGGCGCCGGCGGTGAAGGCGCGGTCGCCGGCGCCGGTGAGGACGATGCAGCGGCACGGGCCCCGCTCCAGCTCGTCCCAGAGCCGGACCAGGTCGGCCATCATCGCGCGGGTCAGCGCGTTGAGGCGAGGCTGGTTGTCGAGCGTGAGCACGACGACGTGCGGGCCCTGCGCCTGCACCCGAACCTCCACGGTCAGCGTCCCTCCGGCACGACGACGACCTTGCCGTGCGCCCGGCGGTCGGTGAGCAGCTTGATGGCCTCGACGCTGCGGGCCAGCGGCAGCCGGTGGCTGACGAGCGGTCGGAGCTTGCCGTCGCGGTACCAGTCGACGAGCGCGTCCACCGAGCGGCGCAGCCTGTCCGGCGCGTGCCAGCGGAAGTAGCGCAGCGACGAGCCGAGCGCGGCCCGGTGCTTGACCAGCAGCCGGTTGGCAGGGATCCGGGGGACGCCGCCGACGAAGCCGACGAGCAGGATGCGGCCGCCCCAGCCCAGCGACGACAGCGCGGCGTCGAACAGCTCGCCGCCGACCGGGTCGAAGCACACGTCCACCCCCCGGTCGCCCGTGAGCGCCATGACGCGCTCGGTGAGCTTCTCGGTCGCGTAGTTCACGACCTCGTCCGCGCCGCGCTCGCGCGCCACCGCCAGCTTCTCGGCCGTGCTGGCGCCGGCGATCACGCGCGCGCCCATCGCCTTGCCGATCTCCACGGCGGTGAGGCCGACACCCCCGGCGGCGCCCAGCACCAGCAACGTCTCGCCCGCCTCCAGCCGTCCCTGCCAGCGGAGCGCGACGTCGCTCGAGATGTACGCGATGGGGAACGCGCCCGCCTCCTCGAAGCGCATGCCCTCCGGGATGGCGAACGTCTCGGCCTCGGGGGCGACGGCGCGCTCCGCGAGGCCGCCGTGGGCGAGAATCGCCATCACCCGGTCCCCGGGCGCGAAGCGGGTGACGCCGTCGCCGACCGCGGCCACGACGCCGGCGGTCTCGAGGCCGGGGCTGAAGGGCAGCGGCGGCCTCGTCTGGTAGCGTCCCGCGACCATGAGGGCGTCCGCGTAGTTCACCGCCGTCGCCCGCACGTCGATCAGCACCTCGTCCGGCCCGGGCTGCGGCGTCTCGACGTCGCCGATCTCCAGGCCGTCCACCTCGCCCCACGCCCGGCAGATCACCGCCCTCATCCGTGTGACTCCTCGAGCCGCTCGAGCTCCTCGCGCAGCCGCGGCTTCTGGACCTTGCCGGTCGCCGTGCGGGGGAACTCGTCGGCCTTGCGGAACACCACGCGGGCGGGGACCTTGTAGCCGGCCAGGCGCTCGCGGCAGAACGCGGTGAGCGCCTCCGCGGTCGCGGCGGCGCCCTCGTGCAGCTCGACCGCGGCCACGCCGACCTCGCCCTTCGCGCGGTCGGGCACTCCCACCACGTACGCCTGCTTCACCGCCGGGTGGGTCATCAGGATCGCCTCCACCTCGAGCGGCGCCACGTTGGCGCCGCCGGTCTTGATCAGCTCCTTGAGCCGGCCGCGAAAGCGCACCCGGCCGTCGTCGCCGATGAGCCCGAGGTCGCCCGTCACGAAGAAGCCGCCGGCGTCGAAGGCCGCGCGCGTCTGCTCGGGATCGCGGTAGTACCCCGGCGTCAGGTGCCCCCTCACGCGGAACTCGCCGACCTCGCCCGGCGCGACGGGCCGGCCGGTGGCCGGGTCCACCACGCGGATCTCCATGCCCGGCAGCGGGCGGCCCTGGGTGGTGAGGCGCAGCGCGAGCGGATCGTGGGCGTCCGTCACCGCGCAGTTGCCGTACGTCTCGGTGGCGCCGTAGACGTTGCACAGCTGCCTCGCGTTGACGGCCTCGATCGTCATCTGGATGTCCTCGGGCAGGCCGATGGTGAGGCCGGTCCGCATCGCGGTCAGCGGCCGGCACCGGCGGTCGGGCTGCTCCAGCAGCGCGCGGGCCATGTTGGCCATGCCGTAGTAGACGGTGCACCGCTCGCCGTCGAGGAGCGCCAGCGCCTCGCCTGGCTCGAAGCTCTCCTGGAGCACGAGGGCGCCGCCGTGGGTGAGGATGGCGGGCAGCGCGTTGGCCGAGCCGAACGACCAGAAGAGCGGGACGGCCAGCCAGAGGCGGTCGGCGCCGGTCAAGCGCTGGCGCTCGCCGATGTCGAAACCGTTGGCGATCACGCCGCCGTGGGCGAGCGTCACCCCCTTCGGCGTGGCCGTCGAGCCGGAGGTGTAGAGCACGAGCGCGACGTCGCGGGCATCCACCGCCGCCTGGGCCGCGGCCAGCGCCGTCGCGCGGACCTCCCCCGCGCGCGCCAGCAGGTCGTCCCAGCGAAGGACGCCGTCGTGGCGCCGGTCGTCGACCGAGGCCACCGCCGTCAGCTCGGGCAGGCGCTCGCTGCGGAGCGCACCGGGGGCCGCGCGTCCCAGCTCGGGGCACAGGTCGTGGATCGGCTGGAGATAGGCGCGCCCCCGGAACCCCTCCATGGTGAGGATCACTCGCGGCCGGGCGTGCTCGAGCGTCCACGCGATCTCGCGCGGCGCCGAGAACGTGCTGATCGCCACCGTCACGGCGCCGAGCTTGGCCGCGGCGAAGGCGCCGATCAGCCACTCGGGCCGGTTGGGCAGCAGCAGCGCGACCCGGTCGCCCCGGGCCACGCCCAGGGCCAGCAGCGCCCGGGCCAGCCGGTCGGCCCGCTCCCGGAGCGCCGCGTACGTGAGGCGCTCACCGCGAAACACCAATGCCTCGGCCGCCGGCCGCGCCGCCGCCATCTCGTCGAGGAGCGCGCCCAGCGTCCGGCTCCGGGGCCGCATCGCTCAGCGGCCGACCGCGCCCATGGCTCAGAGCTCGAACGTCTTGACGTAGACGCCGGGCGAGCCCGGCGCGTGCCGCATGTGCCCGCGCATGCGCTCGGACACGGGGACCGCGTCACGCTGGGCGTTCCAGGCGGCGCTCTCCGAGACCTTCGGGTGCTCGAACTCGTAGAACGTCAGGTAGGCCGGCGTGCCGACCACGGCGCGATAGCGGCGGCCGCGGATGACGCCCGGGACCTTCTCGTAGTTGGGCACGTAGATCGTGCTGTACCAGTCGTTCCACTCGGCGTCGACCTCGGCCGGCACGTCCATGCGGCCGATCTGAAGGGCCGGCGCCATCCCGCTCGACGCGACCGGGGGCGTGACCGAGCGCGGATGGATCATGGTGTAGATGTTGCGGATGAAGGTGGTGGCGATCGCCTGGGGTCCGGAGCGCTGCGTCCACGGCGTGGGGCTGGCCTGCACTTGCTTGTAGGCCGGGCTCTCCATCACCGCCGCGCTCTCCAGCTCGTAGACCGCCAGGTGCTTGGGGCCGCCCTTCACCGCCTCGTAGCGGGCCCCGTTCAGAAATCCCGGGACGGCGAGCCGCTCGGCCAGGTGCTCCTCGTTGTACCAGCGGTTGAACTCGGCTTCCCTGTCCGCCGGCACGTCGGCCCACACCATCAAGAGTCCCGTCCCCTTCTTCGCCGTCATGGCTCGCTCCTTTCGGAAGACCCGATCGTAGATCAGCGCACCGCCGAGTGCCAGCATGTTGCTGCTCGGAGCGGGCGCCGCGATCAGCGTCGCGGCCGGCGCGTGGGTGACCGACCGGTTCTCCGTTCACCGCAGCGCACGCTCGCCCGTGGCGCCGTCGAAGAACACGACGCGATCCGGCCGGAAGGTGAACCGCCGCCGGTCCCCGACCGCCACCTTCTCCTCGGCATCCACCTTGGCGACGACCGACGCCGGACCGCCGTAGTCCAGGAACACCAGCGTCCCGTCCCCCAGCGGCTCCAGCAGGCTCACGGCCGCCGGCCAGCCGGCCCCGTCGTCGGCCAGACGCACGTGCTCCGGCCGCACGCCGAGGGCCAGGCGGGAACCCGGCACGGCACCACGGCCACCGAGGTCGAGCGTGATCCCGGGCGCCTGGAACTGCCCGCCCGTCCCGACCTCGCCGTCGACGAAGTTCATGGCCGGCACGCCGAAGAACCCCGCCACGAATCGGTTGGCCGGATCGCTGTAGACCGACAGCGGCGGCCCGACCTGCTGCACGCGGCCGCGGTCCATGACCACGATGCGATCCGCCATCGTCATCGCCTCGGCCTGGTCGTGGGTGACGTAGACGAACGTGGCGCCGAGGCTGCGGTGCAGGCGCTTGAGCTCGGTGCGCATCTCGACGCGCAGCTTGGCGTCCAGGCTCGACAGCGGCTCGTCCATCAGGAAGACGGCGGGCTTGGTGACGATGGTGCGGGCCAGGGCGACGCGCTGCGCCTCGCCGCCCGAGCACTGGGCCGGCTTCTTGTCGAGCAGCGGCGCGATGCGCATGGCCTCGGCGGCCTCCCGCACGCGGGCGCGCACGGCGGCGTCGGGGACGCGCTTGACCCGCAGGCCGAAGGCGATGTTCTCGAACACGGTCAGGTGGGGGAACAGGGCGAGGTCCTGGAACACCATGCCCAGGTCGCGTTCCCCCGGCTCGAGCTCGTTGACGACGCGGTCGCCGATGACGACCTCGCCGCTCGTCGGCGTGTCGAGGCCGGACAGCATGTTGAGGGTCGTCGTCTTGCCGCAGCCCGAGGGGCCGACGAGGACGACGAACTCGCCGTCGCCGATCTCGAGATCGACGCCGGCCACCGCGGTGATCCGGCCGAAGGTCTTCACGAGACCGCGCAGGGCGATGCGGGCCACGGCTAGCGCCGGATCATCCCGAAGCTGAACCCCTTCACGAGGTGCTTCTGGATGAGGATGCCGAGGACGACCACCGGGACGGTGATGACCGTGCCGATGGCGGCCTGGGGGCCGTACAGCCGGCCCTCCACGGCGCTTTGGAACTTGTTGAGCAGCACCGGCAGCGTCGTGACGTTCGGGTGGGTGAGCGTGAGGGCGAGCAGGAACTCGCTCCAGTTGAGGATGAAGATGAACAGGAACGTCACCACCATCCCCGAGGCGACCAGCGGCAGGACGACGCGGCGGATCGTGTAGATCCGGCCCGCCCCCATCAGGCGGGCGGCGTGCTCGAGCGTGTACGGCACCTCGTCGATGAAGCTCAGCATCATCCAGATCACGAAGGGCAGCGTCGTGACCGTGTAGAGCAGGCCCAGGCCCAGGGAGGTGTCGAAGAGGCTCAGGCGGGCGCCGAACAGGACCGTGGTCGTGTGCGGGATCATGATCGCGTAGTACATGAGGATCGGGATCGCGATGACGATCGGCGGCACCATGCGGATGGTCAGGATGGCGTAGCGGAAGTTCTTCCCGCCGACGCCGAAGCGCGAGACGGCGTAGGCCAGGAACGTCCCCAGCAGAAGCGAGGCGAGCGAGGCCAGCGAGCAGATGACGACCGAGTCGCGCAGCGCGGGCCAGATGTTGAACACCTGGTCCGTGGCCGAGCGCGACAGCTCGCGCCCCAGCTCGGTGAAGGTGAAGACCTGCCGGTAGTTGTGGAGGGTCGGTTCGTGGGGCAGCCAGTGCGGCGGCCAGGCGACCCACTCCCAGGCGTCCTTGAACGAGGTCGAGATCATCCAGAAGATCGGGAACAGGACCAGCGCGGCCCAGGCGACCAGCGCGGCGTGACGCCCCCATGGCGCGAGCCGGCGCCGGACCGTCATCCGCGCCCCTCGGCCAGCGCCACGCTCCGCTGGCGGACGAGCAGATAGATGCCCGCGTAGATGAGCGCCGCGAAGATCACCAGCAGCAGCATCGAGGCGGCGGCGCCGAAGCTGAACTTGTTGAACTGCCAGACCTGGCGCCACAGGTAGAACGCCACCGTCTGGGTGGAGTTGCCGGGGCCGCCGAACGTCAGCAGGACCGACTGGTCGAAGATCTTCAGCGCCTCCATGCTGCGGATGACGACGGCGATGACGATGACCGGCTTGAGCAGCGGCAGCTGCACGCGCCAGAAGATCTGCCAGGGGCTGGCGCCCATCACCCGGGCGGCGTTGACGAGCGGCCGGGGCAGCGCCGCGAAGCCGGACAGGAAGATCAGGAACGTGAGCGACGTCCATTGCCAGACGTCGGCCAGGATGATCGCCCACTGGGCGGCGACCGGGTGCGACAGCCAGCGGATGCGCGGGTCGACTCCGAGCAGCGCCGCCACCGGCGCGAGCAGCTGGTTCAGCGGACCGGAGTCCACGTAGATCATCGAGAAGTTGTAGCCGACCACCACCGGCACCACCATCATCGGGACCAGGAAGACGGTGGTGTAGACGCGCGTGCCGCGGACGGTCCGGGCGACGAGCATGGCCAGGACGAAGCCGATCAGCAGCTCCAGCGAGACCGC